>JGI12635J15846_10000202_pt1 | contig 46372 bp, 32 predicted proteins | sample BlaSpr_A8_OM2_M2_FD_15846 | JGI IMG/M metagenome (IMG submission 15846)
CTGAGGCTGCGGTGGGTCTGGCGATCATTATCGCCGTCTATCGCACGCGTGAAACTTTGAACGTGGATCAGGTGAACCTGCTCAAGCTATGACGCCGAATCCTTATCTTTGGCTCGTTCCATTGCTACCGCTCGCGGGGGCGGCGATCAATGGATTCTTTGGCCGGCGATCGTCAAAAAAGGCCGTAACGACGGTTGCGCTGGTGTTTTGTGGCGCTGCCTTTGCGATGGCTCTTTTTCTGGCGGCTGGTTTTTCTTCAGAATCGGCTCCTTATTCTTGTGATCTTGCTCACTGGATCCGCTCCGACAAATTTCAAGTCGATTTCAGTTTCTATCTCGACCAGTTGTCGCTTGTCATGTTGCTGGTGGTAACCGGCGTCGGGTTCCTGATTCACATCTACTCGGTTGGGTATATGTGGGACGACGAGAGTTTCTACCGCTTTATGGCCTACCTGAACCTGTTCATGTTCTTCATGCTAACGCTGGTGTTGGCGAAGAACTATCTGGTCATGTTCATCGGCTGGGAAGGCGTGGGATTGGCGTCCTATCTACTGATTGGCTTCTGGTTTACGAAAGACTCGGCAGCGTCGGCCGGCAAGAAAGCGTTCATTGTTAATCGGATCGGCGACTTCGGATTCCTGATTGCGCTCTTTTTGATGATCAAGCATTTCGGATCGCTCGACTTCACTCGCGTCTTTGCCGCCGCGCAGCGAATGCCTGCGGGCGCTGCCAGTGTTGGAACGCTTACGGCGATTGGCTTGCTGCTTATGGTTGGCGCCGCTGGCAAGTCGGCGCAGATTCCCCTTTATGTCTGGCTGCCCGATGCTATGGAGGGCCCGACTCCGGTTTCGGCCTTGATCCATGCGGCGACCATGGTGACGGCGGGCGTTTATATGGTTTCGCGCTCGTCGGCGATTTTCGATCGAGCACCTCTGGCACTGACTGTGGTCGCGGTGATTGGAACGCTAACGGCTCTGTTCGCCGCGACCATCGGGATTGCGCAGACCGACATCAAGAAGGTGCTGGCTTACTCCACTGTCTCGCAGCTTGGTTATATGTTCATGGCCTGCGGCGTGGGAGCGTTCTCGGCAGGAATTTTCCACCTGATGACGCACGCATTCTTCAAGGGATTGTTGTTCCTGGCGGCGGGCTCGGTGATTCACGGCATCGGCGGCGAACAGGACATGCGCAAGATGGGCGGCTTGCGGAATTACATGCCATGGACGTTCTGGACGATGACGATCGCGACATTTACTATTGCCGGATTCCCTCCATTTGCCGCCTACTTCTCGAAAGACGAAATTCTCTGGAAGGCCTACTCGAGTCCAAATGGAAGTTGGTTTTACTGGCTGATCGGCGTGATCACCGCATTCATTACATCGTTCTACATGTTTCGATTGTGGTTCCTGACGTTCTTCGGAGACTATCGCGGCGATCCTGCGGTTCACGATGTGAAACACGAATCTGCCGACGCCCACGCCACACACGATAAACACGCTCACGACGACCACGGTCACGGTGCGCCGCACGAGAGCCCGTGGGTGATGCTGGGCCCGCTGGTCATCCTTGCCATTTTGTCGGTGGTCGGTGGTTGGGTGGGAATCGGTGGCCGCTTCGAGCACTTTCTTGCTCCAGTATTCCAGAGTGGAGCGGCGACTGAACTGGCCCCGGGGACAGGGGGGGAGGCTGGCGCCGCAGGAACCGAAACGCTCCTTATGCTGATTTCCGTATGCGCAGCGCTTTTCGGACTTTTCTTTGCCTGGTTGCTATATCTTCGTCGTCCGCAACTGCCGGCTCGCATCGCTACCAGCCTTGGTGGACTCTATCGCGCTGTGGCCAACAAGTACTACATTGATGAACTTTACGCGGCACTCTTCGTTAAACCGTTGATCGAGGGATCGACCACGATTCTCTGGCACGGTGTCGACCAGGGAGTGATTGACGCTTCCGTCAATGAGTCGGCTCATGCTGCCCGCGAATTATCTGACGCGGCCCGCCACATGCAATCGGGCAATCTGCGCTCGTATGCGGGCTGGATTGCTGCCGGAGGCGCAGTGGTGATCGCTTACATGGTCTGGATGGGAGTGAGATGAATATGGAAAGCCTCAGTCCCATCATCCTCACGCTCGTGACCTTCATTCCCGCCGCGGGCGGGGTGCTGATTTTGCTGATCCCGCGCCGTGATCGCGATATCAAGCTCTGGGCTTTTTCCGTCTCTTTGTTGACCTTTTTGGCGTCGCTGCATTTGCCGGTACATCTCCGTCGTGAAACCGGAGTTTTTAAGTTTGAGATTGACAAAGTCTGGATTACCGCACCCAACATTCATTACCACATGGGTATTGACGGAATTTCCGTCTGGCTGGTAGTGCTGACTACGTTTCTCACGCCGCTGTGCGTACTGATTTCCTGGACTTCGATTCACGAGCGAGTCAAGGAATTCTTCATTCTGCTCCTCATCCTTGAAACGGCTCTGATCGGCGTCTTCACGTCTCTGGATCTGTTCCTGTTCTATTTTTTCTGGGAAGCGACGCTGATTCCGATGGCGCTGCTGATCGGCATGTACGGACATGGACGCAAGGTCTATGCTGCGGTGAAGTATTTCCTCTTCACGGTAATCGGTTCGATGTTCATGCTGGCGGCGATTCTGTGGCTGTATGCCAAAGTCGGTAGCTTCGATTTCACCGTCATTCGGAATGCGATCCACAACGGCGCTGTCCCGGGTTTCGAAAGCGCTTCCCTCTGGCTTTTCCTGGGATTCTTCATCGCTTTCGCGGTCAAGGTTCCGATCTTTCCACTTCATACCTGGCTGCCGGATGCTCACGTTGAGGCTCCCACTGCTGGATCGGTGTTGCTGGCCGGCGTGCTGTTGAAGATGGGCACTTACGGCCTGCTGCGCTTCAATGTTGGTCTGTTCCCCGATCAAGCGCACCGGAATGCTCCTTGGATCATGGTGCTCGCGTTAATCGGCATTATTTACGGCGCACTGGTTTCGCTGGTGCAGCCGAACATGAAGAAGCTCATTGCCTATTCGTCGGTCAGCCACCTCGGATTTGTTGTCCTTGGAATCTTCAGCTTCACTGCGGCCGGTTTAAACGGAGCCGTCTTCGTCATGCTGGCACACGGTGTCGCCACTGGCGGACTCTTCATGCTGGCGGGCATTCTCTACGAACGACGCCACACCTACGAAATCTCCGAGTTTGGCGGATTGGCGACGCCGATGCCGAAATACGCTGCTTTCTTTCTGGTGATTGTGCTGGCATCGGTCGGACTGCCGTTGCTGAATGGATTCATCGGTGAATTCTTAGTGTTGAGCGGAGCATTTCAGGATCGTCCGATCTATGGCATACTCGCCGCTACTGGCGTGATCTGGAGCGCGTGCTACCTGCTTTGGATGTATCAGCGCGTTTTCTTTGGCAAGGTAACGCACGACGTCAATAACACCTTGCCAGATCTTACCCGGCGCGAAAAAGCCGCACTTTGGCCGGTTGCGGTTGCAGCTCTGGTGATGGGCGTTGCCCCTCTGATATGGCTCAGTTCGATCGATCCCGCGGTGCAAGTGGCTCTCGCCCCCCCCATTCGACAGTTGCTCACTAAGGTGGTGGGCCAGTGATTCTGAGCGCTGCCATAACCCCGATCGTAGTCATGAGAGCGGCGTTCTCGCATTCGTTGCCGGTTCTTCTGGCGCAGACCCAGGTCTCCCTGCCGCAAGCCGCCGACTACATGCGCATTCTACCGGAGTTGGTGCTTTCGATTTTCGGCATGCTGATCATGGTCGTCGATCCGCTGCTCGATCCGGAAACCAGCCATCAATCCCTGGGAACTATCGCACTGATTGGTACATTGGTCGCGCTAGCATCAACGTTCTGGATGGCGCAATATCCGGGAACGGCCTTCTGGAACATGGTTCGAGTGGAAGACTTCAGCGTCTTCTTTCACTTCCTCGTCATCGCGATCGCTGCGGTCGCCATTCTTAGCTCATTTGAATACTTGCGCGTGCAGCGCATTCGAGCGGGTGAGTACTACGGGCTGATTTTGTTTGGCACGGTCGGCATGGGCTTAATGTCATCCGCAATCGAACTTGTACTTATCTTTATTGCCCTTGAGATCTCTTCGATTTCAACCTACGTGCTGGCTGGTTTTCGACGTCGCGATGCGGCCAGCAGCGAAGCTTCGCTAAAATATTTTCTTCTGGGCTCGTTCGCCACGGCTTTCTTCCTCTACGGCGTTGCCCTCATGTTCGGTGCTACCGGATCCACCAATCTTGACGAGATCAGCAGGGTTCTGCGGTCCGGCAACGTGCCCGTTCTGGCGTATGTTGCGACCGCGCTTATGTTCGTCGGTTTGGGATTTAAGGTCGCTTCCGTGCCTTTCCATGTGTGGACTCCTGATGTCTACGAAGGATCCCCAGCGCCGGTCGTTGGACTGATGTCGACCGGGCCCAAGGCCGCCGCATTTGCGGTTTTGCTGCGCGTTCTGTTTCAGGCGAACGCGCCGGGAACCTTCTGGCTGATCTGGGTTTCGGCCGTACTTTCGATGACACTGGGGAATCTCGGCGCCATGGTGCAGAACAACGTCAAACGCCTGCTGGCGTATTCTTCGATCGCTCACGCTGGATATTTGCTAGTTGCGTTTGCGGCACAGCCGGAACTCGGCACGTCCGCAGCGATGTTCTACACGGCAGCCTATGCCGCGATGAACGTGGGAGCATTCGCGGTTGTGAGTCATTTCGCGAATGCGGGGGAAAAGTACGTTACGCTCGACGATTACGCCGGCCTCGGCAGGAAATCGCCCGTGCTGGCCGCGACCTTCACATTTTTCCTGATGTCCTTCATCGGAATTCCGATTACCGGCGGATTCTTTGCGAAGTTCTACGTGTTGAATGCGGCGCTGGCTTCGAAATCGAATCTGGTAGGCCTGGCAGTCATTCTGGTACTGAACAGCGGCGTGGCCGCGTATTATTACCTGCGTATCATCGTCATGATGTACATGCGCGAGCCAAAGGGCGAGGTTCCTGTTACTCGCGTGCCAGTCATGACCGCAATCGCTATCACCGTTTGCGTGCTGGCCACGCTTTACCTCGGAGTGTATCCGGGTCGCGTCCTCCGTTATGCCACCGCTTCTGCTCGGGGACTTGTGGGCGATACAGGCGCGGTGACGGTCTCGCCACCTTCTTACGCAAGAGCGGAGTAGCACTGTCCCGACAGGACACGCTGCACCAGGCGGCTTGGTCGATCATTCTCGTTCTGAGAATGCATTTTTCAACTGCGATTCACGAACCTGACAAACTCCGCGCCTGGCGCAGGTTATGACTTCAGCGATGAGTACCAACGGTGGAAATCCTAGCTCTCGCTGACATTGACAATCGCTCTCCGAGTCGGCATTATTAGCTACACAAAAGTTTACCCGGAAAATTTATTCCTGGGGTCGGAGGGTGTATGATTCAGTTTGTGCGTAATATTTGGGCGGACGATCAAGGACAGGACATTGCTGAATATGCTGTCATGCTCGCCGTCATTCTTGTATTGGTGATCGGCACCGTGCGATTAATCGGGGGAAACGCCAATAACGCGTTTTCCAGTGTCGCGAGTTCGTTAGGATCGCAGTAATTTCGGTTTTCAGCAGTTTTAGGGTTTATCTTTTAGAACTCTCCGGAATTTGAGAGGGTAAGGTTCGACAATTTTTATGACGCGATTTAGCAACTTCCGCCCGTTTGGCCGCTATTGGTTTTCATTCGCGGCGGAGGTGCAGGATCGGAGCCAGTCTACGAAGTAGTCAAGACAGCTCAAAGATTCCGCCAAGGCCGCGATAAAATCGCGGCCTTTGTCTTTGGCGGCACTGAAAAAGAAAAGGTCATCGCCATGATCGTAAACATGTCTGACAGCGCCACAGAAGAGCAAATCAACCACATTATTCAACGCATCCGCGAAGCCGGATTCCAGCCCCACGTGACGCGCGGCACCGAGCGCGCCATTGTTGCGGCGGTCGGCAGCCAAGGACGCCGCCATGAGATTGAGGCCCTGTCGGTTGCTCCCGGCGTGGACAACGTGGTGGCCATCGCTCAGCCTTTCAAGCTTGTCAGCCGGCAAACGCGCCCGCATCCGTCGGTGGTCGATGTGGCCGGTGTAAAGATCGGCGGCCCTGAAGTGGTGGTCATTGCCGGTCCATGCTCGGTGGAGTCGCGCGAGCAATTACTTGATACCGCCAAGGGAGTGAAGCACGCTGGCGCCACTATGCTGCGTGGCGGCGCCTATAAGCCCCGGACTTCGCCCTACGAGTTTCAAGGTTTGGGAATTGAGGCCCTAAAGATTTTGCGCGAAGCTCGTGAACTTACCGGTCTTCCGGTAGTAACCGAGGTCATGAGTACCGAAGATGTGGATCTGATCTGTGAGTATGCGGACATGCTTCAGGTCGGCGCGCGCAATATGCAGAACTTCGCGTTACTACGCAGACTCGCGACCGTTAAAAAGCCGATTCTGCTCAAGCGTGGCCCCTCAGCCTCCGTGAAAGAGTGGTTGTTGGCGGCGGAGTATTTGCTCTCTGGCGGAAATGATCAAGTTGCTCTTTGCGAGCGCGGGATCAAGACCTTCGAAACCGGCATGCGGAATACTTTTGATCTTGCCGCGGTCGCGCTGGCCAAAGAACTGTCTCATCTTCCGGTGATCGCCGACCCCTCGCACGGCACCGGGAAACAGAGCCTCATCGGGGCAGTATCACGGGCCGCGATTGCAGTCGGAGCGGATGGTCTTATCGTCGAGGTACATCCCTGTCCCGAGCGCGCACTTTCGGACGGTCCGCAATCTCTCGACATCCCCCAGTTTGAGCGGGTAATGCGGGGATTGAGTGAGCCTTTGCGGCCGCTGCTCGTTTCGCTTCCGGCGCAGGCCTAAAGGAAATTCCCGGCTCTCAGTTCTTGAGCACCAACCCCAAGTTCCTCGACTTGCAGCCGGTAGCTTCGGGCCACTTTGTCCCAAATGACGTTTGCTTCCTGGCCCATGCTTTATTTTGAATGAGTTATGCCATCGGCGGCCCTGCGCAGCAGAACGCATGGGACAAGTTGTCCTATCCCGGCCGACTTTGTGCTACGTGTAAGTCATAGCAAACAATAATCTTGCAAGCTTTACCATTGGCCTCGCAATTGCCCATTAGAGGCCAGGCACGAGGGACGCGCTATGCGTTCACCGCAGCCACCGTCAAAAATTTATGAACAATAACCGTAAGTCGAATAACCCGGGCAGCCCAAAGGGCCGCTTGCTCGACAGCTCGGCGTTTAGTGCCGGTTGGGGACGAGCTTTCGGTTTGTCTCTGCTGATGCTTGCAGCAGTGCCGTCCTTCTCCCGCAGTGACGCGGTCGCCCTCAACCCTCATTCGGTGGTTTGGGGCGTGGGCGGCAGCCCGACCGCCGCAACCGCCGTAACCACGGCGACGACACTGGTGAGAGCAGGGGCCACAAGGTCCCAAAAGTTTTCTCCGGACCTACAGCAGACTTCGGATAGCACTGGCATGGTGACCGTCATTGTGCAACATCATCAGATGCCGTCGAGCGCTCATTTGAAGGCCATGCAAGGCCGGGGCGCAACCATCCAACACCAGTTCCATACCATTCGTTCGGTGGTGATGCGCGTGCCGATCAGCATGCTGGCGGAATTGGAGAGTGATTCCAACGTCAGCTACATCACGCCTGACCGCCACCAAAAAATGGCTGGTAATCCTATGACCGAAGAGTATGCGACCGCAGTCCAGGACAATATTGCGGCGTCGCAGTATGGGTTCGATGGTACCGGTGTCGGCGTGGCCGTCATTGATAGCGGCATCGCAGCTCATCCCGATCTCAACAATGCTAACGGCGTCAGCCGCGTGGTGTACAGCCAGAGCTTTGTGACCGGTGACACCACGACTTCCGACGAGTTTGGGCATGGAACCCATGTGGCCGGCCTGATCGGCGGTACGGGTGCGAGCTCAGGCACAGGCAATGGCTATGCGGCCGCGTATGCCGGCATGGCTTCTAATGTCAACCTCATTAACCTGCGCGTGCTGGACCAGAATGGAGCGGGCACGGACAGCGGCGTGATCGCTGCGATTGAGGAAGCGATCTCGTTACAAAGCACGTACAACATCCGCGTGATCAACATGTCGCTGGGACGGCCGGTGTTCGAGAGCTATTCTCTCGATCCGGTGGACCAGGCGGTGGAAGCCGCCTGGAAGGCCGGCATCGTGGTGGTGACGGCGGCGGGCAACCAAGGGCGCTTCCTACCGACCGATGGTTTCGGCACCATCGTCGTTCCGGGAAATGACCCCTCCGTAATCACGGTGGGAGCGACCATGACCGAGATGACAGCAACTCGCGCCGACGACCAGATTGCCAGCTACAGCTCCAAAGGCCCGACCACTCTCGATCACATTTGCAAACCGGACCTGATAGCACCGGGAAACCGGCAGGTTTCGTTGCGGGTGGCGGGCAGCACGCTCGACACGGCTTATCCGCAATACGAGATTTGGCCCAACAGTGGAACGTCGATGTACTACGAATTGAGCGGCACCAGCATGGCAACGCCGATCGTGAGCGGGGCTGTGGCGTTGATGTTGCAACAGAACTCCGCGTTGACTCCTGATCAAGTGAAAGCTCGCCTGATGAAGACAGCGTGGAAAGGGTTCGGGCAATTCACATATTCCCACGACAGCCTGGGAAACCTTTACAACAACGAGTATGACCTCTTCACCTACGGAGCGGGATATCTCGATATCAACGCCGCTCTGGGGAACACCGATCTCGCGACGGGAGTAGCGCTGTCTGAGACCGCGGTTCTTAACTCGAATGGCAGTGTCAGTATCGTAAGCACAACTCCCGACGCGGCATTCAGCGGCGCCAGCGTCGTTTGGGGAGCAACATCAACCCTGTTCGCAACCTCTGTGGTGTGGGGTTCTAACGTACTTTCGGCCGATTCAGTAGTGTGGGGCGCCACCAGCGTGGTTTGGGGGGCAACCTCCGTCACCGGCGACAGCGTAGTCTGGGGTGCAACTTCTAACGTCGACACCGCGCCGGCAGCACTTAGCGATGGCGACCCAGGGGACAACTAGACAACCGACTGAAACCATATTCGGAGACTTCCATGACAAACACACTGCCAATGAAGGCCAAAGTCATGATCGGAATGGTGGCCGTTGCGAGCCTGTGCGCCCTGTCGTTTGGCGTTGTCAGATGGCAATCGCAAGCCTGGCCACAGCTGGTGCTACTGCTGGCGGCGGCAACCTTAAGTTCGCGCTTCAAGGTGAAACTGCCGGGGATGACGAGCTCGATGTCGGGAAACTTGCCCGTTATCCTTCTGGGAGTCACGCAACTGGGATTGTTGCCTAGCCTACTGGTAGCGGTAACGGCGGCGATCGCGCAATCCTTTGGTTCCGGCGGGAATAAAACGAAACCAATCCAATTTGTATTCAACGCTTGCACCCTGCTGAATGCGGCGGGACTCGCTTATCTGGTCTACCATAGCCGGATTCCTACGAACTTCACGGCCACGCACACAGCGTCCCTGGTACTGGCTGCGAGCGTATATTTCCTAGCAAACACGGCTCCGGTCGCGAGCATCATTGGTCTGACAGAAGGCGCAAATCCCTTTGTCCTGTGGCATAAAGTATTTCTGTGGTCGTTCCCGAACTATGTGATTGGTGCGGGATTAACTGCGATTGCTTCCGCCTTCGGTACGATGAACGGTCTGGCAGCGATGGCGACACTGCTGGCAGTGTTGTTCGTCGTATATCAGTCGTACAGGACTTATATCGGCCGAGCCGAGCAGCCACAAGCGCGAGCGATGGCCACGGCTGCGGGTCGGTAACCCCTGGGGATTTTTCCACGCGCAGCCAACTGGCTGCGCGTTTTTTCTTGCTGCCTCTTATTCCGCTTCGCACCTCCTCCGATAGACAACCAACGCTGACAGCTCTGGCCGACGCTCCATACTTGTATATCCGGGCGAACCGAACGATTCCCGATTGGGCCGTTTACTTTCCGGCTTACCACTCTCATCTCGCAGCAGGGTGTATTCCTAGCCTTTTTTTTTTCTCGGAGTGGGCCTGAAGTAGAAAACCGCAGATCGCAAGCGACTCTCAAATCCCGCAATCCGAATTCGCGCTGCAAGCGTACCTCATCCGAAGGCGCAATTTCACCCTGAAAGGATTTGAAATGTATGCAGCGCAAGCTTTTGGTTGTTGTGACACTCACGGGGCTAGCAGCCATGTTCGCTGTGGCGGGTACGAAGGATCCAATGGTTGGCGGTCAGGAGATGTTCCCCACCAAGAACATTATTGAAAACGCGGTTCATTCGGCGGATCATACTACGCTGGTCGCGGCCGTAAAAGCAGCTGGGCTTGTAGAAACGTTAGAGGGACCCGGACCGTTCACGGTTTTTGCTCCGACGAATGAAGCATTCGACAAACTGCCAGCAGGAACCGTAGACAGGCTGGTAAAAGCAGAGAACAAGGCGACGCTCACCAAGATACTGACATATCACGTGGTTGCGGGACGGCTGTCGTCGCGCGATCTAATCAGAATGACTAATGACGGCAATCGCACGGCAGAACTGACCACCGTCGAAGGTGGAAAGCTCTGGGTCTCGCTGCACGATGGCAAGCACATTGAACTGAAGGATGAAAAAGGCGACACCGCGATGATGACGATCGTGGATGTATTTCAGTCGAATGGCGTGATCCACGTGATTGATACGGTGCTGATGCCAAATTAAATTCTGAACTAGCTTAGAAAGCCTTCGAACTGGGGGGAGAACAAGCCCCAGAGCCCGAAGGGCGCGTTTCCAACAAAGAGCTTTGACCCCGCTGGGGCGGGGTTTTTCTTTGAGTCAAATTCGAGAAAGGTTGCTATGCTGACCTACTACGAATTCAGCTTTTCTCGAGGAGTGGATGAAAAGACACCTGGAACTTCTTGCAGAATTCGAGCGCGCTGCAAGTTCCGGCAAAGGCGCCGAAGAGGTGATGATGCACATTTCCGACCGGCTGCACAATGAACTAACTCGCTATAACTGGGTTGGATTTTATCTGGCGGATCCTGCCGATCCAAGCTATTTACTGCTGGGGCCACATTCGGGTTTTCTAACACCACACACGCGGATCGCGCTGAATCAGGGACTGTGTGGCGCGGCCGCCAGCCTGAGGAAGACAGTGGCAGTCAATGATGTGAGCAAGGATCCGCGCTATCTGATGGGCGTAGAACAAACAAAATCGGAGATCATCGTGCCAATTCTGGTTCGCGGCAAGGTGGCTGCTGAGTTCGATATCAACAGCTTTTTCAAGGACACGTGGGATGCAGAGGAGATAAAGTTCGTAGAGCAATGTGCTGCTTTGGTGGCGCACTGTATGTGACCGTGCATCAGGATAAGCCTCTAGCTCTATTTTGCGGGTAGCGGCGGCGAGCTCAGTACAATTTTCATCAGCTCCATTCCCAAGACCGAAGCCTTGACGCCATCGAGATTGGTCAGCACTACAACTCCCGCGCGACGCTCGGGGACGATCGTGAAGAAAGTGCTGGTTCCCTGTTCGCTTCCGCTGTGACTAACGTCTAAGACGCCGAGATCCTTTCCGATACGCCAACCGAGAGCATAGTCATCTTCCTTGCCGTCGGCAGGCTTCAAAGGAGTCCACATCAGTTCGCGCGTCGGGCGGGCGATGATGCGGTCGTTGAGCATGGCCACCTCGAATTGCGCCATATCATCGGCGGAGGAGAGCCACCCTCCACCGGGAATTTTGTAGCTGGAATCAAGGAAGTCGGAGTTGGTAATGTCGCCAGACTTGTCTTTGCTGTAAAAGCGGGTGCGGAACGGGATGATGGCGAAGCGGTCGTCGACCACCGTATGCGTCATGCCCGCGAGCGTTAGGACATGCTGACGGACATAGTCGACATAGTTCTCTCCCGCAGACCCTTCGATGGCGCAGCCCACCAGTGTGTATCCCTGGGTGGAATAGTGAAACTCTGTTCCGGGCTTGGCAATGAGCCGGTCGTTCTTGAAAAAATCGATCCCGTCCTCGATCGGGTTACGAAAATGCCTGGTATTGCCAACCTCGGGATCATCCTGCGAATCGCCTTTGTAATGGCGGATTCCGCCGAGATGGCCAAGAAGTTCACGGGTCGTAATGGGTGTTTCTTTTTGCGGAAACGACGAACAGTATTTTTGCAGGGGCGCGTCAAGATCGAGCTTGCTTTGTTGCCAGAGCAGGAGGGTCGCCGTTGCGGTGATGGACTTTGAGATCGACCCGAGTCGATAAAGGGTGTGTGAAGTGGCGGGAACAAAGTTTTCCAGATCCGCACTACCGAATCCAGCGGACCACGCTTCTACGCCGTTCTCGACGACGGCGACGGAAACTCCCGGGATGCTGTTGGCAGCCATGAAACGCGAAATGGCAGTCTCCAGCCGGGTACGTTTTTCTGCGGCGATCGGGTCGGACTGCACGACAGCCGGAGCAAGTATCAGGAAGATGCCAAACAGGATCGCGCCGATACATTGCGCCTTTGGATTGATCTGCATCTTTATTGCGGGGCGCAGCGGTAGCTGGCTGTGCTTTCGGGGCATCGTCGTGAATTCTACTTCACGTCTCCGCAGGCTGGGCCGAGATATTTGGAGCTAATGGTGAAGTCCATGTTCATGGTTCGACCACCGGAACCATTGATAACCGAATGCATCGTGCCTTTCACGTTGTCAGAGCCAATGGCCTCCACCAGAAGAGTTCCATCCGACGACGACTGCTTTTCTTCACAATGAAATTTTAGCTCCAGCTTGCTGCCCGTCGAATTCACGACTGTGCGTGTACACTCGCCGCGGTTTGCATTGAAGGCCAAGTGCTTTTCCAGCTTCTCCTTCGTAATGCATTCCTTGCGAACGTCGGTGCTCGGCTGGCCTTTCATCATCGCTTCGACACGAGCACGCTGCTCGGGCGGCATATTGGCAAGAGCTTCGGGAGGGATATTTGGCGTCGCTGGCATGCCAGTCATGGAATGAGTCACGGTCATCTCCCAGAGACCTTCTTTGATGTTGAGGGGCGTGAGGTTGTCGGCGGCCCAGAGGGCTGACGCCACAAAGAAGATTCCGGCAACAAGAAGATTGGTTCGCATGAACACTCTCCTGACGTTGTCCGATCAGACTGCGCTGAACAGCATTACATACTGCGAGTGCTGGAGCAAACTAATTGTCGAGCAAAGAGTTATGAGCGTGGTGCGAGGCAAATGCTGTACAAATCGGCGTGGTTGCTATACAAATAGCGGACATCCTACACTCTAACGAGGCAGGAACCTCACGCCGGGGACTCGATCGTTGTATATCAATCCGTCATACGTCAGGCCTAGAACACTCGACGAAGCTGTGGCCTTGCTGGCCAGCGGCGAGGCTCGCATCCTGTCTGGAGGCACGGATTTTTATCCGGCACTCGGGGATCGGGTCATGCGCGAGCCGGTGATTGATGTTTCGGCCCTAAGAGAGCTTCGGGGGATATCGAGTGACGGAGAGGGCTTCCGCATTGGCGGACTGACAACCTGGACGGACGTAATACGGACGCCCCTTCCTCGCTGCTTTGAAGCCTTGAAGAGCGCCGCTCGTGAGGTGGGCTCGGTGCAGATACAGAACCGCGGGACGGTAGCGGGAAATTTGTGCAATGCATCGCCAGCCGCCGATGGCGTACCTCCGTTGCTGGCGCTCGATGCCGCGGTTGAGTTGACCTCGGAGACCGGTGTGCGAACGGTGCCTTTGGCCGACTTTATCACGGGAAATCGTAAAACGCAGCGCAAGGCGGACGAGTTGCTAACGGGTGTGCTGATTCCGCACGGACTTGACGATGCAGTCTCAACCTTCTTGAAGCTCGGCGCGCGGCGCTACCTGGTGATATCGATCTCAATGGTCGCAGCCGTGGTAAAGGTGGACGAAGCTGGCCATATATCACAGGCGCGAATCGCCGTGGGCTCGTGCTCCGCGGTCGCTCAGCGCTTGCGCGCGCTCGAGGATGAGCTAATTGGAGTGTCGTTGGGCGAGGGTTTCGGTGCAGTGCTAAGGCCGGAGCATTTGGCTCCGCTCTCGCCCATTGATGACGTTCGCGCGACAGCCGAATACAGACTGGACGCCGCCTTGCGACTGGTGCAGCGGGCGCTCAACGCGTGCGCGGAGAACGCCTAAATGGTCCTGACACACACGTCAATCGCTGCAGCAGGCGTGCAGTCCACCGAGTTTCGTGTGAATGGGCGCGTCGTCTTTGTTTCCAGTTCCCCGTTGCAGCGACTGTCCCGCGTGCTGCGGGAAGAACTTGGGCTGACCGGGACCAAGGTGGGGTGCGACGCGGGAGATTGCGGAGCTTGCACAGTATTGTTGGATGGAGAGCCCGTTTGCGCGTGCCTGGTGGCGACAGGTCAGGTCGAAGGTTGTGAAGTAACGACGGTGGAAGGACTGGCGGATCGCGTTTCCTGCGGTCAAGCTTCGGGCATTGCGCCTTCCCCATCCTCCATTGGCGCGCGGCTACAGCGAGCTTTTCTTTCGCACGGCGGCGCGCAGTGCGGAGCTTGCACTCCGGGTATGTTGGTCGCAGCGACGGCCTTACTGGAAAAGAACCCAGCGCCGAACGAAAGCGAAGTGATGGACGCCATCGGCGGCGTCCTTTGCCGATGCACGGGATATCGCAAAATCATCACGGCGATTCTTGATGCGGGAACAAGAACGAATGCCTCAGCCCAGGCAACCGCGATTTCGCCCAAAGCGGGCTCTGCCGTAGGGCAAAGATTGGCCCGACTGGACGGAAAGCGAAAAGTCGACGGTAGTGAGATTTTCGGCGCCGACGAGACTCCAGTGCACGCACTGGCAGTAAGAGCGATTCGCAGTCCTTATCACCGGGCTCGATTTCACTTTGGCGATTTGGCTGCGTTTGTCCGAAACCATCCGGGGATTGCGCAGGTCTTTACCGTGAAGGATGTGCCGGGAAAGAATTGCTACGGCGTGATTGGAGCATTCGCCGATCAACCTGTATTTGCGGAGAAAGAAGCTCGCTATCGCGGAGAAGCTGTGGCGGCGATCGTCGGGGAAGCGGAAGCGGTAGAGAGATTGGAAGTTGCAGAATTTCCCGTAGGCTGGGAAGAACTACCTCCACTCACGGAAATCGGTGCCGCGCTTGCCAAGGGAGCGAGGCTGATCCATGAGAATCGTCCAGACAATGTCTTGGTGCGTGGACGAGTGGTTCGGGGCGACGTGGAGAAGGCATTGGACGCGGCAGATGTGGTGGTGGAAGCCGCCTACGAGACGGGATTCGTCGAGCACGCGTACATCGAGCCCGAGGCAGGATTTGCGCGCCGCGTCGGAGACCATATCGAGATTCAGGCCTGCACGCAGTCTCCGTATATGGATCGCAACGACATCGCCGCGATTCTTGGCATTGCTCCCGAGTGCGTGCGCATCATCCCCACAGCAGTGGGGGGAGGTTTCGGTTCGAAGCTAGATCTTTCGGTGCAGCCATTTCTGGCGGTGGCGGCTTGGCATTTGCGGAAAACGGCGCGCATGGTCTATTCGCGGGCCGAGTCGATTGTGTCGACCACGAAAAGGCATCCGGCGCAGATGCGGCTTCGCGGAGGCTGCACCCAAGATGGCAAACTGCTGGCGCTCGATTTCGCTGCGGATTTTAATACCGGTGCGTATTCCTCATGGGGGCCGACGGTCTCGGCTCGCGTTCCCGTGCATGCTTCCGGTCCTTATTATGTCCCGCATTATCGCGCGTTAACCCGAGCCGTGCACACCAACCTGGTGCCAGCCGGAGCTTTTCGCGGCTTCGGAGTTCCGCAAGCAGCGATTGCGCAAGAGCAACTCTATGACGATCTGGCAGATCGGGTTGGGATGGATCGACTCGAGTTCCGCATTCTGAATGCACTCGACAATCAGACACCCACGGTCACCGGACAAGTGCTTGGCGCGGGCGTCGGCATTCGTGCTTGTCTGGAGGCACTTCGTCCGCGATGGCAGACGGCACGGCGTGAGGCGGCAGAATTCAATAGGAATGGGATTGCGGCGCTGCGACGCGGCGTGGGAGTCGCCGGAATGTGGTATGGGTGTGGCAACACTTCCCTTCCCAACCCCTCCACTGTGCGCATCGGACTTAAGCGGGATGGGCGTATTTCGTTGCACCAAGGCGCTGTCGATATTGGACAGGGATCGAACACCATCGTGACGCAGATTTGCGCCGACGCGCTCGGCGCGCCGATTGATCACTTCGACCTGCTTTCTGGGGACACTTCGATCACCCCGGATTGCGGCAAGACTTCGGCTTCGCGTCAAACGCTGGTAACCGGGAAAGCGGCGCAGATGGCCGGAGAAAAACTGCGGCGCGAAATCTTCAAGCTTGCCGGAGCTTGCGACTGCGCGAGTATTCAGTTCAACGATAATGGCGTGACGGTGCACGACGGCAACGAGTCGCGTGCGCTCGCGCTTGCAGACCTACCACTCGATAAGCACGGATATGTGATTACCAGCGAGGCCACGTTTGATCCGCCAACAAGTCCGCTCGATGCAAATGGACAGGGAGTCCCGTACGCGGTGTTCGGGTTTGGCGCGCATATGGCGGAGATCGAGGTCGACACCGAACTCGGCACGGTGCGAGTTTTGAGGATCACGGCCGCACACGATGTGGGTCGTGCGATCAACCCGACATTGATTGAGGGGCAGATCGAAGGAGGCGTGGCGCAGGGATTGGGAATGGCTTTAATGGAGGAGTTCTTTCCGGGCAAGGGCGAGAATCTGCACGATTATCTGATTCCCTCGGCCGGGGACATTCCGCCGGTGGAGTCGATTCTGATTGAGGATCCTTCGCCGATTGGACCGTTCGGCGCAAAAGGAATTGGTGAGCAAGCGGTGATTCCGACCGCACCCGCGATTTTGAATGCACTGCACGATGCTATCGGCATCCGTGTGCGGAAAGTTCCGGCCACTCCCGACCGGATACGAACTGCGATTCTGGCGGCACAGGAGAAGGGAGAAACACGTGGCTGACGACGCGATTCGCTGCGACGCTTGTCCTGTCCTCTGCTACATCAAGCCGGGAAGAACAGGATCGTGCGACCGCTACGCGAATGTCGATGGGCAACTGGTGCGGCTCGATCCACATGTTGTACTGGAGCGCGCCGTATCGCGTGGAGATACCGTGGTTCCATTTCTTGAAAAATCTCGCGAATGGGACGGCGCGCTCGTGAGCGGTCAGGAAACATTCGTAACCGCAATCGGCGCGGGCACGACGTATCCGGATTACAAGCCTGCGCCTTTCATTATTTCCTCCGAAATTGCGGGCGTGGATATGGTTACGGTGGTGACCGAAGGGATTTTCAGTTATTGCGGCGTGAAGCTGAAGATCGACACCGATCGACATCTGGGAGCAGAGTGCAGTACGGTGCGAGCGCAAGGCGAGGCGGTGGGACACGTCACAACCAACGAATACGGCTCGCAGATGCTGTCGCTTGGCGGAGTGCGGCACCTTACCGGCGGAACCCGTCACGAAGGCACAGCCACCTGCGACACGCTGCTGAATCTGTGCAACGGAAAAGCGGTGGAATTGAAGATTGACGACGGCGCGACGGTTGTTGTGCAGGCGAACAAGGCTCCCATCGTTGACGGCGTCGAGGAAGAGCGCATGCGTGTAGGTTGCGGCTCAGCCACCATCGGTATGTTTGCCAAACAGTGGTTTGGCAAGGTTGATGAAGTCGTGGTGGTGGACGACCATATCACTGGCGTGTTGTCTGAACATCAGGCGGGCAAGCTCCTGGGCGTGCCGGAGACTGGCATCAAGATGAAGGGGCGGCGTTCGACACCGGGGCGATATTTTCGCGTCGCGGAGCCGGGCACGTCTTGGGGCGGAACTAACATTGACGATCCGCTTTCGATTCTTGATCCATTTAGTCGCAAGGGCGGCCGGCCGGGTCTGCGGTTGCTAATGGTGAGCACGACAGGTGAGCATTCTGCATATTTCGAGCTGGATGACGATCTCCGTCCCATGGAAAAAGATCTACCAACCGTTTTACGCGAATCAGTCGCTCGTATTCGAGAAAACTGCGAGCCCGCGCTTTGCACGGTGCTGTTCATGGGAGGCGCGGGAGGATCGCTGCGCGCGGGGGTGACCGAGAACCCGGTGAAGCTGACGCATTCTGTGCGTGATGCTCTCACCCGCGTCACCTGTGGTGGCGCGCCGGTTTATGTTTGGCCGGGCGGTGGCATTACGATCATGGCGGACGTGAGCCGGATGCCAGAAAATGCTTTCGGCTACGTTCCGACGCCGGCTCTGGTTGCGCCGATCGAGTTCACAATGCGGCTGTCAGATTACGCGACACTGGGCGGATACATGGACCACGTACGGCCGCTCAGTTCGATCAACCGGGACACGGAGAGCCGACGACGACTGCCGGCGCGACCGGAGAATCCCTGGCCGCTCGCCTCGGACGCAAGACAGAAATGAATTATCAGCGAGCGCAAATCCGGATGCTTCCCGATCGCCGTCGTCTGCATATGCAGGATGGGCCCATCGACATCATCCTGGAGGCTTTCGGCGACGTACACGAGATCGAATTAGCCTATCGCGCAGCAGCGGCTCGATTCGTCGGGGTTTTGGATGAGTTGTGTGACGAACTTGAGTTTTTGCGACGACCTGCTTCTTCAGATGGCAACCTTCCCTCCGGCACCATTGCCCGTCGGATGGTATCAGCGGTTCGGCCCTATGCTTTGCAGACCTTCATCACGCCCATGGCAGCGGTTGCCGGCGCGGTAGCCGAGGATATCCTCGACGCCATGACTTCAGCCGCAAAGCTTTCGCGAGCTTACGTAAACGACGGTGGTGATATTGCGCTTCATCTGGATCCTACCGAGATATTTGTGGTGGGCATGGTGGAGCGTCCAGATAAAACATCCCTATTGGGGACGACCACTATTGGTTCGACGGACGCGATTCGCGGGGTCGCGACCAGCGGATGGCGGGGACGCAGCTTTTCGTTGGGCATTGCGGATGCGGTTACAGTACTCGCCGATACCGCTGCCAGGGCCGATGCTGCAGCGACGATCGTAGCAAATGCAGTGGATCTGCCTGGACATCCCGGCATCAAGCGTGTTCGCGCAGTTGACCTTGCGCCCGATAACGATCTCGGTACGCGACGGGTGACGCAATCCGTCGGAGAGTTGGCACCGGGGGAGATTCGCGATGCCCTCGATGCTGGAATCCGGGTTGCGGAATCGCTGCGTAGCTTGGGGCTGATTCGCGCGGCCGCTCTCAACTTGCAGGGAGAGACTCTGGTGGTCGGTGCTAAAAGTTGGCCGCACCGGGTAGAGATTTCGGCCCCTGACAGGAGCCTGGCTCATGCCTGAGGTTCAGATTCGCAAAAACCTTCTCTTGGTCGAAGAGATTTTTCACGAGGGAGGGTCCGTCGCCCCAAAGCCGCTGCGACGAGCGGCGGCGCTCGCCGTGATCCGGAATCCGTATGCCGGCAGCTATGTCGAAAAGATCGAAGGCTTCATGGAGGACCTGAAACCGCTTGGATTGGAAATGGCGCAATCTCTGGTGGTGGCGCTGGGCGGCGATCCGAAAGTGGTGCAGGGCTATGGCAAAGGAGCGATCGTCGGCTCGGCGGGAGAGATCGAACATGGGGCGCTCTGGCACGTTCCTGGTGGGTACGGGATGCGGGAAGTTCTTGGGGGTGCGAAGGCGATTGTAGCGTCGACCAAGAAGGTTGGCGGGCCGGGTGCCCGCCTCGACATTCCGATCACTCATATCAATGCCTCGTATGTGCGCAGTCATTTTGACGCGATGGAGGTGGGTATTGCCGATGCTCCTCGCGCCGATGAGATTCTCCTCGCGCTCGTGATGACAACCGGAGCGCGCGTTCATGCCCGCGTCGGCGGATTGAAGGCGTCAGAGATCAAAGGAGAGGACGGCTTGCGATGACAGCCACTATCCAAGGCAATTCCCGAGTTAAGATCCGGAAGATTGCGACCTTTGTCGAAGAGACTTCGACCGAGATGGGACGGAGAGTTGATCCGCCAACGCGTCGTGCAGCAGCGGTCGCGGTCATTGAGAATCCGTACGCTGGGCAGTACGTCGAAGATCTTACGGAGTTGATGATAATTGGCGAGGAGCTCGGCGAATTGCTCGCCGCACGCGCCGTCGCGGCGCTGGGCATTCCGGGACCATCCGCTGAGAGTTACGGCAAAGCGGCAGCGGTTGGCGAGAATGGTGAACTCGAACACGCCGCCGCAATCTTGCATCCGAAGCTGGGTACGCCGGTGCGGCGGGTGTTAGGCAAGGGCGCAGCTTTGATTCCGTCTTCCAAGAAGCGTGGCGGGCTGGGAGTGGCGCTCGACATTCCACTGGGGCACAAAGATGCTGCCTTTGTGCGCAGCCATTTTGACGGTATGGAAGTGCGAATCAGCGATGCTCCGCGTGCTAATGAAATTATGGTGGCGATTGCGGTAACCGACAGTGGTCGTCCACTACCCCGCGTCGGCGGACTCTCGAAAGATCAGATCAAAGGCGAAGATGGATTGCGGTAACCCGGGAGGCCATCGCAGAGATTACGGAGGACCACGGGGAGACGCCGGGAGCAGGATGATAAATAATAGAGGACGCTATTGGCTGTTCTGTGCGGTTCATCTTTTCGCCTCGATTCTCCTCTACGGACAAACTCCGCCCGTGGCAAACCATAAAGAGCGTGCCGATACGATCATCACCGGCCTGGTCGTCAGCATGGACCGGCAACGACACGTCTACGACGACGGCGCCGTTGTGGTGAGAGGCGACACGATTGTCGCGGTCGGCCCACGGGCAGACCTAGAAGCAAAGTATGAGAGTCCGCAAACGATTGATGCGAATCATAATCTGGTGCTTCCCGGATTCATCAACGGTCATACCCATGTCCCGATGACGCTGTTCCGCGGTCTGCACGATGATGTGACACTGACTGACTGGCTTTACAAATACATCTTCCCTGCTGAGAAAAGGAATGTTACGGAATCGTTCGTTCGCTGGGGAACGCGGCTTGCAGCGGCTGAACAGATTCGCTCAGGCGTCACCACCTTCGCTGATATGTATTACTTCGAAGACGCAGTGGCAGAGGAAACCAAAGCGGCTGGAATGCGTGGCGTGTTGGGCGAGACATTTATCGATTTCCCGGCACCCGACAACAAGAGCGAAGCCGCGATGCTCGAGTACACCGAGAAGTTTTTGAACAAATGGCAAGGCGATCCGCTGATCCATGCGGCAGTGGCTCCTCATTCGATTTACACCTGCTCCCAGAAAACATTGCAAGATGCTTCGGCTCTGGCGCGAAAATATCATGCGCCCATCCTGATTCACATGGCGGAGATGAAAAAGGAATGGGAAGACAGCGAAAAACAGAACGACGGTTCCCCCGTCCAGTATCTGGAACGCATCGGAGTGCTTGGGCCCGATGTGGTTGCCGCGCACTGTATCTTCGTCGACGAAGCGGATCGCAAGATTATCGCTCAGCACAATGTAGGCTGCGTACACAACCCGTCGAGCAACATGATGATTGCGAGCGGCGTTGCGCCAGTGCCTGAGATGCGCGCCTCCGGAATCGCCGTCGGCCTTGGAACCGATGGGCCAGCAGGCAGCAACAACGACCTGGACCTGATGGAAGAGATCGACCTGGCGGCGAAGTTGGCGAAGATTACCAGAATGAATCCGCTCGCGCTGAATGCTCCGGCAGTTGTTGCAATGGCGACAATCGACGGCGCCAGGGCGTTGCATATGGAAAAAGAGATTGGATCGCTCGAAACAGGAAAAAAAGCGGACGTGATTGTGATCGATCTCAATGAGCCAAACGCTGTCCCAATGTATGACGTTTACGCGCAAATTGCGTATTCGCTAAAAGCAAGTGACGTGGAAACGGTGATGATCGGTGGCCAAGTCGTCATGCGCGACCGCAAGTTGCTGACTGTCGACGAGCCCGCAGCAATGGCCAAAGCGCGTGAGTATCAGAAGAGCGTCGCCGCCTCGCTAGGAATCGAGTGAATCAGACGTCATCTCTTATCCTCGGCCAACGAACTCAGGCATCGCCGTTGCCGGCGGCGTGTTGCGGCTGCGCTGCACACTGACCGCGCCGTCGGTGATCACCATCCCAATCCCCGGCAGGTCTCCTTTTTGAATGCTGTCGAGCAGGTTCTTGCCCGCTGAATGCTCAGCCTTGTCCATCAGGACGAACGAGGCCTCGCGTCCGGCCGCAATTAGGCCGCAATTGAGATTCCTGATTTTTGCCGTGTTTCCCGTAGCCAAGCAAATGGCCACTTCCGCGGGGATTCCGCCCAAAGATGACAACAACGAAATCATGCGCACTATGCCGAGTGGCTGAACGCCGGATCCGGCCGGCGAGTCGGTGCCTAAAATCACACGGTCAAGCTGTTTCAAGTCCATGGCCGTTCGGAGCGTGAGCAATCCCGCGCGTTCATTTCCGTTATGCACAATTTCGAGGGCTCGCGTGGAGCGTTCGCACAGTGCTGTAATCTGGTCATCCGGAAGCGCGGTATGGCCGCCATTGACATGACCAATCACATCCGCGTCGGTCTCGAGCACCATGTCTTTATCGATTAGGCTCGATCCGGGGATGGAAGGTCCGCCCGTATGAATCGTGCTCTGGATGCCGTATTTCCGGGCCCAGGAGACCATCTGGTGCGCCGTCTTGCCGTCTTTTACGCTACCCAAACCCACTTCGCCCAATATCTGGACTCCGGCGGAGGCAAGCTCTTTGAAGTCATCCTCGACCATGCCATGCTCAATTACCGGAGCTCCGGCGTAGATTTTCACCCCGCCCGGCCGGAAGGCGTGAAAGGCACGCTGCGCAAAGATCGCCATCGCCTTCAATCCAACGATGTCCTTGGGGCGACCGGGTGTATGCACTTCGCCGGCAGAAACCATTGAAGTGACTCCTCCGTGAAGATAGCTGTCAATCCAGCCAAGCTGATTCTGGCGGGGTGTCCAATCACCGCAGACGGGATGAACGTGGCTATCGATGAGACCCGGCGCCAGAGCAGTGCCTTTCGCGTCGACAACGACTGTGGCACCGGAGGTGTCGACGTCTTTTTCTTTCCCTACGACAGCGATACGATCGCCGATGGCAACCACGGTATCGGCGTCGAGAATCGGATTGACGAGATCTCCGCTGAGCAAAAGTCCAATGTTGCGGATCACCAGTTTCGGTCGGATTGCAGACTTCGAGTTTTCTTCGTGGGCCATCGTTTCTTCCCGTATACGGAACTGGTGCGAACTCAGTGGACGCTAGTATACAAACGAATGGGAAAGGTTCGAACCCTCAAATCTTGACAGAAGAGGATTTGCTCAGCTCACGGACCTCGTCTCCCCCCTTAAAGTGGTATTTATCGAGCTCTGTGATCAACCTCTGCCTCGTCTCCTGCATCAGATAGCAATCTGAAAGGGGATCACGCGGTGGATGCAAGCTCAACTGTGAATGGTCAATCGGCAATCCGGAACTTTCACCAGAAGTTTAGCCGACTCGCCTCCAAAGGAATGATGCGGGATAATTCGCCGTTTCTGAGTTTCGCCCGAAAGTTTCGCTCGAGTGAAATCGGAAGTGGAATCGTACGCCAGACTTTTCGCACCTTTCAACGCCTCGGGATAAGCGTGGTCCCCAACCACTATTACTGGCCCATCCCCGATTTTAATGAACTGGAAGCTCGGAAGTGGCCCGCGGAACAGCTTCCAGTTGGCATCGACCTCGCTCTGGAAAAACAACTCGACTTCTTGCAACATGTCGTACCCCTATATGAATCGGAATGGCAATCGGACGCGGGCGCGATCGGCACCGCGGGTTATAGACGCGGCAATGGATTCTTTGAGTCGGTGGATGCGGAGATCGCGTACTGCCTGGTGCGTCACCTCAAGCCCAAGCGGATTGTCGAAGTGGGCGGCGGCTACAGCAGCAGAGTGATGGCAGCCGCGCTGGATAAGAATTTAAAAGTGGACGGAGTCCGCGGAGAGCTGCTGACGATTGATCCGCATCCGGACCGGTTTCCAAGAGAAGCATTAAGTGATCGTGTTCAGTTGATTGCCGCCTCTGTACAGAGTGTTGATCTCGACATCTTCCTGACCTTAAATAGCGGTGACTTTCTGTTTCTTGATTCAACGCACGTTGTGGGTATTGGCAGCGACGTAGTGCGAGAATACCTGCAGATCCTGCCCCGCATCAATCCTGGCGTCCTGATCCACGCGCACGATATTTTCATCCCATCCGATTATCCACGGAGCTTGGTGTTGAAGGCTTTGGCCTTCTGGTCTGAGCAGTATCTGCTGCAAGCCCTCCTGACCTTCAACCCAAGATTCGAAGTCGTGTGGGGAAGTAGCGCGATGCAAGGCTTCAATCCAGAAGCGCTCGAACAAACCTTTCCACACTGGAAGAACAGTTACGAAAGCATGTCGCGGGAGAAGCGTCAGTTTCTTCCGAGCGTCGACGGCAAGCGGGTGTGGCCTTCAAGTTTCTGGATGCGCAAGCTGGCCTGACGGCAGCCGTAGTTATGCGGAATCCTCCAAGGTAAGTCGCTCCGCACGAAGCGGCTAGACTTTTCTGCCCCTTCCGATCGTATCCCGATGCTATCCCGATTCTCTGATCATGGCCCAGCTTTGCCAGCAGCTGAGAGAATATGTTACAAGCATCGTGAGGACGGAATGCGATCTCGCGACTACATTCTCTGGGAAGTGGATGTACAAGCCGATTTCATGTTGCCCGGAGGCAAGCTCTACGTGCCGGGAGCTGAAAAACTTTTGTCCAATATCCGCAAACTGACCGACGCGGCACGGCGGGACGAGGTGTTCTTGGTGTCCCATGGCTGCTTTCATCCGGCAAATGATCCCGAGTTCAAGCAGTTTCCGCCGCACTGCCTGAAAGGTACGCCGGGGGCGGAGTTTGTTCCTGAGGCGCTGGCGAACGATTTCGTGCGGGTGGAAAATGATACGCACGCTCGGTTGCCGAAGGATCTCTTAAAGCATCAACAGATCATTCTAGAAAAACAGACCCTTGATATTTTTGAAACTCACCATGCGGACGAATTGGTGGAGCGTTTGGGGAATGGTGCGGAGTTCGTGGTGTTTGGAGTGGTAACGGAATATTGCGTCAGTTGTGCGGTGCGCGGGTTATTGAAACGAAATCGGCGGGTGTCGGTGGTGCGCGACGCGATTGAAACGTTGGCGTCCGAGGTGGGGAACAAAACGCTAGATGAATTGCAGAATCTGGGAGCAAGGCTGGTTACTACCGACGGGATTCTCGAGAAAGTGGAAGCGGACTCCCAATAAATCGCCTCGCCGCAAATGTTTATGACAGTAGCATGCCGGCAATCGAAGCCGACATGAGATTAGCCATGGTTCCTGCCAGCATGGCGCGAATGCCAAGTTTTGCCAAATCCGCTTTTTTGTTGGGAGCCAGTGCCCCGATTCCCCCCATTTGAATGCCGATCGAGCTGAAGTTGGCAAAGCCGCACAGCGCGAAGGTCGCAATGGTGAATGAGCGCGGATCAAGCAGAGCCTTTTGCGGCCCAAGCATGGAAAATGCCACCAGTTCATTCAGCACCATGCGTACGCCCAGAAGGTTGCCAATCAGACGGCAGTCATGCCAGGGAACTCCAATCACCCAAGCGATGGGCGCAAACAACACGCCAAATATGGCTTCGAGGCTCGCAGGAAACCACGCCACGTGGGCGTGAATTCCACCCATGATTCCATCGAGCAAGGCGATTAACGCCAGGAACGAAATCAGCATGGCGGCAATATTCAGCGCCATGTGCAAACCGTCGGTGGTGCCACGCGCAATAGCGCCCAGCAGATTTTCGTTCTTTTCCAGTTCTACTTCTTCTTCACTCATGACGACGCGGCCCGCGGTTTTTGGCACCTCGGTTTCGGGCACCAGCATCTTGGCCATCAGGAGCGTGCCGGGAGCGGTCATGATAACGGCGCTCAGCAGGTGCTTCGGCTCGATCCCGAAGGCGATGTAAGCCGCCATGATGCTGCCGGAAACGTGCGCCATGCCGCTCGTCATCACCGTCATCAACTCCGAATATGTGAGGTCGGGCAGGAAGGGCCGAATCGTCTGCGGCGCCTCGGTTTGGCCCATGAAAATGCTGGCGGCCACATTCAAGGACTCCGCTCCGCTCACTCCCATCAGCCGAATCATCAGCCACGCCGCCGCTTTGATTACCAGTTGCATGACGCCGAGGTAGTAGAGCACCGCAAAGAGTGCGCAGATGAAGATCACCGTCGGCAAGACCTGGAATGCAAAATAAAACCCAAGCTGCGAGCCCTGTTTACCAAGATCTCCAAAAACAAACTGCGAACCGACGAAGGCGTAACCGAGGAGCCGGGTCACCGCGTCTCCGGCCTTTTGAAAAAGCGTGCGGCCGAGGTCACTCTTTAGAACAAAAATGGCAAAGGCGACCTGCAACCCAAGCCCCCAGGCCACCGTCTTGAGGCGAATGGCACGCCGGTTCGTGGAGAAAGCGTAGGCAAGTCCTAACATGGTGAACAATCCAAGAATGCCAGTGAAACGACCCATTTTTCTCCTCTTCTAGTAAATCAGCGTTATACCTCAGTGTTCCCTCTTATAAATTACGCGATGAATCAAGGATGCTTTGTGCGCGGGAGCACTGACTTCGATTTGATAGCTCTCCTTCAGTAACGTCTTGACCCGAACCGCCTGCGTTTCGGAGTGGCAGTGAATAGTGCAGAGAGGCTCGCCTATCGAAACTTTATCGCCAATCTTTTTATGGATAACGATTCCTACGGCGGGATCGATGGAATCTTCTTTGCGTTCACGGCCGCCGCCGAGGATTACACAAGCCGTGCCGATTTGGTCGCATGCAATCGCCGTGACATATCCCGCTCGCGGGCTGGGCACATCGACGCGATGCGCTGTGTGCGGGAGGCGTGCCGGATCATCGACAGTGCTGACGTCGCCTCCCTGCAACTCGACCATCTGGCGGAATCGATCGAACGCTTTGCCAGAGGCAATTATTTGTTCGCAGAGTTGCTTCGCTTGAGCGATCGTCTTTGAAATACCGCCCAGATAGAGCATCCACGCGCCTAATTCGAGGCAGAGCTCGCGCAGGTCTGGCGGGCCGCCGTCGTGGAGTATTTCGATACACTCCTCGACCTCCAGCGTGTTGCCTACCATGCGACCCAGCGGCTGGTTCATGTCAGTGATGAGCGCAACCATTTGCTTGCTCATGCGTTCGCCAGTTTCAACCATGAGTTCCGCGAGGAAGACGGCGTCTTCCTCTTTTTTCATAAAAGCGCCGGAGCCGGTTTTCACGTCGAGCACGAGCGCGTCAGTGCCCTCCGCAAGTTTCTTGCTCATGATCGAGGCGCAGATCAGGTAGGGACTCTCGACTGTGCCAGTCACATCACGCAACGCGTACAACTTACGATCAGCAGGCGCGATTTTCTCAGTCTGGCCAATCATGCAGCAGCCGCAGGCTTTAAGAACATGATGGAATTCTGACACCGTCAAACCGACCCGAAATCCGGGAATGGCTTCGAGTTTGTCGAGCGTGCCACCGGTGTGGCCTAATCCGCGGCCGCTGATCATAGGGACATACAGGCCACCAGCAGCGACGAGTGGAGCGAGAACAAGCGAGGTCTTGTCGCCGACGCCGCCTGTGGAGTGCTTGTCGACTTTTTTGGCGCGAAGAAAGCTGAGGTCAAGGACCTCGCCGGAATGGAGCATGGCCTGTGTGAGAGCAGCAGTCTCCTCGCGCGTCATTCCGCGCAGAACGACAGCCATGAGCCACGCGGCCATCTGGTAGTCAGGAATGCTTCCATTCGTGCAACCCGCGACGAGATATTCGATTTCAGCGGAGGATAGTATGCCGCCATCGCGCTTTTTGCGGATGATATCAATGACACGGAACGGCGTTTGCAAGACGCTAGCTTGGCTCACTTGAGGCGGAAGCCCTCCGGCAGAAGATCGGTGATGGAGCTTTGCTTAAGCCCATTTTTGCCCTGATAGTAGATGATGGCGTGCGGCCCGAATTCATAGATGACCTGGCGGCAGGCGCCGCAGGGCGAGCATGGGCCTTCGTGATCATTGGCGACGGCAACGGCCAGAATCTCAAGCTGCGGACCATGTTTGGCAATTGCGGAACAAATCGCAGTGCGCTCGGCACAGTTCGTCATGCCATAGGAAGAGTTCTCGACGTTACATCCTTCGAAAACCTGACCTTTGGCAGTGAGAATGGCCGCACCCACTCTGAATTTCGAAAATGGTGCGTACGCATTCTTCATTACCTTACGCGCCGAACGGAGCAGACGTTCGCGCATCGCAGCCGACACTTTTGTTGCTTTCATATTTCGATTGGGCGCATTTAAGCAAATTTTACCGAAGATCGAGTGGCGGCCATTGTAACCCGTGACCAGGCTTCGACTGTAGAGATTTTCGTGCGCGTGAGTACCTCGGCTCGACGCTGCTTACTTCACGACTGCGTGTGCGTGCTTCTCCAAATACGGGGACATATCATCCGGAGCTGTCTCTCAATTCAGTACCAATCAATTCGGTACCAATCTTGACGGTCGTGGATGTGGATGTTAATTTCAGGCCACACGTGGCCATTCGGGGGACATCGTTCTGAGTCGATCGGAGGAAAAGCGGAATTCGACCGCCCGTGGCCCCGTAGACCTGTGTCGGCGCGACTTTCTGATTCAATGTTTTCAGCGGGCTTCGGCGGCATTGATTCCCACGGGTTTGCGCGCTTTCGGCTTGCCTTCCCGCTATCCTTTCCTCTACGGATTTGACGTTTCCGACCCGAGCTCCCAACACGAATTCCACTTGCATCCGCACTATCGCATGCCTCGGCCACTCGATGCCTTACTGCTCAAAACACAGGCCGGTCTTGACGATTTTGTTACCGAGAAATACGCGGACCAGCTCGGAGCGATCTTTGCCCAGTGGAGTTCCAGGCTGCGGCAATCTCCGCAAGATATGAAAGCAATCGCGGAAGCTCTTTTGCCGAATTTCTTGGGGACATCGCTCAGGCCCGTTGAGTCTCGTGTTCTGCGGGCGGGCGCGATTGAAGTTCGTCGCAATACATTTAAGACAGAAGCTGGTTTCGCACGGGATGCGTTTCTGCAAGAGCTGCGATCCGTGCTGAGCAGCTTTTCGACAATTCTCACGGCTGAATTTCAGGTCACGAGTATCGAAGCTGGTTCCACGTCAGCGACGGCACAATCCCCGGTTCAACTGCAAACACGCATCCGATATGAATTGGTGGGGACTGGCCGCGACTTCCACCGCGAGCAGCGCGTCGGATACTGGCAACTCCACTGGGAGCAAGCCGAACCTGGAGATTTCCTTATACGCAGCTGGCAAGCGCTAGAAGAGACCCAGAGCCGCTCCCTCACTCCCTGCTATGCCGACATAACAGCCAGAGCGCTCAGTGGAAATGCGTCTTATTCGTCGCAGCTTTCGCACGGAACTGATTACTGGCGAACGGTGCTCGACAATGCTTGCGGCATCGACATCTACGGTCACAACGGCGTTTCCATTGGTGATATTGATGGAGATGGATTTGATGATCTATACGTGTGCCAACCCGGTGGTCTTCCGAACCGGCTTTATAGAAATCGGGGCGATGGAACGTTCGAGGATATTACTGAAGCTGCGGGCGTCGGCGTCATTGAAAACTCGACGTGCGCGCTTATTGCGGACGTAAACAATGACGGGCTGCAAGATCTGATTGTAGTAAAGGCTTCTGGCCCGATGCTGTTCCTGAACCAGGGCGGAGGAAAGTTCCAGCAGAAGGCGAACGCTTTCCTGTTCGCGAACCAGCCGCAGGGAACTTTTACCGGCGCCGCCGTCGCGGATTATGACCGCGACGGCTGGCTCGATATTTACTTGTGCCTCTATGCTTTTTATCAAGGCACCGACCAGTACAAATATCCGTCGCCTTACTATGATGCTGAGAACGGACCGCCTAACTTCATGATGCGCAACAATCGGGACGGCACGTTTCGCGACGTAACTACCGAGACTGGCCTCAACCAGAACAACACGCGCTACAGTTTTTGTTGCGGATGGAGCGACTTCAACCATGACGCCTGGCCCGATCTCTACGTGGTAAATGATTTCGGGCGAAAGAATCTTTATCGCAATAACGGCAACGGGACTTTCACCGATATCGCTTCGCAAGTTGGGGTTGAGGACGTGGGCGCCGGCATGAGCGTCTGCTGGTTTGACTATGACAATGACGGCGCGGAAGATCTCTACGTCGCAGATATGTGGACGGCGGCGGGTGAACGCATTTCAATGCAGGATATCTTCAAGAAAGATGCACCACAGGAAACGCGAGCGCTCTATCATAAACACGCGATGGGCAATTCGCTCTTTCGCAATGCCGGCGGTTCTTCCGCCTTCGAAAATACGACGCTCGCTGCTGGCATCGGACTTGGGCGCTGGGCGTGGTCGAGCGATGCCTGGGATTTCGATCACGACGGCTTCCCTGATCTCTACATCACCAATGGCATGATTACCAGTTCATCGCGTGAAGATCTTAACAGCTTTTTCTGGCGACAAGTTGTTGCCTATTCGCCTGATAAGGCGCAGCCTTCTCACGCCTACGAACAGGGATGGAGCGCGATTAACGAATTGATCCGCGCGGATCGGACCTGGAGCGGATACGAGCGAAATATTTTTTACGCGAACAATGGCGATGGAACGTTCTCCGATATTTCGGGCGTAGTAGGGTTGGACTTTCTGGAGGACGGGCGGGCCTTTGCACTCGCGGACTTCGATCATGACGGCCGCCAGGAATTAGTTCTTAAAAATCGCACCAGTCCGCAGTTGCGGGTTTTGAAAAATGTCATGCAGAATTTGCCTCCATCGATTAGCTTCCGCCTGCGTGGCACGAAAAGCAATCGTGACGCGATCGGAGCGGTAATTACGGTGGAAACTGAGCTGGGTCGCCAAACACGCTCGTTACAAGCCGGATCCGGTTTTCTTTCGCAGCACAGCAAAGATGTATTTTTCGGTCTGGCTGCAGCGAAAGGCCCGTTGCGAGCCTCGATTCGCTGGCCCAGCGGATTGGTGCAAGAGCTCCATGATCTGCCGGTCAATCACCGGGTATGGATTGAGGAAGGCTCGGAGCCATTTCGAATCGAGGCCTTCAAAGCATCCTCGAACTTTGAACAGGTCGCCGATGCTAAGGCAGCGGATGCGAAGCCACAGGAAGTCGAAACGCTGCCCACCACGGCAGAAACCTGGCTGCTGGCACCGATTGAGGCCCCGGAGTTTACTCTTCCCGATTTCAGTGGGCAGATGCATGTTCTGTCTTCACTGCGCGGAAAGCCCCTGCTGCTCAACTTCTGGGCTGCTGAAGCAGAGCGACGCTATGAAGACTTGGCCACGATCAATCGGCATCATGCGGCTTGGGCGGCTGAGGGCCTGCAGCTCCTTTCCATAAATCTGGATCCGCCGGCAGATCGAGAAAGTGCGCAAGCAATGGCGCAAGGACATGGTTTTTCGTTTCTCATCCTGCGTGGCTCCGAGGATGTGGGCGCCATCTATAACATTCTTTATCGCTACTTGTTCGACCGCCATCGTGATCTCACGCTTCCCACATCATTTCTGATCGATGCGAAGGGTCGGATCGTTAAGGTATATCAGGGACCGGTGAATCCCGAGCGCTTGGAACAGGACTTCCACCGTATTCCGCAAACCAGCGCAGAACGATTGGCCAGAGCGATTCCCTTTCCCGGCGTGACCGACACGGTTGAGTTTGAACGTAACTTTCTCTCTTTTGGATCGGTATTTTTTCAACGGGGTTATATGGAACAGGCTGCGGCTGCGTTCAAGATTGCTCTACGGGACGACCCCGCAAGCGCCGAGGCCCTTTATGGGATTGGCAGCGTGTATCTCGACCAAGGGAAAACAGCGGAGGCGCGAGAGAGTTTTGCGGGCGCGCTCAAACTTCGAGCAAGTTATCCCGACACTCTGGCGAATTCTTGGAATAATCTCGGCCTGCTCGCGGCGCGCGAAGGACGGGCGGGCGAAGCGATCAGTTCCTTCCAAGAGGCTCTCAAGCTTAGTCCAGATCATTCGATAGCACTTGATAACCTGGGCAGCGCTTATCGCCAGCAGAAGCGTTGGGACGACGCCCGTAAGACCTTTGAGAGGGCGCTCGAAGTTAATCCTGACGATGCGGAAGCCCACTACGGTATAGGGATGGTATTCGCGCAAAATGACGACACCGGGCGAGCGTTCGATTCTCTCCAGCATGCGCTGAAGTTGCGTCCCATTTATCCCGAGGCGCTCAACAACCTGGGCATTCTATATCTGCGGACACAGCGCCGCGATGAGGCCGTGGCTAGTTTTGAGGAATGCATTCGTGTAGCGCCAGCATTTGATCAGGCCTATCTGAATCTTGCCCGCGTCTACGTCATCGAGGAGACACCGGACAAAGCTCGAACCGTCCTGCGCGAATTGCTGAAGGAGCATCCGGGACACGAGCAGGCAGAAAAGATGATGGAACAATTGGGACGCTAATCTTTGCTATGGCGTTGGCGGCTTGTGCGCCGGCGGCGTCGGGGCTGTTAACAGATCTACGAACGTCTTGTAGAACCGTTCGGTATCCACGTCCAACTGAATCTCCACCGCCTGCAGGTTGCGTTTAGGTTTATCGCGATCGGTCCAGGTGAGCGTGTCGCCGTAACCGGGACCACGATCCAGGTTCACATCCATGTATCGAGTTTCTGTTTTGGTGATCAGGCTTGGATCAAGCCAGGCCGCCGATGTGAGTTCATCCCACAGATAGTTATAAGAGCCTCGCAGGCGGGCATATTTGCCAATGTATTGCGCCGCCGGCGAATTGCCAGCCTTGATCTTGTTAATCAGTTCCTGGGTCATTCTCGTCGTCACGGAAACATCCACCGGAGTGCATACAATCTTTTCCCACGGAGCCCGTAGCACGATATGTGCCGCTTCCGGATCGAACCAGACATTGAATTCATGACGGGGATTGTTTGCGAACTCGGGATCGGCAGTCTGCGGATTCAGACTGGCGCCCATGAAGACCAGCTCTTTGGCGAGGCTCGCAAATTCCGGATCGATCGAAAGCGCGAGTGCCAGATTTGTCATCGGACCGCCCTCATAAATCGTGACTTCATGCGGATATTTACGCACCATGCGCACCAGAAAATGAGCAGCATCTTCGTCAGCAGCGGTGGTGTTCGGCTTCCCCTCCGGCATCGCTCCCAGTTCGCGCGGCGCGTGATAAAACCTCGGTGTCCAGGCACCCAGCCACATTACCGAGCCATAGCGTTGCTCCCACTGCTCTGTCTCTTCTTTCGATCTCACCAACGGATACTCGGCTCCGGCCAAAACGGGGATGTCGGTTCGCCCAATCAGTTCGAGCATACGCAAAGTGTGCGCGACTTCTTCGGTGAGCCACGCATCGCCCGTCACGACCGTGATGCCTAGGACCTCCGTCTGCGGGGATTGGATCAGTAGCAAAATCGCTTGCTGGTCAGTGCCCGCAGGTCCAGCCGCATCTTGGTCGATGATGACCTTGCGCTTGTCTTTACTGTGGTCCTGGCTCTGCGAAAGAAGACAGGTCACTAGAATGACAGTTACAAGCGCAACAAAGCCCCGGAATCGGAACAGTTTCATTCGTGCACCTCAGAATTTAGAAACATTTCACCAAGAATATTACTTACTCCCCGACAAGCGACCAATGAGCAAATCGAAAAACTTGGGAGAATCGACTCCTATTGCCACCTTCGCGTTCGGCACATATTTATCGCGCAGCACAGGAGAGGTTTTTAGACTGGCGAGAGTTGGGGCTGATCCACGAATCGGCATGTTTGTGGCTGACTCATCTTTCTCTGTTCCAGGACGACGCTTGAGATCGCCGGCAAAGGGACTGTAGCCTATGGTTTCGCCTGCCGTTAACTCTCCCGTAGTCTCGACATCGACGTAATAATCTTCCAATTGCAGAATTGACGGATTGAGAAATCCTGCAACAGCAAGCGAGTCGTGCATATTCGGTCCAACCAAATATCCATGCCGGCGAGCCAGATCGATCGCGTTGCGTCCGATCTTGGCTGCGGCTTGGCTCACCGGGTTCTGCGCTGCTTCGAGAATGCGCACATACTCGTCAGTTAAAGTTACCTTTCGTGTGACGTCGAGGCCAACCATGGTGATAGGAATTCCGGATTGAAAAACGATGCGCGCAGCTTCCGGATCCACGTAAACATTAAACTCCGCGGCAGGCGTAATGTTTCCTCCCGAGAGCGAACCTCCCATCATTATGAGCGCGCGCACCATGCTCGCAAGTTCTGGATCTGAATTGAGAGCTGTCGCTATGTTCGTGAGCGGGCCGATCGGAATCAGTGTCACCTCGCCCGGGTACTTGCGGACGATCTGGCGGATGAGTTCCGAGGCGGGTGTAGCAACCGGTTTGGTGGTCGGCTCAGGAAAGACGGCTCCTCCAAGCCCGTTCTCGCCGTGTACATAGCTAGCCGTCACCAGTCGGCGCAACAGCGGGGCGCGCGCGCCCGCAGCCACCGGAATATCGGCGCGACCGGCGATTTCAACCAGGCGCAAAGCATTCGGTAACGTCAGATCGAGCGGTACATTTCCGGCGACTGGCGTGATGGCCTCAATCTGCAGTTCCGGCGAGCGCATGGCTAGCAAGAGCGCAAAAGCGTCATCGACTCCGGGATCAGTATCAATGATGACGCGAAATGGACGGCGATCAGTTCCCGGGCCGGATTTTCCCTGCGCCGATAATTCTGCAACCGGCAGGTTGACGGCGTTGGCCTCGTGGGCAAAACTACCAGCCGCCAAAGCGGCGGCTGATGAGGTCACGAACTGGCGGCGAGTCACGCGAAGAATATCTTGTTTTGAATCCACGGGTGGTGCTCCTTGAATACTGTCGTGAATCGAAGATCGTTCATTAGGAAAATTCGCTAGTATTGCGGCCGGGGTGGTTGCGTCATTAGCTTAACGTAGAGATCGTATAGCTTCCGCGCATCCACATCGAACTGAACGGTCGCGATTCTTTCGTACGACGGAAGGTCCGCGCCCGGCTGCCAGAACAGTGTTTCGCCATAGCTCGGCCCGTGGTCAACATCGATATCAACGTAGAGCTGCTTCTGCCTGGTGATGATAGAGGGATCGACCAGTGCAGCGGCCGAGAGTTCATCCCACATAAAGCTCTCGACGGAATATTGAGTGAGGTAGCGCGCGATGGGCGTATCGACTTTGGCGATGGCGGCTTTGACGGCTGGATTTACGGTCGTCTTAACAGAAATATCGATCGGCGTGATGGTGATCTTCCTCCAAGGCGCGCGCATCGTTATCCGCACGGCCTCAGGATCGAACCACCAGTTGAATTCGCGACGCCCGTCAATACCGGTGATTCCACCATTGTCAGCGTACATACCGCTGCCCATCAAGACTAGTTCTTTCGCAAGTGTCGCTACCTCGGGATCAAGCCGCAGGGCGAGAGCGATGTTAGTAAGCGGACCACCAGCCCACACAACCACTTCTCCGGGATATTGATGCACCATGCGAACGATGAAGTGGGCGGCGGCTTCGTCGATCGGCTTGGTGTGTGGAGCACCCTCGACCAGCGGAGGGACTACATCGGGATCGTGATATCCCTCGCGAGAGGCAGCCGCCGCGCCTTCCGGTCCCCTTGAAAAATCGCTCCAGCAGCCCTTGTAGTGAAGCTTTCCGTAGAGCGCTTCCCAGCGCTCCGACTCTTCTTTGGAATTTAAAAGTGGAAACTCCGCGCCCTCGGCGACGGGAACATCAGTACGTCCGGCAATCTCAAGCAAGCGCAATGTGCGCTGCGTTTCTTCCTTCACCCATTGATCTCCGCTCACCGTGGTTATGCCGAGAACGTCGAACTTATCCGACTGAAGAAAAATCAAAATCGATTGCATGTCGGTTGTGGCCGGACCACGCGCATCCTGATCGACGATGACTTTGATCTTTTGTGCATCCATGCAAATCGCGAACGTAAGGATAAAGAATAGAAAAACTGCCTTGAGCGGAATGATGCCACTTTTCGTCATGACTTGGGCCTTTCAACACTTCACACCTCCTGCGGTTGACAAAATGCATTCCAACCTCCGACAGGGAATGGAAAGCGTGCAATTGTAAAGCTTATCCACCAGCTCTGCAATTTTTTACCGCAATCGCATGCGATAGAATAGCGAAGAACAACAACGAGTAATTTCGTTCGTCTTGGAGCTACTGTTTTCGCGTCTTCAGGGAGTCAATTCAGGTGACTAGGAGCCACTTTGGACAAGCCGGAATCTGCTTAGCCGCTTGTATTTTTATTGCGCAGGTTACGGTTGTTCCAGTTCGAGCATCCTCCCAAGAATCGGTTGCCAACGTCACGGTGCAAGGATATGTACGCGATTCCAATGGAAAACCGGTAGCGAAGGCAACCGTTATTTTGCAGTTCATGACCGCTACCGAGGCACAGAGCACACCTCAAATCACACAAACGGATTCTGAAGGCTCATATCGCTTTGCAGCGCTTCAAGCGGGTACGTATACGCTGCACACCGAAAAGAATGGATACACTGAATTAATTGTCGGTCCCGTAAATCTCGCGCCGAAGCAAACAAAGACTCTCGACCTTACTCTTGTTTCTTCCACGGCGTCTGCCCTTAAAGATGTGGCGCCAGGAACGGCGACGGGAAAACTTAACGCGCAAGTACCGGGGTTTTTTGACGAGCCTCGATTTACGGTTGCGGGTGTGACCGAGGCGTCAAACTCGGGTGGACACGGTTCCGAGACCGTCCTGAGAACCTCGGAAGCGCTCGCCAGGGCAACGGTCTCATTGAGCAAGGATCCGGCGGGCGATTCGGGTACGCCGAAGTCGACACCGACCGAAAGCTCTCTGCGGGGCGCGGTGACGCGTACTCCACAAGACGTTGAAGCGAATCGCGAGCTTGGACGCTTTCTCGTCAATCACGGAAGGGCTGCAGAGGCAGTTCCCTTCCTACAGCATGCTTCCGAGCTCAATCCCGGGGATGCCGAGACCCATCACCTGCTGGGCGATGCCTACGAAAAGTCAGCGAATTCACTCGAAGCAGTTCGCGAGTACCAGCGCGCCGCGGAACTTGATCCGACAGAGCCGAACTTGTTTGACTGGGGCACGGAACTTTTAGCGCATCGCGCGCTCGAGCCGGCTACTGAGATTTTCACCAACGGCAATCGTCTATTTCCAAAGTCCGAGCGGATGTTGATTGCGCTTGGGGCGTCCTGGTACGCTCTCGGTTCCAACGATCAAGCGATACAGTGCCTCGCTAGCGCATCCGATCTTGCTCCGGAAAATCCCACACCGTATTTGTTTCTGGGGAAAATGCAAACCGCGGGGACCACTCCGTCGGAACAATTGGCAAAGCTGCTGGCAAGATTCGCGCAGTTACAGCCAGATAATGCACTCGCAAACTACTATTACGCCGTTGCTCTCTGGAAGCAGTCGCCGAGTGTGGCAGATGATGCACGCGTAGAGTCGCTGCTGGCGAAGGCAGTACATCTTGATGCGAAACTCGGCGCTGCGTATTTGCAGTTGGGAATTCTATATGCACAACGAGACGATTTCTCGCGAGCCGTTCCCGAATATCAAAAGGCGATCGAAGTCAGCGTGCAGCCTGATCAGACGCTTCAAGAAGCGCACTACAGATTGGCGCAAGCTTACGAGCGAACCGGAGATAAAAGTAAAGCTCAAGTAGAACTTAAACTGTATGGGGAAGTGAACATGAAATTAAAAGAAGATACCGATCATGAACGGCACGAGATTCAGGAGTTTGTGATCTCGTTGCAGACCACCAATTCCACATCGCAACCCCACCCTTGATCACGGTCCGTTCCCCTAGGGCGCATCGACAACACAGCGAAAGCCAACCGTTCCTGATCTGTCGTGGCCGGGAGACATCAGGAGATACTTTTGGTGTTCATCCAGTCGGTAAGTCTGCGGAAAATACCAAAGCGAACCGGCCGGTTGATAAGCCGCGCCCCCACGAAGAATCGCGGCTCGGGTATGAGGGTCGCGGTATTCGTCGGTCCACTGCGACACATTGCCAACCAAGTCGAGAGCTCCGAACGGACTTGCGCCTTTCGGAAATGATGTCACATCGGCAGGTGGATGCATAGTAGATCCCGAATCGACCGGCGGAAGAGCCTGAGAGTTCCACTCGCTACCCCAAGGATATGGACGACCGTCGGTTGATTGGGCCGCATATTGCCACTCCCATTCATGGGGAAGACGTTTATGGTTCCATCCTGCGTAGGCGCGCGCATCCTCAATCGAAACCCATATCACAGGCTTGTTATCCCAGCCTTCCGGATAGCTGCCGTTCTTCCACGCCCGCAGGAAGTTGTGATCGTCCTTGGGGTGATAGTGGGTCGCATTCAAGAATTTGCTGAACTCGGCGTTTGTTACCGGCGTTCGGTCGATATAAAAACTATGTACGTGGATTGGGTGCCGGTGGAAGCGACGCGCCGAATCTTCCCATGGATACTGCACGTCGGCCCCGGGATCGTTGCCACCTTCGATTTCAATGCCACTTACTTTAAAGTCGAAGTCACCCTCTGGAATGCGTACCATGCCGTCTGGCTGTGCCTGGGCTGCGCTAGTCGCGGGTATCTCGACCAAAGTCTGCGGCACCGGCTTCCATTCGCGCGTATAGCTGCCAAGAGGACGTTTGGAGCGCTCTGCCATGTAAGAGAGCAAGCTCTGCACGTTCTCGTCCAGTTTCTCCGTCGTGGCTAGTACGGCGCCGTAGCCGAGGCCTTCGAGATTGAAGCTCAGCGTGGCTTTGCCATTCGCTATGACGGGCGTCAATTCCGTTCCGTGCCACAAGTCGTAGTAATGCGTGCCAGGCTGGCTTGCAATCTCGAGTTCAGCGCCGGAGACGTCATATTCGTTGCGATTTACCATCGTCCAAAGCGTTCCGCTCGAGCGAGGAAATCGGCTGGAGAATACTCCCGCCTGCAAAACGGGCGTATGCGGCTCCCATCCATCACATAGCAGGTAATTACCCATCGCGCGCTCGATGCGCGTGAAGCGCAGCAAAGTTTCGGCATCATGGGGAGTGTTTTCATACCAGAACCCCCAGAGATTTTCGAGGGTCGCATAGCCCTGACCATTGAAAAAGGCGTGTTGTAAGCTGTCGGTCTTGTCGCGTGTGAAACGGTCCGTAACATTGACGGTGTGGCGCGGCTCCATCCACTTATTCTTGCTGACCATCGGAATGAATGGATACTGCTTCCCTTCCCAGGTTACCCAGTCGTTCCAGCTAAGATTGGTCCAGGCCAGCGATGCGTCACGTGGTTGGAATTGAGGCTCGAGCGCGAGGGGATGGCCTACTGCATCCGAAGCCTCGCGAAAGCCCGGCGGGACACTCTCCATCGTATCGAAATTGATCCCATCGGCGTCAACCTCCTTGAGGAGCTGCGCCATGGTTGTCGACGAAGCGGCACCTTCGTTTCGAGTCCCTGTATCCCAGATGAGAAACGGAAAAAACACTTTCACGCCATGGCTGTGAAATTGCTCGACCATGCCGCGCACACCAGCTAAGCCGCCTGGAAGATCGCGCAGCATATCGAATTGATTTCGATCATCGACCCCTAGATTTGGATACACATGCCAGATAAGAACAGCATCAATCGGGCCCATGCGGCTCTCGGTCTCGGAGAGGAACTTATCGACGGTGTACTCGCCCTTCTCCGGATCGTAGAGACTGCGGTCCCAGATCAGCAACTGCACTTGAGAGAAAATATGCTGCGTCCACTGCAGGTCGGCGCGATCGTATTCTGATCCAGTGAAACGCAGGAGTTTGATGCGATCGCTGCGCCATCTCTTGAGACCATCAAGCCATCCTGGCTCGCCCGGAGAGGCCGGACCAGAGAAGAAGACCTCGCTGGGTGGCGGAGGTTCCGTCAAATTCATGACTCCGGTGTGGGAGACAAGGTCGTGGCGCGGTTTCCATTCATCTCCGAACGACAAGCTGTTTGCGTAGAAAATGTTTACAGCAATCAATATCCCGACAGCAGGAGCCCATAGCTTCATGAACATGTACCCAGAATCGATTCTAAATTGAGCTACGACGAATCGATCACCCGATTTTCAAGGTTTATACGCGCGAGCTGACTTCAGGACAACATAAAGAAAGCTGAGACAAAATCTAACTTTTGCCTCAGCCAAAATTTCCTTCGTTTTTCACTTTTCTCTAGAAATCAAACCTCAGAGCAAACTGAATCACGCGCGGATTATTGACGGTCTCGTTGACCGCGCCGAACGTGGACGGGCTGTTAATATCCTGCATAAAGACCCCGTTGCCGGTCAGACCGAACTGAGCATGATTGAACAGGTTGAACATCTCAGCGCGGAACTGGAGAGTGTACCCCTCGCGGACGCGGAAATTCTTGAACGCTGAAAAATCAGTGTTCACGAAGCGCGGGCCGGAAATTGGCGCGCGCGATGCGTCTCCGAGTTCCCCGGTTGGGGGTGCCGCGAAACAACTGGTATTGAACCACTCCGCAATAGTTGGATGGCTGAGTTTGGGATTACAAATCTGATTGGGACGGTTCAGAGGTGTTCCGTTCCACTCGAAATTGACTCCAGATGAGTTAACGCTGTCCACCACGAATAGCGGGAACCCGGAGGTAGCCTTCTCAATCAGATTGACTTGCCAGCCGCCAAGAACGGCGTCTTCCGGTCCGTTCCAATCACCGCCGAATCGCTTGCCTTTGCCAAACGGTAATTCGTAGAGGACGCTGGCGGTGAATTGATCATCCAGATTGAGTTGCGAGAGCCCCCAGTCAGGCTTTTGGGAACCTGGCAGAGGCCAGAACTGGGCGCCGGGGGTGGTGCCATCTCCATCGTCCATGCCTGAATCGAAAGTGCGAGCCCAAGTGTAGCTGAGCAATGCGTAGAGGCCGTGGCGGGCGCTCTTAGTCTCCGCCCTGACCAGCAGGCCGTCGTACCTTGCGCGGGCCCCGTCTGTAATGTTGTCGATTGTGGCGGACGGATTCAGCGTATACGGAGCAGCAAAGTACTGTCCGCCGGGACCGCAGCCGAGTGTATAGCCTGGAGTTGAGTCGGGACCTCCGAGGCACGCATAGGGCGCGTTCACGTTCATGTTCAATCCATAGAACAGAATGTGCGTACTGCGAGTCCCCGCATACCCTGCGGTGAGAACGATATTGCCCGGCAGTTGGCGCTCGATATTCAAGTTGAACTGCTGCACCATGCCCTGTTTAAAGTTCGAGTTTTGAGAAAGTGAGGTTCCGGTAAAGGTATCCGGGTTTGGAGGTGCGGTAAAAGGTTGCAGGTTCGGTTGGGTGAACCCATATTTTAACCCGCAGTTCACCGCAGCGCCGCCGGCGTTAAAATTGCCGAACGGGCACGCATCTTCCGGGTAACCGTAGTTGAACTGGTCGACCTCGGCGTAGTAGGGCGGGTTCTGCCAGAGTCCTTGCGCACCCTGGCTCCAGCCCGAGTCGTGGTAGATGGAGTAGCCGGCGCGCACCACGGTGTTCTGGAGACCTAATGGTTTCCACGCGAGGCCGATGCGGGGCTCGATGGCCGTCTTGTCGAAGTTGACACCAACGTCGCCATCACTGCGCATGCAGTTGGTGCAGCCGCTGAAAGGTACGGATCCGGCGATCAGATATTGCTTCGTATTCCAATCGAAGTTCGCTTGCTTGTTCAGGGCTTCGGTAATCGGAGTTACGAGCGCCCACGCCACGCCCAAGTTCAAGGTCAAGTTGTTCGAAACACGCCAGTCGTCCTGGACAAAGGGGCGGAACATCTTCCAGCGCCGGCCGGTCATCGCACCATCAAACGTCTGGTCGTGAATCGCGCCGAAGGGCTGTCCGATGAGCAGATCGGCGGCACTATCGCCGGTTGCGGTCCCGCCGAACAGATAATAACCATCCTGGAAGCCGTTGGTCATGACATTCATTTGATTGAGGCGAATGCCGATGCCGACGCGAATATCGTGGTGGCCGCGAATCATGTCAAAGGTATCGCTGAATGAATAAACGTTAGTTCCACCCACAAAAGGAGCGAATCCGCGATCGCCCAAAGACCAGTACGTACTGAGCTGCGTCGAACTCAAGCCGCAGCTGAGGCACGCCTTCGTGTACTGGGTCAGGCCCGGAGGAGCATTCGGACACGCACTGTTGAGATCCGCGCCAACAATGCCAAGCGTATCCGATTCGCAAAGCTGTCCACCGAACTCGCCGAACGAAGTGATGTAGTCGAAGATCCGGTTGAACCCGAAGTAAGCTTGGTTAATGTTCTTGGAATTGACAATGTGGGTTTCGGAAATGACCGCATTCCGGGCGTGATTGGCAATGAGCTGGTTGCTGCCAAACGGATTCTGCTCCGCCCAAGTGGGAGAACCGCCGGGCACATAAGAATTCGCCTGATCATAGCTGAACCGGGCGAAAGCGGAATCCTTGCTAGAGAAGTTGTGATCTACACGGATGGTGGCGTTACCTTCGTTGAGCCGCCGGACTGGAATGTTGGCGTAGTTAACTCCGGCGTTGTAAGTACTGCTGCCAACAGGATAAAGATTGATCAATGCCAAGCCGATGGGATCAGCTAAACCGAAGCCCGTCGGGCCGCCGGTGATTGGAATCTGGTTGCATGGGTTGCCGACCCCCACCGGACCAGGACCGTATGCCTGACTACCATCGGGTAACACCGGCATGGTAGCTCCGGTACCGTCGCACTGGAAGGTTGTCGGTTCGCCGGTTATTCCGTTTGAATTCGCATAAGGATTCGTGAGGAATCCAGTAATGAACGGATCATAGCTGAAGTCTCCGCTCCTCATCGCTTGTGTGGGTACGGTTCCCGTAAACGGAACGCCCTTCCGCTGACGCTTCGCCTCATAATTCACGAAGAAGAAAGTTTTGTCTTTCCTGATCGGGCCGCCAAGCGAACCGCCAAACTGATTCAGGTTGAATTGCTGCTGAGCGTGCGGGAAGCTGGTATAGGCGTCGAGCGCGGTGTTGCGGAAGTACTCATACAGCGCGCCGTGGAATGCGTTCGCGCCCGATTTTGTAGTTACCAGCACTGTCGGACCTGCGTGCGTTCCGTATTCCGCCGAGTAGTTGTAGGTGAGAACTTTAAATTCCTGAATGGAGTCAATTGTTGGCAGAATCGAAATACCGCCCGAAGTGAGCTCAGAGTTGTCGTTGTTGTCGAGCAACCAACTCGTGCTCTGCTCGCGCGAACCACCGACGGAGAGTGAGAATGTACCGCGCGCTGCAACTTCGCTGCTAGCGGCCTGCGTAAAGAAGCTGTTCGGGCTGGTTTGCGCGGTCGTTCCTGGAGTCAACGTCGCCAACTGCACAAAATCGCGACCGTTTAGCGGCAAATCGGCGACCTCTTCAGAAGTGATGACCTGTCCAAGCGTAGGATTGCTGGTTTCGACTGCGACCTCGGCGGCACTCACGTCCACCGTCGTAGAAACCGACGCGGGATTCAGCGTGAAATCGATCTCGCGCTGTTCATCGACTTGCAGACGAATGTCTTTCTGCTCGGTGGTCTGGAAGCCCTGGGCCTCCACTCGGATGGTAAACAGCGATACCGGCAGCAAGGGTGCGAGGTAGTGTCCAGAATCATCGGTCTTCGCATCGCGTGTGAGACCAGTGGTCTGCGAGGTAATTTTCACCGAAGCGCCAGAGATGACCGAACCGGTTTTGTCGGCAACCGTTCCCGAGAGACTGCCGTTCGATTGGCTGTACAGAAGCGACGAGAGTGAAAACACCGAACAAATGACCGCTACGAGCAGCGCATATCTTTTCAGCATCAGTTCCCCTTGGCGGCCACCCCTTACTCGCGAGACAAGAGTGGCGATTTGGGCTCGACTTCCTCGCGGCTCAAACGTGGAGCGGCCCATTTTTTGCGATGGGCCATCTAAATAGATTAGAAATGCAAAGTCAAGAGTTTTTGTGACCACATAGCGGATGTGTTCTGACTAGGATCGGGAATTCAATTTTTCATAACGCCTATGCTTTCGCGGATACCTGGCGCTCAATCGGCAGCGACGTTTTCCGGATCCTCCGAGAAATCATCTTGGCTTACGAACTTCGATGTCAGCGCACTTTGGGTGACCAGCCCAAAATAGAGGATGAGAGTCACTTTGCGAAATCAAAACTACGTCGCCGCACATGTTTCTAAGCGTGTTAATTATCGTGATATGCGGAGCTCACCCCACGTGGCAATCGCTGCGCCATTGCACTTCGTGCCTTCCAATTTCAGTAGAAGCAGACTCCCGATTTCGAGGCTGCCGTTCACACAATGAAGGAGCGACCGTCTTGGCCATTAGTCTCAGCCATTCGCCTTCGCCACCAGCAAAATTCCCAGACAGTAGAAGACAAACATTAAAACCAGGTACGTTTTGGCTTTGCTGGGTGCGCCGGCAAATTCCTTCCAGGCGAGAACGCCCCACAGAGCAGCTACCATCGGCGCGGATTGCCCGATCGCATAAGAAATTGCTACTCCTGTAAAACTAGCAGCCACCAGATTGAAAACCATACCGATGCCCCAGATGAATCCGCCGAGAAGTCCGAGGACGTGACCCGAAATCGGTCCGGTGAAATAGCCCGAAAAACTGACGGGCTCACCGACCAGCGGGTGCCTCATAAAATAAGTATTCCAGACGAGACAGGAGAGCAATGCGCCAAACGTGAGAAAGACGGCAATGCTGTAAGGCCCAAGCGTGTTCCCGTGGGTCATGGCTCGTGCCACGAAGGGAGCCCATAGTCCCATCAAAACGCCGGAGACGACGCAAACAGTAATGCTCTTCTTCGACACCGAACGGCCGGCAATTGCGAGGCTGCCATAAGCCTTTCCATCCAACACGACCGCGATGAGTGCGCACACGACACCTGCGGCCAGAAGTGGAGCGTCACCTTTCATTTGGATGGCGAAGCTGGAAATTACTCCGACGACGAGCGCAATTCCGATCGACACCGGAAAAGCGATGGCAAGCCCAGCCATATCAATCGCCGCTACCAGTAGCAGGTTTGCCAGGTTAAAAATTGCTCCCCCGACCATGGTGGAGACAATGTTATTGGTGTCTGCGGCATGGACATTATTCAGAAAACTGTCGGCGGTGTTATGGCCCGTGCTGCCCATGGTAAACGCGAGGAGCAGTGACACCACAAAAATGCCGATGGCGTAGTCCCAGTAAAACAACTCAAAACGATAATTCTTGACACCCTTGTACGTATTGGCCCACGAGCCCCAGCAAATGGCGCTCGTAATCATCATGAACAGTGCAATACCCAGACTATGGGGTGTAAACATCGCTTCTCCTTGGACGGATACTTTTCTTGACTTCCCTGACTGCGAATCTATTTTCCGCGAAGTCTAGAAACGAACAACTGTAGAAAACGCTCGGCATCGACATCGACACAAACCTTCGCATTGGGCTCGACCTGGTCGACGCCTTCGATGACGTAGCGATCGCCGTGCAACACGTTGCGCTCGACCGTGCCGTGCCGGTTGGCAACCGTCTCCCCTCGCGTAAATTCGCCTCTGCTTTCGACATCCACGCGCATCGGCGGCGCTTTCACCAGGGTCCCGTCGATGGCCACTCCGACCGCGAGCGGATCATACATAGGCGTGCCATCGAAACCAAATTGCGACGAGAGGTCGATCAAGTAATGAGCCACCTGGTAGATGAAATCGTTTACGGGTCCGCGGGTCTGTCCGAGTTGTTCGAGATATTTCTTCGAGAACAAAGTCTTGTCACCGACATCGAGACCAACCATGGTTAGCGGCCAGCCGGCTTGGAAAACAATTTGCGCCGCTTCGGGGTCGTTATAAATATTCGCTTCCGCGGAGGCATTCACGTTTCCGCCGGTAATCGATCCGCCCATAATGATGACTTCTTTTACGAGTGGAACAATGGACGGATCTTTCTCCACGGCAAGCGCGATATTCGTAAGCGGGCCGATCGGTACCAGGGTGACTTCATGGGGCGCGGCATGCACCAATTCGATGATCAGATCGGGGCCAAATCGCGAATCGACTTTGCATTTGCTCGCAGGCAGTTCGATATTCGCTAACCCATTTTTACCGTGCCAAAATTCCGCAGTGATCAGCTTTTGAAACAGCGGATGCTGCGCTCCCGCCGCGACGGGAATATCGCAGCGATTGGCCAGCGAGATCATGCGCAGCGCATTGTCCAGCCCCTGTTTGGCCGTTACGTTGCCGGGCACTACGGTGATCGCGCGGACGTCGAGTTCCGGTGAATTGAGCGCCAGCATCAAGGCCATCGCATCGTCAGTACCGGGATCGGTGTCGATGATAATTTTCTTGCTGGCACTG
>JGI12635J15846_10000203_pt1 | contig 46364 bp, 37 predicted proteins | sample BlaSpr_A8_OM2_M2_FD_15846 | JGI IMG/M metagenome (IMG submission 15846)
TATGGACGCGGTCACCGGCTTGTCGGCGAGCGGCCCCGCCTATATCTACATCATTCTGGAATCGCTGGCCGAGGCGGGAGTAAAAGTAGGCCTGCCGCGCGACGTGGCCACGCTCCTGGCCGCACAAACCACCATGGGCGCCGCCCGCGTCGTCCTCGAAACCGGCGATCATCCCGCGCTCTTAAAAGATGCAGTCACCACTCCCGCCGGATGCACCATCGACGGCATCATGGAACTGGAAGAAGGGAAGTTGCGGGTAACTTTGATTAAAGCTGTGGTCAAAGCCGTCCAGCGGGCGAAAGAGTTGGCCTTCTCTTAGTTGGGGGCGGCGGGGCAAGAAGAGAGCAAAGCTACAAGCCGAGCGGTCGCTTATTGTGCACTTCCGTCTCTTTGATTGGCCGCAGCCTGTGCCAAAGCGTGAGCCCGCCAGCAATAACGACTCCGATAAGCACGCTGATCAGAAAAAACCAGCGATAAGCCGGCAGAGCAATCAGCAGAATCGCCACCACTGCAAGGGCGACAATAAGCCCAGCCGACCCCTTCAGGCTGAATCTATAACGGCTGCCGGATTCCGGTTCCATGATGCTTAATTTTACCGCGGGGTTGCGCAGGAAACCACGTACGTACTCATACGTACAATCACACTTGTACAAATGTTCCCCGTGGAACATTTGTACATACAATTGATCTATTGGCGCGCTTCAGGAATCTCCGCCACTGGCGGAGTCACGATGGGGGCCATGGTGGTCTCCGCATCCGATGGCATCTGCGGCAGCGGGCCTTCGAGGGCGATGGCCAGCACCTGGTCCATGTTATCGACAAAGTGCAGTTTCATGGCGCTGCGCAGGTTTTCCGGTACTTCGGCTACATCTTTTTCATTTTCCTGCGGCAGAATTACTTCGAAGAGTCCAGCGCGGTGGGCGGCGAGCAGCTTTTCTTTCAAGCCGCCGATGGGCAGCACCTTGCCGCGCAAGGTAATTTCGCCGGTCATGGCCAGATCGCGGCGCACCGGGATCCGACTCAGCGCGCTCGCGAGGGCGGTGGCGATGGTGATTCCGGCGGAGGGGCCGTCCTTAGGAATCGCCCCTTCCGGCACGTGCACGTGAATATCAAGGTTGCGATAGAAGTCTCGAGACAGGCCGAGCCGCAGGGCGCGCGAGCGAATGTACGACATCGCCGCCTGCGCCGACTCCTGCATTACGTCGCCGAGTTTGCCGGTTAGCGTCAGCTTGCCTTTGCCGTCGACGGCGGTGGCCTCGGTGCTGAGGATGGAGCCGCCCACTTCGGTCCACGCCAAGCCGGTGACGAGGCCGACTTCGCTCTTCTCGTGGGCCAGGGTGTCGCGGAACTTGAGCACGCCAAGCCAATCGCCAATCTTCTCCGGCTGGATCGCGGCTGTGAAATCTGCGCCTTCTTTCACGACTTTGCGCGCAACCTTGCGGCAGATATTGCCAATTTCGCGCTCCAGGTTGCGCACTCCGGCTTCGCGGGTATAGCCCCTGATGATCTGCCGTATGGCGTCATCGGGAAACTGAATATTCTTTTCGGTCAGTCCCGCTTGCAGCATCTGTTTCTTGACCAGGAACTGTTTCGCGATCTCCACCTTTTCCGGCTCCGTGTAACCGTGCAGGCGCAGCACTTCCATGCGATCCTGGAGCGCGGGCGGAATCGTGTGCATTACGTTCGCCGTCGCCACGAAGAAGACCTGTGAGAGGTCGTACTCGACGTCGAGGTAGTGGTCGACGAACATGAAATTCTGTTCGGGATCAAGCACTTCCAGAAGGGCAGCGGAAGGATCGCCGCGGAAATCCATCGACATTTTGTCGACTTCGTCGAGCATAAAGACCGGGTTCTTGGTGCCGGCTTTCTTCATCATCTGAATGATTTGGCCGGGCAGGGCGCCGATGTAGGTGCGGCGATGGCCGCGGATCTCGGCTTCGTCGCGCACGCCGCCTAGGGACATGCGAACGAACTTGCGGCCGGTCGCCTTGGCGATCGACATTCCGAGCGAGGTTTTGCCCACGCCGGGAGGTCCGACGAAACACAGAATCGAGCCCTTGGGATTCTTCACTAACTGACGCACCGCGAGAAATTCGAGGATGCGCTCCTTGATTTTCTCCAGGCCATAATGATCTTCATTCAGGGTTTTCTCAGCGCGGGTGATGTTGCGAATTTCTTTCGAGCGCTTCTTCCATGGCACCGCCAGCAGCCAGTCGAGATAGTTGCGAGAAACCGTGGATTCCGCCGACATGGGCGGCATGGCTTCGAGCTTTTTCAATTCCTGGATCGCCTTGTCGCGGACTTCCTTCGGCATGCCCGCGGCTTCGACCTTCTTCTTCAGTTCGTCGAATTCGCTTTTTTCGCCGCGGCCCAGCTCTTTCTGAATCGCCTTGATCTTCTCGTTGAGGTAATACTCTTTTTGGGCCTTTTCCATCTGCCGCTTCACCCGCGACTGGATGGTGCGATCCATGTTGAGCTTTTCGATTTCGACGTCAAGCACGTCGCCGATGCGGTTAAGGCGCTCGGCCGGATCGAAGATTTCTAGCAATCCCTGTTTTTCTTCGATGGAGAGCTGAAGGTTGGCGGCGATCGTATCGGTGAGCTTCGCCGGATCTTCCATGCGCACGGCGGCAATCATGGTCTCGTAGTTCAGCGACTGGCAAAGCTTTACATACTGCTCGAACATGCCGGTAACGCGCTGCATGCCCGCTTCGATCTGCGCTGTCGTTTCGGTGGCGTAACGGGCGACGCGCACGGTCGCTTGCAGATAGCCATCGGTTTCGACGACTTGCAGAATCTTGCCGCGCTCAATGCCTTCAACCAATACTTTAATATTGCCGTCGGGCAGCTTGAGGCTCTGCACGATGTTGACGATGGTCCCGACCTGGAAAATATCGCCAGCCTTCGGTTCGTCGATGGACGCATCATGCTGCGTCGCAAGAAAGATTTTTTTATCGCCGGCCAGAGCTTCTTCGAGCGCGCGAACGCTTGATTCCCGTCCCACCACGAATGGAGTCATCATGTGCGGGAAGATGACCACATCGCGAATGGGCATCATCGGCAGTTTCTTGCTCTCGAATTTTTCCTTGGGGTTCGACAATGCGCCTTCTCCGTCTCTGGTAAGGTTCGGTCGTTGGTCGTTAGTCATTGGTCGTTCGTCACTCGTCGATCGCTATCCAGTTAGCGAACGACTAACGACCCACGACCACTCAGCTTGCTGCTTTTTCGATCATCGCCAGCGAGACGTCGCGCTTTTCCACCATCTCGCGGGTCACTTCGAATTCCTTCACCTTCTTCTGGCTGGGAAGGCTATACATCAACTCCAGCATGAGCTCTTCGAGAATCATGCGCAGGCCGCGGGCGCCCACTTTGCGCGCCATGGCCTGGCGGGCAATCGCGCGGTTCGCGTCGTCGCTGAACTTCAGCCGCACGTTCTCAAACTCGAACAGCCGCTGGTATTGTTTCACGATTGCGTTCTTCGGGCGAGTCAGAATTTCAACCAGCGCATTTTCATCCAGTTGCTGCAAAACTCCCATAACGGGAAGCCGCCCAACAAACTCCGGGATCAGGCCAAACTTGATCAGATCTTCCGGTTGCGCTTCGGAGACAAGCTCAAAGTTACGCTTGGATGACGCCACCGTCTGCTCGGTTTCCTCTTCTGCTCCGGTACGGAAGCCGAGAGCTTTTTTGCCGACGCGCCGCCCGATAATTTTCTCCAGGCCAACGAATGCGCCGCCGCAAATAAAGAGGATATTTGTAGTGTCGACGGGCGTGAACTCCTGATGCGGATGCTTGCGCCCACCCTGCGGCGGAACATTGGCGATCGTGCCCTCGAGAATTTTCAGCAGAGCCTGTTGCACGCCCTCGCCGGACACGTCGCGGGTGATGGACGGGTTCTCATCCTTGCGGCCGATCTTGTCAATTTCGTCAATATAGATGATGCCGGTTTGGGTGCGGCTGACGTCGCCCTCGGCGGCTTGGAGCAGCTTAAGGATGATGTTCTCGACGTCTTCGCCGACGTAGCCGGCTTCGGTGAGAGTGGTGGCATCGACGATGGCGAAGGGCACATCGAGCATGCGCGCGAGAGTCTGCGCCAGCAAAGTCTTGCCCGTGCCGGTCGGCCCGATCAGTAGGATATTCGACTTGGTCAGTTCGACGCCATCGCTGCCGCGCTGGCGATTCATGTAGATGCGCTTGTAGTGGTTGTAGACGGCAACGGCCAGCTTCTTCTTGGTCTGCTCCTGCCCGATGACGTACTCGTCAAGGAAGGTCTTCACCTCGAGTGGCTTGGGCAGTTGGTTGGGGACGGCGGCCGAAGGAGTGGCGCTGCGGTCGTCCTCGAGAATCGAGTTGCAGACAGCCACGCACTCGTCGCAGATGTATGCCCGGGGATAGTCGCTCGGCGACGAAATCAGCTTCGCAACCGCGTCCTGCGATTTGTGGCAGAACGAACAGCGCAACATTTCTTCCGATCCCGATCTGGTTTTCACTGCCGTGCTCCTTATTCTGGTACTTCAGCCGCGTTCTGGTGCTACAGCCTCTGCCCTGCTCTGACCCACCCTACGTCGCAAAAACCGCGAGGTTAGGAGGGGACACCCCGCCGCACGAATTGCCGATCATATCCTCTATCTCGTCTTATAGATGATATCGTCGATGATTCCGTATTCCTTAGCCTGCTGCGAATTCATGATGAAGTCGCGTTCCACGTCCTTCTCCACTTTATCGAGCTTCTGGCCGGTGTGCTTGGCCAGTAACTGATTAGTAATCTCCCGCATGCGCAGAATCTCACGCGCATGAATATCGATATCGGTCGCCTGACCGGAGAGGCCGCCCATCGAGGGCTGGTGGATGAGAATGCGCGAATTCGGCAGCGCCAGCCGTTTCTTGGCTTCGCCCGCCGAAAGCAACAACGCCGCCATCGATGCGGCCTGCCCGATGCAGATTGTGGTCACGTCATTCTTTACATATTGCATCGTGTCGTAGATGGCCATGCCCGCGGTGATCGATCCGCCGGGCGAGTTGATGTAGAGCTGAATGTCTTTCTCCGGGTCTTCTTGCGCCAGAAACAGCATCTGGGCGATCACCAGGTTGGCGATGTTGTCGTCGATCGGCGTGCCAATAAAAATGATGTTGTCGCGCAGCAGCCGGGAGTAAATGTCGTAGGCGCGTTCGCCCCGCCCCGTAGATTCGATCACCATCGGTACGAGCATCATTTGTGGGTCTTTCGTGTTCACGTTCACCCTTTCCACACTCCTGCCCTCAGTCGGTCTCGGCGGCTCAGGGGAGGATCGAAATGGTCCGCGTCTTGTCTTTAGTTATTAGCGACAACTACGCGGACTGACGATACAGAAAATCGAGGGTCTTCTCGTTGCGGATTCTTGTTCGTATCCTATCGAGGCCCCCATCCCGTGTCAAACGAGCGCGCACTGCTTCGGACGTCTGTTTTGATTGGCGGGCCAGCGCCTCCAGTTCGTGATTCAGTTCTTCGTCGCTGACCTGCACGTTTTCTTCTTCCGCCACTCTTTCGAGCAGCAGCGCAGCTTTCACATCGTGAATCGCCTGATCGCGTTGCCCCACGCGCAGACGTTGTAAATCCATTTTCTTCATCTGCTCGGCGGTCAGGCCCTGCGCCGCCAGCGCGCGCAGCCCCCGCTCCAGTCGGATGTCAATCTGTTGATCGATGAGCGAATCGGGCACTTCGAAATCGTTGCGGTGAATCAGTTCGCCGACCAGCTTTTCCTTGGCCGCATGTTCGGCTTCATGCCTGCGTTCGGCTTCGATCTGTTCCCGAATCACTTTTCTTATATCGTCCACCGTCTGGAACTCGCCCAAGGTTTTCGCGAACTCGTCATTCAGTTCCGGCAGGCTCTTTTGCTTGAGGGCCTGCACTTTCACCGTATAGCTGAACGTCTTGCCCGCCAGGCGCTTGTCCTGCGTGTCTTCGGGATAGCTCACGTCGAAGGTGCGCTCGTCGCCGGGGACTGCGCCGCGCAGATGCTCGGTGAATTCCGGCATTGTGTTCGCGCCCGCGATTTCGACCAGCACTTCGTCCATGTGTACGGGTTGGCTGTCGTCCTTCTTGCCCTCTGTTTTTTGGCCCTCGGTGGCCTTGGGCGTGCCATCGAGCGAAACCTGAGCAAAATCGCCATCGGCGAGGGCACGGCCCTCGACCGGGTTGAAGGCGGCCTGGCGCTCGCGCAGATCGTTGACCGCCTGCTCCACATCGGCCTCGGAAACCGCGATCTCGGGCTTATCGGCGCGCAGCTCTTTATAGCCTTGGAGCTTGATCTCGGGCAGCACCTCGAAAGCGGCTTTGAAGCGCAACGGTTCGCCATCGTGCAGGTGCAGGTCGGTCACGCGCGGCTGCGACACGGGATGCAGGCTCAGCCTCTCTGCCTCTTGCCGGAAGAAGCGCGGGATCAGCGCCTCGACCATGTCGGTCTTGATCTCTTCGGAGAAACGCTGGCGGATGATCGACGCCGGAACGTGGCCGCGGCGGAAGCCGGGAATGCGGGCCACCTTCTGATATTTCTGTATGAGCGCGTCGGTCTGGCGGTTCACGTCTGCCACCGGAATCTCGACCTGAATCTCGCGCTTGGTGGAGCTTTCTTTGGCCGCGGTTTCCTGGGTCAGACTATCTTTGACCGAGCCTTCTTTGGCCGCGTCGTCTTTTATATCAGTGGGGCTCACGATTACCTTTCCAAGACGGCCCGCGGCAGCAGAGTCGGAAGGTTGGTGCTCCGCTGCGACGCATTATGCCGCAACCTTGAGTGTAAAGACACTCGAAGAGCAACGTCAAACGGCGGAGGGGGTAATCCTACCCACTAAAGTAACGAGCACCGGTTTGTGTGGAGCGGACACTCCTGTCCGCAGCCGTTGGGGTTGTTGTTGAAGTAGTTGTTGCCTTGGTGTGGCCGCTGCCGCACTACTGGCATCTCCCCGAGAAGTCTTTCCGCAGTCATCAAGCGGACAGGAGTGTCCGCTCCACACACGGGCAGGTACTCCACACCAGCAAATACAATAAGAGCGAATGGCGCTTCCCAACTGGCTCAAGGTTTTGAATGCCGAGATCGTCGCCTGCACTCGCTGTCCGCGTCTCGTTGCGTATCGCGAACTGATCGCGCGCGAGAAGCGCCGCGCTTATCGCGACCATGAATACTGGGGCAAACCCGTACCCGGATTCGGCGATCCCAACGCGCGCGTGCTCGTGCTCGGACTGGCCCCGGGCGCTCATGGTTCCAATCGCACCGGGCGGCCGTTCACGGGAGACGCATCTGGCAAGTTTATGTATCCGGTGCTGTACGAAGTTGGCTTCGCCAATCAGCCAACAGCCAACGACCGCGATGACGGCCTCATCCTCACCGATCTTTATATAACCGCGGCTGCGCGCTGCGCGCCGCCGGACAACAAGCCGCTGCCCGAAGAACTCGCCCACTGCGCTTCGTATCTTGAGCGAGAACTCGAAGGATTGAGAAAGCTGCGGGTGGTCGTCGCGTTGGGGAGAATTGGCTTCGAAGCCTATCTCAAATACTTACTGCGAAGAAAGCTGATCGCCAGCAAGCGCGCATTCGAATTCCGCCACGGTGCGGAATATGCCTTGCCCGATGGACGCATCCTTTTGGCGTCGTATCACCCATCCAATCAAAATACGCAGACTGGCAAGCTCACGCGCCCGATGTTCGTGGAAATCTTTCGGGGAGCGCGGCAAATAGCAGATCGCGTGTAGGCCGAAGGGCGGAGGGCGGTGCTCAATCTTCTCCCATCAAGCCGCACTTTCTCCCCCTTCAAATCACTACCTTAACTTCGTAACCGTCACCTCAAGTTGAAACTGGTGCTTCGAGTTGGGATCATCCACACTGCCCAGTGCCATCGGCTTGCCCAGCACGGCAACGGTGCTAGCTTCGATTCTCAGTTGCCGCAGCAGCGGGGGCTGACCCTCTCGCGCCGTGCTCCCTTGCTGATCCGAAACGGCGAAGTTACTGATCTCCGATCGCACGTTGAGCGATACATCGTTGCCCAGCCAGGTTTCATCCGCCCGATCCTTGATCTTGCACCAGATGCTCGTTCCCACGTCGATATATTGAAATGACGATTGCTGCCCAGAGGATTGCGTCGACACGGGCACCCGCGTGCCGATCTTGATTTCATTGCCGTCTCCGGACTTCAGGTTCATGGAGTACTGCCGCGTGTTGATCTTCTTGTTATCCTCCATTTCATTGATGGAGAAGTCGAGCCGGTAGGCGTGGGCGGCCTCAACGGCCTGTGTGGAGACCTTGGGCCCGGTGGTGGCATCCTGAGCTGAAGCCGGTCCCATTACGCTGAGACCTGCCAGGAAAATAAATGCTGCGGTTATCACTCTGTTGGACATTGCTTATTCTCCTTGTACATCTTTTTCATCGAACTCTTTGCCCGGAGCTTTCGTCGTCACTCGAATCCGCGCTCATTTCCTCGGCGTGATCCCGCTGAAGCGCCTCGCTCCGGGCTCGCGCGACCAGCGCCGCATGCCCAGGATAGTTCGCAACGTAGCTCATCAAAATTTGCTCTTGCTCGCTCAAGGGCTGCGGAGAAGGGAACTGCGCCAGCTTCGGCTCTCTCTCCGCCGCCGTATTGCGCGTCGGTCGACTTGCGGGCTTGCGCTCCGCAATTTTGCTCGGTGCATAACCCTTAGTGAGAGAAGGAGCGGCTTCCGGTGTCCGCCGATCCTGAATCGATGCCCGCAACTCCTCTCCATGTGTGGTCGACGTTCCCTCCGTGCCGACCGGACTTCTCACACGACCGACTTCTCCAATCCATACCGCCGCAACCAGCGCCGCCACAGCGGCCGCGGTTCCCAATGCCCACCATCCGCGGCGCTGCGCTGCGATCCGATCTCGCTCGGACTGAAGCGTCGCCAAGATGCGATTCTCCAATCCCGCCCGCGGCTCGGCCTTGTTGTATTGGCCGAGCGCCGATTCCAGCCATTCCTTCAACTCACGCTCTCCCTCGATCGGATCTTTACCTGTTTGATCCATGTTCATGTCCTTACTCATTCCTTGGCCGAGTCAGAGCCAAAAATCTTTCCCGTAGAATTTCTCGCGCGCGAAATGATCGGGACCGTACGGCAGCCTCGCTGATTCCGAGCATCGCTGCGACTTCGCGCGGCGCGATTTCTTCCAGAGTCGAGAGCACCAGCGCATCTCTAAGCGGATTCGGCAATGCTGAGATCAGCTGCTCGAGCGTTGCGTCGCGCTCGTTCTCCAGCAGAACGCGGTCTGCCCCCGGCCGGGGAGAGACCAACGTCTCCCCGGCTTCTTCGGTTTCGGCGGTCGCCTTGGCCATGCTCTTGCGCCTCTCGACGGCGACGCGCCACGCAATCGTGGCCAGCCATGCTTTCGGGTCTCTAATTTGGGCCATCTTCTTCCCGTAGCGGAGCGCGCGCAGAAAGGTTTCCTGAGTCGCATCTTCGGCGTCGGCGTGGTTGCGCAAAACGGAGTAAGCGATGCGGAAGACGAGGCGGGCGTGTTCGCGCACAGCGGTTTCGAGCAGATCGTCTTCTTGCCGCGCCGACTCTATTTGCGCCAAAGGTTTTTGCGGCGATGCTTTCTGCGCCGGGGCCGTTTGCGGCAAATTCAGGGCCTCGCCCGCCATTGCGGATTCTGCAATCACGCCTGCTCCTGTCTATGAAGAACGTTACCGAGGCTGGTTCGTTCGCAAATAATTGCTAAAGCGGAAGGGCCATCGCGCCGAAAGAGGATGAGGGCGGATTCCGCGGGCCATGGACACCTCTGGGCCGGTATGGGGGATCGGTTGCTTCGGGATGGTCCGCCCTCGTTTTTTGCGCCGTGCTGATTCACGGAGGGACAGATGTCGTCTGCCCGGCGGGGCAAAGCCAGATAAGCGCTAACTTAAGCAGATTGCTTCTGGTTTGCTCGTCGACCGCCAGTATCGGAAAAGCAGCCAGTCCGGGTCGGGGGCGCATTGATGGCGCATTTTCGATGGATAGAACTTCGATGGATAGAACAAAGAACCATCGAAGGTTCCCGTAGATTCCTGTGCAATTCAACACCCGAGGCAGTCCAGGAGAACTTGGCGCTGCCCGCGGCCGGTCAGACTCGGCTTGATGGTCTATGCGCCGGGAATTGTTTGGCCAATAATTATCGCTGCAAGCCTCCCCAATAGATGGCGTTGAAGAGTAGCTGGAAGGTGCCTTCGGTTTGGGCGCGATGTTGGACGCGGAAGCCGAACATCACGATTTTTCCTTTGCCTTTTGTGAAGGAGACGGCGGCGGCTTTGCGTTCGAGTTTTTCGGCGCCATGGGCGTATCCGGAGACGAGGATGTCCTTGGCATTCGATGGATACCAGGCGATGACGGAGCGTTCAACGTCGGGAGGGGGCTCGGAGGTTTGAAAGGCGATGGGCGCATCCACGAACGCGGCTATTTCGGCAGGCAGGCCGTAGCATACGGGGTGATTGGGGTCGAGATAAACGCGCAGAAGCGACCCGGGGATATTGAAATCGGAGGCGGGACCGACTCTGTCGCCCGCACTGGCCGCGGCGTTGTGGACAGGAAGATTGAAGTCGTCGCCGATGAGCAATTCATTGGCATGCGCCAGGGCGATCAAAGTGCCGCCTTTTTCGACGAAATCCTTCAGGGCACTCACGCCTTCTTTGCCTATCCCGCCGGAATACTCGGGAGGGAAAGATTCAAAATAGCCTTCCTTGGTGGGCCGCCCTTCCAGAATGATCTGCTTGCTGGTATCAGGCAGAATGATCACGTCGAACTTCGAGTTCAGATTTCCCGCCTTCACTTCCTTGTTCTCGATATTTTTCACTCCGAAGCCGTATTGTTCGAGGACGAAGCGCGTCCAGCCTTCATCAATGGAGGAAAAATAGGGCTTATAAAGTGCGACCCGTACGGGCTTCAATGGGACGGCGTTTTGCGGCATTGCGGAAAGCGCTTCGAGACGGAGATGAAATTTCGCGGCATTGTCTGCGAGTTGCGGATGGGCAGAAAAAATGGCGAGTGGCGGCTGATTGGGGGTCTTGGAGATGTAAACATCGCCGCCGGCTTTTTGGACGGCATTGATCAGCGACGAAACATTGTTCTGAGTGGCAGGTATGGAGTAGTGGGCGGCGCTGCCGGAGAGACCGCCCGCAGGCCACGTCACAGTCTTGATGATTGCAGCAGACTGGCGCTCCTGCCCGGAGAGTTTTACCTTGTCGGCGTTCACGCCCATCATCAAGGGCAAGGACCATGCGGCAACGTCGTAAGGTTCGAGGATGCCACTGTTGGGCGCGGGGCGGACTTCGGGATAGCGCTGAATGCCGAGCATCTCTTCGACAAAACGGCCATAGGGCTGGGCAGTGGGAATGAGAAAAGACTGCTTGTCACCGGAGGTGAGGACTTCGACGCCGTGTTCCAGCATCAGGGCAGCGAGGCGAGTGGCAGTGACAGGATCGCGTTGACCGGTTAGAGGGATGCGCCAGTACTCGGCGGCATCGGCGGAGCCGACGGCCTCGGCAGCCATGGAGGCGACGCCGCGCAAGAGATCGGGGCGGAATTTGGACATGGTTTCGAGAGCGGCATCGGAGACGATCAGTTCGTAGTCCATAATGTCGCGGAGTCGCCAGGTACCGCCGGGCCAGGGATGGGGAAAGTTGATCTGCTGCTCGTACTGGACGAGGCCTTTCGCGCCGCCTTCGAGTTCGGTGGGGGCGATTTGCATGGGAGTAGCGATGCGCGCGGAGGCGACCTCGGTAAGAACGCCGTACATATTTTTCCACCAGCCGGTACTGCGGGTGCCACCGGGCCAGTAGGCGTCAAAGGAGTAGTTGTAGATTACGCCGGATTTGCCGGCCTCCTCAAGACGCCATCCCATGTCCGCGCCAACCAGGTTATTGCCTCGGTGCACGAGCGGATTCACCAGTTTGGCCACGGGATCGGCGTTGGGAGGAATGTAGATGCGCGGGCCGTAGTAACCCATCTGATGTTCATCGAGCCAGAATTGGGGAAACCAGTCGTGGTAGACCGCCTGATTCATGTTCTTGGTTTCGATTTGGGTGAGCATGTACCAATCGCGATTGTCATCGTGGCCTGCGTAATGGTGATAGAGATAGGGCATGTCGCCACCTTCGTACTTGGTGCCGAGATATTTGCGATACCACTCGGTGACCATGATTTGGCCGTCGGGATTGAGGGAAGGGACAAGGAGGACGATGACATCGTTCAGACGGCGCTCGGTTTCGGGGTCCTGCGCGGTGACGAGCTTGTAGGCCCATTCCATGGCCATTTGGCTGGAACCGATCTCCGAGGAGTGGATATTGCAGGTAAGCAAGAAAATAGATTTACCTTCGGAAGCGAGTGCGGAAACCTGATCTTGTGAGAGACCGCGGGGGTCGGCGAGCTGGCGGGCGATTTCCTTGTACTTGGCTTTGTTACGGAGGTTTTCTTCGCTGGAGATCACGGCCATGAACATTTCTTCGCCGAGAGTGGTCTTTCCGAGTATTTCGATTTCCAGGCGAGGAGAAGCAGCAGCCAAGGCTTTGAAGTAAGACGAAATTTGGCGGTAGTCGGCGAGCTGGCGGTCGGCGCCGACTTCAATCTTTAGGAATTGAGACGGTGTGGGGATTGGGCCGGAGGTTTTTTGGGCCCTTGAGGCTGAGAACGGGAAGAATACGAGAACGGCGAGGAGGAGGTGAAACCGATACTTTGTTGGCATGGGCATCCCGGAGGTGAACATTGTAAGAGCGCCGCGGCGGGCGGCAGCGAAATTGAATCATGAAGCTAGTGCGAATACAAGTTTTCGTTGCAGATGGAGTAGCTGGCATCGCCAGCGGAAGTTATGGGCGTACGCTTTTGCCCGAGCACCGTTGGGTTGGCGCTTATGGGGCAAAGCCCCGCGGGGTGTGAGCGCCCGATTGAGCCAATGAGAATCAGGGCGAGCTTTCCTCGCCTGGAAAGAGAAGGGCGTCTGTCCCTACACGATTCTTCCGCCTCAGAATCCTACGAGAATCGGTTCCGCTTCCAGCAGAATCCCCCAAGCTGCCTGCACGCCGCGCTGGATTTCATCCTTCAACGCGACAATGTCGCTGGTTTTGGCGTTGCCGGCATTGATTAGCGCCAGCGCGTGCTTGCTGGAGATTCTCGCCCGGCCCAACCCGTATCCCTTGGTGAATCCCGAATGCTCGACTAACCACGCCGCTGAAATTTTGTGCTGGGCGTCGAGTGCCGGGTAACTGGGAATCTCGAATCCTTTCGCAGCGGCGCCATCGGCCAGTTCTTTGAATTGCGTTTCACTGAGGACGGGATTCTTGAAGAACGATCCGGCGCTGCGGCAATCGTCGTCTCCGGGGACAATCAGCATGCCTTTCGATTGCCGGATCTCGCGCACGGCTTCGCGCACCCCGGCGAGCGAGGGCGGTGTTTTTCCTCCCGCGAAGTGTTTCTGCAAATCGGCGTACTTCAAACTCGGCGCCCCGCCTCGCTTCAGGCGGTAGTTCACCTGCAAAATAATGTAGCGTCCGCGCTCGGTGGTGTTGAAGATGCTCGAGCGATAACGAAACCCGCAAGCGGGCTTCGGTAATACAACAGTCTGTTCCGTTTTCAAATCAAGAGCGCGCACCGATTCGATGGTGTCAGCGACCTCTTGCCCGTAGGCGCCCACGTTCTGCACGGGCGTGCCGCCGACACTGCCCGGAATGCCGCTGAGGCATTCGACTCCCGCGCAATTCTGCGCGACTGCCTGCGCGACAAAGTCATCCCAGTTGACCCCTGCGCCTACGCTGAAGAGCACCGCGTTGCTCGGGCCTCCAGTTGCTTGCGGAGTCGCGATGCCCCCGATCTTAATTCGCAACACCAACCCCGGCCAGCCCGCGTCGGCAACCACCAGATTGCTTCCTCCGCCCAGCACAAACAGCGGCAGGTCGCGGGATTTTGCGAATTCGGCCGCCTCGCGGACTTCGTCTTCTCTGCGCGCTTCCGCGAAATGGCGAGCCGCTCCTCCAACCTGTAAGGTCGTCAGCGGCGCCAGCGGAACGTCTTCGCGAATCGTCATGCGTGCAGATTCCCTCAGTGGCTGAAGCGCTGCGCCACCCAAAAGCCAGAACATAAGGTACGTTTCTCAGCAAACTGTAAAGCCGGCATTGATCCTGTGGAGTTACGGCGCGGCTGAAGCCGTGCCCTTTCAAGCCAATTCAAACCGACCCAGTATGTAAGTTCTGCGGTCAAGCTTGCCCCGAGCGTTCTACTTCTTCTCCGCTGTCGAGGTTAGGCCGCGGAAACCGACAGCCGCGAGCGCGTACAATAACGCGGCCACGAGCAGAAGCGCTTTCATGCCGATGATCAAGGAGAGGTTTTCGAGCAGGCCACCGACTACCGCTCCGAGCATGTTAGCGCCGAGGGCCGCAGCAGGCGATTCAGCGGACCTGAATTCTGAGGCGAACAATAATCCGGCAAAGAAAACTGGAATGGCGAAAACTACGGCGGCGAAGGCGCCGACGAGGGCGGCTGATCCGGGAATGCGGCTGAAGGGGATTAGGTAGGCGCAGGCGATACCGGCGAGAATGCCGGTAAGCGTCAAGGCACGTGGCCAGGCGGAGCGCTGTCCTCTTTTTTCAATGACAAAATTTGCGAGAAGAAGCGCCGATAGAATGGCGGCGATCACGATGCCGTTGACTTGCCATGTTGTCCCAAAATATAGGGCTAGCCGGCTGACGACTTGGGTTTCGAGGAGCAGGAACCCCGCTCCCATGCTGAAGAAAAACAGCGAAGGGACACGGCTGCGCGCTTCGGGAATCTGAAAGTAAAGCAGCGCGGCGAGCACAACGACGAGCGCGCTGAGCAGGTAAAAGATGCCGGGTATCCAGTGTCCCTGGTGGTAGAGATAAGGCCAGTCGTCGGTGGTTACGGCAGTAGCCACGGCGACAGGAGCGCCCGCGCCCGCGGCAGTTGTTGCGCCGGCGCTGTTCGCGGCGGCCGGCGATGGCGCTGCGAGAAACGACCGGTGGTGGTTTTCGACGAATTCACGCAGACGAGAATCAGAGGCTAGGCTCGTCTCCACCTGCGATGACGGTGAGATCACGAAGCAGCTCGCGCCTGTCGTGTAACTGGATTCGGCGGAGAAAATCAGCGGAGGTTTCCCGAAGGTGTCCGTCAGCATCCCCGCCAGGCGCTGCCCGAGGAATTGGTGGTTCACCTGAAATTTTATAAACATGACGCCGTTCGGCGCGAGCAGCGCGCGCGCTTCGCGAAAGGACTCTTCGGTGTAGACGAAGTTGTCGAGGCGCATGTTGGAGTAGTCGGAAAGCTGGGTGTGGGAATCGAGCAATCCGAAGAGAATCAGGTCGTAGCGCGCGCTCGTGCGCTTCATAAAGGCGCGGGCATCGGTGAGATGAGCGGAGACGCGCGGATCGTCGTACGGATGTTCGGGATGGCGACGGCGACCGATTTCGAGAATTTTCGGATCGATTTCCACGGCGTCGACGGAGCGACTTTGATGGCGCAGCGCCGCGGCAACGTCATTGCCTGTGCCTGAGCCGACAATCAGAACGCTCGGGTTCGGAGACGCAAAGCGAAAAGGCAGGTTGTAGGGATTGTCGTCCGGCGCTTCTTTTATTACGCCAGAATGGCGAGCGAGGAAGTCGGGAGAAAGATTGGCCACGACTTGGTAGCCGGTGTGGTTGACGCGGATCAACGTGCGATCGAGTTCGCCGTCGGGAAAGAGGAAGTCCTCGACTTCGATCTGCTGATAAGGAGTCCAAAGGTTGAAGTGATGCGGCGTCGACGGATCGTAGAGGAGCAGAGCCACGGGTACGATGGCGGCGGCGATCCAGAGGGCGTTGTTGGGTTTGGATTGAAGCATCGCTATGCCGAGCAGAGCGATCGCGAACCATATCGTCGGCGGCAGCGCCAGCCAGGAGACGGCAAAGAAGGCGAAGATGCCGGCCAGACTGCCGGCGAGATTCCACGAGTAGCCATAAAGCGGGCTGGGCGCGAGTTCGATTTGGCGGCTGACGGTTTGTCCGATGGGAATGAAAATGTAAGTAATAAGAAGAAGCAAAATGGCGGTGACCGCCACGACGAGGAGAAATCCGGCGGAGTCGTGGGCGGCGCGAGTTGCCCAGATATCGATGTCCTGCGCGGCGCCTAGATATTCCGAGAGGCTCTCCATGATCTCGGGGCCATGCCAGGGCAGGCGGACAATTACGATCAAGCCGACGAGAGCGGTTACGGCGGCGTGCCACCGCGGACGCTGGCGAGCCAGAGCGCAGCCGACTCCGAAGCCGAGGAAACAGAGGAGCAGGGCCAGATTTTTTACGTAAGCGAAGATTCGCACTTCGGTCGCGACCCAGCGAATGAGGGCAAGTTCCACGAAGAGGGTGAGTGCGCTTGCGAGAAACAGAGGGAAGAGATTCCAGCGATCGGGATCGGGCGCGGGCGTGCGCGGCTTCATCAGCCGGTAGAAGAGGAGAAGCACGGCGGCCAGAATGAAGCCTGGAATGCGGAGAGACATTGGGAAATTCGCAGGGTCGAGCGGGACAGGATAACACGGGGGCTGGAACAGTTTTGTTTCAAATTCGAATTGCTGAATTCGAATTGCTCGTTGACAGACGGGCGAACCCGGATTAGTTTGTTGCGGTTCGCGAGCGCGATTCTGAAAATCGCGCCGTAGAAAATAATCAGGAGAAGAAGAAACTATGTCGGAGAGATGGGTCGTGAGGAGGATCGGTGTTAGGAGTATCGTTGGCGCGGCGCTCGTTTATTGCACGCTAACGGTTGCGCAGGCGCAGATGCCCAATCCCTACGGGCCGAGCATCACTTTGGAAACTGCAAAAAAGGCAGCCCTGCCTGCGCTGGCCGAAGCGGCGAAGAACAACTGGATGATGGCGGTAGCGATCGTCGACCCGGCGGGAAATCTTGTCTATTACGAGAAGATGGACAACACGCAGCTCGGAAGCGCCAACGTCGCCATCGATAAGGCCCGTTCCGCTGCCCTGTTTAAGCGGCCGACGAAGGCGTTCCAGGACGCGCTGGCGGCTGGCGGGGAAGGGCTGCGCGTTCTCGCCCTGCAAGGCGCAACGGCGGTTGAGGGCGGCATCCCGCTGGTCAGCGAGGGCAAGATTGTGGGAGCGATCGGCGTTTCGGGCGCCACCAGCGCGCAGGATGCCCAGTGCGCCAAGGCGAGTGTCGACGCCTTCAAATAATCAGGGCTAGCAGGCCAGTTGGTCGCGCGTAAGTTTCAGCCCGGTCAGGTTGCCGAGAATGGTAACCGCGATCTGCTCCGTGCGGAAAAATTCCTCGGCGGTTTGTTGCAGATCTTCGACGGTGACGGCTTCGATGCGTTCGATCAGTTCGTCGAGGCCATAGAAATGGTCATAGTACATTTCCTGCCGGGCGAGATTGGACATGCGCGCGGTCGAGGATTCGAGCGATAGCATGAGGCTGCCTTTGAGTTGATCCTTCGAGCGGCGCAACTCTTCTTCCGGCACCGGCGTGGTTTTCAGGTTGCGGAATTCTTCGACCACGCACTCGACCACTTTGATCGCCGATTCGCGCGACGTTCCCGCATATACGCACATGGAACCGGTATCGCGATAGGGGTTGAGGTCGCTGTAGATGGAGTAGGCCAGACCCTGGCGTTCGCGAATATTCTGAAACAGGCGCGAACTCATGCCTCCGCCGAGCAGCGTGTTCATTATGTATGAAGCGTAGCGGCGCTCATGCGCCATGGGATGCGACGGGACGCCGATGCAGATCTGCACCTGTTCTAGAGATTTCTTGTTGCGCAAGTTGATGCGCGAATATGTTTTGGGTGGGGGTGAATGCAATCCATTTTTTGCCGGTTTGACTTGCGCGAAATGCTTCTCGACTAACTCAACAAAGTGTTTATGGTCGAGATTGCCGGCAGCGCTGACGATGAGATTGCCGGGCGCGAAGTGATGCCCATAGAAACGGTTCACCACGGGACGTTCAAACTTTTTTACCGTTTCGCGTGTGCCCAGAATCGGCAGGCCGAGCGCGTGGTCTTTCCAGAAGCTCTGGGTAAAGATCTCGTGGACGAGGTAGTCGGGATTGTCCTGATCCATTTTTATTTCTTCGAGGATGACGCCGCGCTCCTTCGCGATATCTCCGGCATCGAAGACGGGATGGAGGACAAGGTCGCTGAGTACATCCATGGCGAGCGGAAGATGCTCGTCGAGAACTTTAATGTTGAAGCAGATGCACTCCTTGGCGGTGAAGGCATCCATGTTGCCGCCGATCGAGTCGACCTGGCGGGCGATGGCTTCGGCAGAGCGCGTCTCCGTGCCCTTGAAAACCATGTGCTCGATGAAATGCGAAATGCCGTTCCATTCAGAGTCTTCATCGCGCGAACCGGATTTGAGCCAGATGCCGATCGCCACCGAACGGATATGCGACATCTGCTCGGTAATAACCGTGAGGCCATTCGGCAGGGTCTGACGACGAATGCTGCGGGTTTCTTTTACCATTTAATTTCTATCAATGCTTCCTAGCCCACTGAAGGACGTCTAATTTTGAAGAACTGTCGAGATCGCCAAGTCGCGCCCCCGACTCGAAGCCGACTTGATCTGATGGGTAGAACGGTGTCAGATGGGAGCCACCGCCCAGTATTCATTGTCCCACAAACCGGGGCTGGCCGAGGGCTTGAAGCCAACCGCATTTATTTTGTTATACTTACGACGAATCTTTTCGTGTATTCCTTATGCAACCGCCGTCCGCAAAATCGCTTTTAGGGCTGGATTTGCCGGAGCTTACTAACCTCGCGACCACGACCGGTGAGCCCGCCTATCGAGGCCGACAGCTATTTGATGCGATCTACCGGCAAAAGATTGAGCACCTGGATCAGGTTTCCACGCTGCCACTGGAGTACCGCGCGCGACTCTTGGAGGAGGGTTGGAGCGTGGGGTTGCCCGCCATAGCGCGCAGGTTTGTTTCAGGCGATGGCACGGTGCGCTATCTGATGACGATGGCCGATGGCGAGACGGTCGAGACCGTCTGGATGCCCGAGGGAGACGGCGGTGAGACCGGCGATGGAAGTGAAGCTGGGGACGAGATGGAGAGTGGCGCGGCTCCGTCTTGGCACCGGTCGACAATTTGCGTGTCGAGCCAGGTGGGATGCGCGGTCAATTGCAAGTTCTGCTTCACGGCGCTGCTCGGAGTAAAGCGGAATCTGGAGGCGGGCGAGATCGTTGGCCAGATCGCGGCAGTGCTGCGCGATCACCGAGTTCAGCCGCCTCAGCGGCGCGTCAACATCGTATTCATGGGCATGGGCGAACCTTTTTTGAATTACGACAACTTCATGAAGTCAGTTCGGCTGCTGGTGGAGGGCGTGGGGATCCCGGAATCGCGAATGACGGTGTCGACGGCTGGAATCGTGCCGCGGATTCGGGATTTCGGGCAGGAAGCGGTGCGTCCGAAACTGGCGATTTCGCTGAACGCCTCGAACGACACGCTGCGCAGCGAGGTGATGCCGCTCAACCGCAAGTGGAACCTGGAGCAGTTGATGAATGCGGCGCGGGAATTTCCGCTGCGCACGCGGGAAAAAGTGACATTTGAGTATGTGTTGCTGGCAGGAGTGAATGATGCTCCTGAGCAGGCGCGCGAGGTGGTGGAGTTGGTGCGGGGGGTGCGGGCGAGAATCAACCTGATCGCGATGAATCCCGGGACGGAGTTGCCCTATCGGACGCCGGAGCAGGAGCGCGTGGCGGAGTTTCGGGCGATATTGGTGGAGGCGGGAATTCCTGCCTTTGTGCGGAGGCCGCGCGGACGAGATATTTTTGCGGCCTGCGGGCAGTTGAAGAGGACCGTGGAGATAGTGCCAACGCCCACCTAGGACATTCGGCCCCCTGATCCAGCCAGGCCGAAGTTCGGAACCCTGCCCGCCGACCACCGCAGTGATCTAGCCAGCTGCCGCCACTCGCCGACGAGCCCGAGATGACCGATCTCGCGCGCTGGAACGCGCCGGTAAACGGGAACGAATTCCGGGGTTGCGATTGCGGGCGCTCCAGATCCCGCACCCACGATAAGTGAGGTCTTCATCTTCAGCCGGTCCGAATAGGCGAGCAGCTTTTCCACGCTTACTTTAGCTATTTTTCCCCGCGTCAGATTGCTGACCGAGGGCTGATATTCGTCGAGAATCTCCACCAGTTGGCTCTGCGTATAGCCCTGTTTTGTCGATCTCCCGAAGAATAGCATCGAGGAGCGTCGCTTTGATTTTCAGCGCGGATGCCTCGGAACGCGATAATCCGAGATCGTCGCACACGTCTGCCTTGGTGATGTGGCGTGGCCCATTTTCGGACTTCACTTGCTTTCCCCCTTTGCAAACGCTCGAGTACCCGTTTCAGCCTAACGCGCGCGGTCGCGATGTCCCGCTTGCCCGTATTTCGGCTCTCTTTTTCGAAGCAGTGCTACAGGTGAAGGACGCTGTCAATCTTGGTTAGGCAAATCAAACGATACCAAGCCCGCGCATCCGATTCCTCGAGCTCCCTAACTCCTTTACCGAGCGATGTCATCGGTCGCGTTTGGCACACCGGAAACTCGCCTTTCTGTAACCGCCGTAAAGAATAGCCAAGGTTCACTTTCACATCTCTCGGAAATTCGCTCAGAACTTCTTTCGATTCTCCTCCCAGTGAATCTTCGCCGATGTATGGCGAACGTCTCTCCCTGTTCATTTCACATGATGCAACATTTGTTATAGTGGCTGACCGGTAAGTCCCCGCTTCTCAAAGGCGGAATACGACCTTCGTCGGGATGCTTTTTTTCAGGCGACGGTGAGAGTTTGAAGTATGAAACTTCGATTCTTACAAGCTGCCCCGCGCCGCGGCGCGATTCGGCGCGTATGACGAGCGTCCTGCAGCGCTACTCACAACCTGCAACTCCAATCGGAACGCGCTGTAGCCGGAAGTCGATGAGTGCAGGAGCCGGCCGCCATGCTCTTCGATGATGCGGCAGCAGGCACTCAAGGAAAGAGTGGAAGCCTTGTTGGCGCCTTTCGCGTTCAGCGGCGACATGTCGGAGGTTGACTGCGAAGAACCGCCAGCGGGATCGAACGACGAAAAGTCAACCACAACCCTGTCGCCTTTGCTGTGGGTGTGGACGAACAGGGACGAGCACGCTCCGCGGAGGGGCGCGCTGATCTGTCCCGCAAGGTGCATACAGACGTGGAGAATCTGGTTGGAGTCGGCGAGCACCGGGGGAAGCGAGGAAGCGAGTTCCATCCGCATCGAAGTGGATTTCGCCTCTAATTGCGGAGCCAGCAGGCGGACGGCGGTTTGGAGTACGGAATTGAGGTCAACGCCGGCGAGCTTCGCAGGAGCCTGGCTGGCAAAAGTCAGCAGGCTTGCAACCAGTGTAGTGGTGCGGCGCACCTGTTCTCCGATCTGCGCCGCCTGAACCTGCTCTTCCTGTGGCAAGGTAGATGCGCTGAGCAATTCGGAGTACCCCAGCATGGCGGTGAGCGGGTTGTTGATCTCGTGCGCCGCCCCTCCGACGAGCTGCCCGAGCGAAGCCAGTTTCTCCGACTGAATGAGTTTTTCCTGTAAAGCCTTGAGATCGTCGAAGGAGCGGCGCGAGCGTTCAAGAAACTGCGAGAGTTCGGCTCGCAGCAAACGTTGGCGCCAGAAAACCACAAAGCCCATCACGATCATGGTTAATAGACTTACCTTGATGCGGAAGGCCTTGACCGAATCCGGAAGCGCGTGGGCAAACTCAGCCTCCATCGCCGCCCACAGAAGGCTAAAGAGAGCGAGCATGCTGAGGCGCGTGATCCAGACGCCAAGGAACGGCTGCGACGGCTTGGATTCCGGTAACTGTTGCCGTCGAGCGAGCAGGGGAACGGCGGCCATCCAAGCGATAGAAACCGTCAGCGGGATGTCGTAAAAACTGCCGCTGTAGTAAATCTTGTGACCAATGGCCCAATTGGCGACATAAGAACTGGAAGCATACAGTGCGCTGGCCCCGAGCAGTTGTCCGTAAAACTGCCGCCAGCCGCCATGAGCCGTGTAAGCGAGCAGGGCGAGACAGCCGAGAAGAACGAGCTTCTCGGTCAGATAAGTGAAGTTATAGTTCGAGCTGTAAAGTGCCTCATCAATCTTCACCGCTTGCCACGGGATTACCGCGTACACATAAACAAACACCCACCAGGTGAACAGCAGTGTAAGGTCGAGCATCCGAATGCGTTCATCGCGCTCATCTTCTCGAAGATGAGGAAGCACCGCTACAGCGGCGATCATCGGCACCAGGTGCAGGAAGAGTACGACGTCCCCGGCAAACGGATCGGGCACGTCCACCCGCTTGAAGACCTCGAAGTAATTCCACATCCCCTGATAGATCAGCCACAAGAACATGCCTATGCTCATGAGGATCCAGAAGAGGCGAATGTGAAACGTGGCGCAGCGTGACCGCGTGGTGTTGAGCATGAAGGCCACGGTGGCCACCAGCAGGAGCCCGCCCTGAATAAGGTCGCTGGCAATCGTAAGCGTAGCTCCCCGCGACATAAGCAGAGAGGCCGCCGTCTGGGCAAGAACCAGCGCGACCAGCAGCGATAGCCAGAGCTTGGTGATTGTCTTCAAGACGAAGTAACCCCCTCCCATTCTAGAGCCGGTTTCATGGCTGAGGGGGTTACTAGAGTAACCACCCGCAATTGTCTCATACGGGGAAACGTCGCAAGCCACGTCTCTACAGCAAGATGCTCATGGAGTTTGGTAAGAATTGCCATTAGAATAGGTCGCTCCACTTAGTTGGAATGTTTTAGCGACGAGAATCTCTTGCCTTGGATTATCCCTAGATACCGTGGCCTGTGGCGCTTCCGCGCGCCGCTCACCGCGGACGAAATACGGCGCACCGAGCGTTGGCTAGCAACGGCGCGAGTGGCGCTGACAATCGCCGCCGAACTGGCGTTGTGGATGGAGCCGGAGCGCGGCTTTACCTATTCGCGGTGGTTGCACTGGCTGCTGATCGTCTATCTGGCGCATTCGGTGGTGGTGCTGTTGCTGGTGCGCTTCCGGCCACAGTCGACGCTTGCTTTCCGACTGGTGGTGCATGCGATCGACATCGTCTGGCCCGTTCTGATTTTCTTGTTCGCAACGGCGCAGCACGGACCGTTCTTCCTATTCTTCGTGTTCGTAATGGCGGCGGCGGCTTATCGCTGGGGATTATGGGAGACAGTAGGCACGGCGGTGATTGCAGTGGCGCTTCTGGAGGCGGAAGCCTACGCGGTGCAAGCTGGCCTCGAGCGTACCGTCGATCATTGGTTGCACATGGCGCACCTGCCGCGGCTCGGCTTGAGCGTGCGCGAACTCGACCCGCAACAACTTTTCATGAGTTCGGTTTATCTGGTCGTGCTCGGATTTCTGTTGGGCTATATGTCTGAGAATCAGAAAAAAGTGCGGGCGGAGCGCGTCGTGATCACGCGTGTGCTCAGTTCGACCCATGTGGAAGCCGGGCTGACCGGTACGATGCAACAGATTCTTGCCGAGGTGATGAGCATCTTCGGTGCGACGCGCGTGCTGAGCGCTTCGCAGGAAACGAATAGCTATCGCGTATTTCTCGCCGAAGTAAATCGCGGCGCGGGTGGCGAAGTATTGCGATGGCGCGAGGCTATGCCGGAAACTGAAAAGGCGTATATCTTCGATTCGCCGGCGGATGTCATTTACGCGAAGCGTAACGGCGGCGGCTTTCGCACCGTGCTTCTGGGCCGCGATGGTGTCCGCTTGCGCGATGGCGGCACGGAGTTTCTGGATGGGCTCGGGCGGGCCGAGAAATTTGACACCGTTGTTTCTGTGTCGGTGCTCTTCGGCGCTGATTGGACCGGCCGTGTGTTCCTGTTCGATCCCCTGCTGATGGGCGATCCGGAAGAGGAAATGCGGTTCTTGCAGGAATTCGCGCAGCAGGTCGGGCCGGCAATTTACAACGTCTATCTGATGCGGCGCTTGCGGGAGCGGGCGGGCGCGCTGGAGCGGGCGCGCTTCGCGCGCGAGCTGCACGACGGAGCGATTCAATCGCTGATTGCTGTGGAAATGCAACTCGACGTGCTGCGCCGGCAGTCGGGAACGCAAGCGCCAGTGGTAAATGCGGAGCTCGGACGGATCCAGAAATTGCTGCGCGAAGAGGTCCTGAAGTTGCGCGAACTGATGCAGGCGATGAAATCGTTCGAAGTGGATGCAGACCGTGTGCTCGGCTTTATTTCCGACACGGTGGAGCGCTTCCGGCGAGAGACGGGCATTGCCGCCGAATTCAGCAGCGAATTGGAGCGGGTCGACCTGGCACAGAAGGGCTGCCGCGAGCTGGCGCGGATTGTGCAGGAGAGTCTGGTGAACGTGCGCAAGCACAGCGGTGCGCATCATGTGCTGGTGCGTTTGGCGCAGCGCGCCGGCAATCTGCAATTAACCGTGGAAGACGACGGCAAAGGATTTTCTTTTTCCGGAAGGCTGTCGGATAGAGAATTGGAGTTAAGCGGCAAGGGGCCGGCGGTAATTCGTGAAAGGGTACGGCTGCTGGCGGGCGAACTCGCGATAGAATCGACACCGGGCCATGGCGCGCGGTTGGAGGTAAGAATTCCGCCGGCGAGAAAGGCAACTCATGGATAAGCCAGGCGACAGGCATACGATAGCAAGGCCCACGATCGACAGACCGGCGGACAGGACCACCGACAGGTCAGCGGAACGATCTGCCGAACTAACGACAGAACGAACGACCGATCGACCAAGCATGGACAAGCGCACCCATCCCATACGCATCGTGATCGCCGACGATCATCCTATTTTTCGCGACGGACTGCGGCGCTTGCTCGAATCCGAAGGCGACATGAAAGTGATCGGCGAAGCTTGCGATGGAATTGAAGCGGTGAAACTGGCGACCGAAATCAAGCCCGACATTCTATTGCTCGATCTCGCCATGCCCCATCAGACCGGCCTCGAGGCGCTGCGCGACCTTAGCGCACGGCCGGGCGCGGCGGGCGCGGTGCGCATTATTTTGCTGACGGCCGCGGCCGAAAAGAAACAGGTAGTAGAAGCGTTGCAGTTGGGAGCGCGGGGCGTGGTGCTGAAAGATTCCGCCACCCAACTCTTGCTCAAGAGCATTCATGCGGTGATGGCCGGAGAATATTGGGTGGGGCGCGACAGCGTTTCAAACCTGGTGCAGTACCTGCGCAACCTGATGCAGAGTACGAACGAAGAAACGAAGCAGAAGAAGTTCGGACTGACGCCGCGCGAACTGGAAATTGTTTCGGCGGTAGTCGCAGGCTATGCCAACCGCGAAATCGCCGAGTATTTCAAGATCAGCGAGGACACGGTAAAGCACCACCTCAGCAATATCTTCGACAAGCTGGGCGTTTCGACGCGGCTGGAGTTGGCGCTCTTTGCGGTGAATCAAGGATTGCCGCTGAAGACGATTGTGTAGGGATCGGTCGTTGGTCGTTCGTCGACCGTCGTTGGACGTTCATGGCGTGCTAGCGACCATGAACTAGCGACTAACGATTAAACCGCAGCGCTTCGTCGCCCCCCCCGCGCGCCACACCACATAAATCAGCCCACTCATCACCACAACGGAAACTTGTAAATGTGTCCAACGTGCGATTGGCCCACTTAAGAGCGTCGCCAGATACGTCAGGTAAAGAATGACTTTCATCGCGGAAGCCGAGCCTGCCGCTGGCGCGATCGCCGACTGGGCGAGAACCCAGTCCGCCATCAACAAAAATACCGGAGCGAGAATCACCAGGTCGTAGACGATCAAATGGGGCGCCACCAGCACGCTCGCGAGCAAGAGCGATGAATAGCGCACGCCCAAAGGAAGAGCCGGCCGGCGAGTCCACACTGCGGCGGCGAATCCCAGTATCACCAGCGCGCTGATTACATAGAGCGCGAATGGCAGCGTGCGGCCGGGAATGAGCATGGTCCAGAAGATTCGCAGGTTGTGAGTTTGATAGGGCCGCGGTTCGAGCACGGCCACGTTATAGGCCACGCTGCGCATCACGCGCAGCCATGCGCGCAGTGATTCGGGGCCGTAATAAATTGCCGGCAAAGCCAGCTGAGCCGTGGCAGAGACGATGCCTCCTGCGATTACTCGCCAGGTGCGGGTGGAGATGAAGATGAACGCAGCCGCGACTCCCAGTTGCGGCTTAAACATCAGGCATCCGAGCGCTAGCCCAGCTAGAAAGAGTTTTTCCTGGCGCAAAAAGAAAAATGCCGCCGTGAAGCAGGTGAGCGCCATTGCCGAGGTTTGTCCCCAAAGGATCAGGTGGAAGAATCCGGGAAACGCAATAGCGAGAAGCAAAACTGTCCGGCGTTCGTTGCACAGATGCGGGCAGGCTAGCCACAGCGCATAACAACAAACGCCGTATAAGAGCGCGCTAACGATCAGCCAGATGACCAACGCCGCGCCGTAAGGCAATGCTGCCAGCGGCGCGAAGAAAATGGAGACTTGCGGGGGGTACATCGGGATGTACGCGATTCCGGCAGCGCCTGGAATGCGTAATGCTGTGAGTTTCGCTTGCCCGTTCACATCATATAAATCAGCCGTGCGATGCGTAAGCGCCACCGAGCCCAGTGTGTAGAGATGCGAAAAATCAGTGCCCTTCAGGTTCCCGTTACGGTCGCGCAAGCCGGGAGTGGCGACGATCCAGCCATAAACCGACCACAAGCAGAGGGCGAGAATTATGCCTTGAGCGCTCAGGCGCCGGCTGGTGATCCAACCGCCGTTGATCCAATCGGCGTTATGCAAACCGTAATTCGAAGAGCGCATGGCACCGATGGGCATGGGTTAGCCTATAACTTAAACTAGGACTGCGCATCGCGGAATTACCTAATCGACTCCAAATCAATGATTTAGCGGAATTAGGGAGACTTTCGCGTATGGCACGATCGTGCCATGCGCGGCACTGCTGTGCTATTGGGATGGGGGGTAGATTTACGATATTTTAATATTCTACGACGGCGAACTACTGCGTCGAAGTGTGAACATCGGGCGCGCCATCGTTCAGGGGGCTATAGTGATTACGCGAATTCGTCAACTTTGGATTGAGGAGAGCGGTCAGGACGTCGCTGAATATGCGGTGATGCTCGCGGTAATTCTCGTTATCGTGATCGGCACGGTCAAATTGATCGGCAGCAATGCGAACAATGTGTTTTCGCAAGTCGGCAGTCAGTTGGGAACACAGTAGCCGCACGACCAAGCCCCGTTGCGTCCGGCAAGGGGCTTCCTCTGATTTCTTTCTGCCGATTCTCTCCCTGGCTGAAAAACAAGAGTGTCAAATTTCCACGCGTGAGCTATCCGCAAGATGTGTACGCGCGTTTCAGACTTCGAAACGCTGAAACCTTGCAACCCGCCTCTACTATTTTCCTGATGGAGCCGCCGCCGTTTTCTCCGGCGCCGGCGTGGTTTTTTCCGGAGTCGAGCCGAGTCTCGTCAGGAACGGAAAGAACGGCGTAACTTCGAAGGGCATTTTCTCTGCAGCGGTAGAGATCGCCACCGGCTTCGTCTTAATCAATTCCAGTTGATTGTTCCAGGGATCGACCTTGACTCTGCCGCCGAGCGGAAGCGCCGCTACCTGGTCGGTTTTCTTCGGATCGAATTGCGCCGATGCGGTCATCAACGGCGACATTCTCGTGGCGTTGCCGTTGAGCAAGCTGTCGCCAAGGTGGGCGCGGATCAGATTCTTCAATTCCGGAGCACGTGCCTGCACCGCTTTCAGGAACAAGCCTGCGTTGCCGAGCTTGTCTTTATAGGGCGAGTTGTTGAGGAGTTCGATGGCTTTTTTATCAGCCGCTTCTTCTTCGGCGCGGTCGCGAGCGAAATCCATGCGCTCAAATGTTCGGTCATCCGGGAAAAACATGCGGTCGTTGAAGGCCATCTTGGTATCGAGGTGATGGCCGAGCGCGATGTGCGCCAGTTCGTGCGTCAGAATCATGGCCAGCGCCGCTTCGTCGGGCAGCACATCGATCATGCCGCGGCTCACGACGATCGTATGTCCAATGGTGAAAGATTCGAGCGGCGTGGTCATCAGGACGCGGCACCTGATCTCGGGCTGTATGTCGAGGTTGTTGGTGACCATCACGTTGTTGACGACGGTCGCTAATACCTTGTCGATTTCGCCTTCTGGAGCGAGCAGGCCAATCTGCTGCAGCCGGTCAAGCACGTTGATTTCAGCCTGGCGTTCCCATGCTCGCTGCGCTTCGATAGGGCTAGCGTCCTGCGCTTTCTGGCTCTGGTCTTGCACAGACTGCGGAGCGTCGACCGTGATCTCGGTGAACTCCGAGTTGCGGCGCAGGTCTTTCAGGTTATAGCCCCACAGCCGCGTCTGCGCCTTGTAATGCAAGGTCTGACCGAGGCGGCTCTTCATGTCGGACTCCTCGGAGTAAATCAGCGAGGGAAGCCATGTGCCTGGGCGAAGATTCTGCCGCCAGCTGTCAAAGTGCAGGTAATAGCTATTGCGCCGCGCCTGCGTATAAGTACCGTTGAAGCGGACGATGTTGTAGTCCTGGTCTTCAATCCAAATACGGCCGAGGAAGCGGCCGCCGGGAGCGCCTTTCTTGGGCGCAACATCGAGCACGACGCAGCGCACTTCGCCAAGAAACTCACGGCGGACAAACGTGAAGTCGTAATTCGCGCGGCGAAAATCCTGATCGAGGATGACCATCTGGGCAAAGCCCAGAGGCAGGAATTTCACCGAATACACATCTTTCAGCTTGCTCAGCATGCGCTTGCCCAGACCGGCGGTTGTGGGCGAGCTAAAAGTCCGGTCGTCCGCCCCTTCGCTCATATCCAGTCGGCCGAGAAAGTACACGTCGCTGACCGGGACCGGTGCGTCTATCTCCTTGTCCTGTTTCAGATTCTGGATATAGGTTTCGACCAGCGGATGAAGCTGCTTCATCTGCGCCATGAAAAAATGCTCGCGTTCAATCGTCTTATCGATCATCTGATCGAAACTATTGGCGGCGGCCGCAGCCTGATCAGCCGCTGCATCGCGAGTGGAAAGTTGCGGGTCCGGGGTGGTGGGCGAGGTCTGAGCCAACGAAGTCGCGGAGAACGCGAACGCAACGCAGCCGACCAGCGAGAGCGTAAGAAGTGCGAATGGAAAGCGCAACATTTTGTATGGTTTCATTCTACCAACTAACCTCTACCCATGGCACATTACCTTACGAGGCTAGCTGAAATACAATGTGCAGCACGGCTTCAAAATCAGCGGGCTGGCCGTCTCTCATCGCCGGTTTAAACTGGATTTTTTGCGCGGCCTGCACCGCCGATTCGTCCAACCCATGACCGAGGCCATGCACAACTTTCACTACGCGAATCTGCCCGTTCGCTGAAAATACGACATCCAGTAGGACTTCGCCCTCAATCTTCAGCTGTCGGCCTTCCGCAGTGTAAACCGGACGCGGCTTATAAGTGATCTCAGCCGGGAGTGTTTTAACCACGGGCTCGGCCGATTTCGCTTTGGGTTGGGACGCCACTACGTCGGCATCGCCAAAGCCAGCCTGGCGAACCGCGCCGCGCGAACCGGAAATCCCGGAACCGTCGCCGGTGGCCACTCCGCTGCCAAAGCCTGTGCTCGCAACCACTCCGCGGGCGCCATGCGATCCGCCGGTGCCATTGCCGTAGCCGGGGCCGCTCGGCATATCAAAGGATCCCGCCTGCGCGATCGTGATGGGATGGCCGTGAGTGTCCTGATTGGGTACGCCGTTCGGGTCGCCAAAGCCACCCGTTTGTACTTTCGAAGGCGCGGCCGCCATCGTCGGGGTCGCCGAACTGCCGGTCGAGAAAACATTGGTCTTCACCGGCGGCCGAGGAATTGCCGGCGCAACATCCGGTAAAGCTTCTTTCTTGGCAGCCAGCGTAACCTCAGGGGCCTTTTCCTCGTGCACCACAGGCTTCTTCTGGACCAACTCGGCAGGAACTCGCATGGCCTCGGGACGCGGAATTACCGGTTCGGTAAACTTCGGCGGCGGAACGGGAAAATGCCTGACCGGTGCTGGCGCTTGTGGAATGGGAGGCGGGGTGTTAACCAGGCTCACAAAGTGATAGTCGTGCGCCCGGGGCTCAAGAACATCGGGGTGCAGGATGGCCATAATCACGAAGAACGCCACAAACACCGACTGTATCCCATAGCTGAGAACAAACTTCTTGCCACGGGCTTGCGGCTCGGGAAGAAGGCCTAGGGTCAAGTTTTGAGCCTGGGAATCCATGTCCGGTACCTCACCAGTTTTTCCGTTTAGCGTTTGCGCAAGAAGTGGCCCCACAACCAGCTTCTAACTTCTCAAGACCGCGGGAGACCGGTCGAAGGACAACACTTCATCCGGATGAAGTGCACGCCAAAGGCCGTTTTCTTCGAAGGTTCTCCACACTTAAGATGCTGCTAAGCGGCTACTTAGATGAGGAAAAACCCATTCTAGCAGACCCTAGAACCCTATCTGCAAAGTTTTTCCTATTTCAGGAAGGGAAGTTTTGGGAACCACCGGAAGAATTTGCTCGGGAGCAGAAGGTTTCAAGGGTTCGACACTCTGCAACCTTAGAAACCCTGAAACTTTGAAACCTGGTTTACCTACTCTTCCTCTTCTTCATCGAGCTTAATCCGCAGCGATTTGAGAAACTTCAGATCCTGATCGCTAATCTTGAGCTCAGCGTTGGTACTCAAGGTGGAGACCAGCGAAGTTTTGTCGGTGGTGTGTTCGCCTTGTTTGCTGACGCCGATGGTCGCTTCGAGGACAAGAAAAATATCGTAGCCACCCTCTTTGATCCGGGAAACCACTTCGGCGATCGATTCGGAATCGGAGAGCGACTCATTAATCGCCTCGCCCAGTTCCTTCATAAGCTGCTTCAGTTGCTGATCCACGAATCCCCCCTGGAATCGGACGCCGCTGATGGTTAGACGTCACACATGCTGGTGACGATGCCCACGGTCATTGTAACTCCCGCGGCTGCTAAAATCGACTGAGATTGAGATATTGCTTGGCAGTAACGACTGATTTCTAGCGTCATTGATTTCTCGCTTCAAAGATTTCTAGTTTCTAAAGACCGAATCATGGCCGCCGCCCAATCCGTGAGAAACTTCGCCGTGACGTTTCGTGCCGCCGTTCAGGCGGTCGTCAACGTAGTAGAGAGCAGCCGGATGGGTCGCGCCGTCATGGCTGGCGTGCGCGAAACCGGGCGCTCTCTCGGCCGCGTGCTGCATCAGCTCTGGCTGGAAGTGACGGGATTCGTCTTCCTGGCCATGGCCGCCGCCGGAGCTATGGCCGGTGTTCGTGAATATGCAAAGTATCAGTCCGGTCACGCCAACGGCCCTGCTCGATTGCTGCTGGCAATCTGCTTCACCATTTCATTTGCCTGGTTCGGGTTGAGTTCTTTCTGGCGTGTACGGCGAAAAGCAAAGAGCTAAACGCAAGGCGGCTACCGAATGACGAAACTCAAAACGGCCGAAGCCGCAGCGAAACCAGCGTCTCCCGGATCTGGCCCAGGAACTGACGAAGAGACGTCCTCGCACATTCCCGTTCGCCCGCTCTACGCGCCTGAAGATCTAGCCGCGTTGGATTACGACCGGGATATAGGCTATCCCGGACAATTTCCTTACACCCGGGGCGTCCAGGCCACCATGTACCGCGGCCGCCTCTGGACCATGCGCCAATATGCCGGCATGGGCGACGCCGAGGAGTCGAATAAGCGCTACAAATATCTGCTGGCGAACGGAACGACGGGGCTGTCAGTCGCCTTCGACCTGCCCACGCAAATCGGCCTCGATTCCGACCACCCTCTGGCCGCCGGAGAAGTCGGTAAAGTCGGCGTGGCCGTCGACTCGATCGAAGACATGCAGCGCCTCTTCGATGGTATCGACCTGACCAGGATTTCAACGTCGATGACCATCAATGCCACGGCGTCGATTCTGCTGGCTCTCTACGTTGCCGTCGCTCGGCGGCAGGGGATGGATGTCCGCAAGCTTTCGGGCACGGTGCAGAACGATGTGCTCAAGGAATACATCGCCCGCGGAACTTATATTTATCCGCCGCGACAGGCCATGCGCATTATCACCGACCTGTTTGCCTGGACGAATGAGAACGTCCCTGACTGGAACACGATTTCGATCTCCGGCTACCACATGCGCGAGGCGGGATCGACCGCGGTGCAGGAAGTCGCTTTCACTCTCGGCAACGGAATCGCTTATGTGGAAGCGGCGATTCGCGCTGGCCTCGACGTTGATACATTCGCGCCGCGACTCTCGTTCTTCTTTAACGCGCACAATAATTTTCTGGAGGAGGTCGCGAAATTCCGCGCCGCACGCCGCATGTGGGCGAAGATCATGCGCGATCAATTCAAGGCGAAAAATCCGAAATCATGGATGCTGCGCTTCCACACGCAGACGGCCGGCTCGACGCTGACGGCGCAGCAACCGGAGAACAATATCGTCCGCACCGCAATCCAGGCCATGGCCGCTATCCTTGGAGGAACGCAATCCTTGCACACGAATTCCTTTGACGAGGCCTTGGCATTGCCCACCGAAGCGTCGGCGCGAATCGCGCTGCGCACGCAGCAGGTCATCGCCTTCGAGTCCGGCGCGCCGCAAACCGTCGATCCGCTGGCGGGCTCGTATTATGTCGAATCGCTGACCAACGAAATCGAAAAACGAGCCGTCGACTATCTCGAAAAAATCGCCGCCATGGGCGGCATGCTCAAAGCCATCGAACGAGGATACGTGCAGCAGGAAATTCAAAACGCCGCCTATGAATATCAGCAGGCCGTCGACCGCGAAGCGGCGATCGTGGTCGGCGTAAACCGCTTCCAGATGGAACAAGAAAACGCCGTGCCCATCCAGCGCATCGATCCATCGCTCGAACCGAAACAAGTCGAGCGCCTGCGCACATTACGAGCCCAGCGTAATGTCGAGACGTGGAAAGCTGCGATCCGGGCGGTAGAAGATACGGCCCGCTCGGGAGACAATCTCATGCCGCGCATCCTCGCCGCCGTGGAGGCGAACGCCACGGTTGGGGAAATTTCAGACGCGATGCGGAAGGTGTATGGGGAGTATAAGGAAGCGGTCGTGATCTGAGGCGAGCACGGGCGGCAGCGTCAGGGATGGCCGCGTCTCCGCTGGAGAAAACATTTAGTTCGCCACTTTGTAGTCGCACGCTTCGCGGCAGGCTTCGCAATACATCAGGCCGTCGGTGCACAGGTGCACCTCGAGTTGGGACTGGCAGTAGACACAGAATTTTTCGCAATAGCAACTCGCTTCCGGTTGCTCGCACTGAGCGCAAACGATGCGGCTGACTCCAGGCTTAGCGGACATGGCTAAAGTTTAGTCCGGGGAGGCCGGGGATTAGAACGTAACGGAAGTCACAGGGTGACAAGGAAAAGCAGGAAAGGCAGGGACAAGGAAAGGCAGCCGCAGGGAAAGGCCACACCGGGGATATTAATGATGAAGTGGATTTGCCTGCGTTGCTTTTCCTGTCTGTGCTTTTCCAGCTTCTTGCTTTTCCTGCCTTTATGTTTTTCCTACCACCGCACTGTGTTAACTTAAACAGTTCCAGATTCCCGGGATTCTCTTGTCCGCCGCCGAAGCCATTCCGAGCGCGATTCCCCAGCCGGTTCGCAAGACCGCGCTGAACGCCGTTCATCGGCAGATGGGCGCGAAGATGGTGGAGTTTAACGGCTGGGATATGCCGGTCGAGTACCCCGCATCGATCGGTTGTGGCATCGTCAACGAGCACATGGCCGTCCGCACCGGCGTCGGCATCTTCGACGTCAGCCACATGGGCGATATCCGCCTCGCTGGCCCCGGAGCCCTCGCCGCCGTGCAGCATATTTCGATGAACGGCGCGTCGCGCCTTGCCGTTGGCCAGGCGCAATATTCGGCACTCCTCTATCCTCAGGGAACCTTCGTCGACGACGTGATCGTCCATCGGCTAGGCGAGGACGAATACCTGCTCGTGATCAATGCCGGCACGCGCGAAAAAGATTTCAATTGGGTGCGCGACAACACGCGCCAGTTCGATTGCAAAGTCGAACATCTCTCTGACGACTTCACGCAGATTGCAATTCAGGGCCCGAAGGCGGTCGATCTATTGCAGAAGCTAACCGACGCCGATCTGAGCGCGGTAAAGTTTTATTGGGTGACGCACGGAACTTTGTGCAGCCTGAAAAATACCTTGATGGGCCGCACCGGCTATACCGCCGAAGATGGATTTGAGATCTACATCCCTTCCGACGAAGCGACCAGCGCGCGCGTCTGGTATGCGATCCTCGAGGCGGGAAAGGATTTTGGCGCCGTCCCCTGCGGCCTCGGCGCGCGCAACACGCTGCGCCTCGAAGGGAAGCTCCCACTCTACGGCCACGAAATTTCCGACACCATCACCGTATGGGAAGCTGGCCTCGATCGTTTCTGCAAAATGGAGAAGCCAGATTTCATCGGCCGTGCCGCGCTTGAAAAAGCGAAAGCCGAAGGCGTAAAGAAAACGCTAGTCGGCCTCGAAATGGTCGAGCGGGGAATCGCGCGCGACGACTATAAAATTCTGGATGATGGTGGTAGCGAGATCGGCTACGTTACCAGCGGATCGCCCGCGCCGTTCCTGAAGAAAAACATCGCGCTGGCCTACCTTCCGCCCGCGCATTCAGAGATCGGAACTACGGTAAAGGTAGAAATCCGGGGGCAGGGAGTCAAGGCGCAAGTGGTGCCGACTCCGTTTTATAAGCGTCCGAAAAAGTAGCGAAGAGCGATTAGCCAACACCAGGAGCAAGAAGCGACATGCCATCCCCAAGCGATCGCAAATACACGAAAGAACACGAGTGGATCACCGCCGACGGCACCATCGGCATCACCGACCACGCCCAGGAAGCGCTCGGCGACATCGTGTTTGTGGAATTGCCCAAGGCGGGTACCGAACTGACCAAGGGCAAGCCCTTCGGCACGGTAGAGTCGGTGAAAGCGGTATCCGATATCTACGCGCCGGTGTCGGGCACGGTGATGGCGGCGAACGACGCTCTCGCGACAGCGCCCGAGCAGGTTAACAAAGATGCGAACTCAGCCTGGCTGATCAAGGTCAAAGTGAAAGATCAGTCCGAACTGAACGCGCTGCTGTCCGCAGCCGACTATGACAAATTTGTCAGCGAAGAGGCTGGAAGCTAAGATCGATTGCAGAGGTCAGAGGGTAGATTGCAGAAGTGAAAATCTTGAGTGTATTGTTGGCCGGCAGGGCCGTGGATTTACCTCTACAATCTAACCTCTGACCTCTGCAATCGCCACGCAATCGTTTTTACGCCGAGTACATCTAACTAGAGTTCCCATGCGATATCTACCTAAATCTCCCGCGGACCGTGCCGCCATGCAACAGGCGATTGGAATCCGCTCCATCGATGACCTTTTCTCGCCGATTCCGGCCGAATATCGTCTGACGCGTGATCTCGCCGTCCCCCGTCAAATGGCGGAATCGGAAATCGTCGACTGGTTCAAGCAGCGCGCCAAAGAAAACGGCGAAGGCTACGCCAGCTTTCTCGGAGCGGGCGCCTACGCTCACTATCGGCCAGTCGTCATCGACGCGCTGGTGCAGCGCGGAGAATTCCTCACTTCGTATACGCCCTATCAGGCTGAGTTCGCGCAGGGCACGCTCCAGGCCATTTTCGAGTTCCAGACGATGATCTCGGAACTCACCGGCATGGATCTGGCGAATGCCTCAATGTATGACGGCTCGACGGCCGCGGCTGAAGCCGTGATGATGGCGGTCCGCGTCACGGGAAAGAATTCCGCCATCGTCGCGCGCAATCTGCATCCCGAATATCGCGAAGTGCTCACCACCTACGCGACGCATCAGGAAATTCCGCTGAAGACCGTTGGGTTCGCCGACTCTGGGCGGATTGATCTGAAGGAACTCGAGAATGCTGTCGGTGACGACACCGCGTGCGTCCTCATTCAATCGCCGAATTTCTTCGGGACGATAGAAGATGTCGAGGCCATCGCCGATGTCGCGCACAAACGGGGAGCACTTGTGATCGTATCGATTGCCGAAGCTGTGTCGCTGGGGATCGTGGAACCGCCTCGATCCGCCGACATCGTCGCCATGGAAGCGCAATCCTTCGGAGTACCGCTAGGCTTTGGTGGTCCCTACTGCGGCGTTCTCGCGACGAAAGATAAATTTGTACGACAGATGCCCGGACGCCTTGCCGGCCAGACCGTCGACAAGAATGGTAAGCGCGGCTTCGTGCTCACCCTGGCAACGCGCGAGCAGCACATCCGCCGCGAGAAGGCGACTTCGAATATCTGCACCAACCAGGCGCTGGTCGCGCTGATGGTGAATATTTTCATGACCGTCTACGGCAAAGTCGGCCTGCGCGAACTGGCCAAACAGAATCTGGCAAAAGCGGCATACGCTGTCGATCAGTTCAGCCAGCATGCCAAAGTGCTCTTTGCCGGCGCACCGCGATTCAACGAGTTCGTGGTCCAGACGAGCGAAGATCCTCGCGCCATCCACTCGCGTCTGTTGGAGCACAAAATCGTCGGCGGATTCCCGCTGAAAAAGTTTTATCCCGAACTTGGCCACGCAGCCCTCTGGTGCTGCACTGAACTGACGACTCGATCCATGATTGATAAAGCGATCGATCTCGCCGTCGGACCTGGCGCCGAGAGCGACGGCTCGATTCAAAATGTAAAAGCTGTCGAGGCCGAGGAGGTGGCGCGATGACAACGAAGCACATCACCCGCAAAGCGACGCACCACGTCAATCAGAACGAAGGCTTGATTTTCGAAAAGTCGTCGCCGGGAAAAGCGGCGTGGAAGCTGCCTCCGCTCGATGTCCCCGAGGTCGATCCGGCAAAATTGTTGGGTAAGCAAGAAAGAAAAGACCTCGGCAATATGCCGGAAGTGAGCGAGATTGAAATCATCCGCCACTTCACGCGCCTCTCTACCTGGAATTACGCCATCGATCTCGGCATGTATCCGCTCGGCTCCTGCACCATGAAATACAACCCGCGCGTCAACGAGTTCGTCGCGCGCGTTGAAGGGCTGGCCAACGGCCATCCTTATCAGGCAGAGAAGATTTCGCAGGGCGCTTTGCAAATCATGAAGACGCTCAGCGACTGCCTGCTCGAAATTACGGGCATGGATGCGATCACGCTGCAACCTGCCGCCGGCGCACAAGGCGAACTCACCGGATTGCTGATGGTGCGCGCTTATCACGAGTCGCGGGGCAACGCGCGCAAGAAAATTCTCATTCCCGACTCTGCGCACGGTACGAATCCTGCAACCGCCGCGACGGTCGGTTATGCGGTCGAAAATCTGAAGTCGAACGACCGCGGCATGGTTGATGTGGCGGCGCTGGCGGCGCAGATGAATGAAGACGTCGCCGCGCTGATGGTCACCAATCCCAACACGCTCGGTGTGTTCGAGCAGGAGATTCACAAGATCGCTGACCTCATGCACGAAAAGGGCGGACTGCTTTACATGGACGGCGCGAATATGAACGCGCTTGTCGGCAAAGCGCGGCCCGGCGATTTCGGCGTCGACGTGATGCACCTCAACCTGCACAAAACTTTTTCTACTCCGCATGGCGGAGGCGGCCCCGGCTCTGGCCCCGTGGCGGTGAAGAAAATTCTGTCGCCGTTCTTACCTACACCAGCCGTCATCACCAAGCCCGATGGCACGCTGGGCTTCGAATACAACCGTCCGCAATCGGTGGGACGTGTGCGCGCCTTCTACGGAAATTTCGGCATGTTCATCCGCGCCCTCGCCTACATCTTCGCCAACGGCCCGGACGGCCTGCGCCAGACCACCGAGGATGCCGTGCTCAATGCCAACTACATCCGCAAAGGACTCGAAGGCATTTACGACCTACCCTACTCGACGCCCTCAATGCATGAAGTTGTTTTCAGCGACAAGGTGCAATCGAAGAAGGGCGTAAAGACGATGGATCTCGCCAAACGCCTGATTGACTACGGATTCCATCCGTACACAACGGCCTTCCCGTTGATCGTAGCCGGCGCGCTGATGATCGAGCCGACCGAGAGCGAGCCGAAGGAAGAATTGGATCTCTTCATCGAAGCGATGAAGTCGATTGCGGAAGAAGTGGAAGAAGATCCGCAGTTCGTGCTCGACGCTCCGCACAATACGCGCATCTCGCGTCTCGACGAGACCGCGGCCGCCCGCAAACCGGTGCTGCGCTGGAAGCCGGAAGGGAAAAGCTAGGGTCCTTTCCTATCGGTCCGTTTGCAGTCAGTTCGTAACGAAAGTCCCGGTGTCGTCTTGAGCAAAGCGAAGGATCTATGCATCCCGCCTAATTGGCAAGAGGCTTCTTGCTAGAATTACCTTGAAGTTCGCCTATGCCCGACGATCCGCACAGTTCCGCGACTCCCCAGGAAGCGACTCGTCAACTGGCCGAGCATCATTACTACGCCGCCCTCGATTTGGTTCTCGAAGGTCACCATGATCAAGCGGTCGAAGAATATCGCCAGGCAGTAGCGGCGGATTCCAAGTTCACCGACGCGCTGCATGGCCTGAGCCGCGCCCTCCAGGATCTCAACCGCTTCGATGAAGCCATCGAAGTGTCGCGGCAAATTTCGGAGATCGATCCCGACGACATTCTCGCCCACACCAGCCTGTCGATCCTCTATCAGAAAAAAGGAATGGTCCCCGAAGCCGAAGCGGAAAGTAATAAGGCGCGCGTGCTGGGCTGGAAGCAGCAGTTGAAGAAGGGCGGAAAATAAGGTCAGAGGTTAGAGGTCAGATTGCAGAGGTAAGAACTTCGCAACCTGACCCTTGCCGGTTTCACAGTGTGCAATCTGACCTCTTACTTCTGGCGTCGCCTACGGCAGCAACCCAAAAACTGCCACGCCATTCGGAGTCCCGACAAACACTTTACCGTTTGCTATTGTCGGCGTCATGAACTTGTTGCCCGCCCCAAACTGATCGCGGCCCCCGCTAGCCTGGCTGCTGTTGTAGAGTTCGTTCAGGTTCGTCGCGTTGAAAGCGTGCAGCACGGCGGTCGGGGCGTTTTCTATCGCCCAGACGATTCCATTGCCGGCGCCGTTCGCCGAGATGCTGGGCGTCGTTCCCGGATACCCAAAGCTGTTGACGGTTTGCGCAGTCGCGCTTGTCGACAGCTTCGCATTCTTAATGGTGAAGGCTTGCATCGGGCTGGCCACGGGTCCGTAGTAAACCGCGTTGTTGAAATAGGCCGGGGTCGAAAAGATTCCTTGCCACAGTACGCCGTCGATCTCCTGATAGATATTGCCGTTGTTCTCACTGAACTTGCCCATGGAATCGCGATTGACGACATAAATATTAGTGTCTTTGCCGGCGCCGACCGCAAGGTGCAGGGTGTGTCCCGAGCCATCGCTCAAATCAGGAAGCAGTACCACGCCGCCAGAGCCGAGATCGACATCATCGCCGTTCTCTTCCGCTTCGTTGTCCATGTCAAAATAATCGGCGACCGCCAGTTGATTGTTCGCGGTCGAAAGCTTCATAAACGCGTTGCCATAATCGCCATCGCTCGGAAAACCGCTGGGATTTAGCGTGGCGTCGAAGTCGCCGTTGGCATCCGCAAAATAGATGTAGCCTGAATTATCGGCGGCGAGCCCGCCTCCCGCCATCCAGATCGCGCCGTCGTTGCCGTTCGGCGTTACGTCGAGCACGCTCGTCTGCGCAAGGGTGGATTCCTTGTAACCGATGATCCAACCGGTGTAGGGCGGGTCGTCGCAGTGCGAAGCCCACGCCGTGTAGACGACGCCATTGAGCAGGAGCAGGCCGGCGCGCTCGACATACTGCGCCGGATCGAAGACTACGTTGGTGCCGTTGCTATTGGAGCCCGTACCGGGGTAGGTGGCCTGTATATCGACGGGCCCTCCGAACAACTCGCTGCCCAGCGCGAGATCGAGCGCGTGCAGGCGTTGATAGTAATCTCCCGACGCGTCTTTTGAGGTAGCCACAACATACATGGCGCCGTTGGGACCGCTCCCGCGATCGATCACCGGCGTCGAGGTGACTCCGATTTCAGGAGTGATGAAAGCGCAATCGCGATCGTCTGAGGTGGTCTCGCCGGTTTTCAGGAGCGATGTTTGCCAGAGAATCGCGCCTGAATCCTGGTCAAAGGCATAGACCGAAGCGTGCTCGGTGGCAACCATCACCAGATTGTGCGTGCCGTTATTGGGGATGGCAACGTTCGAGGCGACGAGCGGTTCAGCATCGACCAATCCGTCGGCTGCATAGAAACCGATTTTGCCGAACTTTGCTGCGTTGACATTGCTGGTGTTCAGAGTGGTTTCCGTCAGGTTCTGGCCGGTGCGCGCGAGGTCGTTGTGATACGTGAGAACGTCGGTTGCGGGGTTCACGGTCAACGTGGCCGAGGCACTGGTTACATTTCCGCGGGGGCTTGAGACCACTACGCTAAATTGTGAGCCATTGTCGGAGATTGAAGTGGCGGCCGTGGTGTAGCTGGCAGCAGTGGCGCCCGCGATCGGCGCGGCGTCCTTCTGCCACTGGTAGCCCAGGCTGCTACCGGTCGCTGTCACAGAAAAGGTCGCCGTCTCGCCAGCGATAACCGTTTGATTCGCCGGCTGGCTCGAAATAGCGGGACCGGACATGCCACATCCGGACCAGGTCAAGCACCACCCCAAAGCTAAAGCGACGATGAAAGAGCGTAACGTATTGCTGGTCTGTGACGGCGTCATCCCGAGACTTCCACTTGAGACGGGGAATGGAAAAATCCTACACGCCGAGCGGCGTGGTGAGCAATGGCGACTAGGTTTGGCTTAGGCTTGGCTAGGTTTGGCGCGAGTTGATTTACTAGGGACCAATTGCCATTCCTCCTTGTCGACCCCGCCCCGCCTTGCGTACACTGGCCGACATGCCGCACGAGCAGATTGCCACTTTCTCCAGCATCGAAGATTCCACCCGCGAAGACTGGGCGCTCATCGCTACTGACTTTATGAAATATGCGCAGCAACTTCCGCAGCGCATCGTCGCCCATCTCAAGTTGCTCGATGGCGATTTTGGCGGCTTCCCGGTCGACCGACTTCACCACTCATTGCTCACCGCGACCCTCGCCATGCAGGCTGGCCGCGACGAGGAATACGTGGCCTGCGCGCTTCTGCACGATATTGGAGACACGCTCGGCACCTTCAATCATCCTGACATTGCCGCCGCCATCCTCAAACCCTTTGTGTCGGAAGAAAATCATTGGATGGTCGAGAAACACGGTATTTTTCAAGGCTATTATTTCTTTCACCACATCGGCTTGGACCGCAACATGCGCGAGCAGTTCCGCGGGCACCCGCATTTTTTGCGCACTGCGGAATTTTGCGAAAAGTTCGATGGTCCCGCGTTCGACGCCAAGGCAGAGTGTTTCCCGCTGGCGGCGTTTGAGCCGGTGCTCAAGCGCGTGTTCGAGCGGCCGAAAAACACGATCTATCGAGCCAGCGAGGGTTAGAGCTTCGCGTACTCCAATTCAGTCGCCGATCTCACCGATCTCACAGGCACCGATCTCACCGACACCGATCTCACAGGCAGTGGCGTTACCGCCAAGTTCAAGGTAAACTCCCTGACGCAGCTGACGGCAAACTTAGCTACCAGCGCCGCGACCGGCCACCGTCACGGCATCGGGCGATTGCGGTTGGCTGAGGAAGCTTTGCTGTAATCGCAAAATGCTCACAGATCGCACACACCCATCCCGCACCCGGAGGATTCGCCAGTGACCCGACTGAACGCATGGCAACAAACTTCTGCCCTAGCCGCCTTCTGTGTAGCGGCAGCTCTGCTACTTCCCGCCGAAACTTTTAAGACTCTGCGCAACTTTCACGGCTGGGATGGAAATAATCCCTATGCCGCGCTCGTCATGGGGACGGACGGAAATCTTTATGGCACCACAGTCGACGGCGGATCCCATCATGGCGGCAACATTTTCAAAGTCACTCCGAAAGGGCAATTGACGAGGCTCTACAACTTCTGTTCGCAAGCCGCGTGCGCCGATGGCGAGTATCCCGTCATGGCGCTCGTGGAAGGCACGGATGGAAATTTCTATGGCACGACGCAATCGGGTGGAACGAACGGCGGCTGGGGCACCGTTTTCCGGATCACGCCCACCGGCACGCTGACTACTCTGCATAGCTTTGGCGGCCCGGATGGCGCCGGCCCCTACAGTCCGCTGCTCGTCGCCGGTAATGGAACGTTTTATGGAACAACCAACGGAGGCGGTGCTGGCTACTCGGGCACGGTGTACGAGATCACGTCGACGGGCACGCTTACGACGCTCTATAACTTCTGTTCGGAGCAGGGCTGCGCAGATGGCCAGTATCCCGTCGGAGCGCTGATCATGGCAAGCGATGGCAACATCTACGGAACCACCCACGCGGGCGGCGACTATTCCGCCTGCAACGTGGATGGTTGCGGCACCGTCTTCAAGATGACGCTCAGCGGCGAGCTGACCACGCTGATTGCCTTCGACACGACGGACGGCGAATATCCCTACAGCGGAGTGGTCGAGGGCCCGGGGCAGATTTTTTACGGAACCACGGGCGGAGGCGGCGCGAGTAACGTCGGCACTGTCTACTCAATAACCGGCGAAGGAGCGCTCACTACTCTGCACAGTTTTGATGTTAAGGATGGCGCAACTCCCTACGGAATTTTGCTGGCCAGCGACGGCAAACTCTATGGAACCACCGAAACGCGCGGCGCCCACTTTGGCGGCACAGTTTTTAGAATGACCACCGACGGCACATTCAGCACCGTGCACAGCTTCGATGGCAGCAATGGCAAGAACTCTTATTGCGGCCTGGTCGAAGGCGCGAAGCGAGTCTTCTACGGAACCACCTATTTTGGAGGCACGGAGAATGATGGAACCGTGTTCAGCATTTCGCCGGAAGAAAGTGTTGAGTAGCCGTTCCAAGAACGCCAGGTCTCGAAAATCGCGGGACCTGGGTGTTCCTTTCCGACCTCCGCGCGCTCTGCGCCTCTGCGGTAAAATCAATCTATGCGAGAAGTCGTCGTAGTTTCTTCCGTCCGCACTCCTGTGGGCCGCGCGTTCAAGGGAACGCTGCGGGCTACGCGTCCTGATGAACTGGCTGCCGTCGCGATCAAGGGTGCGCTCGACCGCGTGCCGCAGCTTGATCCCAAGGAGATCGAAGACGTCATCCTCGGCTGCGCCATGCCTGAGGGCGAGCAAGGAATGAACGTGGCGCGCACCTCTTCGCTGCGCGCCGGCCTTCCGATCGAAGTGTCGGCAGTGACGATCAATCGCTTCTGCTCTTCTGGCTTGCAATCGATCGCCATGGCGGCCGAGCGCATCATGAGCGGTGGCGCCGAGGTCATGGTTGCAGGCGGAACGGAATCGATGTCGATGATCCCCATGGGCGGCCACAAGATTTCGCCGAATCCGTGGCTGGTCGAGCATTATCCCGATGCTTTTCTTTCGATGGGCCTGACGGCGGAGCGGCTGGCGACGCGCTTCGGCATCACGCGCGAGCAGTGCGATCAGTTTTCCTTGTGCAGCCACCAGAGGGCGCTGGCGGCAATTGCGGCGAATAAGTTTGACGATGAAACGGTTGCTGTGCCGGTAAGCTTTACGACGCCGAACGGAGCGAAGCCCAAGCGGCAGGAAATTACCTTTAAAGTAGATGAAGGCCCTCGCGCTGATACTTCGCTCGAAGCGCTGGGAGCACTTAAGCCAGCGTTTCATGTGAAGGGCGTGACCACGGCCGGAAATTCCTCTCAGATGTCAGATGGCGCGGCCGCAGCGGTGGTCATGTCCGCTGAGCGCGCGAAGGCCCTGGGCATCACTCCGCTGGCGCGTTACGTCTCGTTCGCTACCGCCGGATACAAGCCGGAGGAAATGGGTCTGGGCCCGGTGTTCGCTATTCCCAAGGCGTTGAAGCTGGCCGGATTGAAACTCTCGGACATCGACGTAATCGAACTGAACGAAGCCTTCGCGGCGCAGGCGCTGGCAGTGATCCAGGAAGCGGGCATTGACATCGAGCGCGTGAATCCAAATGGCGGCGCAATCGCATTAGGCCATCCGCTTGGATGCACCGGAGCCAAGCTGACCGCCACCGTGATCCGCGAGCTGAAGCGGCGGAATGCGCGCTATGGCCTGGTGACCATGTGCGTTGGGGGCGGGATGGGCGCAGCGGGGATTTTCGAAAATCTTTCGTAATATCCAGAAGTCATTGAGGTCACCGAACGAGGGGAATGATTTTTCTCCGTGTCTCTGTGCCTCCGTGGTGTAATGAACGTATCGAGGTAGCTATGGCCACAACAGCAATCCCAAAAACAAAAATTGCCGGCGGCAGCTTTCTGCTCGGAGAGCGCCAGACCGCCGATGTCTTCACTCCCGAAGATTTTTCTGACCAACAACAGATGATCGGCCAGACCACCGAAGAATTTGCCATCAACGAAATTCTTCCTCAGGCCGAAAAGATCGAGCACAAGGATTATTCCGTCTCGCGCGCTCTCTTGAAAAAGGCCGGCGACCTCGGCCTTAGCGGAGTCGAGGTTCCCGAAGCCTATGGCGGCCTTGAAATGGACAAAGTCACTGCTGCCGTTATCGCCGACCACATGGCCAAATACGCCGGCTTTGCCACGACATGGGGCGCCCACAGCGGCATTGGCATGTTGCCCATCGTTTATTTCGGCACCGACGAACAAAAGAAGAAATATTTGCCGCGCCTGGCCGCCGGAGAAACGGTCGGCGCATACGCCTTGTCGGAAGCGACGTCCGGCTCCGATGCGCTCAATTGCCGCGCCCGCGCTGTGCTTTCGTCCGACGGCAAGCACTACATTCTCAATGGCGAAAAGATGTGGATCACCAATGCCGGTTTCGCCGATCTCTTTACCGTTTTCGCAAAAATTGACGGCGAGAAGTTTTCGGCATTTCTCGTGGAAAGAAATTTTCCCGGATTCTCTACCGGCGCCGAAGAGCACAAGATGGGCATTCGTGGATCGTCCACCTGCCCGGTCATTCTCAACGACTGTAAGGTTCCGGTCGAAAATCTGCTCGGCGAAATCGGCAAGGGCCACATTATCGCCTTCAACATCCTGAATATCGGGCGCTTCAAACTCGGCGCCATGTGCGTCGGCGGAGCGCGCGTTTCGGTCGAGAGCGCGGTTGCGTATGCCAAGCAGCGTAAGGCCTTTGGCAAGTCGATCAGCGATTTCGGCCTGGTCCGCGAAAAAATCGCCAACATGGCCACGCTGATCTACGTCGGCGAGTCGCTCGTCTATCGCACCGTTGGCATGATGGACGCTCTGCTTTCGGAGATTGACTCTTCCAGCCCCGATGCCGCCAAAGAACAGCGCAAGGCGATCGAGGAGTACGCGGTCGAATGTTCGATTCTCAAAGTCTGGGGATCGGAGATGATCGATTACGTCGTCGACGAAAGCCTCCAGATTTTTGCCGGGTACGGCTTTGTCGAAGAATATCCCGCCGAGCGCGCTTATCGTGACGCTCGCATCAATCGGATCTTTGAAGGCACGAACGAAATCAACCGGCTCATCATCACCGGCTTTCTCTTGAAGCGCGCGATGAGCGGACAATTGCCGCTGATGCCCGCGATCAAGAAGCTGATGGATGAAGTGCTGAGCGGTCCATCGAATGGCGACGAGATCGACGGCGCGCTAGCCGAAGAACGCAAACTGGTTGCGCAAGCGAAGAAGCTCGGCCTGTTCGTGGCCGGCTCGGCCACGCAGAAATATATGCAGGCGATTCAGGATCAGCAGGAAGTGATGGGCGCGATCGCCGATATGACGATCGAGATTTACGCCATGGAGTCGGCGGTGTTGCGCACGCAAAAAATGGTCGAACAAAAAGGCGAAGCCGCGGCAGCGCTCGCCATCGCGATGACGCGCGTCTATCTGACGCAATCGCTCGAGAAAGTCGAAGCGGCGGCGAAGAAAGTCATTGCCGATGTGGCAGAAGGCGATATGCTGCGCACACAGTTGGCGATCGTGCGGCGTTTGGCCAAGCACGAGCCCTTCAACACGATCGCACTGCGCCAGCAGATCGCGCAGAAGACGATCGAGGCAGGGAAGTACCAGCTGGCGTAAACGGTTTCCACCGAAGGTTCCAGTCGACCGCTGGTAACGGGCTGGGGCTTTCGCACGTCGCCATCTGTCTGCTACAACTGTCCGCATGAAGACCGGCGCATTGATACTCTGCCTCGTCACGGCCATTCTGCTTACACTCGCCTCCAGCCTCGCTGCCCAATCCCAACCTCCTCAACCGGACTCGGCTACGTTCGACGCCGACGGCATCGCTCACATCACGCGCGTGATTCCGATGCCAACGACGATTAGTCCGGAAGCGCGGAAGTGGCTGGAATCACTCAATCAGCAAAGAGTAGGGCCTCCGGAGACGCTTGCCGAACGGCGGGCGCATACCGATGCCTGGCGCAAGATGGACTCCGATGAGGCGCGCAA
>JGI12635J15846_10000206_pt1 | contig 46170 bp, 39 predicted proteins | sample BlaSpr_A8_OM2_M2_FD_15846 | JGI IMG/M metagenome (IMG submission 15846)
CTTATGATGGCCGCCCTCGGCCTTCTGCTCGGCGGTCTGAATATGCTCGCCATCGGCTTGCTCGGCGAGATGCAGGTTCGCCACTACCACGAGCCCCGCCACCGCGCTCCCTACTCGGTCGACCGCGTGCTGCGTTCGCAAAACGAAGAGCACAGCGTCTCGGAGTAGATCCCACTGGGCACAATCTCCCGATCCGGCCACGGCGACATTCCGGTGCTAAACTTAAATACCTCAGATGATTTTGAAGCAGTACTACCTGGCTTGCCTGGCCCACGCCTCCTACTTGCTTGGAGATGAGGCCAGTTCGGCCGCCATCATCGTTGACCCTCAGCGCGACATTCATCAATATCTGGCCGATGCCGAAAAATCAGGATTACAGATTCGCCACGTTTTTCTCAGTCACTTTCATGCGGACTTCGTCGCCGGTCATCTAGAGTTGCGCGACCGGTGCGGCGCGACCATCCATCTCGGCTCCCGAGCGCGAGCAGAATATGCTTTCACCGCCATGAATGACGGAAACACTCTAGACTTCCCGGGACTGCGCCTGCAGGTGCTGGAGACTCCCGGCCACACCCTCGAGTCGATCTCGATCCTGGTGTTCGATCTCGCTAAAGACCGGGCAAAGCCTTACGCCGTTCTCACGGGCGACACTCTGTTTATCGGCGACGTGGGCCGCCCCGACCTTCGCGCGTCGCTCGGATTTAGTGCGAACGATCTCGGTTCTCACCTTTACGATTCGCTGCACAACAAACTTCTCAAGCTTCCCGACGAAACCCTCGTCTACCCAGCCCACGGCTCGGGATCGCTGTGCGGAAAAAATCTCTCTTCCGATACGGTCTCCCCGTTAGGAGTGCAACGGCGGATGAACTATGCGTTGCAACCGATGACGAAAGACGAATTCATTCGGCTGGTCACTGCGGATCAGCCGGATGCTCCTCCGTACTTTACCTACGACGCCATTCTCAACACCCGCGAGCACACCTCGCTCGATAAGAACCTCGAAGAGGTTCTTCGCCCAATTGAGCTCGATGAGATCCTGCGAATGGGAGACTCGGGCGCTCAGATTCTCGATGTCCGCGAGGCGGCCGAATACGCGAAAGGCCATTTCGCTGGCAGCATCAACATCGGACTCGGCGGCCAATACGCCACTTGGGCGGGCACGGTGCTCGATCGCGCCAGGCCCATCGTGATCATCGCCCAGCCGGGACGCGAGAAGGAAGCTGCACTGCGCTTGGGCCGCATCGGCTTCGATCACGTCACGGGCTACATGCCAGGAGGCATGGAAGCGCTTGCCGGCAGGGCCGACCTGGTCTGGCCCACGGAGCGCGTCAGCGCCCCGGTGGTGGCAGAAGAACTCGCGAGCGCCGGTCCACCGCTACTCCTAGATGTCAGAAATCCGCGCGAATGGGCGGCCAAACACATTCAAGGCGGTCTGAATGTCCCTCTCAACCGGCTGCAAGAACGAATCGCTGAAATTCCGCGCGACCGCCGAATTGCCGTCCATTGTGCAGGCGGCTACCGTTCGTCGATTGCTGCCAGTATTCTGCAGCAGAATGGAATCACAAACCTAACCGAAATGGCCGGCGGCCTCGCCGCCTGGGAAGCCGCTCGATTGCCGGTGGTATCGGAAGTCTAGCGAGCAGAAGGAGCCGCGGAAGCCCCCCGTTGCTGATCTGCTGGATTGGTTCATCACGCCCGCCCGCGACAGCCCCGAGCGTATAATGTGCGGTTTGGCTACGCAGGAGTTTGGTTGTCATGGCACAAACCACGCAATACGACTTGCAACTTGCCCGCCGGATGTCGCGGCTGGGAACGGAAACCGCTTTTGAAGTCCTGAACAAGGCGCGAGCGCTCGAACGGCAGGGCAAGAACATCATTCACCTGGAAATCGGCGAGCCGGATTTCGACACTCCCTCAAACGTGATCGAAGCCGGGGTTGATGCGCTGCATAAGGGATGGACACACTACGGTCCGTCCGCCGGTCTGCCCGATTTGCGCCAGACTATCGCCGAATATGTGGGCCGCACTCGTGGAGTCGCGGTCTCTGCAGATGAGGTGGTGGTTGTACCCGGCGGTAAGCCAATTATTTTCTTTACGATTCTCGCGCTTATTGATGAAGGGGATGAAGTCATCTATCCCAACCCCGGCTTTCCCATCTATGAGTCGATGGTTCATTACGTGGGCGGCAAGGCCGTGCCCATACAGCTGCGCGAAGACCACGATTTTTCTCTGGATGTAGGTGAACTCGCCGCTCTCATCACCGAGCGCACCAAACTAATCATCCTGAATTCGCCGCAGAACCCGACCGGCGGCGTGATGCAGCGTCGGGATGTGGAGCAGGTTGCCAAAATAATCGGAGACCGCAACATCCTGGTCTTATCGGACGAGATTTATAGCCGGCTTCTTTTTGAAGGCGAACACTTCTCCATCATTTCGGTGCCCGGCATGCAGGAGCGCACGATTCTGCTGGACGGTTTCTCCAAGACCTACGCCATGACCGGATGGCGCATGGGTTACGGCGTCATGCGCCCGGATTTGTCCGCGCACATCACGCGGCTGATGACGAACTCCAATTCGTGCACTGCCAGCTTTACCCAGATGGCGGGGATCGAGGCCCTGCGGGGAGACCAGTCGTCGGTCGATCACATGTGCGCGCAGTTCAAGCGCCGCCGGGACATGTTCGTAGCCGGGCTGAACAAGATCAAAGGCTTTTCCTGCGGTATGCCCAAAGGCGCCTTCTACGTCTTCCCCAACATCACCAAGACAGGATGGAAGTCCAAACCTCTGGCGGATGTTCTTCTCGAACAAGCCGGAGTAGCCGCGCTCTCGGGCACGGCATTCGGAGAATTCGGGGAAGGCTACCTTCGCTTCAGCGTGGCCAATTCTCTGGAGAATTTGCAGCTGGCGCTCGACCGCATCGACCAGTGGACCCAGAAGAATCTCTAGGCTTCCCGGTTAGTCGCCGTTCGAAGCAGACTTAGGAGGTAAAGAGAGAGAATTGACGCTCGCGAAGAAGAAATCGAACGCAGGCCACAGTCCACAACCCAGCCGTCCGAACATGCCCGGCTATGGCTTGCCTGCCGGTAAGAAAGGATTGCTGCCTTGGAGTTGGGCCGAGCAGCGCCTGAAAAAATCCCATAACTACTGGATCACCACCGTCAAGCCCGACGGTTCCCCGCACACCATGGTGGTGTGGGGCCTGTGGCAGGATGGCCGTTTCCTGTTCAGCACCGGCAGCAAGTCGGTTAAAGCGCGCAACCTCGCACAAAACCCGAACTGTACCGTTTGCACCGAGCACGCGAATGAAGCGGTCATCGTGGAAGGCACAGCCGACATTGCCGATGTGGCCGCCCGCCGGAAATTTCTCCCGGCGTACGAGCGCAAATACAAGTTCAACATGAAGGGGATGAAAGACGACATCCTTTCCATGAAGGAACCAGTGTTCGCTGTGCGTCTGCTCGTGATCTTTGCTTTCTGGGAGAAGCACTTCGTCGAAAAATCCACACGCTGGAAGTTCAACTAATGTAGCCTAGTCGGTTCGCAATTCCGTTGAGTTTAATTGATAAGAAATCATGAGCAAGAAATTCCGCGTTTTTGCCACTTGCGACATTGGAGAAGCGATCACCCTGCTCCGCGATCGCGGCTACGAAGTCGAAGTTTATCCGCAACCCCAAGCGCCGCCGAAGAGTCTGATTTTCGAAAAAGTGAAATCCGGCATCGACGGGCTCATCACCACTCTTCGCGATCCAATCGATGCCGAGGTTTTTGAAGCTGGGAAGGACTCCCTGAAAGTTGTGGCGCAGATTGCCGTGGGCTTTGACAACATCAATCGCGCCGACGCCAACCGGTACAAAATTCCATTCACCCACACCGCGGATGTTCTCACCGAAGCCACCGCCGAGTTCGCCTTCCTGATGCTGGGCATGCTGGCGCGCAAGATGTGGACCGCCGAGCACCTCACGCGCGACAACCAGTGGGGATATTGGCATCCTTACCTGCCGTTTCTTGGCGATGAAGTTACCGGGAAAACCATCGCCATCATCGGGACCGGGCGCATCGGCCTCGCGATGATCAAGAAGTGCGCTGGTTTCGACATGAACATGTTGAGCTTCGACCCGGCTTACGAGAACCACGACTACGTCAAGGCCATTCAGGAAACCATGGACCTGCGCCACGCGCGAGGTATTTCGAAAGAGAAAACCTGGATCAAGTATGTGCCGTTTGAAGAAGCGCTGCGCCGGGCTGACTTTGTGAGCGTTCACGTGCCGCTCTTGCGTCCCGACGAAAGCTCCACACCGACCTACCATTTGTTTAACGAGCGAACTCTGCGGATGATGAAGCCCACGGCCTTCCTGGTAAACACGTCGCGCGGGCCGGTGGTAGATGAAGTGGACCTGGCTCGCGCCCTGCGCGAGAATTGGATTGGCGGCGCGGCTCTGGATGTTTATGAGAAGGAGCCGTTGCCGGCTGACTCTCCACTTCGCGACCCGTCGATTGCCGACCGCTGCCGCCTGATGCCACACTTCGCCAGCGCCGCGCGCATCACCAGGCTGGACCCCGATCCCAACAAAGGCATGGCGGGACGCTGCGTCCAGGGACTGATCGACGTCCTCGAATCGAACTACGGCGGCGACGTTACGAAAATGCCCTACGTCGTGAACAAAGAAGCGTTTGGCAAGGCGTGAGAGGGAAGTTCGTTTTACCGCCGCGCGATCCCAAGACAGCGTGCAACGGTCACACGTCGAGTCCGATAGACCTCATGAGGGCCAGGCCGTTGCTCTTCGTGACCACACCTTCTCGCAGCTTGTAATCGAAGTGCATCTTTCCATCCTCAAATTCTTCTTGAAAATGGACGTTGTGCAGTTGGCGGTTCAGCGAGCTGCCAATTTCAACCAGCGCCAAATCGTGGGTGCTAACCAATCCAATCGCTCCGCGATGCAGCAGAGCGCGGACGATGCCTTCCGCCCCAATGCGTCGATCATTTGAGTTTGTGCCCTGCAATAGTTCGTCCAGCAGAAACAGCAACGGAATGTCCCCGCTGGCAAGGTCAAAGAGTTTGCGGAGCCGGGTGATCTCCGCATAAAAGCGTGAGCTGCCTTCTTGCAGAGAATCGTTCACCCGGATACTGGCTCCGACCTGCAAGGGCGTCAACTGAAGGCGCCGCGCCCGTACCGGCGCGCCGGCCATGGCCAGCACAACATTGATGCCGACCGTTCGCAGGAGCGTGCTCTTGCCCGACATATTCGAACCACTCACCAGAAATACGTGCCGGCCGCCCGTCAGGAGAACCGTATTGCGAACGCAGGTTCCCGCCGGGAGCAGGGGATGTCCAATCTCCACAGCATCGAAGGATGCAGCGCCCGGGACAAACTCAGGAAAAGGATCATCGGGATGTTCATAGCTGTAGGTAGCTAAACCCAGCAGTGCTTCGATTTCTCCGAGCACGCTCAACCACGACCGCACCGCGTGGCCATGAGCCCGCCGCCAGCGCTCCGCGGCATATGCCAGCTGCACCGAGTACAGGAGAGGAACATCCAAAATACGCACGAATACGTTATCGCGCGAATCGATCAGATCAACAATAGTCCTGAGGTATGCGATTGAACGGAAAGCCGGGAGTTCATAGGACGACAGGTCGTGTTGCAGCGAGCGCAGCCGGGGAGCAAGGAAAGCGTGGTGCTCCATCCGCGCCAGGATTCCCGAAAGCAGGTCCAAATCACGGAAAGCTTTTTCGGAGCCATGCAGGACTTCTTCTCTGGGCCTGCGGATTCGATAACCTAGAAACGCCTCCAGCAAAAGAATTAAGAGGAACGGGGTGACGACTCCGGAGTACCACCAAAACAAAGCGGCAGAAACCACGGCAATGGCAAGTACCGGCGCCAGCCACGGAAGCCATTCCGGTTTCAGTTGATTGGGAGCTTCCGCCCAGGCCAGCAACGCCTCAGGGAACACTCCCACACTGGCGTCTTCGCCAAGAATCGCCAAATCTTCCTTGAGATCCAGTTGATCGCGCAATTCCTCTACCGCGCCATGCCGCTCTGTAATCTGATCGACGGTTGAAGGCGAGAGCAGCCATTTCGCCAGGGTCTCTTCGCCCACGCGCGTACGCCCGGTCGAGAGAAGTTCGAATAGTCCGCCTCGGTCAAACAAGTCCAGATCAGCGGCATACACGTGATGGGGATCGTTGAAGCGTTCGCCCGTCTGTCCCGTACCCGCCCAGCGATCTTCAATTCGAGCGAGTCCGTTTCGATAGAAGGAGGCTCCGCGCTCAGCCAGATCACGTGCGCGCAGGATGCGCGAGTGATAAGCCACAAGCAAAACGAAGACGATCCCTGGCAGAAGTATCCACCAGGGCGAAAATGCGTGCCGCCTAAGAGATTCCCAGGCCGCGACCGCGGCTATGAAGGCCAGTAATAGACGAGCATAGCCAAGGCGAATATGTACCGCTTCCAGTCGCACGACGCGGCCTTGGCGATCGTTGAGACGTTGTTTATATTCTTCAACGGCCTGCACAACTTGAGAATACATCACGGGTTGCGAGAGAGCAGGAAGGCACCAGGTCGAGCAAGGAGATATTCCTTGAACACAGTCTTTTTGCGGCTAATTTCCCGCTAGAATGAAGTGCCACTCATTTTGTGCTAGGGCTACGAATGAAGCGATGCGTTTTTTTTCTTCTATCTGTCCTGTTCCTCGCGATCTCCAGCATCGGCGCTCAACAAGCCCCTGCCCCGGAAAATCGGACCGAGGAAAAGCAACGCAAAGAAGATCAACTTAAGCTGATCCCTCAGCCTAAGGAAGTTCAGCTGCACGCCGGCAGTTTCCACGTGAAGGCAACCACGAGAATTTTTGTCGAATTCGGGCATCAGGCCGAAGACCGCATCGCCGCGGAAACTCTGGCGGAAGAGATCCAGGACCGGTCCGGACTCAAGATAAGCATTACCGGCGAGAAACCTGACGCCAGGCAGATGCGCCGCACCATTCTTCTCGCGCGGCTACAGGACGAAAAAGTGAAGGAATTTCTGGCGACCAAGGCCCTGAAAGCGGATTCCATCGGCGACCAGGGTTACTTGTTATTTGCCGATAGGACGCACTTGATTGTTGCCGCCAACACCGGACAGGGACTGTTCTACGGCGTGCAGACCTTGCGGCAACTGTTGCACGAGGATGGCGGAATGCTGCTCTGTCCTTCGGTTTCGATTCGCGATTGGCCCAGCATGGAGTGGCGCGGCGTGCAGGATGACATCAGCCGTGGCCCCATTCCCACCGAAGATTTCATGAAGCGCCAGATCCGCACTTTGGCCGCGTACAAAGTAAATCTCTTCGCTCTCTACATGGAGCACGTGTTCGATTTTGCCAGCCAACCTCTGGTTGGTCCAAAGGAAGCTGCGCTTACGCCTCAGGAGATTAAGGCTCTCGTGCTTTATGCAAAGAGCCTTCATGTCACGATCCTTCCCGAGCAGCAAACCTTCGGGCATCTTCATCACATGCTGAAGTACGAAATTTACGCCGACGTCGCAGAGCGGCCGCATGGTCACGTGCTCACACCGACCAAGGAGCGCTCCTACGAGATCATCCAAAGCATGTATGCGGACCTGGTGCCGCTTTTTCCTGGACCTTTCCTGCATATCGGGGGCGACGAAACATTTGAACTCGGCCACGGACAAACTGCGGCACGCGCGGGAGAGGTTGGTCTTGGCCAGGTCTATCTCGATCACATTCAGAAAGTAAGCGCCATTCTTCAGCCCTATCACAGGCAATTGATGTTTTGGGGCGATATCGCGCTAAAGTATCCCCCATTGCTCGGCGTCCTGCCGAAAGACATGATCGCGGTCCCATGGGATTACGACGCGAAGCCGAGTTACGAGAGCATCATCAAGCCATATCGCGACGCCGGACTGCAGGTGGTCGTGGCCCCGGGAGTGAATAATTGGAGTCAAATTTGGCCAGATCTGGATGACGCCTACGTGAACATCCGCAACTTCACGCGCGACGGTCAGAAGCTGGGCGCGATGGGCATGCTCAATACCACGTGGAACGACGACGGCGAATCGATCTACGGAATGGCCTGGCCCGCGCTGGTTTTTGGCGCGGCCGCGGGATGGCAGGCCGGCGAGTGCGATATCGATCAGTTCAAGAACGATTACGATTGGGCCTTCTATCGCAATGACGACACCACGTTTCGCGATGTGCTGGAAAATCTCGACCGGGGGAATCAGGCGCTGGGAGAAAACCACATCGCAGTCGAGGCGGATGATTTGTTCTGGACCGATCCCTTCACGCCGGAAGGCGCCAAGCTCATGCAGAAACTTCTGCCGGCGGCCACAGAGATGCGGTTGGGAGCCGAGCACGCGCTGGAATCGCTCTACCGCAACGGTGAAAACGCTCATGCCAACCAGTCAACCCTATCCGACATGATCCTGGGTGCGTGGCATTGGGATGCGCTGGGTATGAAGGCCCAGTTTATTCAGGAGATCAACCAGTTTTATTGGGACGCTTTCCAGAACCAGGCTGACGCCGCCCGCGTGGGCAATGATCTTGCGGAAGTCACGGACATCAATGCCCGGTTGGAAGATCTGCGCGACGCCACGACACGCCTGAGCGAGATGTACCGTGAAGCGTGGCTGCGCGAATACAACCCCTACTGGCTCGACAATGTTATGGTGCGCTATGACACACTCGCTCGCGAGTTTCAGAAAAAGATCGTCGCCGTCCGCGAAGCTCGCCGGCAGTACGATGCCACCAAGACTCTCGCCCCTCCGCAGGACTTGGGTTTTTATTGGCAACCGTAGATTTGCGACCGCAGATTTGTAACTATAGAACGGAGCCATGCTCACATCCGTCACCCGTCTTCGGGTTCGCTCAATGTGGTATCTTCCGGCATTCCTGTGGGAGACGTTCCTTTCCCAGCGCCAAGCCGTGCACTCCTCCGGCTTCCGCGGCGGCAGATTGCTCATCGACGTAAGCCGCACGTTCTGGACCCTGACCGTGTGGGAGAGCGAACGCGAAATGAAGGCATTCCGAGGCTCTCAAGCGCACGCCAAAGTGATGCCGCGTTTGGCCGGATGGTGCGACGAAGCCGCGTACGCCCACTGGAATCCGAACGACGATTCTGTCCCGTCGTGGCAGGAGGCATATGAACATCTGGTGCAGGAGGGCCGGTTGTCTCGCGTGGCGCATCCGTCTCCCGATCACGAGGCTCGGCATTTCCCGCGGCCTCGTCTCCAGCCTTTGGTCGGGGTCGACCTGAAGCCTGGAAAAGGCAATTGAGTCGCCGAGTTCTTCGCCCAAAGGCGAATAGAGATGTTTGTTAGACTCGGTCACGATGTTTTCCGACCGTACCAACTGGAAGCTCACGCGCAATCGCCTGACCGATGCACTCGACCAAGTGCGAGCGAGCGGAGCGCCTGTGCTTGACCTGACGATTTCGAATCCGACCCGCGCAGGACTGCACTACGACGAGCAGAAAATTCTGCAATCGGTAGCGTCGATCCAGGCGATGGATTACGATCCTCAGCCGAAAGGCTTGGCCAGTGCGCGCGCAGCGGTAGGACAGTATTATCAGGCAACCCACGGAATTCAGTACTTCGATCCTGAGCAACTCATCCTTACGACCAGCACCAGCGAAGGTTATTCCTTCGTATTCCGCTTGCTTTGTAATCCCGGCGATGAGCTGCTGGTGCCGAAACCCAGCTATCCGCTGTTTGAATTTCTCGCCGACTTGGAGGACGTTCAGCTGGTGCCGTATCCCCTGATTTACGACCATGGCTGGCAGATGGATTTCCCGTCCTTGCAGAAGGCCGTAACGTCGCGCACTTGCGGCGTGGTGGTGGTACATCCCAATAATCCCACCGGTTCCTACGTGCACGCGCATGAGTTGAAGTCACTCAACGATTTTTGCCGGCAACATGAGCTGGCCTTGATCGCAGACGAAGTGTTTCTGGATTACGCTCTGGACGGCGCAACCCGGCAAAGCGTCGCGGCGCTTCAAGACGTGCTGAGCTTCACCTTGAGCGGCGTCTCAAAAGTCTCGGCGCTTCCGCAAATGAAGGTGGCATGGATCGCCACCAGCGGCCCCGCGGAGCTGGCGAAAACCGCTCAGGCGCGGCTGGAAGTGATCGCCGACACGTTTCTCTCGATGAATGCGCCCATTCAGTGGGCCGTGCCGTCGCTGCTGGATCAGCGGCACAGCGTCCAGCGGCAATTGCTCGCTCGCGTGCGGAGCAATCTGAAAGAGCTCGACCACCAGCTGGCAGGACAAAAAGCCTGCGAGCGTTTGATCGTGGAAGGCGGATGGTACGCAGTCTTGCGGGTTCCGGTTACGCAGACTGATGAGGATTTGGCCGTCGATCTCCTGCACCGAAAATCTGTGTTAACGCATCCCGGGCACTTTTATGATTTTCCGAGGGACGGCTATCTGGTGCTGAGTTTGATCACGCCGCAGAACGATTTTGCTGAGGGAATCAAGCGGTTGCTGGAAGTTGTCGACAGGTAAGTACGCGATTCGTAATACTGGATTCGTAATACGAGATTCGTATCAGATATGGCTTCAGTCATGCCGATCGGGAGCGGAGCGAGTCGTGACTCTCACTTCCTCGCCAGAAACGGATTGCTCTGCCGTTCTTCGCCGATCGTGGTCAGCGGGCCGTGACCGGGCACGACCACGGTATGGTCCGGCAAAGCCAGCACGGTGTCGCGCAGGGAGCGCATGATCTTCTGCATCGATCCGCCGGGCAGGTCGGTGCGACCGATGGAGCCGGCAAACAATGTGTCGCCGGCAATCAGGGTGTTTTCGGCGGGAAAATAAAGACAGACGCTGCCTTCGGTGTGCCCCGGCGTATGCAAAACGCTGGCAGCCAGTGCGCCAGCTTTGACCGTATCTCCGGTGTTCAGGCTTTGATCGATCTCGACTGCTCCCGGTGCTGCCATACCGATCCATGCGGCTTGCACGTCGAGCATTTTGAGCAAAGCGTAGTCATTCTGGTTCAGCAGAATTGGAGCTCCCGTGGCCGCGCGCAACTTCATTGCGCCTCCCACGTGATCGATGTGGGCGTGCGTAATTACGATTTGCTTGACCTGCAGGTTATGCTTGCGAATGAGCGCGAGAACGTCTTCAATATCGTCGCCGGGGTCGATTACCATGGCTTCGCGCGTGGTTTCGTCGCCAATGATCGAGCAGTTGCATTGTAGCGGCCCCACAGGAACTATCTCGTGGATCATGGTTCCATTGTAGCGAAGCGACCAGCCAGTACCGAGTTGCGAGTACCGGAGACGCATACCTAGAACATAGAACCGGCCAGCGCTTAATTACACTTGTCGTAACTTACTTGTTGGCGCGACAATACGCCAGCGTGCTTGGGGGAGGTTTCTGTGACAGCAAAATATCGTCAGCACGGATATCAGGATCGTGACCGGGATCGGGATCGGGAAGATAAGCCGCGCAAGGATTCTGCGGAGAAGCCGGCTTCACCGCCGGCGAGGAGAGACTACAGTTTCGGGCCGAAAACGGTGAATATGCCCGGCACGCACGCCGTCTCGCGGTGCTCGCAGTGCGGCACCGTGCTGTCGGGAATGCCGCCAACCGGTCTTTGTCCGAAGTGCGGATTCGAATTGCATTCCTGCAAGCAGTGCGCCTACTTCGATCCCGGGAGCCGCTTCGAGTGCATGCAGCCGGTGCCGAGGCGGATTGAGCGAAAAGATGTGCGCAACGATTGCACCCTCTACGAGCTCCGCGTCGCGCGTGAAAAGGAAACTTCCACGCCAGCCACGCTGCGGCCTAATGACGCGCGGCAAGCTTTTGAGAATCTGTTCAAGAAGTGACGACACATCGGGGGCTCAAGCCACTTGGTTCGAGGGGCGGTTAATCGCGGCACTTGAGCGCTACCACCCAAAAGACCAATCTCGCCGACTGGTTTTAACGTTTCTGCCTACGGTTTCTGCGTCGGCCGCAAAATAATCTCGCTCGCAAACGACTGTGGACTCTGAGTCGCGAGCATTTCCACGGCGTGCGCCACGTCTTCCGGTTGCAGCATCTTCGTCACGTCCTTTCCCGCATGCGGGCTGAGTTCCGTGTTGGTTGAGCCGGGGCAAAGGACGCTGACGCGGATATTATGGCCACGCAACTCTTCCGCCACGGAATAGCTCAAACCATTCAAGCCCCACTTGGAAGCCGCATAGGCTGCTCCGTTCGGCAGCGGATTTTTGGCGGCAATCGACGAGATGTTGATGATCTGGCCGGAGCGGGCGCGAATCATCATCGGCGCAAAGCTGCGCATGGCATAGTAAACGCCGCGCAGGTTTGTGTTCAGAATCCGGTCCCAGGCGTCCGGAGAAAGCTGATGCAGCGGACTGTCGAATCCGCCGATTCCGGCATTGTTGATGAGGATATCCACGCGGCCGAAAGAAGACTCCACACGTTTCGCCGCCGCCTCTACAGATTCGAGACTCGTAACATCGCAGACCAGCACCTCGGCGTTTCCTCCAGCTTCCGCGATGCTTTTCGCAACCGATTCGAGCGCGGCGCGGGTCCGTCCACATAGCATGGTCACAGCGCCCAATCCCGCGAGCGAGCGGGCAATCGCCGCGCCAATGCCCCGGCCTGCGCCGGTAACAATGGCCACTTGTCCGGCAAGAAAAGCGGTTTTATCTTTTGGCAACCCGTCCATGAGTCCTCATCAATCCTCTTCCATGCAGAGCCGCGGACCACACTCCGCGCTGTCCGTCACGGCTTACTTCTGCATCTTATACAATTGGCTGGGACGGAAAATGGAAAGTTGCTTGCCTTCGGAAGAAGACGTACTTATAATCCGGCCACCGGGAACGAAGGGTCACTTCGCCTCAAAACCCCAGTTCACCTCGATTTCACGGGGCCTCCCCGGAAAGCGACTTGGAATTCCCGACAAATGCGGAGCGCGAGCGGTCCAAGCGGAATGCCACAAGTTCAGCAAGAATACGCTTTCGCGACATTATTGATTCCCAAAGGTGCAAGGAGCTAATACTGATGAAAACGATTCTGGTCACGGTTGTGCTTGGGGCGGCCGCAATAGCGGCGGCCCGGAGTGCCGCGCAGCCAGCGCAACAACCATCGCAGCCTGCGGCGCAGGCAGCTCAAGGACAACCGCCAGCCGCCTCCGCGCAGGCGCCCGTTATTAAAGATCCCGCTGAATACAACGCCTATGTCGGCGCTATCCAGCAGAAGGATCCGGCGGCGCAGATCAGCGGCCTCGAAGCTTTCATGACGCAGTATCCCAACAGCGTGATGAAGGTGACCGCTCTGCAGATCCTCATGCAGGATTACCAGCAGACCAACAACCAGCCAAAAACAATTGATACCGCCACAAAGCTGGTCACGGTCGACCCCAACAACGTGCGGGCGATGGCTTTGCTGGCCTACTTCGATCGACTGAAGGCGCAGGGCGGCGACCCGAATGCCAAGCAGGATCTGGTGGATGCCAAGAAGTACGGGCAGATGGGGTTGGATGCGCTGCCGAAATTCGCCAAGCCAGATGGCACGTCTGACGCCGACTTCCAGAAGATGAAAGACCAGATGTCCGGTATCTTCAACGCGGCGATCGGTATCTCAGCCCTCACCGATAAAGATTACGACACGGCGCGAAAGAGTCTGCGCATCGCGGCGGACCTGAATTCAACGGACTTCAGCGTGGTCTATCCGCTGGCGCTAGCCTATGCCGGGCCCACGCCCGCTGATCCGAAGACTCCACCGGATTCACTCAATGCGATCTGGTATGCGTCACGCGCTTCCATCGTCGCGCCGACTCCGCAATATCAACAGCAGATCGAGAAGTATGCCAAGAACCAGTACATGAAATACCACGGTGGAGACGACGGCTGGACCGATCTGCTGGCTCAGGCAAAAGCAAGTCCCGCAGAGCCCGCGAATTTTACGATCAAACCTGCGCCCACTCCTCCTGAACAGGCGCACAACATGGTTGCGGCGACACCTCCGGATAAGATGGATTTCGCCACTTGGGAGTTCGTCCTCGCCAACGGCTCGCCGGATGATCAAAATGTCGTCTGGAACGCCATCAAGGGCAAGCCGGTTCAAATGAATGGCACAGTGATCAAAGCTACCGCGCAGGAGTTTGACATTGCAGGCAGCTCCGACGACATTGACGCCAAGAAGGCAGACATTACTCTCACCTTCGAGGATAAGGTTCCGCTGCGGCTCATCCCCAAGGAGGGCGCCAGTTTGGATTTCCAGGGCGAGCCGGCCTCCTACACTCCCAATCCCTTCATGATGACCATGGAGAAAGGCAAGCTGCTGAAGGCGGCAGCCCCGGCCAAGGCTCCAGTCCATCACAAGGCCGCTTCCCAGTAATCAGAGAGCAATCGAGCGATGACGGCAGCCCTGCAAAGGCTGCCGTTATTTCTGGGTAGCGGAAAAACGAGCGCGCTAGCGTATCGCCTTTTTTTCCATCGTGGCCGGACGCGCGCTCCGCGGCGGACGCTTCGCGCCGTCCCGAAGTTGCCTTACATCGATCTTGAGTTCATCGATGGTCCGGCTGAGGGTATTGCGATGCATTCCCAGTTCGCGGGCGGCGCGGCACTGGTTACCCTTGTTTTCCTGAAGGACGGTGAGAATAAAACGCTTCTTGAACTCACGCACGCCCTCGGAGTAGAGGATGTTGCTTTTGTACATCTGCAAAATCAGTGCTTCCAATTGATCTTTCACGGTTGGTCTCTCTCTTCGTCAACGTCTGGTTTTGATGTCCTCGTTCGACAGCCGTGTTTGCACAGGACTTTCATTTTTTATTTCCAGAGGCGGCCGGAGTGCCCGTCAAATTCTTCGGAGCACGGTGCAGAAAATCCAGTCCCTCGTAAAACCTCGCCCGCAATGCCGATGGTGCCACCCAGATCGCCGCCCTTCCGGCCACCAGGAAATACGGGGCCAGTTCCGATTTCTCCAGTAGCGAAGAAGTCGGAGTAAAGGCAGTCATTCCCATCAAGACCACGGCCACCACAAGCGCGCCTTTCAGCACGCCCAACAGCCCGCCGAGAAAGCGATCGAAACTGCTCAGCCCGACTTCCTTCATGAGCCTTCGCATGACCCTGCCTGCAATGCTGAACACGATCAGGATCGCGAAAAATATAATCAGGAAACCAAAAATCGCCGCCACCAGTTCCGATTTTAAGAACCTCAGAAACCAGTCGGCCAACCTCTGGTACTGCCAGGCGGCGACGATGTAGCCCACAACCAATCCCGCCATGCTCAAGGCCTCGGCAAAGAAGCCGTGCATAGCGGCCAAAATGACATTCAACACGATCACGGCAACGATCAACCAGTCTGCCGGTGTCATGCCACTCTCCGGCTTAGCAAACATCCCTGGAACGCCGTGCTCTCACACATCCAATTTGTTTCCCGTAACCTGGAAGTACGCGTCAAGATATTTTTCGCTGGTGTGCAGCGTAACCTCGGCCGGCAGAGCAGGCGCTGGTGGCTGCTTGTTCCAGTGAATTTCCTCCAGGTAATCGCGAACATATTGTTTGTCGTAGGACTCTTGTGGACGGCCTGGCGCGTACTTATCGGCAGGCCAGAAGCGGGAGGAATCCGGGGTCAGTACCTCGTCGGCCAGAACAATTCCTCTCGCGGTGTGGCCAAACTCAAATTTGGTGTCGGCAATGATGATCCCGCGCTGGCGTGCGTAGTCCGCCGCCTTCTTGTAAACCCGCAGAGTCAACTCGCGGAGCGTGCTGGCGGTCTCAGTGCCCACGATCTCGCACATCTGGGCAAAGGAAATGTTTTCGTCATGTCCAGAGGTGGCCTTGGTCGAAGGCGTGAAAATCGGCTTGAGCAAGGCATCGGACTCCTGCAGCCCGGCGGGCAATTCGATGCCGCAAACTTTGCCCGTCGCCTTGTATTCTTTCCAGGCTGAGCCGGAGATGTAACCGCGCACCACGCATTCCACGGGGAACATCTGTGCCCGCTGCACCAGCATCGACCGTCCCCGCAACTGGGCGGCATACTTCTGCAGAACCTGCGGATATAGGTTCACGTCCGCCGTGATGGTGTGGTTGGGAACGATGTCGGAAAGAAAGTCGAACCAGAACAATGAAATTTGGGTGAGGACGCGGCCTTTGTGCGGGATGCCGGTGGCGAGCACGTAATCAAACGCCGAAATGCGGTCGGTAGCGACGAACAGCAACCGGTCCGCGTCCAACTGGTAAATATCGCGAACCTTGCCGCTGGCTTGAGGTTGGAGATCAGGAAAATCAGTTTGTAAGAGAACGGGATCAAGGAGCTCAGAGTTCATATTGGAATACTAAGGCAGAAGCGAGCCGTATTTTAGCCGCTCAGAAAGTTTTGTCAACGAAAGAGATGGGTGATTGTAAGGCAGCCCTATCCTGTTTAGAAAGAAAATCTTGGATGCCGCCCAATAAATGTGCGAAAGGATTAGTCCGCCACTTTCGCGAACGCAACTGTGCAAAAGCTGAGGATGCAATGTGGATATCGTGGACAGCGCAATGCAATTGGCTTGTCCCGCGAGCAGTCTACGCCGCGCCGAATCTCACCGAGACCAGTTTCGACACTCCCGGTTCCTGCATGGTGACGCCGTAAAGCACCGGCGCGATGCTCATGGTCTTCTTGCTGTGAGTGATGAGCACGAACTGGGTTTGCACGCTCATCTCTTTCACTAGTTCCGTGAAGCGGCCAATGTTGGCCTCATCGAGCGGGGCATCGACTTCATCCAGGATGCAGAAAGGGCTGGGCGTGTATTGGAAGATGCCGACCAGCAAGGCGAGCGCGGTGAGCGCCTTCTCGCCTCCGGAAAGCAGCAGCACGCTTTGCAGGCGCTTGCCCGGAGGCGAAGCGACCACGTCGATTCCGCTCTCGGCGGAGTTCTCCTCGTCAGTGAGCTTCATGAAGGCGTGGCCGCCGCCAAAAAGCTTCTTGAATGTCCCTTGGAAGTTCTCATTGATCTTAGCGAAAGCCTCTTGGAACTTCTGACGTGACACTTCGTCGATTTCTCGAATCGTCGCCGTGGTGTTCTCGATGGAGAAAATAAGATCCTTGCGTTGAGTATCGAGAAACGTGTGCCGCTCGGCGGTCTCGCGGTACTCTTCGAGGGCCATCATGTTCACCGGTCCCATAGCCTCGAGTTTGGCACGCATCTCCCGGTAAGACTGGTCGCGGGCAGCGAGTTCGTCGCCGGTCACGAGAGCACGCGTAGTATCGGCCATCAGCGCAGGTCTCTCGATGCCGAGTTCGTTCAGGCACGTATCCGCCATGTACATGGCATCGGCTTGCAGTTTGGCGGCGGCGGCTTGCAGTTCACCGCGGCGGTCGCGGGCCTGGTCCAGCAGTTGGCGGGCGCTATGCAGCAATTCGTCGATCTCAGCGAGCCGCGCGCGGAGCTGGTCTTTTTCAAATTGCAGCAAACCTTCGCGCGCTTGGCCGGCATTGCGCTCGGCTTCATATTCGCCCGCTTGTAACTCCAGTTGGATGTTCTCAGCTTCGCGCTGCAGCTTTTCCGCTCCAGCCGCTTCGATCTGCGAGACCAGAGCATGGACCCGGTCGCCCATCTCAACGAACAGAGAATCGATGCGTCCAAGCACCGCAGTGGCTGAGCGATGACGTTCCTCCAATGCGGCCACGCGAGCCACACGCTGCGAACTGGCCTGGGCCGCATCTTCGCGGCGCTGGCGCAGCGTGCTCAAAGATCCCTGCGCGGTGGCGATTTGCTGCTCAAGCCGGGCTCGATTCTCTTCCAGTTCGGATATCTCCACCTGCCGCGCTCGGATTACCGATAGCTGTTCGGCGCGCTCCGCAACCAATCGTTGCAGCTCTGCTCGCGAAACCTTCATGCGCTCGCTCACGCGGGCCATCTCCGAATCAAGTTGTTGCAGCATGTGGTCTGAGGTCATCGACTGATGTTGGGCTTCGCGCTTTTCACCATCGAGTCGTTCAAGCAGGGAAGAGAGGTCTTTGATTTCCCGGCCCAGCGTGAGCACTCGCATTTCTTCGTCGCGAAGCGCGCGTTCCAGATCTTCGAGCTGGCGCAGAACTTCCCGTAGCTCGCGTTTCATTGAAAGCGGGCCCTCGGCGCGCTGTTTGCCGCCGGTTACCGTGACGTTGTGAAAGCATTCTCCAGATTGCGAGAGGAAAAATGCGTCGGGATTCTCCAGCGCCAACCCGCGCGCGGTGTCGGAGCCGGGAACGATGTAGCCGTCGCGCAGCTTCGGCAGAATCACTTCCAGCGACTTTCCAAAGCCATCGAGAACGCGGATCGTATTCTTCAGGGGCACGATGGAAGCCGTAGCTGGCGCGCAGTGCGCGGCCTCGTCGAGGACAAAAGAAAACTTGGCTTGCGAGTCTTCCGGATGAACCAGGAAAGTAGCGCGGCCATCCACGTCGCTGCGCAGCAGGCGCAGACCTTCGTCAGCAGCATCCCAGGACTTAACCACGATGTAGTTCAGTTCGTCGCGCAGAAAGTCTTCGACCACGCGCTCAAAGCGCGGCTCCACTTCGAGAAAATCCGCCAGCACTCCAACCGGCGCAAGACCACTCTGCATGACTCCCGACTGAAAAAGACGGCGGACCGACTCGGTCGAGTATCCATGTTCAGCGATGACCGCTTCGAGTGAACCCTTCTTACCCAGCGCGGTAGCAAACTCCGCGCGAAGCACGTCGAGATTGGTCTTTGCCCGCGTCTCTTCGAGGCGCTTGGATTCGATCAAGCGGCGAAGCTGGCTGATCTCCTCCGAGATTCCGGCAACCCGCTGCGTCACGGTGTCAAACTCGAGAGCGAGCTGCCCCCGCTGTCCGCCAAAAGCTTCCACCTGCACGTTTGCGTTAGCGAGTTCGGCTTCCAAACGGCGCGCTTCGCGATCCGAGCCCGCCAGTCGCTCCTCCGCTTGCGCAAGCTGGTTGCGAAGCCGCGACGCCGAAGACACAGTGTCAAAAATCGCGACCCGAGATTCTTCCTGGTGATATTCCAGGTCGGCAAGTGCGGAGGCTGCGGCCGAGGCTTCCTGCTGCGACAACGCAAGTTCGTGCTGCGCCGCGGCGAGATCTGTGGCGGCGGATTCCAGCACCTGGCGATTGGAATCGCGCTCAGCCTCAAGGGCGGTCAAGCGGTGACGGGCCTGGGCAAGCTCGGCTTCCGCCGAGGCAACGCGAACCACCAGTTCGGCGCAGCGTTCGTCGTTATGGCGTCGGCGTGCATGCGCGCGCTCGATTTCCATGGCCAGTTGGCTAATGCGCTCGCTATTCTCGCGCAGCTCGCTTTCAATGGCATAGCCACGCTCTGTGCCTTCGCTGTGCTCCGATTCAAGCTTTTGCACAAGCTCTGTACGCTGCTGCATGTCTTCAGCCAGGGCGTTGAGCTGCCCATCGATTTCGGCGCTCTCTTGATCGATGGCGGCAAACCTGCTGGCCAGCACCACGCGTAATTCAGCACGCATCTCATCACGCAGCTTGGCAAAGCGCTCGGCCTTCGAGGCTTGCCGCTTCAGCGAATTCATCTGGCGCGTCACTTCATCGAAAATATCGTTCACTCGCGCGAGGTTGAGCTTGGCATCTTCAAGGCGAGCTTCCGCCAGACGTTTCTTAGTTTTGAACTTAGTAATTCCCGCCGCCTCCTCGAGAATTGCCCGGCGATCGGTGGGACGGCTGCTGAGAATCTGTCCGATTCGTCCTTGTTCGATGAGAGCATAGGTTTCTGGTCCCAAGCCGGTGCCCATGAACAAGTCCTGAATATCGCGCAGGCGGCAGAGTTTGCCATTCAGCAGGTATTCGCTGTCGCCGGAGCGAAACAGGCGACGCGTGACGACAATCTCACCTGCATGAAATTGCTGCTGATTAAACTTACGGCGGCGAATCTTGAGCACGACCTGGGGCGCGGCCGCAACCGCGGCCGACGATGCGGTCAGCGAAATATTGTGGGCCGGCAGCGCGAACACCGGTTCGTCGTCGGGGAAGGCGACAGCCAGAGTGTTTACCTTCGAGCGCGGAATTTCCACTTCTTCCGTTCTGCCGGGTTGAGCTTCTTCCACGGCGGTCTCGGTTTCCGCGGCGGCGCGGGCGCGAATAGCGGCTTCGTCCCAGTCATCGGCGTGTTTTGACGACACGGGACTCACCGGGAGCTCGTCCTGAATATCAATCTCGGTGGGGGCGTCGGCGTCCGGGCCGGGATACTCCTGCGGATCGATCAGGGTCAGCGACACCTCGGCCATGCCGGTGGGCTTGCGGTCGCGCGTGCCGGCGAAAATCACATCTTCCATGCGCGAACCGCGCAGGGTTTTGGCCGATTGTTCGCCCAGCACCCAAGAGATTGCGTCGGCAATATTCGACTTGCCGCAGCCGTTGGGGCCGATGATGGCGGCGACACCGTCCCCATGGAACTTGAGGTCGGTGCGGTCGCAAAACGATTTGAAGCCGAGAATCTGAAGCCGCTTCAGTTTGAGCAACGTGAACTCCTTGGAAAAGCAATGGCTGGTGGCCATTTGTCCGCGGCCAGTTGCCAGTTGTGCTGCGCAGCGAGCTGTTTACCAGACCGATTCCTATGCCGCCAAAAACGATGCTTGCTCAGATTGATTCCGTCCTGGGCTGGAAGGGCGGGCACAAATTTAAGCAACTGTAACGGCGAAATAGGGCCGGGGTCAAGCAATATAACACTATATATTGTATGGCCTTACCGGCGACCGCTCCGGGTTGCACACACATTGCAGCAATTGAGCATTTTACGGGCGAGGGTAAGGACGAGGTGGGAGAAGCGCGAGAGCAAGACTATGTTAGCGCATCTCCGAGGCGGAAACAACGGAAGCTCTCTCAAAACTCTCAAAACGCGAGGCGTTTCTTAGAACAGGCATCTGAGTATTCGTTCTGCCTGCAAAGCGCGTTCCGCGCTCGAGACTCTGTTCTAAAACGTCATGTGTTTGGCGATAGAACTCGTAGCCGCGGACCGCCTCCGCTGCCTGCCGTTGTTAGTCATCACAGCAGAAAACTTCGCAACCATTTCCACATTCGTTCCCCGACATATACTCGACATTCCCAAGAGAGAGCGCTCCAATCCGAGCATGCCAGGCTTCTTTATTGCTGAAGCCGGGAAGGGGGATACTGTTCCACCTTTCGAGACCCATTCGATCCCCCCTTCCCCCGCACCCCATCCCCCAAGACGCAGAGATTCACAGATTGGTTGAGATCACATTGCTGTGGAAATCCACTCCTGAAAATCTCTCGGTCTGGCTAACTATAAGGCGATAGAGCGCATAGGTCCTTCGCTTCGCGAAGGATGACAAATCAAGAAGCGGCTATTATCTTTTCCCAAGCCTCTCAAAGAACAAACAGATGGTTTCAATTCCATGGTGAAAATTTGGGATGTGAAACTTTTCGTTGGGCGCATGCAGGTTGTCGTCGGGCAAGCCGAAACCCATCATCACGCTAGGAATCTTTAAACCTTGATAGAAATCATTGACGATGGGAATCGATCCCCCGCTGCGGATGAAGACCGTTTCCTTCTTGAACGTATCGCGCAGCGCTTCGGTGGCGGCCTTGATGTAAGGGTTGTCGGTGCCGACCACGCAGGCCGGACCTTTACTCCAAACCTTAATCTTCGTCTCAATGCCTTTGGGCGTGAGTTTCTTCACGAAGTTCACGTATCGCTTTAAGATGTCGTCGGGATCCTGATTAGGCACCAGGCGCATGGAAACTTTAGCGGACGCCTTGGCCGGGATTACAGTCTTTGCCCCGGCCGCGACAAATCCGCCGGGCATGCCGTGAACTTCCAGGGTAGGCCGCGCCCAGGTGCGGTAGAGAACCGAGTAGCCGGGTTCACCAGTGAGCGCCTTCGATCCTACCTCCGTTCTGCGATAAGTCTCCTCATTGAAGGGCAACCGCTTCCAGGCCTTGAGTTCGTCCTTGCTGGGCGCCTTTATGCCTTTGTAGAAACCGGGGATCAGAACGTGGCCTTTCGAATCTTTCAGCTTGCTGATGATTTCGATGAGCGCAAAGAACGGATTTGGCGCCGCGCCGCCGTACACGCCGGAGTGCAGATCCACCTTCGCACCCACAGCTTCGATCTCGGTATAGACAAGTCCGCGCAGGCCCACGCACAGCGTGGGAAGATTGGGAGCAAAAAGTTCGGTGTCGCAGACCAGGGCAAAATCAGCCTTCAACTTGGCTTTCTGTTTCCGTACATATTCGGTGATGGATTCTCCGCCGACCTCTTCTTCGCCTTCAAAAATAACTTTAACGTTGATCGGCAGCTTGCCGTTGCCGGACTTCATCAGCGATTCGAGGGCCTTCACTTCCATCCAGAGCTGGCCTTTATCGTCGACTGCGCCGCGCGCGTAGATGTTGTTGTTGCGCTCTGTCGGCTCGAACGGTGGCGTGTGCCACTCATCCAGAGGGTCGGGCGGTTGCACATCGTAGTGCGCGTAACACAGGACCGTAGGCTTGCCCTGCGCGTGCAGCCAATCCGCGCAAATAAGAGGATGGCCTTTGGTGGCGATGACCTCGACATTTTCCATGCCGATGCGGCGGAGATCATTGGCAACGAAGTCCGCGGCTTTTTGAACATCCGGTTTGTGTTCGTCGAGCGTGCTGACGCTGGGAATGCGAAGAAGATCTTTCAATTCGTTGAGGAAGCGCTGCTGATTATTGCGGGCAAAAGCTACTGCGGGGGAAGCCATAAATTGACCCTTTCTGGTGCGAGAAGGCAACTACCCTGACGGCTGCGCTCGCGGAAACGCTCCAGTATATCCGAAGCAATCGGCCAGGCGTGCCATTATGTGATCGGATATGAGTGACCCAATGGGAATGGCCGAATCGCTATCGCGGAAACCTCTCCGGCGAAAACGGTTTAAGGTCAAAGTTGCAGGCGCTTCCCTCGATCACTTGCGCCATCACCCGCGCCGTTATCGGAGCCAGCAGAATACCGTCGCGAAAATGGCCGGTGGCAACGTAGTAGCCGGACGTGGCGGTCGCGCCCAGAATCGGCAACGAGTCGGGAGTTCCCGGACGCAACCCGGCCCAGTCCTCAAGAATCCTGGCATTCCGTAATTCCGGGACAAGGGCAATGGCCGCACGGCGCAGGCGCTGGATGGTAGCCACATCCGTGCCCTTGTCGAATCCCGCTTCTTCCACCGTGGCTCCCACCAGAATTCTCCCATCGCCGCGCGGAATCAGATAGATCTTCGGTGCGCGAATCACATGTTTCAGGAATTCGCGCGATGGCGCAACCAGGCATAGCATTTGGCCCTTCACCGGCCGGGTAGGAAAAGTGTGGGGCGCGATTTGGCCAGACCATGCTCCCGCGCAGTTCACAACCTTTGGCGCGAAAAATGAAGTTGTTTTGGTGAGGACTTCGAGTCCATGCGTTTCAGGGCGGTTTTGAGAACAATTTACGCCGGTAACTTCATCGCCCGACGAAATGTCTACGCCACGATGTTTCGCCGCCTTCAGCGCGGCGGAGGTAAGCCGGCGCGGGTCCACGCTGCGCTCCTGCAAATAAAACGCTGGACCATTGGAAACTCTCAATGCTGGCTCAAGGCCGGCTAATTGTTGGGGAAGCAGGGCCGGCAGCGCTAGTTGGGACGCATGCGCGGGCGAGGGAAAGAGGATCGTCCCCTGATCGCGCAGGTCGATCTTCATGCCCGACTCGACTTCCAGCCTATGCACGAACTCCGGATACATGCGCGCGCTAGCCGTTGCCAGAGGTTGCAAAACGCCAGGGGTTTCGGCGCTGCAATCCACCAGCATGCCGCCTGCGGCGGAGGAGGCCTCACGACCCGGTTGCGCGCGCTCGACGATTAAAACGCTCGCTCCCTTCCTGCGGAGTTCGATCGAAAGCGAGAGTCCAATGATGCCGCCGCCGATCACGATCACGTCCCACGTCTTCATTCCCGCATTGTAGAACGCTGGAGCGATAACTGATTTAAGCAGAGAAGTATCTCATCCGCACTGAAAATACCTAAAGCTTCTCACCGCCTATTACTTTCGTTACCCGGCGGGGACACGTCTCGTTACGAGTGGCTACCTCTTGCCGCCTATAATCCGTACAACTACAAAGATTGTGTGGCGTAAGGTTGCTCTCCCTCGGCTCGTTGGAATAGCGACTGCGGCCGCGATTTATGGCGTGATGCAACCACCGATGCAAACCAGGATATTGCCGACCGCGAAATCGAGCTCCAAGGCGACTGGCCCGGCAAGTGCGTCATCAACTTGGATCTATAATCCGTGGCTCGATCTAATCGTCGGATGCGGAGCCTGGTCGGCGCCACTTCTCCTCATCTCCTATTTCTCGATAGCATCGAGTATTCGCACATGGTCGGTGATCTTCTATGCGCTGGCGCTTTTTTTCAACTACCCGCACTACATGGCCACGATCTACCGCGCCTACCATCGCGCCGAAGATTTTCATAAGTACCGAATTTTCACGGTTCACATCACGGCGCTGCTTGGGTTGACACTGGTCTTGTCGCATTCCTGGGTACGCGTTCTGCCATGGATTTTCACCATCTATTTGACTTGGAGTCCGTGGCACTATAGCGGCCAGAACTATGGCTTGTTCATGATGTTCGCGCGCCGCGCCGGAGCGACGCCCAGCGACAGTACGCGTCGCGCGCTTTATGGCGCATTTGTCGTTTCCTACTTGATTCTCTTTTTGGGCTTTCACACTGGCCCGTCGTCCGATCCTCTTTTCATTTCCCTCGGTATTCCCGCAGCGGTTAGCCGATGGGAGCAAATCCTGCTTGCCGTTGCGTTTGTTGTATTGGCAGGGTTTGGGCTTTTGCGCCTGGCTCGCGAAACCGGCTGGCGCAAGTTGCTTCCTTCGCTCACCTTGTTCTCATCGCAGTTTTTGTGGTTTCTGTTGCCCGCTGCTATCTCTTTGATCAAGGGCCTGGAGATTCCACAGAGCCGTTATAGTTCGGGTGTACTGGCGGTTATGCACTCGGCGCAATACCTATGGATTACGAGCTACTATGCTCGACGAGAGGCCTCGTCCGAGAATGGCCGCAACTGGCGCACCTGGGCTTACTTCGGAATGCTGATTGTGGGCGGCATTGCTTTGTTCGTTCCCGGACCTTGGCTCGTAAGCCGTTTGTTCCACCATGATTTCACCAGAAGCTTCCTGATATTCACCGCGCTGGTAAACATCCACCACTTTATTCTGGACGGAGCGATCTGGAAGCTGCGCGATGGACGGATCGCTTCGCTCTTGCTGAACTCGCGAGTTCGAATCTCCGATGCCGCATCGGAAACCAGGAGCCGGCTGTCTTACCTGTGGTCCTGGCTTACGGGTGGAACTGCTGGCGCCCGCCAGTTGCGAGTCGGAGCCACTCTCTTGCTGCTGCTCTGGGGAACGGTCGATCAGGCGCGCTATTACCTTGCGCTCCAAGCCAACGATCTAAAGGATTTGCAACGTGCCGCGGTGCTGGATTCTTTCGACAGTTCCTTGCAAATGCGACTGGCTCGTAGAGAACTAGATCAGGGCCAAAACCAACCTGCGGAAGCTGCCTGGCAAAAAGCGATTCAAGTGAACCCGGACGATCCCGCTCCGCGCCAGGCGCTGCTGCGATTCCTGATCGAGCAAAACCGACTCGATGAAGCGTTCACTCTGACCGAAGCGTCGCTCCGTTATTCGCCTAAGGATTTGAACCTTTTGATGGATCGTGGGCTTCTGGCCCAGCGCCGTGGTCATCCCGATCTGGCGGTCGAGAGCTGGAACCGCGCCCTTGATCTCGATCCCGGCCATGCCACCGCGCACCTTTATCTGGCGGACGAACTGGATCGCGAGGGAAAGCCGCGGGATGCGGCTGCGCATTATAAGAAATTCGTCGAAATCGTCGCGCGGCAGACATCCTCGAACCGTCCGGAGCCGCAAAAGATTGTTGCAGTTTTGCTTCGCATGGCGGATTGCCAGGTTCGCGCGGCACAACCACAGCAAGCTGTGCAGTCTTACGAACTAGCTGCGAAGCTTGCAGCTCAAACCAAGCAGGACAAACTGGAGAGCATTGCCAATGTGAATGAAGCGGCCCTGCAGGGCGAAGCCGGCAAAGTGGACGAGGCTCTTCAGCTTTATCAGCACGCTTTACAGTTGGATCACTCCACCGGCGATCGGATGGCCACCGCCGAGGATTGGTCCGCCTACGGTCATTTTCTCGCTGGCGCGGGATTTCCCGCCCGCTTTTCCTACGCATCTTTCCTGGAATCTTTAGTACTGCAGGATCCACTCCCGAACGCGTCGCAGCAACAACTCCGGGCTGACGCCACCGCTCAGGCCGCGAGGCAGGTTGGATCTGAAGTGAGTACCATCCGCCGCCATCTTGACCTGAGTCTGCGCGACGCCTTGGCGCTGCGCCGTTAAATCCTATTGCGCTCGCCAGGGCCATTTGACAGCGTTGCCCTTGTGCTAAACAATTGGATAGTTTCACTTTGGAGGAACGATGGCGGACGAAGGCGAAGTGCTACAGGTAGAACCTCAATCGAACACAGGCAAATGGATACTAATTATTCTGGCGATCGTATTTGTCGCGGCGTCTGTTTACGGATACGTCAGCACGCAGCAGCATGTTGATAAGTTAACCAAGGATTTGAGTGACAGCCAGGCGCAAGTCGCGGAGCTGAAGAATAGAATGCAAACCGCCGAAGCGTCCGAGGAAACTTTGGCGCATCAAGTAGGCCTTACCAAGAAGGAATTGGCGCAGCGTGCCGCGCAGCTCCAGCAGGAGCAAAAGCAGACCGAGGCGCGCCTGCAGCAGGAAGCGAACGCGTCGAAAGAGCAGTTTGGCCAGGTTAGTGGCGAAGTGGCCGGAGTCAAGACCGATGTGGGTGGCGTGAAGACCGACGTGGCCTCCACCAAAGCCGATCTGGAATCCACCAAAGCAAAACTGCAGAGCGCCGTTGGCGACCTCGGCGTGCAGAGCGGATTGATCGCCCATACTCGCGACGATCTGGAAACTCTCAAGCATCGAGGCGATCGCAATTATTACGAATTTACTTTGCTCCGCGGCGCCAAGAAGGCGCAGCCGGTGGCGACCGTCAGCCTTCAGCTCAAAAAGACGGACGCTAAGCACGGCAAGTTCACGGTGGATGTGACCTCCGACGACAAGACGATCGAGAAGCGCGACCGCAATGTCGCCGAGCCCATTCAGTTTTACTCGGGGCGCGATCACATGCTGTTTGAATTGGTCGTCTGGACAGTCGACAAAAATAAAGCCACGGGCTATTTGAGCACGCCAAAGAATTCGCCGGTGCCGGTGACTGCCAATTGAACGGAGTGCTTTTCCCTGCGGGCGCGCATGTCGCGGCTGCAGATCGTATTGCGTACCGGAGTCATTTACCTGGTCGTGCTGATTGGGGTGCGCCTCTGCGGCAAGCGCGAAGTCGGGCAAATGACTCCGTTCGATCTCACCCTCCTGTTGCTGCTTTCCAACTCCGTGCAGAATGCCATGACTGGGCCGGACACATCGCTCATCGGCGGCGTGGCAGCAGCTTCCACGCTGTTGTTGTTGAACTATCTTGTAGGCACGCTTTCCGGCTCCAGCCGCCGCTTCCGCCGAGTGGTTCAAGGCGAGCCCGGCCTGCTGATTCACGACGGAAAGGCAATAGAGTCGCACCTGGCGAGAGAGCATGTCAGCATGGACGAGTTGCAACGCGCCCTGCGTGAGCAGGAATCTGCAATGTCCACGATGTCGCTTTGGCTGTGCTGGAAGTGGACGGCTCCACCAGCTGCATGAAATACGACGAGATTAAGCCGGACGCCAATACCCACCTGGTTCGGCGCAGATTCATTCAGAAAGAATAGTATCTTCGCCGTCGTAGAGTCGCCATCATTCGCCGCTATTACTCGATCGGCACAAATCTCACACAGACGGGCTGAGAGATATCCAGCACCTTGCCGGTGGGCGTCAGGTGGCCGGTGTGCGCGTCGATGCGAAAGAGGACGAGGTTGTCCGCTTTTTCGTTGGCGGCAAAAAGCAGCGTGCCCGTAGGGTCGATCGCAAAATTGCGCGGGCTCTGCCCTTTCGTGGGAGCGTATTCGACGAGCGTCAGCGTTCCCTGGTTCGGGTCGATAGCGAAGACTGCGATGCTGTCATGCCCGCGATTCGAGGCATAGAGAAACTTGCCGGAAGGATGCACTTCGATCTCGGCAGCTGTAGTTTCCGCGGAAAAATCTTTGGGAAGCGTCGAAATGGTTTGCAGGCGCCGCAGTCCGCCAGTCCCAGCGTCATAGCTAAAAACAGTGACCGCGGATTGCATTTCGTTGATCACATAGCCAAACTTTCCATTGGGACTGAAAGTGAAGTGCCGGGGACCGGCCCCGGGATCGGCCTTGCCAAATGCCGGATCGTTCAGAGTGAGCGACCCTTTCGCGCTATCGAATTTGTAGACCAGAGTTTCGTCCAGGCCGAGATCATCCACAATGGCATAGTGGTTGTCGGGGCTAAGGTCAATCGAGTGCGCGTGCGGTCCTTCCTGGCGCTTCGGCTCTGTGCCGTGGCCGCTGTGTTGCACAAAGGCCGAAGCCTCACCCAGCCGGCCATCCGCGAGGATGGGAAATGCCGAGATGCTCCCCCCCGTGTAATTCGCCACCAGAACGTACTTTCCAGTTTTGTCCACGGTGACGTAGCAGGGATCCGCGCCGCCTGAGGCAACTTGATTCAGCAGCGTTAACTTTCCAGTCGCCGCATCGATGGCGAATGCGCTGACTGCCCCGCTTTTCTGGCCCTTGTAGTCGCCAACTTCGTTGACTGCGTACACAAAGCGCTGGTTCGGATGTACCGCGAGGAAAGACGGATTGGTGGTCTGCGCCGCCAGTCCAATTGGGGTCAGCTTCGCACTCTCTGCATCAAAGCGGTAAGCGTAGATGCCTTTGCTGGTGCTGCCCGACTCCGTGTAGGTGCCGATGTAGACGAAATACTCTTTGTGCGCTGCCGGGGCAGCCGATGCTACACCGTCAGCAAAAAAGAAAAGAAATGAGAGCACAAGCGTAATCTCCCAGAAAGCGCGCGGAGCTGTCACTGCTCGATTCAGTTTCATTTGAATAGCTCTACCACAATTATTTGGTGAGCACCACAGGCAACGGCTGGTCGTAGGGCTGAATGACCACGCTTACGGACCGGCGCTGATTGAAGGCATCCAGGGTTACCGGAAAACCAATGATCACAGTGCGTTTGATTTCCTCACCACGTTGCAGCTTATCTTCGGGTGCGAGTGCAGGCTGAACATTTGTCTTGAGATCCGGAAAAGCCTGGTAGTAGCGATCGAAATCGACGGCGGAGACCGCGTCGTTGGTGAGCTCTCCGTTCGAAGTTGTGAGCTTTCCCTTAATGTCGTGCACCCACAGGGGCCTCACGGGCGAATTACGGAGCGTGAATGTAAGCGCAACCAGAGTGGAAGTTTGCCCCGGGAGCTGCACTGCGCGAACACCGTCAAGCGACCCGCCGGCTTGCGGCTTGGGGCGCTGCAAGAATGCCGCGATGCCCGCGACGATAAGTACGCCTCCCAGTGCATACAACAGAATCTTCACGGGCGGAAGGTTCCTCTTCGCGGTGCCGAATTCGTCGCCGATGCGGATGGTGGGTCCGCGCTGCGGCGCCGAAGCACCTGCTGGTGCGGCAGGAACTGCTGGCGGGACTGGCGGGGGTTTGGGTGTTGGATCAGGCATGGCTTTTTCCGAGCATTCCGATTCTACTCCCGCACGTTCTGCGTCCCAACATAGTGCTATGTCCGTCCATGCTTCATTGCCTTCGCGAATTGGTCCACCGGCAGGGTGTTGAGCACGTCGCCCTTGGTCAGCCAGGCGCGGCGCGCCTGCAAAATGCCGTAACGAATTTTGTCCATATGCGAGGTGTGGTGTGAATCGGTGTTGATCACAATTTTCACGCCTCGCTGCTTGGCCTGGCGGAGATGAATATCGTTGAGGTCGAGGCGATCAGGATAGGAATTCAACTCCATTGCGACTTTACGTTTTGCCGCCGCGCTAAGCACCGCATCCATGTCGAAATGGTAGGCGTCACGGCGAAGCTGTAAACGGCCAGTGGGATGTCCAATGATGGAGGTGTTGGGACTCTCCACCGCTTTGAGCAGGCGCTCCGTCATCTTCGCCGGTTCCTGATTAAAAACCGAGTGCACGCTGGCGATAACCACATCCATCTGAGCGAGCACGTCATCGGAAAGGTCAAGATCGCCATCGGCCAGAATGTCGACTTCAATTCCGGCGAAGATGGTGAGTCCGTCGATTTTCTCGTTCGCCTCGCGAATGCGTTGAATGTGGGCCAGGGCACGCTGATCGTCCAGGCCATTGGCGAATGCGAGGTTCTTCGAGTGATCGGTGATGGCAATGTATTTGTAGCCACGCGCCTTCGCCGCCTCCGCCATTTCTTCGATGGTGTTGCGGCCATCGGTCTCGACCGTGTGCATGTGCACGTCGCCCTGTAGGTGGTCCAGAGTGATCAAGGCCGGCAATGTGTGCCTTTCGGCGGCATCAATCTCCCCAAGATTTTCACGCAGCTCGGGAGGAATGCAGTCGAGCCCGAGCTTGGCATAGATCTCTTCCTCCGTCTTGCCCGCTACCGGTTTCTCTGTCTTCAGATCAGCCAGGCTGTATTCATTGAGCGTGTACCCCATCTTGAGAGCGCGCTGGCGAAGCGCAACATTGTGAGCCTTCGATCCGGTGAAATACTGCATAGCCGCGCCGAATGACTCAGGAGGAAGCAGCCGCACATCGACCTGCATGTCGCTGCGCAGGCGGAAGCTGATTTTGTTGTCCCCCTGCGCGATGATGCTCATTAGCGGCGGATATTGCGCGATGTATTGCACTGCCTTTTCACGTTCTTCCGCGCTGCAGCAGGCCGCTCCCGTTGCCAGGATGTCGAGATCGCCCACGGTTTCGCGGCCGCGGCGTAACGATCCGGCGGGAGTGATCTTGTCGAAGCCCGGAAACTTCGCCAGATAATCACTCAGCTTTTCCGCCTCGGTCTCGGCGGCATCAATCAGGAATCGTCCTGAGATGCGGCGATAATCTTCAATCGCCTTCAGCAGCTTCAGCTCGTGCTTTTCGCCCAAGCGCGGCAATTCGCGGATCTTGCCTTCGCGCGCCAGTTTTTCCACGCCATCCACGTCGCAGATCTGGTAGGCACTCCAGATCAGGGCAATCGTCTTAGGACCCAAGCCCTGGATCTTCAACAACTGAAGCATGGACGGGTGATATTTCTTGAGCAGTTCGTTCTGCATCCCGAGCTGCCCGTCGCGGAATAGTTCCTGAAGGTTCTGGAGCATTCCCCTGCCAATACCGGGAATCGCCAGAACTTTCTTGGGTTCGCCAATGAGGTCCTTGATTTGGTCGGTGAGATTTTCGATGGCTTGCGCGGCGTTGCGATAGGAGCGGATGCGAAAAGAATCCTGCCCGTCGATCTCGAGCAGATCGGCGGTTTCATAGAGGACCGTGGCGATGGATTTATTGTCCACGGGTTAAAGATAAACAAGAATGAGATGCCGCGCCAGCGCTCGGACGCGGAAGAGACACACTTTCTCCACGGAGACAAGAATGCCGTGCGGCTTAGTCGATGGAACCTCACTGCCGCATTGAAGACGAGATCGAGCAGCGCACTCAGGCGGGCTTGCTTACGTTGGCTGCCTGCGGACCTTTCTGTCCGTCGGTGATTTCGAATTCGACTTCATCACCTTCCTGCAAACTCTTGTATCCCTCGGATGCGATGGCACTATAGTGAACAAATACATCAGGACCATCCGCACGTCCGATAAACCCATAGCCTTTTGCGTTATTGAACCACTTCACCGTACCTTTCAGACGTTCCACGCTTAACCCCCGCTTTCCGCACGTCCTAAATCATGGGGGACCCAGAGACGTGACGCATTTTAGGATGCATTTTGCCGCGATTAGGATGGAGTGTCAATGCGAAAGGACGCCGAAGACACCGAAACCCAGGCCTTGGGGCCTTTTGGGAAGAACGGTAACGCTCGGAAAAGCGCGAAATTCCTCCTCCCGTGCTAGGCGCGCCGTTTAGCCGCTTTGCGCGGACGCAAGCTGCCCCGCTGCCGGACCTGATGATCCAGCCAGAGGATCGAGGAAATCGTTTTCGCGTCGTGAATGGTACCCGTCAGCACCATGCGTACAGCGGTAGGGAGCGGGATCAAGCGCTTGAGGATTACTTCGTCGGCTTCGGGTTGTGCTTTGCCGGCACGAAGCCCAGTCGCCAGAAATACAGACATAGTTTCGGCTACGAATCCAGGGCTGGCATAAAACTTTAGGATAAGCCGCCAATTGCCGGCAGTATAGCCGGTCTCTTCAAGCAGTTCACGCTGCGCCGCGGTTAAGGCCTTTTCGCCCGGATCAATGCGCCCGGCCGGAACTTCCCAGAGATAATCGTTCGCCGCATGACGATACTGGCGCTCCAGGAGTACACGCGGCGTCGATCGCGATTCCTCAACCGCCAGAATCACCACGGAACCGGGGTGATGAATCACATCGCGGCGGGCTCGGATTCCGCCGGGTTCCTGCACTACGTCCGTCGTCACCCAAAAAACCGGGCCGCGGTATACCGTGCGCGAAGAAAAGATTCGCGCTTTGGGACGAGACGCTTTCGTGGTTTTGGCGGAGTTCGACTTGGAGCGTGCAGACTTTGGCATGAAAACAATATAAAGCACGGCATTCAGGATCGTTAGCCTCAAGCGGAACAACGTTGCGGGATCGAGTGACCGACTCTGGTATTCTGCCGTGCGTGACGGGAAAGCGCTCGATAAAGAATGCAAGGAAGCCGCGAGTTGGCATCGTCGGCGCCGGAAACCTGGCCGGCGCGCTGGCCCTGGCCTTGCGTGGAACCGGATACAGAATCGATCAAATTATTACGCGTGATCGGCCAGCGTCTCTCCGTCGAGCGCGGCAACTGGCAGGTCAGGTGGGCGCCTCCGCGGTAATAAGGGGCAAGGCTAACATTCGAGCCGACCTGGTCTGGTTTTGTGTTCCGGATGGATCGATTGCCGGCGCGGCAGAAGTCTTGAAAGAAGCAGCGAATTGGACCGACAAAGTGGCGCTGCACTCCAGCGGCGCACTCAGCAGCGATGTACTCGCCGAGTTGCGGCGGCGAGGGGCCGCGGTTGCCTCGGTCCATCCTTTCATGACATTTGTTCGCGGATCACGGCCAGCGCTGCTAGGAGTGCCCTTCGCCATTGAAGGAGACACTGCGGCTGTGCGTATAGCACGGCAAGTCGTGAAGAGTCTTGGCGGCCATGCGCACTCCATTCGGAAACAAGACAAGGCCGCCTACCACGCATGGGGCACGTTTGCTTCGCCGCTGTTGACGGCCTTATTAGTGACCAGCGAGCAGATCGCTGCTGCCGCAGGAGCGCCGGGGAAAGTAGCCCGGCGAAGAATGCTTCCGATAATCGAGCAAACACTGGCAAACTACGCGGCATTCGGCGGAGCTGGGGCGTTCAGCGGACCGATCATCCGCGGCGACGTCGATACCATCAAGCAGCATCTCCGCATCTTGCGCAACATGCCAATCGCGTCAGAGGTCTACGTGGGTCTGGCACGGGCTGCGTTGGCTTACTTGCCTGGGAAAAACAAAGGCGCGCTTGAAAAATCATTGAAATCATTGCGGCGCGGGAAGATCGGAAGTTAATTTCGCTTGCCGCAGCATCGCGCTCTGAGCCAATGCAAGCAATCCCAGCACCACAAACGGAAACGCCGCGGCGGTGCGCAACGGCAGAACAAACACTGCTGAGGAGTAAAACTGTTCCGGCCTGAGGAATGGGCGTACTACGAGTAATCCCAGCGCAGCCGCCCACGGCCACAAGAGGACGAAGTTCCCGATCATGAAAAGAGCGCGAAAAATCGCGCCGCTATACCGCAGTTGCTTGCGGCTGGCCAGCCAGAAAATTCCTGGCAGAAGAATCACGTGATCGTAAACGGCCTGGCCCGGAAGTAAGGTTATCGCCGTGATGGCAAGTAACCGGCTGAGTGTGAGCCAGAATTCGTCTGAGCCCGCAGGCGCCGCACGGCCACGCCAGGCAAGCNCCAGCGCCGCGATCAGCGCGAGGACAATCAAGACCGTGCCGCCATACGATCCAACGCGCCCCCCGAGCAACTCGCTCGTCAGCGGCGGCGTGGCATAGCCGTGATAGCCCAGAATCACCCGGCCCCAGGACTCGATCCAGTGTGGCCAGACCGCAAGCGACGCACCCATCAGAACGAATATCGTCGCGAAGAAAGACATGGAGAAGCGACGACGGCAACGCCAGTCATGAGTGCTCCAGAGGAACAGGTACAAGATCGCGAGCAGCGTCATCTGCGGCTTGACGGTGGTGAGCGCCATCAGGAATCCAGCGAGAAGGAGTCGGCCGCGCACCAGTACAAGCAAAGATGCGGCTAGAAGAAATCCCCCCAGTAATCCCAATTGTCCGGCATACAGGCCTTCGAGCCCGGGATAGCTGCACAAGGTCAACAGGCTAATGACTCCCAGCCCAATCCAACCTACCCGCCACGACAGTGCTTGCGTCCAGAAGACAATGCTCACAGCAGTCAACCCGGCAAGCAGCGCGACCCACGCAATCCGTAAAAAAGGAAAGGGGACAGCGCTTACTGGCCAGAGCAGAAGATCGGTGAAGGCGGGATAAGCGAACGTTCGATAATCGATTGGTGGGTCGGTCGGAATGCTCGCTTGCAGCGGACGCCCGAACAATCCAGTCTGGATGTCACGCGTTACTGCTGGACTATAAAGATCGCGGCGCGCGTATGACCATTCCCGCGAGGTCAGCCAGACCGGATATAAGTCGCTCCCAAAGACATATCCGCCGGCCAAACCCTTCGCAGCGCGAACCTTGAGCACCCGCGGCATGAACAGCCTCTGGTGGTAATAAATCATCGATGCAGCGCCTATAAGGGTGAGCGCGAGACCGAGAGCAAGAGCGGCTAGACGACACTGGCGATTTCCAGAATCAGGTGCGGCCATGCGCGAGAACGGAGTCAGCAAATTAGAGCACGGCTTGAAGGGTCATGCCAAGCTGTGGCACCGCCGCTCAATCGCCTAGGTCGAGGTAAACAGATGACCGAGTTTTTCCTTCTTGGTTTTCAGGTACTCTTCAGCGTGCGGACTCGGTATCACTTCACAGGGTACGCGCTCCACCACCTCGACGCCAGCCCGTTCCAGGGCTTCGACCTTCTCCGGATTGTTCGAAAGCAACCGCACTTGGGTGACGCCCAGTGCCTTGAGTATCTCGCCGGGCAATGCGAAGTCACGATGATCGGCTTTGAATCCCAGCCGTACATTGGCCTCGACCGTATCGAGACCGGAATCCTGTAACTCGTAAGCCTGAAGCTTAGCCATCAGTCCGATGCCGCGGCCTTCCTGCTGTTCGTAAATCAGGATGCCCGCACCCAGGTCACGAATCATTCCGAGAGCCATCTCGAGCTGCTGCCGGCAGTCGCAGCGCAAGGAATGAAAAACGTCTCCCGTGAGACATTGCGAATGGACGCGCACCAGCGGCGGAGCGGAATGAACATCACCCATCACCAGGGCGACGGCCTCTTCAACCCTGTTTCCGTCGGAGCCGAACTCGCCGCGAAAGCCGTGAATCCGGAATCTGCCCCAGCGCGTCGGAAAATCCGCGGAGGCGAGCGATTGCACATTGTTAGCGGTCACATTGTCATTATAGCGGCTGCGCCGTAAGCCGCGAGCGATGCGAGGTCCTAGCCTCTGGCGCGGAAGTGAAAAATAGCATCCTGCTTGGAGGCAATCGCCACGCCGTTGCGAGTGGCAGGCTGGAAGCGCCAGCTATCGAGCGCAGCCAGAAATTTTTCATCCAGCTTTGGGCCCATGCTATGGAGAACAGTTTTACGCACAATCGCTCCACGCTCATCGATTGTGATTTCCACCACCACGTTTCCTTCCGAATCCGGCAGCTCCCACGGATACACCACCGGGTCGACGGTCGCGACCGGCAGCGCCGGCCGAACCTCATCCCCGTATAGGGGCCCGCCGGGCAGCGATCCGTAGGGAAGTCCCGCAGGCGCCCCATGGCCAAGATTAGAGAGCGTTGCGGTCTTCGATTGATCTTCTGCCGGAGATAAAGAGAGTGGAGCCGGAGGAGGGGACAACTTTGCCACCGCCGTGTTCTGCCTCAGACTCAACTTTTCATGCCCCAGCCGTTGGTGCCGGTATCTCTCAGTTGCGCGGTTCGGGGAACTCGTCGAGCTATCGTCGGGCGATTGCGTAGGAAAATAAATCTGCGTTACCAGCTTGCCATTTCGTCCAAGAGCGACCGCCGACGGATTCAACAATTGAGGATTCGGCTCACGCAACAGCCAGGCAAATAATAAACCGTGCAGTGCCAGCGAGGCCGCCAGCGCTCTGGGCTGCCCTTTCGATTCTCCGGAAGTGAGCTGCGCAAACATGGATGAAAAGCTCTTACGCCCCGCTCTTCTAGGTTAGACGCGCTACCGGGGTATTCGTCAAGACCTGTTGGTTAGCGCCGTTAGAGGAGGTTAGCGGATGGAACTTTCGGCATACAATGCACGTATTATTGTATAGAAGAGCTGTGCAGCGAGGTTAGCCATGTATTGCAATTACTGCGGCAAAGTAATTCAGGATGATGCGGCGGTTTGCGCCTACTGCGGCGTTCGCATTGGAGCGTCAATCGCTCGCAAACGGCTGGTGCGGCCACGCCAGGGACGCAAGATTGCTGGCGTCTGCCTCGGCTTTGCCGAATATTTTGATGTAGATGTGACCATGGTCCGGCTAGTGTGGCTGATTGCATCTTTCATGACCGGTATCGGCCTCATCTCCTATCCCATCGCCTGGATCGTGATGCCGGAAGAGCCGCGCTTATTGGCGGCGCCGGCGAATGCACAACGCGTGACCAATCCCTAGATGGGAGATGACGTGATTGGGAACGACGCGAGGATCGCGACGCGCCCCGTGTGGGTGTGATTAAATCGCATGCATGGAGCGCAGCGCCTTACATCACATCCACAGCGGCGACGCCGAAATCGTCTACCACGTTCTGGGTGATGGACCTCCAGTTGTTCTCCTGCACCCCTTTCCCGCCGGTCATGAATTTTGGCTGCCTGTCGCGGACTCTATTTCCACGCGCTATCGCGTCATCCTGCCCGATCTGCGCGGCCACGGAGATTCCGGTGTTGGCGAAGGGCTCGCCACAATGGAAAAGCACGCTGCCGATATCGCGCGCGTGATGGACGATGCCGAAGTCGGGCGCGCTCCGCTGATTGGCGTTTCCATTGGCGGATACGCCCTGTTCGAGTTCTGGAGAAAGCATCGCGGCCGCGTTATCGCGCTCGGCCTATGCAATACCAAAGCCTCCGCCGATTCCGCCGAGGCCCGAGCCGCCCGCCTGCACGCCGCCAACGACGTCCTCGAACGCGGCACCGAGCCCTTCTTCGAGAGCATGATTCCTCGCTTGCTCGGCAAAAGCACGCGCGAACTGCGCCCCGATCTGGTTGACGGCGCACTGAGGATGATGCGACAGATGTCACCCGAGGACGTGGCGCAGGTGCAGCGCGGCATGGCCGAACGTCCAGATTCAATGGATACATTGAAGACGATCAATATGCCGACCCTGCTCATCACCGGGGAGGAAGACATTCTCACCGGCGTAAACGAGGCGGAGTTAATGCGCCAACATATCCCCAACAGCCAGTTGCGCGTGATCTCGAAAGCCGGCCACTACTCGCCGTGGGAACAGCCGGAGGAAGCGGGCAAGCTGCTGCGCCAATTCCTGGACGGACTTTAAAATCGCACAGGCGTTTAGTTCACGTTAAAATCGATGACGCTATGAAAACAGGTTCCGCTGCGATAACGGTCGCTGTGATCGCGTTCTTCGTATTCGTGTTATCTCTGTACTCCCAGACCCATCCCGTTAAACGCCCGCGCATTCTGGGCATTGACCACGTCGCGTTCTACACCACTCAACCCGATGGCGTGAAAGCGCTTTATAGCGTCACGCTTGGCCTGGCTTCGGCTGACCCGGTTGAGCCTGGCCAGCTTGCGCGATACATCGTGGGCAAGCAGTGGGTCGGCTACGGCCCGGCGCCGCACCCCAATGCCAGCGACCGCATGGATCACGTGGCCTTCGCTACCAGCAACATCGTCAGGCTGCGGGAATATCTGATCGCCAATGGCGTGAAGGTGCCCGCCATCGAGGGACGCTCCGATCACAGCTTGAGTTTTGTCGTGCTTGATCCGGACGGGCATCGTATTGAGTTTATCGAGCGCGGCAAGGCCAAGACAACGGCACCGCCGCCTGAATCCGCGGTTTCGCGCCACATGATTCACGCCGGATTTCTGGTTCAGAACCGCGACGCAGAAGATCACTTCTACCGCGACCTTCTCGGCTTTCGCCTCTACTGGCACGGCGGAATGAAGCCCGATCAGACTGACTGGGTAGCCATGCAGGTTCCCGACGGCACCGATTGGCTGGAATACATGCTGAACCACCCGGAGCATCCGAATCTGCGCGTGACCGGCGTGATGAATCACATTTCACTCGGCGTCACCGACATGAAGAAGGCGCAGGCCCTTCTAGAATCTCACGGCTGGAAGCCGCTGGGAGACGAGAAAGCTCAGATGGGCAGAGACGGCAAGTGGCAGTTGAACCTGTTCGACCCGGATATGACCCGGATCGAGCTTATGGAATTCAAGCCCGTGGAAAAACCATGCTGCTCCGATTTCACCGGTCCTCATCCATCGGAGTGAATCGGCAACCTGACTCCACGCTCAGCCTTTGTTAGAATCCTCTCGCCATGATTGATACGGTTTTAGTAAACGACAAAACGGTGGTTACTTCCAAAGGCGATGGCTCTGCTTTGGATCTCGGAGCCGCATCGGGCGGCGTGTTTCTGCTCACCCTGGACATCACCAGGATCATCGAGCAGGAATCGCTCGAGCTCAGCATCTTCGGCTCAGCCGACGGTGCCGCGTGGGACGTGAAGCCGTTAGTCTCTTATCCCCAAACATTTTATTGCGGGCAGTGGCCTTTATTGCTTGATCTGGCCGCACACCCCGAGGTGAAATTTGTGCGCGCGCACTGGGACGTGGCGCGCTGGGGACGGGGCGTGGAAACGCCGATGTTCGAGTTTGGCGTGAGGTTGAAAGAAGTTCCGCCAAATGTTCTGCGCGAGGCTACCGCTGCGGCCAAGGCGTTGGCCTAACAATTTTCAATCCGCGTCTTTTTTAATCCGACCCTTTGATGAAAAGCGAATCACAAATCGTTGTGCGCCCGGCGCGCAACGTGCGCGGGAGTGTAAGCCTTCCGGGCGATAAATCCATATCGCACCGCTACGCCATGCTGGCGGCGATCGCCGACGGTGCATCGCGTCTGGAAAACTATTCCACCGGCGCAGATTGTGCCAGCACGCTCGGCTGCCTGCGTTCGCTCGGAGTGAAGTGGGAGCGCAAAGGCAAAGACGACGCCGGCAACATCATCGAAGTGCAGGGAAGCGCGCTGTCGCTGACCGCACCGAGCCTGCCGCTCGATTGCGGCAATTCAGGTTCAACCATTCGAATGTTGAGCGGCATCTTGGCCGGGCAGGCATTCGTCAGCGAAATGGCTGGGGACGAATCCCTTTCGCGGCGCCCTATGGAACGCGTGATCACGCCGCTGACCGCCATGGGCGCGGAAATTCAATCGAAAGGTAGCCGCCCGCCCTTGCGTATTACTGGCCGCGCTCTTCGCGGCATCACTTATCGCATGCCCGTAGCCAGCGCGCAGGTCAAAACTTGCCTGCTCTTCGCCGGACTTCTGGCCAATGGCGAAACCCAAATTGCCGAGCCACTTCGCACCCGCGACCACGGAGAAATAGCGCTCCGTGCTTTTGGCGCGCAGGTGCAGCCAAAGGGAACTGACGTAAGCATTCGCGGCGGCCAGCGCCTCCAGGGCATCCAGGCGCGAATACCAGGTGATATCTCGAGCGCGGCTTTCTTTCTCTGTGCCGCGGCTCTTTTTCCCGGCTCTCAATTAACCGTCACAAGCTTGCTGATGAATCCCACTCGCGCGCGCCTGCTCGATATTCTTATGCAGCTGGGCCTGCAGATCTCGGTCACGCACATGGACGAGCTTCACGGCGAGCTGGTTGGTACTCTGCAGGTGCAAGGCGGAAACCTGAGGAGCGCAACCATCGCCGGCGCCGACACCGCTGCTCTGATCGATGAGATTCCCGTGCTCGCCGCGATCGCCCCGTATACCGAGCAGGGAATCGAAGTGCGCGATGCGAAGGAACTGCGCGTCAAGGAGTCGGATCGCATCGCGTCCATCACCATCAATCTTCGAGCTATGGGCGCCGAGGTGGAGGAGCGGCCGGATGGTTTCAAGATTCCCGGCAGCCAGGCGCTTCACGGCGCGGAACTCGAAGCTTTCGGCGATCACCGTATCGCCATGGCCTTCAGCGTCGCCGCCCTGCGCGCCCAGGGCGACACTCTGATTCGCGGCTGCGAATGCGCGGCAATCTCCTATCCGCAATTCTTTCCCGTGCTGGAAGGCCTCGTAGAACGCTAAGAACGCTGAAATTCCTGGCAGTCGGCATACCAGCGCATCGGAATCGTAACCTTTCTCAAGGTTACCTCCGTACGATACCGGCGTAATCTAACCCGCCCCGCCGGGATCGGGAACAATTCATTAGGACACCAGTCTCCGGAAGCGGCAATTTTTCCGTTCCCTCGGGACTTTCGAATACTTGTCCGCACTTCATCGGAGGGTTGCATGCGTTACACATTACTTCTGCTCCTATCACTCTCGCTCGGGGCAACTGCTTATGCCAAGGAACCGAAAGCCTATCAGGATGGAAAGTTGTTGCAGATGGATTCGGTGCAATGTGGAACGGATAGCAAGGACACCAAGAAGGGGAAGACGCACGAACTCCTCTGTCAGGAATATGTGGTGCAAACCGATCAAGTGGTCTACCGGATTCGCCCTAAGGACGAGAAGCATCCCACGCTCCTGCCCATCGGTGAGAATGCAAAATTCTGCGTCGAGAACACTAAGATGAGGCTAAGAGTCGACGCTGGCGGCGGCAAAGAACGCGAATTTCTCATCGTGTCGGTCAAACCACGCGGCGATAATACCGCTGATGCGAGCCCGGCTCGCCTCAACCACCTGCAATAATTAACTTCAAACTAGCGACTGCTGGCGCTCCCAGTGCCCGCGTGCAGGCAGTCTCTCCGGACTGCGCTTTTTGCGGTTGTGGTAAAGTAATTTCCATCTGCGAACTTCTGGCCTGTGGGGCTCGTGCCGCCTCGTCTCGATCCTCGGTTGAATTTTCAGGGAGGTGTTTATGCTGACACTTCGCGAATTAGTCAAAGACCGCAAAATTTATTCCATTGATGCCGCCAGCAGCGTCCTGGAGGCGGCGCGCCTCATGATGGAACACAATATCGGAGCCCTGCCCGTTCTTCGCAACGGCGAACTTGCCGGCATGTTTTCCGAGCGCGACATCATGAACCGGGTGGTGGCCGTGGGCCGCACGCCCGGCCACACCACGGTCGCCGAGGTGATGACCGCCAATCCCCGCGCCGTGAATGCGGACGAGACCGTGGAAGAGTGTCTCTTCATCATGAATGAATTCGGTTTCCGGCACCTGCCGATCGTCGAAGGCAAAGAACTGCGGGGCTTGGTCTCGCTGCGCGACGTCGTCACCCACCAGGCAGCCGAGATGCAGCGTCTAAACCGCCGGGCTGCTTCCTGAGATCTACCTTTGCTCGAGCCGCAACATTTGATCACTCTCGTTTTCGCAGCAAGAGTTCGCCCGCCTTGGGCGGCAGCTTGAAAGGGAACTCGAAGATTTTTCCGGCCAGCGGCACGCGCAAAATAAATTCTTCCTGCGGCTTCCATCCCCCGATCCATTTATTTGCCGTATTGAAAAATACCCATCCACTCGCTTCCCGATTTCCGGAGTCCAGTTGAGTTGTGGTCAGGCCGTTCTTGCCCAGAAATTCGATCAGCTCACTCGCGGATCGCTGGTATTCCTGCAACCGCGCATCGCGAGCCTGCTTTTGGTCGGGATGCTTCTCTACGATTCGTCTGGTTTCATCATCGACGGCGTCCGCGTCGGCCTGAATCTTCTCGGCGTAGTCGTCGGGGTCAAGCGCCGTCTGCACGACTTTGAAGTGCTTCATGAATTGCAGTGTGATTCCGTCGGGAGTCACGTCCAGTCCTCCGGCTCCGCGGTAGTGGATGGTTAGGAAGACTCCGAAGATAGGCTCAATGCGATGGTGAACGATCTGCACTTCACGCGCGTCGACCGCTAGCACGATGCCGATATCTCCGGCCCACAATCCGTAGCGGTACTTACCATCCTCGCCTGATGCGAATGTGCAGCCGGGCTGGGCCTCGCTCCAGCGTAGTGTGACCGGGGTGGATTTGTTCTTGCCGCCGCCCGCGGGCTCAGCTGAGGTGAGTGGGCAAACGGCGAGTGCCAGGAAATAAATCGCGGTCAACAGCCGGAGCCGTCTTGTAACCACCACTACCCCAGACCAACCCACCCAGACGCGCGGAGCCGGCTTCCGCATCTTGAAGGCCCCTCTCAGTTCACTGTAAGGGTGATGGTTGGCTGAGTGCTGCTGGTGGTGGTGATGTTGCTCGGCGAGACGCCGTTTTCGTCTGCGCCCGTCAAGGTAATCGTGTAAGGCTTGCTGGGTGTGATCAGGCCATTGTCGCTGCTAGAGGTGGTGTTGTAGGTCGTGTTGCAGGAGGGCAGAAAGAGCAAGCCGCTGCCAACCGCTATAAGCATGAGCAGCCCCAGCAGCTTCTTTCTCAGGTTTCCCTTCGCGCCCACTCCGATGAGTGCAAGCCCAGGTACGGCAAAGCAGAAACCAAGGAAAATCGGCGGAGTCCACAACCTGCCTGTGGTCTGAATTGCAGTTCCGTAGGTATTCACCGTGAGCACGGACGTAGGAGAGACGCCCGCCGTTACGGGTACAGTTTGAGGATTGAATGAGCAGAAAGGAGCAGCAGTAACGATAGGAGTAACCGAAAGGCAGGAGAGCGTGACGTTCCCGGCATAGCTGCCGGTCGGCGTTATCGTCACCGTGGCCTGCGCGCTGAATCCAGCAGTCACCGTTCCCGGGTTGATGGGCTTCGAGATCGTCAGCGTGTAGTCTTGCGGGACACTCACAATGTTGAGGTATAACAGCGGAGCGGCTTCAACTTCGGAACCGCTGGTACCACTGATGGTGACCGTATACGTCCCCGCTGAGGCCCCCACGGTCGTGACCGTGAGCGCCGGTGAAGCATCCGGAACCGCCGTCGATGGGCTCATGATGCACAACGGGAGATTACTCGCCGTCGGATTGGAAGGATCGCTCACCGTACAGGTTAAATCAACCGTACCGGTGAAGTTGGTAGTCGTCGACAGGGTAATGACTGCGGTCGCCGTTCCGCCAGGATCCACACCTGCCGGCGGAGTGAACGGGGAGACACTGAGGCTGAAGTTCTGTGCGGCAGCGAGCGGCGCATGTGCCGCAGCGAATACAAAGAGCAACAGAGCGAAGACAAAGGCGCGGACAACCGGTCTGGAATTCAACATGTTTGGATGGGAACTCACTACCTTCGATTCCTCCAACCGCGCAAACGCTGCCTGATGCGCAGCAAAGACTCCTGCCGCCCACAGGCAACGGCAAAGGCAATGTTGTCTGAGTCCTTTTGCAGAATGCGCCAGACAAGAATCTTAGACTAGAGTGGCCCCTTGTGCCAATCGCCGGCGGCGAAAAACCACGGCCGCCCGGTTGAGGCGGCCGCAAACGTCTAAATCACAGCTAAACCAAAGGCATAATCAGTTGACAGTTAGGGTTATCACGGCGGTATGCGTCGTGGCCGCCGGGTCAGTTCCTATGCCGGTGATTGTGACCGTGTAGTTGGCGGCGGGAGTTCCGGCTGATTGCGTAGTGACGGATACAGGGGGCGAACTCTGAGCGGAAGTGCCCGCCGAGTCCGTAGCCGCGACCGTGAAGTTATAAGTGCTCGAAGGGCTCAAGCCAGTCACGCTAAATGTGGGCGCGGTAGCTGTTCCAATCGAAGTACCGGCTTGCGTGCCCGTACCCTGATAGACGGTGTAACCGCTTATGCTACAGTTGGCGCCAGCCGTTGACGCCGTCCAGTTCAGAGTAGTACCCGTGGTGGTGGTCGAGGAAGCTGCCAGCCCGGTCGGAACGCTGGGCGCCGCCGCGCAGGTTCCACCGCCGCTGGAATGATTGCTGCTGCCACCGCAAGCTGGCATCAGGAACAGAGCGGTCATAACCATCCCCAGAATCAGGAAGCCGAATACTTTCTTCCGGCGGGAGCGGGTAGTGGTGAAGCCCATTCCTAACAAGGCAAGGCCGGTGATCGGCAGCCACATCGCCGGAGACGAAAACTTCCTGGGACGCGATCCCGAGCCCGAGGACCCGGTGGTCGTAATGGTCACGGTTGAGGTTTTGCCGCTGGCGGTCGGCGTTACCGGGTTCGTCCCGGTTACGGTGCAGAGCGGTGTCAGAGTGCCGGTGCCACCAGTCACAGCGCAACTGAGGTTCACCGGGAAGTTATACCCGGCGATTGACGTCAGGGTGACCGTAGAGGTGCCGCTTGCCCCTGGGGCCACCGCTGGCGGTGTTGTGGCAGTGATGCTGAAATTCGGAACCGATACCCCCAGGCTCACTGCGGCTGAGTGATTGGTCGAAGGTCCGGTGCCTTTCACCGCAATCTCATAGGTGCCCAAGGTCGTTGTGCTGGTGGTGGTAACAGTCATCGTCACACTCCCAGATCCACCGGTCACTGTGGATGAGGGCGAGAACGTGCATTGTGGCGGAGAGACCGAGCTTGGCGTATCGGAGCAAGAAAGGCTCACACTTCCGGTAAAACCGTTCAGCGCGGTGATGTTGACCGTGGAGGTTGCCGAGCCTCCTTGAGCCACCGTCGCCGGGGCCAACTCCGTGGCAGATATGCTGAAATCCGCAGCCGTTGTCGCGGAATATTCAGCAACAAAGCCATCTTCAATACCGCCCCCGGAGATTGATTCTGCCGGAGTGCCCGCTGTCGGAAAGTTTGTGGAACTAGTCGAGCCGCCGACCCAGATATTGTTGGAACCATCCAGAGCGATTGAGCCTTGTGCGGGCGATGGACTGGCGTTCTCGGCTTCTGTCCCTCCCAGATAGGTGGAGAATCCCAGGCTGGCGCCGCCCGCCAGAACCTCCGTGACGAATGCGTCCGAGCTCCCGCTGAGACTAGGCTGCGTGGGATTCAGGGTCGGGAAATGTACCGACGAAGTCATCCCGGTTACATAGGCATTCTTGGCGCCATCCACAGCGATGCCCCCGCCAAGGTCCGCGGTTTCGCCGCCCAGAAAAGTCGAGTAGGCTAGAGCGGCGCCGGCCGGATTCAGCTCGGTCACGAATGCATTCGATCCAGTGTGAGTTGCCGAAGCGCCATACGTTTTGCTGAATGCCCCCGCAGTCGTGGGATAGGGAACCGCCGGCGAAGTCGCCGTATCGTCGTTCGTGGTCGCTCCCGTAATGTAAGCGTCTCCCAGGCTGTCCACTGCGATGCCATAGGCATAGTCGTTCGAACTGCCGCCGATGTAGGTCGAGTACGCAAGGGCGGTCGCGCCAGGCGTGATTTTTGTGACAAACGCGTCATAATATGCGATTCCGCCGGAAATATTACACTGGCTGTCTGAGCCGCACGTTGTCTTGTAGGCGCCTTTCGTGGTTGGGAAATCGTTCGAATTGGTTTGGCCGGCGGCATATACATCACCCGAGGAGTCGACTGCAATCGCGTTCACCTGATCGCCGAAGCTTCCACCCAGATAGGTTGCAAACAAGAACGAAGTGCCAGTGGGATTGATCTCCACCACGAATCCGTCATTGGAAGGCGGATTCGGACCCTTGCCGAGGTTGAAATTGGTATTAAGCGTAGCGGCCGCAATGACGTGCGAAAAGAAGTCCGCGGAAAACGTATCGCCGCCCACCCATGCATTCCCTGAGCCGTCGACCGCAATGGCGTAACCGTCGTCGTCATTGTCCCCGCCAATATAGGTAGCCCAGGACAGGGTTTGTCCGTTGGCGCTAAGTTTGAAGGCGAAGGCATCGGTACAAACTCCGGTAGCCGAAGGAACGACAGCGCAACTGCCACTGGACCCGCTGACCGGTTGCGGCCCGGTCGCCGGAAAATTGACGGACTGGGTAATACCAGTGACATAAGCGGCT
>JGI12635J15846_10000208_pt1 | contig 46048 bp, 38 predicted proteins | sample BlaSpr_A8_OM2_M2_FD_15846 | JGI IMG/M metagenome (IMG submission 15846)
TCGCGCGGTTGTTGCTCGGGCTGGGCGAAGGGGCGACGTTCCCCACCGCTACCCGCGCCATGTCGAACTGGATGCCCGCCGATAAGCGCGGGTTCGCGCAAGGGACCACACATGCCGCATCGCGCATCGGTAACGCCGTGGCGCCGCCGTTGATTGTCTGGTTGATGATCGCGACCAGCTGGCGGGGTGCTTTTATCGTGACGGGGGTTATCAGCTTTCTGTGGGCGATTGCCTGGATCTTCTATTTCCGCGATAACCCGCGCGAGCATCGCGGCATTACCGAGGCCGAGTGCGCGACGCTTTCGTCGTACTCCGGGGTCAAGCAGAGAGTGCCTGTGCCATGGCGCGCATTGCTGGGTCGGATGGCGCCTGTTACTGCTGTGTATTTCTGCTACGGCTGGGTGTTGTGGCTCTTCCTTGGCTGGATTCCGCAGTACTTCCTCCACAACTATCACATGCAGTTGGGCAAGTCGGCGTTGTTCGCTTCGGGCGTTTTCTTTGCCGGCGTGCTCGGCGACTGGCTCGGCGGATCAGTGACGGACCGCATCCTGCGGCGCAGCGGGAACATCCGCCTCGCTCGCAATGTGATGGTCGGTGTCTGCATGTTCCTGACGCTGCTTTCGCTTGCGCCCATCATGCTGGTTTCCAACATGTCGATCACTCTGGCCGCGGTGTGCCTGAGCGGCGGGTTCTTCTTCAACGAGATGACGATCGGGCCGATGTGGGCCGTCCCCATGGACATCGCGCCGAAACACGCCGGTACCGCTAGCGGAATCATGAATTCGGGTTCTGCGCTCGCCGCGATTATTAGCCCGGTTGTCGGCGGATTCCTGATCGACCGGACCGGGAACTGGAATCTGCCTTTCACGGTTTCCATGATCTTGATGATTGTCGGGATTGTGCTTTCGTTCACCATGCGGCCGGATCGGGCGCTGGATGACGTTGCTGCCGGTGCTGAAGAGAAGAAGGGCGCGGAGCCGGAGCGGAAGTTTGTTTAGAAGTGCGCTCGCGCCGGAAGCTGTTATTTCTTGCTCCAGGAGACGATGTGGCTGAACCATCCATCTTGATCGAACGCGAGGATTTCATCGCGACCGTTGTCATCGATCGGCCCGCCAAGCTCAACGCCATGACCAAGCCGTTATGGCAGTCGCTGGGCGAAAACATCGAAGCGCTCTCCGCTGACGATTCCATCCGCTGCATCATCCTGCGCGGCGCCGGCGAGAAAGCCTTCTCGCCGGGCAACGACATAGCCGAGTTTCAGACCGATCGCTCCAACGTCGAACAAGCCCGCGCGTATGGCGCGATCATGCATCGCACGCTTTCATTACTTAGCGCATGCCGGCATCCGATCATCGCGATGATTCATGGCATCTGCGTGGGCGGCGGGCTCGAAATTGCAGCCATGTGCGATCTGCGCATCTGCGGGGAGTCCAGCCGCTTTGGCGTGCCGATCAAGAACCTTGGCCTCGTGATGGCGCATGCGGAACTCGATGCCCTCGTGCAACTCGCGGGTCCCGCCGTCGCGCTCGAAATCCTGCTGGAAGGGCGCATCTTCGGCGCGCAAGAAGCGCTTGCCAAAGGACTCGTCACGCGGGTCGTCGCCGATGATCAGGTTACCGCAGAAACGCTAGCCACAGCGCGCCGGATTGCCGAGGGCGCGCCGCTTGTTGCGCGCTGGCACAAGCAGTTCGTGAAGCGGGCAATGAGCCCGGCGCCGCTAACGGCCGAGGAACGCGATGAAGGTTTCGCGTGCTTCGGTACGGAAGATTTTCGTACGGGTTATCAGGCCTTCCTCGATAAGGTCAAACCGGAATTCAAGGGGCGTTGAAATGCTCGAAACAGAAACACGCAGCAAAGGTCCGCTTGCGGGCATGCGCGTCATCGAACTCGCTCACATCATGTCCGGCCCCATCTGCGGAATGATGCTCGCCGATATGGGCGCCGATGTCATCAAGGTTGAGAAGATCCCCGGCGGCGATGACTGCCGCCGCTTCGCACCTATCCTGGAAGGCGGCGAGTCGGCGTCGTTCATGATCGTGAACCGCAATAAGCGCGGCGTCGCAATCAACCTCAAGACTGACGGCGGCCGCGAAGTGCTGCGCAAAATGCTGGCCACCGCAGACGTAGTCACCGAGAACTACCGGCGCGGCACGATGGAAAAACTCGGCATGGGTTATGAAGCGCTCAAGGCCGAGAATCCCGGCTTGATCTATTGCGCGATTTCCGGGTTTGGCCGCAGCGGACCGATGGCAGACAAAGGCGGTTTCGACCTGATCGCGCAGGGCATGAGCGGCCTCATGAGCATGACCGGCGAACCGGGTCAGGCGCCGATCAAAGCGGGCTCGCCTGTCACCGATATCAACGCAGGCATTCTCGCCGCGCTCGGAATCTGCGCGGCCTACGCCGGCAAGCAGCGGACCGGGCTGGGCCAGATGGTGGACACGTCGCTTTTCGAAGCGGGTTTGCAGCAGATGTACTGGGCCTTCGCCAACTACTTCGCTGACGGCACGGTGTTGCCCAAGGCAGGCTCGGCCAATCCGACCAGCGCGCCGTATCAGGCGTTCCGGACACGCGACGGGTGGGTCAATATCGGTGCGGCGAATCAGAGTAATTACGAGCGTCTGGTGGGCGCGCTGGATATTCCGGGTCTTGTCGACGATGAACGTTTCAAGACCAATGCTGGACGGTTGAAGCATCGTGGCGTGCTTGTCGAAATCCTGACCGCGAGGCTTGTCGAGCGGACGACGAACGAATGGCTCGCGGCATTTGATGCAATCGGCCTGCCGTCAGGGCCGGTGCTCGGTGTCCCCGAAGCGGTTGCGCACGAACAAGCGCTTGCGCGCGGAATGATTGTGGAGACAACACATCCGGTCGCGGGGCGCATGCGCGGTCTCGGCCTGCCGATCCATTTCTCCGAGGGCTGCACGCAATCACCCGTGCCGGCGCCCCTGCTCGGTCAACACACATCGGAAGTGCTGAGGGAATACGGTTTCTCCGATGAACGTATCCACGCGCTGAAGGAGGAGGGCGCCATTCTCTCAAGCGATGTAGCGGTCTAAGGTACCGTGATTAAAACCGTCCGGCTTGCTGGACGGTTTTCTTTTTACCCTAAGCGAATCCCGCTAAGCACAGTCCTGTTAAACAGGAATGTCTTAAGTCGTCGTCAAGATGATTTAATCCGCCACGGTCCAAACTTTCTCGTCGTTTTTAATCAATAGCGCGAGCAAAAGCATCACCTGATACGTGGATATCCGGTGATAAGCTACGCGATGTCCAGACACCTCGGTTCTCGTATCGACCCGCTTGGCTTAGCGGGCCTGGCAGCTATCGTTCACGGCTACGACAACCGGCGTTATCCCACGACCCTTACGCGGAACTCCGCGTTTCCCATCGGACCGTGAATCACTATGCCTCTTTCCATCGCCCAAAGCAGAGCGGTGCCGCTGCGCAGCATCACGCAAATCCTGGCCGCCATGTTTTGCTTTGCATTGGTCGATGCCCTCGCAAAGTCGCTAAGCCTGAAATACCCCGCTAACGAGATCACGTTCTTCCGAATGATCTTTGGCCTGTTACCCGCGATTGCCATGTGCATGCAAGGCAAACCGTTGTCCGAGCGCTTAAGGACACTGGATTTTCCGGCGCAGACGCTACGCGCGGTAACCTTGCTTTGCGCACTCGGCTTGTTCTTCGCAGGGTTGCCCTACGTGCCATTGAGCGAGGCGGTGGCTATCGTCTATTCGGAGACCATCTTCGTAATCGTGCTCGCGCCCTTGCTTCTGAAGGAAACGCTAAGGCGGCGCGATGCGGGCGCGGCCGCGATAGGGTTTATCGGCGTGCTCCTGGTCGTACGTCCAAGCAGCGATCAGACGAGTTGGCTCGGTCCCGTGCTGCTTGTGTTGAGCGCGATTTTCGGGGCGTTATCGATTCTGCAAATCAAACGCATCCGCGCATCGAACGATTCGAGTGTCACCGTGCTCTACTTCACGATGATCGGCGCACTCGTCAGCGGACTTTCGCTCTTTTTCGCGTGGCAGACGCCGACGCTGGATTCCCTGGCGTTGATGGGCTTGCTTGGCATTCTTGCCGGCACGGGGCAACTGCTGTTGACCATGGCATTTCGACAAGCCGATGCAAGCGCGCTCGCGCCGTACAACTACACCAGCATTGTCTGGGCAGCGATCTTTGGTTATGTTGCCTGGGGTGAGACTGTTGGCATGGTGTCGCTGATGGGAATTCTGCTGATTGTCGGCAGTTCTATATTGGTAGCAATCCGGCGCAAGCAGGCCGATGGCCCGCTGGTTTAATTCAGAGGTCGGCCGGTATTACTCGATCGAAAGCCTCAACGCAAACGCCAGCAATGCCGCCGAGAACGTCCAGCGCTGCACGACCTGAGCGCGCGGATGACTGCGCAACCAGCCCGAAATACGCACGGCAGAAAACGCGAGCGTCGTGTCGAAAACCGCGCCTATAACGACCAGCACCACACCGAGTTCCACCACTTGCAACCACACCGCACCCGCCTCGGGATGCACGAATTGCGGCAGCAGGACCGAACAGAACAGCAGCGCCTTGGGGTTGAGCAGACTGCTCAGCACGCCCTTCGATAGGGCGGCGCGCAGCGTCGGGCGTGTCTTCGAAGTCGTATTGTTGTCGTCGAGACCGAACGCCGGCGAGCGGAAAATCTGGATCGCGATATAGGCGAGATACAGCGCTCCGGCAATACGCACGCCGTCGTAAAGCCACGGGGCGCTACGCAGCAACGCTGCAACGCCAAGCGCGGACAACGTGACATGCAGGCTGCGGGCAATCGCCAGGCCGGCGGCGGTCGAGAGCCCATGCTTCAGGCCACGCGTTGAACTTGTCTGCAGGATGAGCGCCATGTCCGGGCCGGGGAGTGCATAAACGACCGCGAGGGCCCCGATAAAAACGAGCAGCAATTGCAGCGAGACCATGATCAACCTCCGTTTCGATGCTTTGATATTGCCGCGAATCGATGAGCGTTTTCTGGCTTAGTGATCCCTGTTTTGAGGCTTCGTTAGGGGAAAACGCTAAGGCCAAGTGCCTGATGCCGGAAGGCGCTTGAGGCCTGCAGTGAGGCACGAATACGAGAGGAATTGACTGCAAGCAAGCGCTCCTTTCCCTGGAGAGTGGATCTCACGCGGATCTCTTCACCGAAGCACGAGGTGCCTTAGCTTGGCCGGGCCTTCTTCCGCGCGAACTTGGGCCGACTTGCTTAGCCGCGTTACGCTTTAGCGGTCACCGCTACTTCCGGAATATCACTAACGCTTCTATAAACCGGCAACCCGAGTTCTTCGGCGAGCTTGACGTCGGCATCGGCACCTTGCGACGCACCGACGATGCGAAATACCGCGTCGCATTGCCTGATCAGGCGATTCGCGACGGGATATAAGAACGTTTCGCTTACCGTATCGCCCACGGCTTTGGAGCCCGCCGCAGCCGCTAAAGGAAGCGCCACCCACTCGCCGATCATCGGCATATGCGCGAGCTGGTAGACGTGCAACGCGGCCTCTTCAAGCCGTTGAAGATTTCTGGCAATCAAGGCGGCATCGCCATTAGTGCCGCTGCGGTAGGGTCCTGCGATGAGTATGAGTTTGGGGTTCACGACACGCTCCTTTCAAGCACACCGTTCAATGCCGCGAACTGCAGCAGCATGATGGTCTTCGCATCGACAATTTCACCGCGACGCACCGCATGCAGCGCATCGTCGAAGGTCAGTTCGATCACTTCGAGATCCTCGCCCTCTGCTTCCAGGCCGCCGCCATGTCCCACGCGTACCGAAGCGTCGTACTCGGCGATGAAAAAATGCAGCTTCTCCGTAACCGAACCGGGGCTCATATACGCTTCAAAAACCTTCTGCACGTTTTGCACGCGATACCCCGTTTCCTCTTCAGCTTCGGCGCGGATCCGCTCTTCCGGCAAAGCGTTGTCGAGCAGTCCCCCGGCCGTTTCGATCATCATGCCGTCATGGCCATTGACGAACACTGGAAACCGGAACTGCCGGGTCAGCACGACGGTCTGCTGGTCGCGGTTGAATAACAGGATGGTCGCCCCGTTACCCCGGTCGTAGGTTTCGCGGCTTTGACGTTGCCACGTGCCGTCGCGACGCAGGAAATCGAAGGTCGTCTTCTTCAGTACGTACCAATCATCGGACAAAAGTGCCGTGTCGATAATGCGAACCCTGTCTTTCGTAGCAACCATCTCTTAGCTCCATGTCGCGCAAAAGGAGGAGTCATGGTATCGTGCGATTTCGTGCAATATCAAGATATTTCGTGCAAATCCGATGCTGACCTCTCAACGAAAGAAAGCGATCCTCGACACGCTGGCGCGCGACGGGCAAGTGCTCGCCAAGCAACTCAGCGAGACGTTCGGGGTATCGGAAGACACCGTGCGGCGCGACCTGCGCGAGTTGGCCGGCGAGGGATTGCTGCAGCGCGTTCACGGCGGCGCGCTACCCGCTTCAACGGCCGTGGCGCCGTTCGCCGAGAGGCGAGGGTTGGAGTCGTCCGCCAAACGCGCGATCGCCGCAGCGGCGGCGGCGATGATCGAAACGGGGCAAGTCGTCATAGTCGACGGCGGCACGACATCCGCTGAACTCATCCGCCAGATCCCGCGCGATTTATCCGCGACGGTGGTGACGCATAGCCCGAGCGTTGCCGTCGGGCTGGTCGATCATCCGTCGATCGAGGTGATTGTCATCGGCGGCCGGCTTTTCAAGCACTCGATCGTGACGGTCGGCGCCGCTGCCGTGGAAGCGATGTCGCATATTCAGGCCGATATCTATTTCATGGGCGTGACCGGCGTGCATCCGACGGCAGGCTTGAGCACCGGGAATTTCGAGGAGGCTTTCGTCAAGCGAGCCCTTGCGGCTCGCGCGGCGGAAACAGTTGTGCTGGCATCATCCGACAAGATCAACGCCGCGTCGCAGTATGTGATCGGCGAAGTTACGCTGGCTCAGACGATCATCGTTGAACGAGCGACCGACCTTGCGCTGACCAAGCCGCTAGAGGACGCCGGCATTACGATAGTCCGCGCTTAGCACGGGACTAAACTTGAAAGCGATAAAGAGGCGGCATTCCATTCAAGAGAACTGCCCGCTCGCGATCATGGCGTCCAGGCACGTTTGCGGACCGCCCACGACAATGCGGGCGCTGCACGCCAGCATGAGGTTCACGTTCAAGCCGAAATCCTCGACCACAAAGTCCTTTGCACAATACGCAGTGGATTCGTCTGTTCTCACGGATACACGCTCGAGGAGCGGACGATCGTCATCAATGTACGCCCATATCGGCTTGCCGAGCGCGGCGGCAAAACCCACTTCGAACGCGGTGCCGCTGTCCGGCTCGCCAACTCCGCGAAAGTCGTTCAGGTTGGCCATGACGACGTCGGCCGAACGAATCGCGTCCATGTTCGCGCGGCATATCCACTGCGCTTTGGCGCGCGGCTCGAGTTCGTCGGGAACCTCTCCGTCGAGTGGATACAGACCGATCATTCCGCGGGCCTGGCAGAGCGCTTTCAGATGCAGGCCGTGACTTGGCGCGTCGCTGCGAAAAACGTCGAAACCCGCAAGGTAGACACGCGGGGTTGCCGCTGCGCGCTCGATGGGAAGCGGGGCGGGCGCAAAGTGCCCTTCACGCACTTTGCGTCGAACCCGGTTCAACTGCTTATGAACCGACGCCACCAGTTTCCCGGTGCGCGTCGCGATTTCCTCGACGCTTAAGCCCTGGTCCACGAGTTCGATTAAAGTCAGTTGCTTCTTTGTTGGGCCGCGCATTGCTCTCCTCAAATACCGCTTCCGGCAGACATTCCCCGATAGGGGCGTAAGTAGAATAGCGAACGCAGGTCAAGTCAAGACACCGTTGCACACGCCCAAAGCTTACGGTGCGAAAGCGCCGGGAACCCGGCGATTCCAATGCAATCCGCGTCCGGCCGACACCGCTTTGGCGCAATGGCGAGGTTTCGATCCTGGCGCCGGGCGGTTTCCCCGGCACGGGCCAAGTATAAAGTAGCGTTGGTGACCAAGCCTTCGCTCCGGCATTGGGTTCAGCGCTGACAAATCTGGAAACCGCCGCCGAGCGCTCGCCTTTCGGCGCTGCTCGCTGTCCATCGAAAACGTTGTATTGCTTCAACAAGGGATGTTCAAAGTAAGCTACTTAATACTTAGGCATCCTTGATTAAGCACGTCTCGCCATGGCCGTGGTCGATTCGCCTGCCACACCCTGGATTTCTATCCGGGCGCCACCTATAACACCGTTCATCGTGCTGGCTAAAAGCATTGCGGTCAACGTTTGGCATAGCCGTAACGCGCTGTGCCGTGTCCGTTCTTATGATGATTCTCTTTGCATCACGACTCGTGAAGCAGGGGAAAACCCGGTCGTCCAAGCCAAACCGCCTTAATGAATCGGCACTTCTTCGTGAGGACTGCCGCTACGCTAAAGCATGCAAGGCTGACCGTCCAGCACCACCGTTTCACCCCAAGGAGGAATTCATGGACACGCCCATGGCCGTTGTGAAGCGGGCTTATCAGGCGTTCGGGCGCAACGACATCGAGGGTGTCCTCGAGTGCATCGCCCCGACGGTCGACTGGCGGATCGTAGGCCCGGCTTCGTTACCTTTCCCAACGCAATGCCACACCCGGCAGGAGGTCGCGCGTTTCTTTAAAGAGCTGGCAGCGGATGGCGATATCACGGTGTTTGAACCGCGGGAGTTTATCGACGCGAACGAGCATATTGTCGTTCTGGGATTTGTCAGGGTAACGCTTGCCGAAACCGGTAAGCCGTTCGAGTCAGAGTGGGTTCACATCTGCACGGTCAAGGACGGTTTGTTGACGCGCTGGATCGAGTTCTTCGACACGGCGGCGCGCGTGAATGCCTAGATGTATGTTTGATCGACGTTCGGGCGCGGCGCACGGGAGCGTGACGCCGCGCCGCTCGTTACCGAATCAAGCACGCGGCTGCCCTGTCCATCACGCCCAAAGCTCATTCATGGCGGATTCTGCCGCACAGTTGTCCGGTGCACTACACGCATGATGTAAATCAATCACACTGCCGCTAGGCAACTGCGCTCACTCCGTCTGACTTGCGTTCGCCCTCGTTGGCCGGCTTTGACCCGGCGTTCAGCCAGACCACATCTACGTGCAACAGTTCCGACAAGCGACGGCAGTCGGCGGTTCGCGGCAGCGTAATGCCGGCTCGCCACAGAGCGACATCACCCTCGGTTACACCCAATGATTTCGCCACGCGGCTGGATGAAAGCCCGGAGCGCTTGATGGTCATGTCAAGCCTTGCGGCGAATGCCCGGCCTAGCCGTTGGCTATCGCGGCTGTCGCTTACATGGTGGTCGGAAAGGGAAGGTGCGTTCATGGATGGCGCGGGACCTGATAGACGGTTTCGGTGCTTGAACGGTGCACTGTACGTGACCAAAGAGTCGCGTTAATGACATTACATACCCCTCACAAAAGGCAATGTGTCTGCGAGCGTACATAAGACAAAAGGGCGCCAGGGACGATTGCCGCCGCTGCGCTTTTTTCATGACGTTTTGATGGCGAGCGCACATTGAACCGGGTATTCGACATGTGCGCTGTTTCGGCGGCACTTCTTATCAGACCGTTTGTCGAACCGACCGGCGACGGGCACAACGGCCACGTCGCTTCGCACACATCGATCGGTTGCAAGGAGGATGAATGCCAGCGAAATCCAAGTCGAATACAAAGGGCGGTCGCGAGAAAGCCACTCGAAAACTGTCAGCCACGCGGCGCGCCGCCGCGCCAACAAAGCGCGGCAGCAAAACGCCTGCGCAAGAAGTTGCCAGCAAGAAAAACCCGCTTGCGCCGCGCGTGCTGGCCCAGCCGGTTTTTTCGCAGCCGCAGGCAACCCCCGATCCCGCCGTATTCCGCGTTCCCCATCCGTCCGATGACGCGGCCTATAAGGAGATCGACAAGCTCAATGCCGAACACAAGCTGTTTCCATTGCCGTTCCCCACGCCGCGAGGCGGAGTCGAGCCAACCTTGACGCTGGCCGAGGTGATGGGCGGCAATGTGACCGCAATCGACAGGATCAATGCGGGCGGCCAGCTCGTCTTTCACGCAACGGGCGACTGCGGCAGCACCAAGGGTCCAGCCTCGCAGAACCAGGTGGCGGACACGATGACCGCCGACTTCCTGGAGACGGCCGCGAACGAAGTGCCGCAGTTCGCCTTGCTGCTCGGCGACGTGGTCTACAACTTCGGCGAGGGCAGGTACTACTACGACCAGTTCTACGAACCGTATCGCGATTATCCAGCGCCGATCCTGGCCTGCGCGGGCAACCACGACGGCATGGTTTCCCCGGAGGCCCATGCGGCGAGCCTCGCTGCCTACCTGCGAAATTTCTGCTCGCAACAAGTCGTGGTGACGCCGGAAGCGGGCGGTTTGTCGCGCACGGCGCAGATTCAGCCGGGCGTGTTCTTCACGTTCGAAGCACCGTTCGTTCGCGTGTTGGTGCTATACAGCAATACGCTGGAAGATCCCGGCGTGATCGCGGATTCGCATATAGGCAAGAGCCAGCTTCAATTCCTCGATGCCGCGCTCAAGCGGGTCAGGGCGGAGAACTATCAGGGCGCGCTGCTCATTGCCGATCATCATCCGCCTTACACCATCGCGGCGCATGGCTGGAGCGTCGAGATGCTGGCGCAGATCGACAAGGTCTGCAGCGCCAACGGGATCTGGCCGCATGCATTCTTGTCGGGGCACGCGCACAACTATCAACGCTTCACGCGTACGCGCAGCGCCGACGGTACGCATATTCCCTATCTGGTGTGCGGAAATGGCGGCCACGGGTTGGCAAAGCTCGCGAAACACGGCGACCCCACAATGCGCGCGCCGCAGGTCATCCAGGCGGCGACCAGCACGACAGATCAGGTCGTTCTGGAAAGTTACGACGACAACCACTACGGTTATCTGCGTATCGTCGTGACGCAGGCGCAGCTTCGTATCGAGTATCACGCGACATCCGACACGATTTCGAAGAAGTCGCCCAGCGACTATGTCACCGTCGACCTCGCCACGCGTCAGATCGCGCACTTCGCCGCGCCCGATCTTGGCCGCACGGCAGGCGCGGCGACAGCGCGCGCAATGTTCGAGAAGACACGTTCGCAGGGGTAGAGTGCAGGATCCTGTTTTTCGCATGGGCAGCGGTTGCTGCCGGCTTTAATACGAGGAGGATGCATGGCAGTGAATTACGGGGTGCTCAAGGGCACCGTGACCGGTCATCTTCGCAATGCCGATGACGACCACTATCAGATCCTGGTCCACGCAGGAACGACGGTCTTTCGAATTGCATCGAACGTGAAATCGTCGGCGCCGCACGCGCCTTCAACGGTCTTGTTCGAAGAGCGGGACACGCTGCCCGACACATTGACGAGTGGCCTCGCCGCGCTGACGCCGGGGTTCACCAAGCTGCCGTCTACGCCCGGCGGTCTCTCAATTGACTATGTACGCGGCGGCCTGGTCGATACCAAAGCGATGACACCCGTTCCCGCCGACGCAACCGGCACGACCAACGACCTGAAAGACAAACTGGAAAGCGCGGTCGTCGCGGCGATGTCCATGGAAGGATCGATCATCTATGCGTTCGGATCGAGATGGGGTCCTGAAGAAAACAAGCCGGATCAGTATTTCAAGTTTGTCCCCGGTAATGGCGTACACGACATCCACATGAACCAGGGCAACAGCGGCCAGTACGCGCAGGATAACGGTGCGTATCAGGACGGGGCGCTCATGATCGCGTATGCGGACAACACGTGGCGAGCATTTTTCTTCGCGTTCCAGTCGCAGACCTTTGATACAGACGACCAGGGCAATCCGATTGCGTGAAGTTGAATGCTGAGGGCAACTGTTTCTTGTTTGAGGAGCCGTGACCGTGCCATGGCTCCGTGAACTCGGGTTGCCCGTTAAACCTTCTTCAAATAGCAGGCTTTCAGCATAAAGTTGCCGGCGTCCATCTTGCAGTCGACTTCGTGATCGCCGCCAACCAGGCGAATGCTTTTCACCTTGGACCCTACCTTCAGCGTGATCGACGAGCCTTTCACTTTCAGGTCCTTGATCAGCACCACGGAGTCGCCGTTCGCGAGCACGTTGCCGTTGGCGTCTTTCACCACGGCGCTCATGTCGTCATCGGCCGGTGCGGCTTCCGTCATCGACCACTCATGACCGCAGTCTGCGCAGATGATGCGGTCGGCGTCCGCGTAGGTATTTTCCATCGCGCATAGCGGGCAGGCGGGGAGTGTAGACATGATTCCTTCCAATAGTGATGAATTCGAGGCGGTGCGAACGCGCTCCGGCGGCCGGGATTATAAGCGGCTCGCGGACCGCGTCGTTTAAACCGCGCGTCTGGCGTGCTCGACAAACGCCGGACCGAGATCGGCGATCCCCTGGCATCCCAGCAAGCGCATCGAAATCAGCATCTCGTCCATCATCAGGGCGAGCACTTCGCTGGCCCCGACTCCGCCGCGCGATGCGACGCCATACAACGGCGCCCGTCCAAGCAACACCCCACGCGCGCCTAACGCAACCGCCTTCAACGCATCGCTTCCCCGCCGCACACCGCCATCGATAAAAATCTCCATCTGTCCGCGTACTGCATCGACAATCCCCGGCAACACCTCCAGCGGCGCAAACGTGCTCCCCAACTGGCGCCCGCCATGATTCGATACAACAATCCCATCCGCGCCGTGCGTGACGGCCAGCAACGCATCGTCGATGCCCATCACCCCTTTGATGATCACCTTGCCGCTCCAGTGCCGCCGTACCCATTCCAGATCGGCCCAGCCCAGTGTCAGGTCCATCTGCCGGCTCAGCATTGCGGCATGGCGCGATAAATCCGCACGCTCGCCCACGCTCTTCGCAATGTTCTTCAATTGCGGAGAACCAGACCGCGTCATCTGCCAGCACCAATGCGGATGTGTCACGCAATCGGCGAGAAGCCTGGGCGACAGCCGCAATGGCAAACGGAAGCCATTGCGCGTGTCGTGATCGCGCTTGCCGTGCACGGGGACATCGACGGTGAGAACGAGCGTTGAATAACCCGCAACGCTTGCGCGACGCATCAGATCTTCTGCAATGCCGCGATCCTGTTGCACATAGAGCTGCATCCAAAGATCGCCGTGCGGCGCGGCGGTGCGCACATCTTCCAGCAGCGAAGTCGATGCCGTCGACAACACGAACGGCAAGGCTGCGCGGCTCGCGGCTTGTGCGAGCAGTTCATCAGCCCGTGGCCAGAAGAGGCCGTTCAGACCAGTCGGTCCGACGATCATGGGCGCGGCTGCATCGCGTCCGAAAAAACGTGTCGCGCTCGAACAGCGTGACACGTCGGTGAGCACACGCGGTTTGAAAAGCCATTGCCGATACGCGTCGCTATTACGCTGCAACGCTTCGCCATCTTCGGCACCGCCGTCGAGATAGTCGAAGGCAAGTCGCGGCAAGCGCCGCCGTGCAGCGATCCGGTACTCAGCGACAGAAGAAAACATCAACGCTCCACGAATTAGCAATCGGCCATAAACGCACGATTCGATTGCACTACAATTGAGACGATCACAATCCGATACTTTCAAAGCCCACACAAGCATGTCCAAAAGCGCCGCTGGTACGCCGGAAAAGCCCCACGAAAAAGGGGCTCAGCGCTCGTCGCTGTTCGTCGGATCGACTGAAAAAGCTTTCCAGGTGCTGCACGCCTTCGATGGTCCGAGCCGCCACATGACTCTCGTCGATATCGCCCGCGCATCCGGACTCGACCGCAGTGCGACGCAACGCCTTGTCCATACGCTCGAAGTGCTTGGCTACCTCTACCGCGTGCCGGAAACGCGCAACTACGGGCTGACGACCAAGGTGCTGCAGTTCTCGTATAACTATGTGCGGGCCAACGAACTCATCGATAAAGCCTCGCCGTATCTGCTTGATATCAGCCGTCGTCTCGGCGAAACCACCAACCTCCTGGAACTCGACGGCCACGAAATCGTCTTTGTCGCGCGCTTTCCGGGGCAGCATCTGGTGAACATCGACATTGTGGTCGGCGCGCGTTTGCCGGCCATGTTCACCGCCGCGGGCATCGCCATCCTGTCGCGTCTGTCCGACGAACGTGTGCGCGAAATTCTTGCGTTGACCCGCCTCGATCCGCTTACGCACTACACTGAAACCCATCCTGACAAACTGCTCGAACGCGTACGCAAAGTGGCGCGACGAGGTTACGCGGTGATCGAGAACGAGACCGTGCTTGGCGATATTTCCGTCGCCGCGCCGGTCACGGATCACGGCGGCATGGCCGTTGCCGCGATCAACATCTCGGTGCCCACTTCCCGCTGGTCGATCGAACGTGTGGAAGCTGAACTCGCGCAGCACGTGCAGGTCGCTGCGACTTCGATCTCGAAGGCGCGGTTGTCGAGTTATAAGCGTTGAGCGTTTAGCGAAGCTTCAAAGACCACGTTCAAACAAGGCGAGTTGTTTTTCCAGTTCTACTCGCAAGCTTGCCGACAGCCTGGGGTCTGCCTGAACCAGCGGCGCAAGCATGTCCGGCGCGTGGACATCGATCAAATCCATCACGGACTTCATCGGACCGGGATTGGTCTCGGCGAACGCCATGTTCATCAGCGGAATCAGCGAGCGATGCAACGTGAGTGCTTCTTGCGTCTTCCCCTGTGAAGCCAGCTCATAAATCTTTCTCCACGCAGTCGGCAACAACGTCGCTGTCACCACGATCCCACCGCGCGCACCGGCCGCCACATGCAGCGGAAACAGCGTGTCCTCACCGCTCAGCATGGCAAACGATTCGTCCACGCCTGCGACGGTGCGCAGGAAATGCCACATGTCCGTGTTGCACGCCTTCATGCCGATGATCCGCTCGTGCTTCGACAACTCGTGCAGCACCTCGGGCGCGATCGCGATACGCGTGCGGTAAGGGATTTCATAGATGAGAATCGGCAACGGCGATTCATCGGCGTAACGCATGAAGTAGTCGCGGATACCACCTTGCGTCGGGTTCGTGTAGTAGGGCGTCAAGACGAGCAGACCATCGACGCCGGCTGCGGCGAAGTCCTTGCCGGCTTGCATCGCGTCGTGATAGCCGGGGTCCAGCACGCCCGCCACCACGGGGATCTTGCCCGCCGCCTGCTCAGCCGTGATCTCCGCCATGCGAATGCGCTCGGCGCGCGAGAGCGCGCCGTATTCGCCGGTACCGCCAAGCGGCACAACGCCGTCCACACCTTGCTTCAGCAGATAGCGCATGAGCGCGCGGGCGGCGTCGGCGTTGATGGTGTCGTCGGGGTTGACGGGAGTCGGAATGGCCGGCAAAACGCCACGCAGTTGTTGAGCTGAAAGCATGAGAAAGTCCTAGAAAACAAGGTTATTCAGGAAGTGAGGCTGCGTCGGCGCAACCGGTCCGCCACCCAGATCAAGACCGCTATAAAGGCAAACAGGCACGTTGAAACAGCGGCAATGACCGGGGAAATCTGCATCGTGATTTCGTCCCAGAACTGCTTGGGCAAGGTCGTGCTCAAACCGCCCGACGAAAACAGGGCGATAGTGAGTTCATCGAAGGACGTGGCGAAAGCGAACAGGAACGACGACATCAACCCGGCGCTGAGAATCGGGAACGTGACGCGGCGCAGCGTGGCCCACGGGCGCGCGCCCATGCTGTGCGCGGCGAGATCGAGACGCGTGTCGTAGTTGCGCAGCACGGCCATCATGGTGATCACGACGTAAGGCACGGCTACGACGGTATGTCCGAGCACGAGACCAAACGAAGATCCGATCAAGCCGATCTTCGCGAAGAAATAGAAGACACCGACTGCAATGATCATGCGCGGCACGACGATCGGCGCGAGGATGAACGCGAGCATGGCCGCCTTGCCCTTCATGCCGCCGCGCACGAGCAGGAACGCCGCGGGCGTGCCGATCAGCATCGAGAGAATGCCGGTCCCGATACCCACGAGCATGGAACGCGTGATGGCCTGCATCCACAAGGGTGAATCCACAATCTGCCGATACCACTGCAACGAGAAACCATGCGGCGGCCATGCGAGACCGGACGCGGAATCGAAGGAGAGCGGGATCATCAGGAACGCGGGCGCGCTCAGGAACACGAGCAGCAGGATCACGACTACGCGTAAGGTCAGGCTTTCACCGTTGGCGGCGCGTTTGCGACGTTTGGGGAAGAGTGCGATCACGGCATCGGTTGCATTGCCTAGCGTGGTCAGGATCACATCGCCGAGCTTGCGGCTCCATCGGCCGCCTTGCTTCGGACCTCTTGCCGCGGAGCTCCCGCCGGCCATCGTCGAGAGTCCGACCATGCGGTCATAGATCAGGAACACGAGCAGCACGACCGCCAGCAGCAGCACAGAGATTGCTCCTGCGAAACCCCAGTTCAACGCCTGCATCACCTGATCGATGATCAGTTGCGTGATCATGGTCTGATGCCGTCCGCCGAGCAGCGTGGGGGTAATGAAAAAGCCGATGGCCGTGACGAACACCATCAACGCGCCCGCTGCAACGCCCGGCAACGACAGCGGAAAGTAGACCTTCCAGAACACCGTGCCGGGACGCGCACCGAGCGTGGCGGCAGCACTTGGCAAGCGGCGGTCGATGTTCTCCATCACTGAGAGCATGGTCAGCACCGCGAGCGGCATCAGCGCGTGAACCATGCCGACGATCACAGCAGAAAAGTTATAGAGCAGACTCAACGGCCGGTCGATGATGCCGAGTCCAAGCAACACCTGATTGATCACGCCGTTGCGTCCGAGCAGCACGACCCACGCAAACGTACGCACGAGGAAGCTGGTCCAGAAGGACAGCAGCACCCAGAACAGCAGGCGGTTCTTGCGTTCACGCGTCAGTGAAGAAATCAGGTACGCGATCGGATAACCGGTGAGCACGGAGAAGAAGGTGGTCCACAACGAGACCTTCAACGTGATCAGCAACACATCCACATAGACCGACGACGCAAACAGCCGCTTGTATTCGACGAGCGTGAAGCCGCTGCTGTTATGCACGCTCAGCAGCAGCAACTGCCCGACGGGATACACGAGCATCACGAGCAGCAGCACGATGATCGGCGCGCTCATTGCGCCGGGACGCAGCCACGCGCGCCATCGGGCCGGCCGTGGCGGCGGCGCGTCAGGACGCGCCTGTTCAGCGATCAGGGCGGAACGACTCATTTTCACCCCGCGATGGCAACGGCATCCGCGGTCAGCCACGAAAGCCCGAGCGTCTGCCCGATCTCGTACTGGCGGCCGAGCCGGTTGGTGGGAAATGCCGCGACGAGCGGCGGGGTATCGGAGATATGCGACTGCAGATAAAGCTTCGTCATGCTCCCGGTCACCATGATGTCGGTGAGTTTCGCCGACAAGGTGCCGCCGTTGATCGATCCGTCTGGCGGACCATCGTGAATCTGCAGATTCTGCGGACGCAGCATCAACTTCACCGTCTTGCCGTCGCGGATCACGGCGTCATAGGCCATCGCATGCACATTCGCGCCACCTTGCACGCTGATCTGCACCTGATCGCCGGTACGCCCCGTCACCACCGCGTCGAGCAGGTTCGATTCGCCGAGAAAGTCCGCGACAAACACGCTCTTCGGGCGGAAATACAGATCGGCGGGCGTGCCGAGTTGCGCGATCGAACCTGCGTTCATCAGGCAGATGCGGTCCGACATGGTCATCGCTTCTTCCTGATCGTGCGTGACATACACAATCGTCGTGCCCAGATCCCGATGAATCCGCTTGATCTCCAACTGCATCTGGTCGCGCAATTTCTTGTCGAGCGCGCCGAGCGGTTCGTCCATCAGGATGATCGACGGCCTGTACACCATGCAGCGCGCGAGTGCGATCCGCTGCTGCTGACCACCCGACAATTCACGCGGATACCGCCCCGCGAGATGCGGCAGATGCACCATCTCCAGCGCCTGCATGACCTTGTCGCGCGTGGCTTTCGCATCAGTCTTGCGCATCTGTAAGGGGAAGGAAACGTTCTCCGCCACCGTCATGTGCGGAAACAGCGCGTAGTTCTGGAACACCATGCCGATGTCCCGCTCATACGGTGCGCCATACGTCACATCAACACCATTGATCCGCACCTGGCCATCGTCCGGTTGCGCGAGTCCTGCAATCAGGCTGAGCAGCGTTGTCTTGCCCGAGCCGCTTGGTCCGAGCAGGGTCAGGAATTCGCCCTGGGCGACATCGAGATCGATCGGGGCGAGCGCGACGAAATCGCCATAACGCTTGCACAGACCCGTGATTTGAAGGTTCGAAGCAGACATGGAGAAGGCATCCGTAGCGGTTGGAAAAACAGATCAGGTCAGGATCCAGCTATTGAATCGCTCGAGCGCGACGCTTTGTTTTTCCTGCCAGAACTTCGCATCGATATGCAGGCCGTTTTTCATGTTCTCCGGGAACGTCGGGCAGTTCTTCGCGATCTCCGGCTTGATGTAGTTGAACGCTTCGGGCTGCGTGACACCGGCCGGGAAGAACTCGGCGAGCGCGGCCTGACGTTTCGGATCGGAGGCGAACTTGATGAACTCGCGGCAGGCGGCAGCGTTCGGCGTGCCTTTGAGAATCGACCAGTTGTCGCAGCCCCAGATGTTCTGGTTCCACACGATCGCCACCGGCGCACCATTTGCAATAGCCGATTGCGCCCGCGATACCCACGTGCTGATCATGTCCACTTCACCCGAGCCGAGCATCTGTTCGACCTGCGAACCGGTGGTCCACCACACATCGACGTGCTTCGAAATCTTGTCGAGACTGGCTATACCCCGGTCGAGGTTGCACGGATACACCTGCGAGAGCGGCGTGCCATCGGCCATCAACGCTTCTTCGAAGGTATCGAAGGGATATTTACGCAAGCCGCGACGGCCTGGGTAGTCCTTGACGTTCCACATATCGGCCCATGAATTAGGGGCTTTTCGTCCCTTGAACGCATCGGTGCGATACGCGAGGACCGTTGTATAAATGTTCGTGCCGACGCCATACGGCGACATGTACTGCGATGGAATCTTCGCGATCATCGGGTCCGTTTCAAGCCCATGCTTCTCCAGATATTCCTTGCCGCCGCCCGTGAGCAAAAGGATTGCCGGCTGGCTGATCTTCGCCATGTCCCACGTGTAGCTGCCGGTCTCGACCATGCTCTTGATCTGCGCGGTCGGTTCGGCATTGGCCTGCACGCCGACTACTTCAATGCCCGTCTTCTCCGTGAACGGCTTGTAGAACACCGCTCCGTACGCCTTGGTGTAAATGCCGCCATCGTCGCGAATGACGATCCGTTTGCTCGCTGCGCGCGACGGCGTCCAGACGAACGGGAATGCCACCGCGGCCGCGCCGGCTACGGCAGTTTTAATGACCGTGCGGCGGCCGGGCTGTTGAACCTCTTGAATCTCATCGCGTGCGGGCTGCTTTTTCATGTCGGCTCCAAGGGTGTGGATAGAAACAGAAACGCTGGTGGCGAATGTCCAGGCTTCGTGGGCGGCCTGAATCGGGTAATGAAGGTCAGGGCAGCAAACGTCCCGGATTGAACAGGTTGTGCGGGTCGAGCGCGTTCTTCACGGCACGCATCAAGCCGAGTTCGGTAGCGGATTTGTAGTGCGCCATTTCCGGCAACCCGGTTTGCCCGATGCCATGTTCCGCGCTGAACGTGCCGCGCAATTCGTGCGCGACTGCGTTCACGCAGTGGCGCATGGCGTTCGCCATCGCAGCNGGGTCAGCGAGTTCGCGCCAGGCATCGAAGGTGAAGAAGGGGATGAAATGCGCGTTGCCGTCGCCGAGATGCGCGACCACGATGATGTCGAGTCCGGGCACGATGGCGTGCACCGCTTGCGTGGATCGTTCGATGAACGCAGGCACCGCTGAAACCGGCACTGCGCAGTCGGTCGTCAGGCCCACGCCGGCTTTCTTGTTGGCTTCGGACACGCTATGGCGAATTTCCCAAAGCGTTGCGCGCTGCGTGTCGTTGCTGGCGATGACGGCGTCACGGATCAGGCCGGCTTCGGCGGCGTGTTCGAGCGTTTGCTGCATCAGCGCGGCCATTTCTTCGCCGCCGTGGGTGTCGCCCAGTTCGACCAGCACGTGCCATTCATGCAGTTCGGAGAGCGGATTGCGGCGGCCCGGCACATGCTCGATCACGAGTTCGAGCTGGAGGCGGTTGATCATCTCGAAGGCACTCAGCCGCGATCCGCAAGCGGCCTTGAACAAACCGAGAATGTGCAGCGCGGCCGCGGGATCGACAGGCGCGAACCAGGCGAGCGCGTGCTGGGTCGGCAGCGGATGCAGTTTCAGCGTAGCCGCCGTGATGATGCCGAGCGTGCCCTCCGTGCCAATGAACAACTGCTTCAGATCGAGTCCCGTGTTGTCCTTGCGCAGGGCGCGCAGACCGTTCCAGATGGTGCCGTCGGCGAGGACGACTTCGAGGCCGAGCACGTTGTCGCGCGTGTTGCCGTAGCGCAGGACACCCGTGCCGCCCGCATTCGTCGACAGATTCCCGCCGATCTGGCACGAGCCTTCAGCGCCGAGGCTCACCGCGTACAGGCGTTGTTCCGCTGCAGCCGCGTCCTGGACGGTTTTCAGTACGCAGCCGGCTTCGACTTCCATCGAATCATTGGCTGCATCTATATGATGAATGCGCCGCATGCGCGTCAAATTGACGATGACCGGCGGCAGCCCCTCGTTTGCCGGCACCGCGCCCGCGCACAGGCTGGTGTTGCCGCCCTGCGGCAGGACGGGNACGCCGTACGTCGCGCACAACCGCACGACCGCCGCCACCTGCGCCGTGTTCGAAGGCTGNACGACCGCTGCTGCCGGACCCTTATAGCGGCCGCGCCAGTCTTCTGTGAAAGGCGCGAGATCGGATTGCGCTGTCAGCACCGCATCGGCTCCGACTTCCGCTTCCAGGGCTGCGATCAACGCTGTGACGTTCTTCATGTCCCGTTCCTCGATAGGCGCCGGCGGCCGCTCGGATCACCGAAAACGGCCGCGTCTGAAAAAGAGGATAGGGAGAAAAAAATCGCATTGAAATGTATTTGATCGAAATGCGATTAAAGTAAGCGTTATCGCCAATGAGGCAGATCGAACGGGTCTGGGCGAATCGACCGATCGAGACTGCGACAAATTGTCTCGATGCTGAGAAAAACCCGTGGTTCAGGACCGTAAGCGCATACGATTTTTGGGGGACGATATCCGGACCTGTACCGTCCCTATGGCCTTGATTCCGCTCGATTCGTCCGCAAATGGGAGCTTGTCCCAGCTAAATGTTGTAGTTTTGCCGCGCGAGGCTACTAGATGCGGCTGATATTGGCGTTTACCGCACTAGTCGCAACCAAGTTGCTATAGACTGTCAGGCCCGCGCGAATCCTGCGCTTGTTAGCGCGCCCCGCCTCCAACTGATTCAGTTTTGCTCGAATCAACGCATTGATTAGCTGAATAGCTGAACCCGAGGTGACGACCCCGTTGGTCGTCACGGTGGTGCGCGTGTCTAACCGCCTGTGCACTGGTTTGCCATCGCAGAGCAAAGCTGTCGAGGAAATGTATGACAAGTTTTGATCCAACCGAATCTACTGCCGGCAACGGCACCCCTGCAAAAAAATCGAAAGCCCGTCGTGGGTCGGCCGACAAGCTGTCGCGCCCTTCAATGGACGAAAGCGTTTGCTCGCCCGAGCAAGCCGATGAACGTCAACGCCAGATGCGGGCGTTGATTCAGCTGGGAAAACAGCAAGGTTTCCTGACCCACGCAGAGATCAACGATCACCTGCCGGGTAACTTTGCTCAGACATCGGCTATCGAAACCATTGTCAGCACGTTCCGCGACATGGGCGTGGCCGTCTATGAAGAAGCGCCGGACTCCGAGACGCTGCTGCTGAATGACTCCGCCCCCACGGCGGTATCGGACGAACAATCGGACGAAGAAGCGGAAGTCACGCTTGCCACCGTCGACTCGGAATTCGGCCGGACGACCGATCCCGTGCGTATGTACATGCGTGAAATGGGCAGCACCGAACTGCTGACCCGCGCCGGCGAGATCGAGATTGCGAAGCGCATTGAAGACGGTCTTGGCGAGATGATCAAGGCGGCCTTCACGTGCCCGTCGACCGTGGCCATGCTGCTCACGACCGTGGACAAGATCGTGGCGGGCGAATTGCGCATCGACGAACTGGTCGACGGTTTCAAGGACAACACGCTGGACGACGACGTCGCGGTGGATGCCGGCGACGAGATCGACGAGGCTGAACTCGCGTCGGAAAGCGACGACGAAGACGGCGAGACCGAAGACGAGCAGGCCACGCGTGTAAACGCGACGCGGCTCAAGCATTTGCTGCGCGATTGCGTGCCCATTTTCGCGAACGTCCGTGAGCATTTCGATGCGTTCCACGCGGCGTATACCGCCGACGATTCGCGCACCGGCGACTGGCCGAGCGTGCAGGAACATATCCAGTGCGAGCTGGCGTCGATCCGCTTTACGGCTCGCACCATCGACCGTTTGTGCGCCGAAGTGCACGAGCAGGTCGAACAAGTGCGCGCTATCGAGCGCCGTATCCTGAAGATCGCCGTCGATCTGGCGGGCATGCCGCGTGAAAAGTTTGTTGAAGTGTTCCCCGGCCACGAGACGGATCTCGAGTGGACGACACGTCACGCTGCGGCATCGAATGTGTACGGCAAGGCGCTGGAACGCAGCCTGCCGGCCATTCAGGCGGAACAACAGAAGCTGATTCAGATCGAGTCGAACCTGATGCTGCCGCTGTTGCAACTGAAGGCGCTGAACAAGCAGATGACGTCCGCCGAGCACAAGATGCGTCAGGCGAAGCGCGAGATGACGGAAGCGAATCTGCGTCTGGTCATTTCCATCGCCAAAAAGTACGTGAATCGCGGCATGCATTTCCTGGATCTGATTCAGGAAGGCAATATCGGCTTGATGAAGGCTGTCGACAAGTTTGAATATCGGCGTGGCTGGAAGTTTTCGACGTACGCCACGTGGTGGGTGCGTCAGGCTGTGACGCGTTCGCTCGCCGACCAGGGCAGAACCATTCGCGTGCCGGTTCACATGATCGAGACGATCAACAAGCTGAACCGCGTATCGCGGGAAATTCTGCAGCAGACGGGGCAGGAAGCGCATCCGTCGGTGCTGGCTGTGCGGCTGGATTTGTCGGAAGAGAAGGTTCGCAGCATTCTCAAGATTGCGCGGCAACCGGTTTCGCTCGAAACGCCTTTGGGCGAAGACGGCGATACAACCTTGGGCGACATGGTGGAAGATTCGGCCACCGAATCGCCCGCGGATGCCGCCATGCACGCCGACATGCGTCTGGCCATCAAGGATGCGCTCGATTCATTGTCGCCGCGTGAAGCGAAGGTGTTGCGGATGCGCTTTGGTATCGATACGGTTTCCGACCATACGCTGGAAGAAGTCGGTAAGCAGTTCGACGTAACGCGTGAGCGGATTCGCCAGATCGAAAGCAAGGCGATGCGCAAGCTCGTGCATCCGAGCCGGTCGGAGAAGTTGCGGTCGTTCTTGGCGCATTAAGCTTGGATGGCGCCAGCGAACCTAAGAGGGTTCTGCTGACGTTTAAAGGGGGCTGCCGTTGGCAGCCCCCTTTTGCATGAACAATACCTATCCGTCACGCGCGTGGATTCGCTGCGGCACTGGCCTTAGTCTTATAGAACCCCGGCAACACCAGCGCATCTGGACTTCTCGCGAGATGCACGCCTTGCTCCACGGCAGCGTTGAACTGAAACGACGTCGTCCACAAGCGAATGCGGGTTCGAAAGAAGTCTGCCCACTGGAATTCGGCAAACGGCTCAGGCGTTTTAATATAGCCGCCCGCGTTCCGCACAAATGCCGCCAGGCTCCTATACGGGTCGTCTATTAGCCCCGAGACACTAGACGGAATAGCGGCAATGCCGTGCAAAATGCCGTGCTCGTCATAGGGATGCACCCAGCGTCTATTCGACATCTCCAGCCAGAACGCATCGCCTTTCAGTTTAGAAAGGTCCGCCATGACTTCAACATAGGCGTAATTAATCTGTGCGTCGAAAAGCGCCCGCGCGAGGTGATGATGGTCTGTAGCGAAGTGAGTTCCGTCGCGGCCCAACACGGCCGGAATAGGCGCGGCCTTCAGCGCGCGCTTCAATTCGTCCTCGGACAGGGACGCGAAGTGTTTGCGCTTTTCATCGACTTCAAGCATTCCTGCCGTTACCTGCGTCGGATGAATTTGCTTCAATTCCAGCCTGACAATTTTTTTCATAGTGGGCGCGCAGAGTCCTTGAGCAAGCGGCAAGCGTACCCGACGAATTCCAAGCCAACAAGTTTCCTGCGCAACAGGCGCGGGAAATGCACGCCAATCCGGCTATCTAAACGCGCCGGCTTCGCATTTTTCCTTCACTTCACTCACCGTCATTTTTCACGGTTATTGTTATGGAGAAGTTGAAGCGCGCTTGGTGTAAATGCTGAGGTCCGTGCCGATGAAACCGGTTAGGCTGTTGCCGATCCCGGATAGCGGCGATGATTAACAAATCGAGCGAAAGGCATATGTCAGCATCCGTCGCAAATTCTTCGACCAAAGTTGTTCAAGGCGCCCCCGTTTTAATGCTCGGCGCTGTCGGCGTCGTTTTTGGAGACATCGGAACAAGTCCGCTTTATACGCTTCGAGAATGCCTGAAGGCCGCGGGCGGAGTGACGCAGCCTAATGTGTTCGGCATCGTTTCACTGATCTTGTGGTCGATCCTGATCGTCGTCACGCTCAAGTACGTCAGCTTCGTGATGCGAGCAGGCAACGACGGCGAGGGCGGCATTCTTGCCTTGACCGCCCTGGCGTCGGGCGTCGCCCCCGAGCGCTTGCGCAACGTCCTGCTGACGCTCGGCGTGTTCGGTGCAGCCATGTTCTACGGCGACTCCATGATTACGCCGGCCATCTCGGTGATATCGGCAGTGGAAGGCGTGACGCTCGTCGATGCCCAATTGACCGCCTGGATCGTGCCCATTTCATTGGTTATCCTGACGGGTTTGTTCGCCATTCAGAAACACGGCACCAGTGTGGTCGGGAAGGTCTTCGGCCCGGTCATGGTGGTCTGGTTCCTGACATTGGCGGCGCTTGGGCTTCTTCACATCGTCCAGCATCCGGGCATTCTCGAAGCGGCTTCACCGACGTTCGCCATAGGATTCCTGGCTCATAGCCCGGGCACTGCGTTCATTGTGCTGGGTTCGGTCTTCCTGGCGCTGACGGGTGGCGAAGCCTTGTACGCGGACATGGGGCACTTCGGCAAAAAGCCGATCCGCCTGGCGTGGATGTTTCTCGTCTGGCCGAGTCTGGTGATGAATTATTTCGGCCAGGGCGCGCTCGTGCTGACGAACCCGTCCACGTTAAAGCAACCGTTCTTCGAATCGGCCCCTGGTTGGGCGCTCGTGCCCCTGGTCATCCTGGCGACGGCGGCGACCATTATCGCGTCGCAAGCGGTTATTTCGGGTGCTTTCTCCATGACAAAGCAGGCCGTGCAGCTTGGTTTCCTGCCGCGCATTCCGATCGTTCATACCTCGACGCATGAGATCGGGCAGGTCTATGTCCCGTTCATCAATCTCTCGCTGTTCGCGGCGGTTATGTTCCTCGTCGTGTTCTTTAAATCATCCGATAACCTCGCGTCTGCCTACGGCATCGCGGTGGCCTCCACGATGCTGCTCACGACCCTGCTGATGTATTTCATCACGAGCTCCCTCTGGCACTGGAAACCGCTGGCAACGGCGCTTGTTATCGGCCCTTTTGCGATTGTCGATGCGGTGTTCGTATCGAGTAATGTCAGCAAGGTGGCCGACGGCGGCTGGTTCCCCCTGCTTGCGGGCGCGACGCTGTTCACGGTCATGACGACGTGGCACAAGGGGCGCGAAACGCTGATCGACCGGATGAAGTCGGAGAACCTGCCGCTCAAGGAAATCATCCATTCACTGTGCAGGGGCAGCCACCCGCCGTCACGCGTGGACGGGACCGCGGTGTTCCCGGGCGGTGTAGCCGGCATGACCCCGACGGCCTTCATGCATAACCTCAAGCACAACCGCGTGCTGCACCAGACGAACATCTTTCTTGCCGGGACGACCGACAACGTCCCCCACGTACGGGACGCGGACAAGGCGGTGGTGGAAGACCTTGGCGACGGTTGTTATGCGGTCAGGGTACGTCACGGCTTCATGGAGATCCCGGACGTGCCGGTGCTTCTTACGCTGATCCAGAAGCAGATACCCGGCTGGACCTACGACGCCGCCGATACCTCGTTCTTCCTCGCCCGCGACACGATTCGTGCGACAGGGGAAAGCAAAGCGATGGCGCTTTGGCGCGAAAAATTGTTCGCGTTTTTGGGTCGCAACGCGGCGCAAGCGGCGGAGTACTACAGCTTGCCGCCTAACCGCGTGGTTGAGTTGGGCGGACAGATCAATATGTAGGGGCGGTGCTTAAGGCGGCAGTCTGCGAGGAACGCGCTCGTCTAGCCGGAGCTTAAGACGTGGGGAAGCGCTGTTGCGGTCGACGGACTTTCCTGTTTGAAAGGGGGTCATGTTCCGTCCTCGTGAGTAATCTGCCAAGTGGCTTATCATTGCTAAAACCCTCTCTCATGCAGCGAAACACAACGGGAGCGGGAGGTCGATTGCTTGCCTATGGGGGTCTAACCGGCGCCGGAGAGGACAGAACATGACTGCATCGAACGAAGTCGAGCACGCCGTAGCGAGGGACACCATCACTCGCTTTTATCGCGCGATCGAGCGTGCGGATATATCGCTTCTACGGACGGCCGTCACCTCGGATTGGCAGTATCTTCCGGGTGCATCGGGACAACCGGTGGGCGTGGAGCAGCTTGCTCCTATGCTTGCAGATCTGTTGCACGCGCTACCGGATATGAAAATCACGCTTCTCGATGTCCTGATCCACGACACCATGGTCGGTGTGCGAGCAAAGGTCACGGGCACGCAGTCGGGACCGCTGATGGGCATTCCGGCAACCTCGAAGCCGGTCGCTTTCGCGATTCATTCTTTTCATGAACTCCGCGACGACCGCATTGCGAAGACGTGGCACCTCGAAGATTGGCTAGGCGTGTTTCGGCAAATTGGCGAGTTGCCGCCGGGGCTGGCGACTCGGCCGAGCTAAGAAGCAAAGCATTCGGCAAAGGAATTATCGATACNCCCTCTCTGCAATGCAGACAGGCGGCTTGTATTCTTGTTGCGTGCGCCCCGGTGGCGGGCGCAATCTCGTGTCTCATCTGACAGGGACATGTCGCTGCTCGAGAGTTAGCTATTTCCCGCTAGGAGATCGCGGTTTTTGGCGGAATGCACTAACATTCGAATCCTCCACGGAGGATGACGTATGGAACTCGACAAGATAGATCGCGCAATCCTGATAGCGATCCAGGCCGATGGCCGCGCCACCAACGCAAGCCTTGCGGAAACAGTCGGCCTTAGCGAAACGCCGTGCGCTCGCCGGCTCAAGCGGCTTGAAGCCGAAGGTTATATAGAAGGGTATCGGGCGATCTTGTCCAAATCTGCATTGCACCTTGGTCTGGTCGCGTTTGCACTGTTGCGTTTTGGCGTGCACGACCGGCAACTGGCCGACCGGTTCGAACGTGAAATACAAGCTATTCCGCGCATCATTTCGTGCCACAACATTTCCGGCAGCGCCGACTATCTGCTGGAGATCGTCGCGCGGGATCTGGACGACTATGGCACGTTCCTGCGCGACGTATTGCGTGCATTGCCGGGCGTAACGTCGGTCGAGTCCACGCTTTCGTTACGCGAGGTCAAGCGCAATGCGGGATTGCCGATGCTCTAAGTGAATATTCATCAGGAATACAAACAAGCTCGCTCATTGCGATACAGGCTGGGAAGTTTCCGCGGCCTGACCAGCGTTATAAAACCGCACCAGATCGCCCTTCAGCGAATGCAGGGCTGCATCGTCGAGATAGATCATGTGACCCGTCGGATAATACGTGCGCTGCACATTTGATCGCAGCGACGGGTCCAGTCCCATATGAGCCAGATCGTATTCGGTCTGGAAGAACGGCGTCGCCAGATCGAAGTAGCCGTTGAGCGACAGCACGCGAAGGCGCGGATTTTGCCGCATCGCTTCGGCGAGGTCGCCGGCTGCGTAGGGCAGCGTGAGCTGTTCTCCCCACCACGCACGATGTTTCCAGTTCCACTGCTTCAACGCATCGTCATTGAATACGCGATACGTATCCTTCGCTTCGTAGTGGAGGTCTTGCACGAGATGCTCGTGGAACGCTGCGTCGAAGGCGCTCGATACGCTGGTCACCGACGCGTCGTAATCAGGGTTCTCGGACGCGTCGTCGTAATCAATGCCTTCGAATCGCGCATCGTAACGCCCCACGCTGCGGGACTCGCTTCTCAGCAATTGTTTGCGAAACCGGGGCGGCCAGATTTGCAGCCGCGTTTGCTTGATATAACCAACGTCGAGGCCCGTGTAGTGGGCAATGCGCGCGGCGATTGCATCGCGCTCCGGCTCGGGCAGCGAATCTCCCGCGGCTAACGCTTGCGCGTAGGGACCCGAAGCGAACGCGCGGACCTCGTCGAGGAACGCCGGCAAGCTCGACGGCTTGGGCGTGATCTTGTCGTGATACCAGGCTATCGCGGCATAGGTCGGCAAGTAGCTCTCGCTCTCCAGATCGGTCCCCGGCGCATGCGCTCCCGAGTTGAGGATCGAGGACATCAACACGACCCCGTTCAACGCAATATTGCTTTGACTCAAGCGATACGCAAGCATGGCGGCGCGTGCTGTTCCGTACGATTCGCCGAGCAGATACTTCGGCGAATTCCAGCGCTGGTTGACCGTCAGGTAGCGCTCGATAAAGTGTTCGAACGCGTCCAGGTCTTCATCGACTCCCCAGAAACGTTTCCCGGTCGCGCGGCCTACGATCCTTGAAAAGCCGGCACCCGGAGCATCGATAAAAACCAGATCGGTTGTGTCTATAAGGCTGCCTGGATTGTCCGATAACACATACGGCGCCGGTGCCGTGATGGCGGGACTCGATGTTCGTGCGCGCTTGGGTCCGAACGATCCCATCAACAGAAAGACGCTGCCCGCGCCCGGGCCGCCGTTAAAAAGAAACGTGATGGGACGCGTGCCGGAGTTTTTCGTATTGGCGGTGTAAGCGACATAAAACACGCTTGCTTCAGCCTGGCCCGCGTTGTTGCGCAGAAGCAGATTGCCGGCCGTGGCCGTGTAGTCGATCTTCTTACCATCGAGCCGGATTGAATGCCGCGTAACCGACGTGGTTTCCGGCGGGACCGGTATCGGCGTGTCGGCTTTCGTCGCGCTGGCGGCATCGCTGGCTGCGGCTGCGGTTGCGGTTGCAGCTGTTCGCGTGGCGCCTGGCCGGCTGGGACGATTAGCATTGGCCTCTGACGCAGCGCCGGATGATCTGTCGGTCTCCGGGCGTAACAGTGTTCCAACCGGCGATGAAGCCGGCGCGTCAGGTGACTCCTGCGTGTCGGACGCGCTCGAACTCTCGGGCGGAGTTGCGCCGTTTTCCTGGGCAATCACAGCCAATGGACCACTGGCTAAACCAAGCACGATCAGACCGCGTACCACTGAGTAGAAACAAGCGCGCATCTTAGCCCCGGCTGTTCTTGTTTTCTTTAGGTGCAGCCTGGATTCTCGATAAGCCGGCTAGCGACGTCAATAGCGCTCTCCTCGTTGGAGTTCCGATGCGAGATCTGTAAGCGCGCATGTAAGTATTTCGAAGTCGTAGTGTTAGCCAAGATGCTTGCCGGTCATAAGTACAACATGAGGCAAATGACGTTTGAGTTAACCCTTAGCACGATTATCCATCCAACAGTCTTAGCGCCTTCGAGCACGACATCAATTCCCCGACCCGCTCGCGCTTTCCTATACTTGGATCAACCAGAGATAACAAACCGCTTTTCGCCTGACAATTAAACCGGCTTCCGGATCGCCCCAGAACAAGCAGACCGACGATCCGTACCCGGGGCCAGAGGCTCCCGGAGGCGGCCATCTGGAGGAGACATGGGACTACATGCACCCGCTGCAACCGGCGCTGAGAACGTCGGCGAGCCCCAGCCGCACCGGCCGGCCATGTTTGGCCTGGCGCTGGCTGCCCTTGGCGTGGTTTATGGAGACATCGGCACCAGTCCGTTGTACACCCTGCAAACCGTCTTCGATTCATCCAACGGCTTGAAGCTGGATGCCGGCAATGTGATCGGCATTGTCTCGCTCATCTTCTGGTCGCTGATGGTGGTCGTCTCGCTCAAGTACGTGACGCTCATCTTGCGCGCGAACAATCACGGCGAGGGCGGAATCATGGCGCTGCTGGCGCTCGCCGCGTCTTCGGTGGCGAACAGGCCCCGGCTTCGCCATGTCCTGCTGGGCGTCGGTGTGATGGGCGCAGCGCTGTTCTACGGCGATGGTGTCATCACCCCCGCCATATCGGTCCTGAGCGCGGTCGAAGGCTTGCAGGTCGTGACACCGCTGCTCAAACCCTATGTCATTCCCGTTACGCTTGCCGCGCTGATCACCTTGTTCATGATGCAAAAGCACGGGACGTCCGGCATTGGGGCTGTATTCGGTCCGATCATGGTGGTGTGGTTCATCGTGCTGGCCGGGGCGGGGCTCATCAAGATCATGGACGCGCCGCATATCCTGGTCGCGCTCAATCCGCTTGCCGGGCTGGCGTTTTGCCTGCATCACCGGTGGTTTGCGTTTGTCGCCCTCGGGGCAGTCGTGCTGTCGCTGACGGGCGCCGAGGCGCTATATGCCGACATGGGGCATTTCGGCGCGCGCCCGATCCGGCTTACATGGTTCGGCCTGGTATTCCCGGCGCTCGCATTGAACTACCTCGGCCAGGGCGCGTTGTTGCTGGCCGATCCCTCCGCTGTGCAGAATCCGTTTTATCGATTGTTCCCGCAATGGTCGGTTTTTCCCATGGTCGTGCTGTCGACGATAGCCACGGTGATCGCTTCGCAAGCCGTGATTTCAGGCACCTATTCGATGACCAAGCAGGCGATGCAACTCGGCTTCTTGCCGCGTATGAACGTGGTGTATACATCGGCGAAGGAGATCGGGCAGATATACGTTCCGGGCATCAACTGGACCTTGCTTGTCGCGGTCGTGGCGGCTGTGATCGGGTTCGGTTCATCAACTGCGCTGGGATCGGCTTACGGTATCGCTGTCACCGGCACCATGCTTATCACGACCGTGCTGACGTTCTTCGTGGTGCGGTACGCGTGGCATTACAACTGGTTGCTCTGCGTGGGCGCCACGGTGTTTTTCTTTGTGATCGACGCTACATTCTTCTCGGCCAATCTACTCAAGATCGCACAGGGCGGCTGGTTCCCGCTGGCTATCGGGCTGGTCATGTTCGCCGTCATGACCACGTGGGGGCGCGGCTGGGAAATGATGCTGGGCGAAGCCAGGATACGGGCCGGGACCACGCCGCTGAAGCCGTTCCTGGAATCGCTGCTGGCTCATTCGCCGGTGCGTGTTGGCGGGACAGCTATTTTCCTGTCTCCCAATTCCAATGGCGTGCCGCATGCGCTGCTGAACAATCTGATGCATAACCAGGTGCTGCACCGGCGCGTGGTGTTCCTGACGGTAGCCAACAAGGAGGTCCCGTGGGTTGGGGAGCGCGAGCGGGTGTTGGTGCAATCGCTGTGCTGCGATTGCTATCACCTCACGATCGCTTACGGCTTCAAGGACGAGATCAATTTGCCGCGTGCCCTTGAAGCATGCAAGTCATATGGCCTTGTGTTCGAGCCGTCGGAGACGTCCTATTTCCTGAGCCGCGCGACGGTGGTCCCCACACGCGGCAAGGGGATGGCGCTGTGGCGCGAGCGGTTGTTCGCCGTCATGTTGCACAACGTCGGCAACGTTGCGGCGTATCTCAAGCTGCCGGCCAATCGCGTGGTGGAACTCGGGTCGCGAGTTGAGCTTTAAGGCTTGGACGTTTGGATGCTGGCGCCTCGCAAACAGCGAGGCGACCAGCAGACTTTACGGCTCCTCGCCGTAACCGCCACCGCCCGGCGTCTGGATGACGAAGACATCGTCGGGATTCATCTGCGCCTGATGCCTCGCGCCGAACATTTCGCGCTCTGTTTCCCCAACTCGCTCGACCCAGTTCACACCGGCCGCACCCGGCTTGCCACCGGCCAGTCCGAATGGTGCGACGCGGCGCCGGTTGGACAGGATCACCGCGGTCATCGGCGCTAGGAAACGTATGCGCCGCTCGGTGCCATCGCCGCCCGCATGCAGTCCCGCACCGCCGCTGCCGCGCCGGATCCGGAAGTCATCGAGACGGACCGGAAAGCGCCATTCGAGCACTTCGGGATCGGTCAGACGCGAGTTGGTCATGTGCGTCTGGACCGCGCTGCAGCCGGCAAAGGACGGACCCGCGCCCGCACCGCCACAGATGGTCTCGTAGTATTGGAACTGCTCGTTGCCGAACGTGAAGTTGTTCATCGTGCCCTGTGCCGCGGCCATCACGCCGAGGGCGCCGTAGAGCGCATCGGTGACGACTTGCGAGGTCTCGACATTGCCCGCCACGACCGCCGCCGGATAGTGCGGATTGAGCATCGATCCTGCCGGGATGCGTATCTCAAGCGGCTTCAGACAACCGGCGTTAAGCGGGATATCGTCGTCCACGAGCGTGCGGAAAACGTACAGCACGGCCGCCTTGCAGATCGCCGATGGCGCGTTGTAGTTGTTCGGTTGTTGCGCACTCGTGCCCTCGAAGTCGATCACGGCTGAGCGTGTCTCGCGGTTGATTGACACCGCCACCACGATCTTCGCGCCGTCGTCGAGGGTATATTCGAAGCGGCCGTCCTTCAACACCGAAAGCGTCCGTCGCACGACTTCTTCTGCGTTGTCCTGCACGTGCTGCATATAGGCGCGCACGACGTCGAGACCGAACTGCCCGCACATGCGTTCCAGCTCCTGTGCGCCCTTTGTGCAAGCGGCAACTTGCGCGCGAAGATCGGCGAGGTTCTGCTCGACGTTGCGCACCGGATACTGACCGGAGGTCAGCAGACCGCGGATCTCGCGTTCGAGGAAACGTCCTTGCGCCACGAGTTGCACGTTGTCGAGCAGCACGCCTTCCTGATCGACATGCGTGGAGTCCGGAGGCATGGAGCCGGGCGTGATGCCGCCGATATCCGCATGATGCCCGCGGGCCGCTACATAGAAGGTCGGCGTGCGGCTGGTGTCGACGAACACCGGCATGACGACGGTCACGTCGGGCAAGTGCGTGCCGCCCGCGTACGGCGCGTTGAGGACGTAGACATCGCCGGCTTGCATGGTTCCCGCACGACGCTCGATGATCGTCTGCACGCTTTCGCCCATCGATCCAAGGTGCACCGGCATGTGCGGCGCGTTGGCGATGAGGTTGCCGCCGGTATCGAAGAGCGCGCACGAAAAGTCGAGCCGTTCCTTGATGTTCACCGAGTACGAGGTGTTCGCGAGCGTCACACCCATCTGTTCGGCAATCGACATGAACAGGTTGTTGAAGACTTCAAGTAGTACCGGGTCGGCTTGCGTACCGGCTGCGTGACGATTGACGAGCGCGATCGTTCGCTCGACGACGAGATGATTGTGCTTGCTCACCACGACTTGCCAGCCGGGTTCGATCACCGTCGTTCCGGTACGCTCGTTCACGATCGCCGGTCCGGCGATACGCGCGCCCGGCGCCAGCGCATCGCGGTCGAAGACGGGCGTGTCGCGCCATTCGCAGCCCGTGAAAATACGCGTGGTGGCGAGCGCTTCCGCATTTACCGATGCTTGAGCAGCCAGCGGCCATTGTTCGTCCTCGGCGCCCTGCGTGCGGCCGATTGCTTCGACCGCGATGGCTTCGATAATCAACGCCTTGCTCGGCATGAGGAAGCCATAACGCGTGCGATACAGACTCTCGAACGTTGCTACGATCTTCGCGGGTTCCATCGAGAAGTCGATTTCGAGTGCGGTATCCGTGCCGTCGTATTTGATATGCAGCGTGCGCCGCAACGCGATGTTACCGGCCGGGATGCGTTGCCCGGCGACTTCGTTTTGTGCCGCCGTTTCGAGCGGCCCGAATGTCTGATCGCAAGTGGCGAGAGCTTCCTGATCGAGCGGCATTTCGAGCGCCTGCTGACGCAGTGCGCGGACATCGGCGAGACCCATGCCGTACGCCGACAGCACGCCCGCTAGCGGATGGATGAAGACGCGAGTCATGCCGAGCGCATCGGCTACGAGGCACGCATGCTGACCACCCGCGCCGCCAAAACACGCGAGCGTGTATTTCGTCACGTCGTAGCCGCGTTGCACGGAGATCTGCTTGATCGCGTTCGCCATGTTCTCGACAGCGATCTTCAGGAACCCTTCCGCAATTTCTTCTGGCGTTCGCGCGACGCCGGTCGCGGCCTCTACCGCCGAGGCCACTTCCACAAACTTGCGTTGCACGACATCGGCATCGAGCGGCAGGTCGCCGTCCGGCCCGAATACGCGCGGGAACCAGCGTGCGCTGATCTTGCCGGTCATCACGTTGCAGTCCGTCACGGTCAATGGACCACCGCGTCTGTACGATGCCGGTCCCGGATTCGCACCCGCGCTTTGCGGCCCGACGCGAAAACGCGCGCCGTCGAAACTGCAGATCGAGCCGCCGCCCGCCGCGACCGTGTGGATCTTCATCATCGGCGCACGGATGCGAACACCGGCCACCTCAGTCGCAAACTCGCGTTCGTATTCGCCTGCGTAGTGCGTGACGTCGGTCGATGTGCCGCCCATGTCGAAGCCGATGATCTTGTCGAAGCCAGCTAGCTTCGATACCTGCGCTGCGCCCACAATACCGCCCGCCGGTCCCGAGAGGATGGCGTCCTTACCCTGAAAGCGGTGGGCGTCGGTGAGGCCGCCATTGCTCTGCATGAACTGCAGCGGTACCGCGCCGAGATCGCTTTCGACCTGCACGATGTAGCGGCGCAGGATGGGCGACAGGTACGCGTCGACCACCGTGGTGTCGCCTCGCGATACCAGCTTCATCAGCGGGCTCACTTCGTGACTGACCGAAATCTGCTTGAAGCCGATTTGCGTCGCCAGTTCCTTGAGCTTCTGTTCGTGCGTGGTGTACCGGTAGCCGTGCATCAGCACGATTGCGCAGGAACGGATGCCGTTATCGAAGGCGCTTTGCAACGCCCGGCGCGCCTGTTCGACATCGAGTTCGCGCACCACCTCGCCACGCGCCCCGATCCGTTCATCGATCTCGACGACCTGTTCGTACAGCAGCGTCGGCAATTCAATATGGCGCACAAACAGCTTCGGCCGGCTTTGATACGCGATACGCAGGGCATCGGCGAAACCTTTCGTGATCGCGAGCACGGTCGGCGCGCCCTTGCGTTCGAGCAGCGCGTTCGTCGCGACCGTCGTGCCCATTCGCACGCTATGGATCAGTTCGGCCGGCACGGCTTCATCGCTCGCGATGCCCAGCAATTCGCGGATGCCATGCACGGCCGAATCGCGATACCGCTCGGGGTTCTCCGACAACACCTTGTGCGTGACGATGCGGCCGTCGGGGCGGCGCGCGACGATATCGGTGAACGTGCCTCCGCGGTCGATCCAGAATTGCCAGCGGCGGTCTTGCGGGACGGGGGTGGAAACAGCCTGCTTCATGACGATGAGATCCAGTTATAAAGGATGACTTAGGATATGAGTTTCGCGCCACGTGTTTCCGGCAACGTCAGCGCGGCCAGAATGACAACGCCATACGCAGCTGCCGCGAACGTTCCAATCGCGATGCCGAGCGACATTTTCTGCGCGACAAAACCGATCAGGAACGGAAAGGTCGCGCCGACTGCACGGCCGAAGTTGTAGCAAAAGCCCTGACCGGAGCCGCGAATGCGCGTGGGGAACAGTTCGGTCATGAACGCACCCATCCCCGCAAAGATTCCCGATGCAAAGAAGCCGAGCGGGAAACCGAGGACAAGCAGCAGGCCGTTGCTCATCGGCACGCGGGTATAGACGAGCGCGATGATCATCGAAGCGAGCGCGAACACGATGAAGTTGAGCCTTCTGCCGAAGCGGTCGCTAAGAAATGCCCCGCACAGATAACCCGCATACGATCCGGCGATAACCACGGCGAGATAACCGCCCGTGCCGACCACGCTCAGGTGCTGCTCGGTCTTCAGGTAGGTCGGAAGCCACGTAGTGATGGCGTAATAACCGCCTTGCGTGCCGGTGGCGAGAATGGCTGTGCGCAGCGTAGTCAGCCAGATGCCGGGGCCAAAGATCTCGAGGAAAGAGCTGCGGTCGTTGGTTTCTAGTTCGCGTTGTTTCTGTTGCTTGTGGACCTCGGGTTCATCGACAAGACGGCGGATCAGGATCACGAACGGCGCGGGCAAGATCCCGAGCGCGAACAGTGCTCGCCACGCGATGTCGCCGGGGAGGAACGAAAACACCAGCGTATAGAGACCTGCGGCCACGGCCCAGCCGATTGCCCAGCCCGCCTGCACCATGCCCACCGCCTTGCCGCGGTCACGCGGCCGGATCACCTCGCCGATCAACACCGCACCCGCGGTCCATTCGCCGCCGAAGCCAAAGCCCATCAAACCGCGTGCGACCAGCAACTGCGTGTAGTTTTGCGCGAATGCGCAGACGAGCGTGAAAAACGCGAACCAGAGAATGGTGATCTGCAGCGTCTTCACGCGGCCGATGCGATCCGACAGAATGCCTGCCACCCAGCCGCCGAGCGCGGACGTCAGCAGCGTCACCGTGCCAATCAAACCGGCTTCGCCTTTGCTCAGGCCCCAGGTTGCGATCAGTGTGGGGATCACGAAGCTCAGGAACTGCGTGTCCATGGCGTCGAGTCCGTAGCCGATCTTGCAGCTCCAGAACGCGCGCTTTTCGCTTGTGGTCGTATGTTTGTACCAGCCGAACATGCCGCCGCTCGCGGGTTCATCGGCCGGCGCTTCAACTTGCGTACTCGCATAGCGTGCTTCGGTATTCATGGGTTTCTCCAGGGTTCGTGAGCGGGCGCTCAGAGCACGGCGAGCGATGCGTTGGGGATATCGGTCATGAGCATGTGACCCGGCCGATGCGCGATCGCGAACGGCAGGCGTGCGCTTTCGATGGCGCTTTGCGGTGTCACACCGCACGCCCAGAACACAGGTATTTCATGCTCGTGGATCGAGACGGGTTGGCCGTAGTCGGGTCGCATCAGGTCTTCTATGCCGAGCACTGCCGGGCTGCCCAGATGCACCGGCGCACCGTGTACCGATGGAAACCGGCTCGTGATCTGGACAGCGCGGACGGCGTGCGCGCCGCTCATCGGACGCATGGAGACGACGAGCTCGCCGCCGAACGGCCCAGCCGCCTGATTGGCAATGTTCGTGCGAAACATCGGCACGTTGACGCCTTCGTCTACGTGGCGCAGCGGGATACGTTCGCGCGCCAGCATCTGCTCGAACGAGAACGAGCAGCCGATGGCAAATACCACCAGATCGTCGCGCCAGAGTTCGACAATATTGTCGGGCTGTTCGCACAGCACCCCGTCGCGATACACGTTGTAGCCGGGCACGTCGGTGCGGATATCGAGGTCGCGGCCGAGCGCCGGCACGTTCCACTGACCCGGTTCTCCCACGCCGAGCAGCGGACATGCTTTCGGATTGCGCACGCAAAAGCGCAGGAAATCCTCAGCGTAGACACTTGGGATGATGGCGAGATTGGCTTGCGCGAACTCGCCGCAATGACCGGCCGTCGGACCGGTAAAACGCTTGCTGCGGACTTGCTGGCGGAAAAGATGCGGCATGGCTTCAGGTCCTTACGGTGCGTTGAAATAGGCGATGAGACGCAGGTTAGGGGCGCAAAAATAGCTGCGCCAGCGAGTTATTCCGCTCGCATGTGTTAAGGTTTTCTTAACAGATTCGTGGGGGTTTTCACGTAGCCTGCCTAGCGTGATCGGCTTGAAGAATCGACGCCAAGCATGGCTGCATGCCTTTGCGCGCGGCATTCTGCAGCGCAAAGGAAGAAGAACCGAAACGTATCGACTGCTCACAAATACCCTGCACAAAGGATCGATTGCGCAGACGCATTTTTTTGGCGGAGTTAATAATTCCTCCGGGCTGCCGTTAAGCGAAGCAGCGGGCTCGTTCTCCCGCGCCTCTTTCGTTCGCCGTTCCTTTCAATTGGAAAACAAAAATGAACCGTCTGTCCTTGCGCCAGAAGCTATGGATGCCGCTGATTCTTTCGTGGCTCGGCCTTTTGACGCTGACTGTCTGGCACGCTTACCAGACGCGTGACTTGCAATTGTCGGAGCGTCACCGCGACCTGGGCGATATTGTCGAGATGTCATATTCGATTGCTGCCGGCCTCGACAAACTCGCGCAAAGCGGCAAGATGTCCGCCGATGCCGCGAAGCAGGAAGCGATCGCGCGGATCGGCGACCTGCGGTATGACGGCGGCGGTTATGTGACCATTGTTGGGGCGAATTCGGTCATGGTCATGCATCCGATCAGCCCGAAGCTGAACGGCAAGGACATGTCGGACTGGAAGGACGCGAAGGGCAATGCGCTCTACAAGGCCATCGCCGCGGCCGGCGGTTCGCCGGAAGGCGGGGGCTTTCTCGAGTATTGGTGGCCGAAGCCGGGCGAGACCGAACCGAGCTCAAAGCTGGGTTATACGAAGCGCTATCAGCCGTGGAACTGGGACCTGATTGCCGGCACGTACCAGGACGATATCCAGGCCGCGTTCTACCGCACGCTCTGGCATTCGTTCCTGATGCTGTTCGCGCTCGGCGCGGCAATTTCGCTGTTCGCGTCGCTGGCGATCAAGAGCGTGCGCCGCTCGCTCGGCGGTGAACCTGCCGCTGCTGCGGAACTCGCGCGGCAGATTGCATCGGGTGATCTGACGGGGCGCATCGACGTGACGACCGGCGATACGGAGAGCGTCATCTCGGCCATTGCACATACACGCGACAGTTTGGCGGGTACGGTATCGCGCGTGAAAGATGCCGCCGACGCCATCAAGCTCGCTGCAGCGGAAATTGCCACCGGCAACGCGGATCTGTCGAGCCGGACCGAGCAGCAGGCCGCCTCGCTGCAAGAGACCGCGGCGGCGATGGACGAGATCACCTCCACCGTGAAGGCGAATGCCGAGAACGCGTCGCAAGCGAGTCAGGTGGCGGCGAGTGCATCGGCGGAAGCAGTGCGGGGCGGTACCGTGGTGGGTGATGTGGTCGAGAACGTGCGCGCCATCGCAACGAGTTCGAAGCAGGTCGCGGAGATCACGTCGGTTATTGACGGCATTGCGTTCCAGACGAATATTCTTGCGCTGAACGCGGCAGTGGAAGCGGCGCGCGCCGGCGAAAACGGCCGTGGCTTTGCCGTGGTGGCAGGCGAAGTGCGCAGCCTCGCGCAACGCAGCGCGGCGGCGGCAAAAGAGATCCGCGTGCTGGTCGATGCATCGCTGACGCAGATTGAAAACGGCGCGGGACTCGCGGAAAACGCGGGCAAGGCAATGGCCGATATCGTCACGGCGGTCAAACGCGTGACGACGATTGTCGAAGACATTGCAACGGCGTCGAACCAGCAGAGCGTGGGCATTGAGGAGGTCAACCGGGCCATCGCGCAGATGGACGGCACCACGCAGCAGAACGCGGCGCTGGTGGAACAAGCGGCCGCCGCGGCGAGTTCGATGAACGACCAGGCGCTTCGTCTCGGCGAGGCCATGCAGTCATTCCGGTTGACGCCTGCATGAACACACGCTTCCTCGAGACCTTCGTGACGCTGGCCGAGCTCGAAAGTTTTCGGGCGACAGCGCGTGTCCTGCACGCCACGCCCGCGACGATCTCGCTACGCATCAAGTCGCTCGAGGACGAGTTGAAGACCGAGCTGGTCGATCGTTCGTCAACGGCCTTCCGCTTGACGACTGCGGGGCAGAGCCTGCTCGGGCTCGCGAGGAACGTGGTGGATGCCGCCCGTGCGTTGCGCGAGGCGGCGGGTCAGGAAGTGGTGGTGGGCGGCAAGCTGCGGCTGGGAGTGATCGAAACGGTCGTCCATAGCTGGCTTTCGCACTACATCACGTATCTCAACGCGAACTATCCGAAGCTCGACGTCGATCTCACCGTCGATTCGAGTTCGGTGTTGCAGCGCCGTTTGCTGAGCGGCGAACTCGATCTCGTCATCCGCGTGGAAGGGATCGATAGCACCAAGATCGCATCGAGTGCGATTGCGAGTTATCCGGTGCGCTGGATCGCGCGACGCGGGCTGTTGTCACGACGCGCGGCAGGACTTGCGCTGCGCGTTTTGCAGCGGCCTATTGTTACGTTCGGCCGTGGCACGGCACCCCAGGTAGCGCTGGAGAGCATTGTGCATGCGCTTGCGCGGCAGGAAAACATGCGGCCGGAACAGACGCGCATTACATGCTCGCCGTCGGTGGCGGCGATCGTTCAACTGGTGCGCGACGGGTACGGCGTTGCGGGTATTCCCAGTCTTTTCGTTGCCAAGGAACTGCAAAGCGGCGAGTTCGTCGAGCTGCCGCTGAAACCTGTTCCGCCACCGATCATCGTGTCGCTTTGCAAGCCGGTCGATGCCAGCGTGATGGTGAACGCCGCGGCCAATGCAGCCCACGTCGCGTGTTCCGCCTACTCCAAGTCGATCAAAAAAGACTTCCTGGAAGGGCTTTAACGTTAAGGCGCCGAGTGTGCCTTGCGCTGGAACACTACCGTTGGCTTGCCTTTGTAAGACGTCGTACGGCTTTGCGCGAAAGCACATTTCCTGGCTAGCGCAAGCGAGGCCGCGTTCTCCGGCGAGATGATGCAGACCACCTCCGCTTCGGGCCATCGTGTATCTGCCCACTGCAACGCAGCGCGTACGGCTTCGGTCGCGTAACCCTGTCCTTGCGACGACACCGTCAGCATCCAGCCGATCTCCGGCGCTTCATCGAATGCCGGGTCGATACCGCGCTTGTATTGCCCGAAGCCGACTTCGCCCAAGAACTTCCCGCTGTGCTTTTCGCTGACCACCCAGTAGCCGAATCCCATCAACGTCCAATGCCCCACGCTTCGAAGCAGGCGCGCCCACGCTTCTTCCTTCGTGAAGGCGTTACCGGTGACGTGGCGCACGACCTTGATGTCGGACCACATGGCGAAGATATCGTCGAAGTCACTGTGTTGCGGAGGACGGAGGATGAGGCGTTCTGTTTCTATAACAGGTGCGGATTCGGGCATGGTTGGAGTTGTTTTCTCGAGGCGAAGAGAATCATGCCTTGGCGGTTTGCCAGCGCGCAATACGCGACAACACACGTTCAGTGCCAGCGAGCTTCACCAGGCGACGCGCACTTTCGCGTTCAATCAACGCCTTGAGCGCTTCGTGAATCAATTTTGAATGTTCTTCCAGCCCGGTATAAGCCTGGGCCTTTGCCAAAAGCTCGTCATCGAGATCGATGGTAGCGCGCATGAAAACCTCCATTCGGGGAACCACGAATTTTGGCTCAATCGATGCGGCGCTCTGTGTCATTTCGTAGGCACGTGCTTTCGGCCACCGCGTTGCGCTGACTAACCACCCCTCACGCCATCACACCGCTATGCTCCGACACCAGCATCTCGATCAACGCGCTCAGATCGCGCGTTGCCTCATTGCGCATGGTCGGCGCAATATGCAACTCCAGTTCCGCGGGTGGCAAGGCTGGCAGCCCGTGCGTCTCGTCGAACGTGCGCCAGCATGCGGGCAACGTACGACGATCAATAATCGTTACTGCCGCACCATGATTCACCGCAATGCGGATGCCCGTCGGGCTCTGGCTCGTGTACACGAGTTGATAATCGCGCCCGATCGCGGTCAGCGCCTGCAACCCACGCTGCCGGTACGTACAACTTTCATCGAAGAGCGCTAGCGGCACGGGCGCATCCACCGGCAATACAAAATCGCGATGCGCCGCCCAGACCAGTTCCTGACGCGCTAAGGGTTTTCCCCCGGCACGCTCGCCGTGCCGCACCACCAGCGCCAGATCTAGTTCCCCCGCACCCAGCCGCTCCAGCAACTCCAGCGACGTCCGGCAATGAATATGCGGCCTCGCACCCGGACGCAACGCGTAAAACGCCCGCAGCAATTCCGGCAGCCACAGCTCCGCATAATCCTCCGGCAGGCCGAAACGAATCACGTTGCCGCGGCTGCCCCGTGTCAGCGCGGCGATCGCCTCGTTTTGCACCTGCAATATCCGCCGCGCGTGGATCAGGAAATTCTCGCCGTCGCTGGAGAGCGCGAAATGGCGGCTATTTCGCATGAAGAGATGCGCGCCGAGCCGTTCCTCGAGCGTCCGGATACGTAGGCTGATGGTCGATTGCGTGCGATGAAGCTGCCGTGCCGCCGCCGTAAAACCTCCGCTTTCAGCCACGACGACGAACGCACGCACCAGTTCTGCATCGAGTGAAGCGATCTTCGACCAATCGGGTTCGCTAATGGAATCCATCGGAAATACTCGCTTTCCAAAAGAAATTGGCCGCCAAAAGATCGGGCCGTCGTTCGCAGATTGTTGTTGAAGTCGACTCGTAAATCCACTCGCCAAAATATCGATTTGGAGCCTGCCGTGGTTCTCTCCGTTTCACTTGCCGATGCTGAATGCCTTGATCTCAGCGATATCGTCAACACCGACCGCTATCCCCTGCACGACCCGGACAGCCCGCGCCTGAACGATCTGGTGGCGGCCTGCCGCGCGGAGCTGGCAGCGAGCGGCAGCGCGGTGCTGCACGACTTCCTGCGCCCGGAAGCGCTGGAGCGGGCGCGCAACGAGGGTCGCGCCCTTGCCGCTAAAACCTACTTTTCAACTCGTAAGGTCAACGCTTACTTTACCGCCGACGACCCCGCGCTGTCCGAAGCCGACCCGCGCCGCATCTTCATGGACCGCACCAGCGGTTTTGTGACACGCGACCTGATTCCCGCGGATGCCATCGTGCACCGAATCTACGTCGCCCAGGCGATGAAACGTTTCGTTGCTGCCTGCCTGGGGGAAACACGGGTATGGGAATACGCCGATCCGTACGCGGGCCTGGTGCAGAACGTGATGCCGCCCGGCACCGAGCAGCCGTGGCACTACGACACGAACGAATTCATTGTTTCGATGATGACGCAGCAGCCCACCGCCGGCGGCGACTTCGAATACTGCCCGAACATCCGCTCGCCGCAGGGCGAAAACTACGAAGGCGTCGGCCGCGTGGTGCGCGGCGAGACGCGCGAAGCCATCAACGTCATCACCTTGCGTCCGGGTGACCTGCAGTTGTTCAAGGGCCGTTTTTCGCTGCACCGCGTCACGCAGGTGGCGGGTGAAGTCGAGCGTCACACGGCCATCTTCGCGTACTCGCAAAAGCCTGGCGTGATTGGACGGCTCGAACGGACACGCCAGTTATACGGCCGTGTTTCGGAAGCTCATCTGGAAGCCGAGCAACGGCTGGTTCGCGCCGATAGCCTGGTCGATTAACTCTTATAAGAACCCCACATGTCGATTATTCGCCCCACCCATCTCCCTGAAGATTGCGAACCCACGCAGGTAGAAATTGCACAGATCCAACGCGACCGGCTTGCCGCCGTGCGTCGCGAGTTAAAGAAGCGCGATCTCACCGCAGCTGTTTTGTTCGACCCGACGCATATGCGCTACGCCACCGGCTCGCGCAACATGCAGGTCTATTCGATGCGCAACCCCGCGCGCTATGCGTTCGTGCCGGCCGAAGGCAAGGTCGTGCTGTTCGAATACGCGGGCTGCGATTTCCTGGCTGAAGGACTGGACACCGTCGATGAAATTCGTCCCGCCACAGCCATTTCCTATTACTTTTGCGACGACATGCTTCGCCAGGTCACCGAGCGCTGGGCTGACGAGATCGATGAGCTGGTGAAACAAAGCGGCGGCGGCAAGCGCATCGCTATCGAAAGTGCGACGTCCGCTGCGGCGTTCGCGTTACAGGCGCGCGGCTATCAGGTCTTCGATGCACAGGAGCCGCTCGAACGCGCACGCGCCATCAAGGTGCCGAACGAGATCAAGATGATCCGTGCGTCGCTGCGTGCGGCCGAAGAAGGCGTGCGCAAGCTGGAAGCGGCGCTCGTGCCGGGCATCAGTGAGAACGAGCTGTGGTCGCATCTTCATCAGCACATCATTGCGACCGATGGCGACTACATTGAAACGCGCCTGATCAGTTCAGGGCCGCGCACAAATCCGTGGTTTCAGGAAAGCAGCCCACGCAAGATCCAGTCGGGCGAACTGGTTGGGCTCGACACGGACGTGGTCGGCCGCTTTGGTTACTACGCGGATTTTTCGCGCACGTTTCTTTGCGGCGATGTGCCCGCGACCGACGCGCAAAAGAATCTCTACCGGCTCGCTTATGAGCAGATTCATTCGAATATGGAGAACGTGCGCGCCGGCACGACCTTCCAGGAATTCATTGCAAAGGCGTGGAAGATTCCCGAGCCTTATCGCGCACGCCGTTATTTTGCGCTTGCACATGGCGTTGGCATGACGGGCGAGTATCCGTACATCGTGCATAGAGAGGACAACGAGGCCAAGGGTTACGACGGCGTGATCGAGCCGGGCATGACGCTGTGCATCGAGAGTTATATCGGACACGAGGCCGGCGGCGAAGGCGTGAAGCTTGAAGAGCAGGTCTACATTCGCGACGACGGCCGGGTGGAACTGCTCTCCGATTATCCGTTCGAAGCGCGGCTGCTGGCCTGAATCCGATACGATCGGCTAGTCGCGCGTCGTAAACATCGACAACAAACCAACTCCCCATAGGTGCAAGACGATGCTCAAACGATTCTTCAAAGCAAGCCTGTCTGCGCTGGTCGTGGTTGCGGCCGCCTCCGGCACCGCGCACGCCGCTGGAACCTTCTGCAGCTCGGGAAAGACCGTGCACTTTGCGGGCATTACGTGGGAGAGCGGCGCATTCGCGACTGAAGTGCTGCGCCAGATACTTGAAAAGGGCTACGGCTGCGCGACCGACGTCGTGCCCGGCAGCACGGCCGCCACCGAGACCGCGCTGGCCAGCAACGACGTTCAGGTCTGGGCCGAACAATGGACCGGCCGCAGCGAGATCACCTCCAAGGCGGTCGCTGCGGGCAAGGTCAAACTGGTGGGCGACACGCTGCCGGGCGGCACGAAGGAGGGCTGGTTCGTGCCTGAATACGTGATCAAGGGCGACGCTTCGCGCAACATCAAGGCGAGCGCACCGGGGCTCGTTTCCGTCACGGACTTGCCCAAATACAAGTCCCTGTTCGCCGATGACGAAGAACCGGAAAAGGGCCGTTTCCTGAACTGCCCGACAGGCTGGGATTGCGAACGCGTGAACACGCGATTGCTCAAGGTGCTTGGCCTCGACGCTTCCTATACCAACTTTCATCCGGGCACCGGCGCGGCGCTGGATGCATCGATTGAATCGGCGTATCAGCGCGGCAAGCCGTTGGTGTTTTATTACTGGGGACCGGCTGCATTGATGGCGAAATACAAGTTCGTCGAACTCAAGATGCCGCCGTATAACGATGCTTGCTGGAAGACCCTGCGCGACGAAAGCAGCACGCAGCAATGTGCATCGTCGTACATGGTTTCACACGTGACGGTGGGTGTATCGACGCCGTTCAGCGAAGCCGAACCGCAAGCCATGGCACTATTCTCGAAAGTCAGCTTCCCGATGGACTTCCTGAACAACACGATCCTTGAAATGAGTTCGAAGAAACTCGATGGCTCGGCCATGGCCACCACGTTCCTGCGCACGCACCCCGAGATGTGGAAGACCTGGGTGCCGGCCGATGTCGCGGCCAAGGTGCAGGCCAAGCTGGGCAGTTGAAAACGGGAACCCCCACGCGACTCTTCTCAAGACGAGTGAACCATGACATCCATCTTTCCGCATCTATCGCTTGCTGACCCGATTAACGACAAGGTCGCATTGCTGGTCCAGAACTATGGCGATGCCTTCCACTCGTTCAGTCTGGTCGTATTGAAATATCTGCTGGTGCCGCTGGAAAGCGGCTTGCGGATCACGCCGCCGTGGCTGCTGCTGATCTTCGCCGGCGTGCTTGCATGGCACGCCA
>JGI12635J15846_10000211_pt1 | contig 45736 bp, 39 predicted proteins | sample BlaSpr_A8_OM2_M2_FD_15846 | JGI IMG/M metagenome (IMG submission 15846)
GACAAAAACCGCCTGACATGCCAACTTCCCTAATACTAACCTGCCTGCCGTCCGCATGTACCTGCGCAGCAGCCAGAAATGGACCGCACCAGCGTGGCCCGTTTCGCCGTCGGCAGTTTACCCGCGACGGCCTGGATCCCTGTTTCCCGGCCGACCACTCGCCCGCTTAAGCATGTTTGCTGCGATCGCAGTGCAAGGCCCGCCGCCGCCATCGCCGGAGTCGTGGACCACCGTCACACCGGCAACATGGCTCGGGATAAAGCGAGGCAGCAATGCTGTCGGCCCCGGCTCCACGCGCACCGACCGCACCGCCGAAGACAGCGCAGCGGCGACGTGGTTTAGCCTCACTAAGTTTGCACGATACTAATAAGACTCTAAAAGCGGCAGTGTCCGATACTGGACTGATACTGGTCTGGCACCTGAGGAGCCCATGAACGAGCGCGACGAATTTCTGCGGGACCGGCTGCGACCCGAGCCACCCAGTGCCCCGCCCTCGCCGGGGGCTCCACTTCCTCCACTTCCTCCACCTCCTGCACCGCCACGCCAGCAATCGGCCGCTCGGCCTGCCCCGCCGCGCCGGCCGGCGCCTCCTCCTGCCGCGCCGCGCCAGCCGGCCACTCCGCCTGCCCCGCCACGAACCGCGGTGCCGCCAGGCAACTGGGGCGGCGCCGCAGCGGCACCCATGCTCCCGGCGCAGGCCGCCGACCGCGGCTGGCGGCGCATCGTTCGGCTGTTGACCTTCGGGCTCGTCATTCCGGGTCCGTCGGCCGGGCAACGCCAGGACGCTCAGTTCGAAGCGACCATACGGACCGTTCTGCGTGGCAACCACAAGGTCGGTGTGCTGGGCAAGGGTGGCGTGGGAAAAACGTCGGTGGCAGCCACTGTCGGCTCGATCTTCGCCGAACTCCGTAAGCAAGACCGCATCGTGGCGATCGACGCCGACACCGCATTCGGCCGACTGAGTAGCAGGATCGACCCGCAGGCGACTGGCTCGTTCTGGGAACTGACGGCTGATAAGAACCTTGTGTCCTTCACCGATGTGATTGCGCGGCTGGGCCGTAACTCCACAGGCCTGCATGTGCTCGGGGGCCAGCCGGCGGTCGGTCCACGCCGGGTCCTCGATCCAGCGATCTACCGGGAGGCCGGATTGCGGCTGGATCGCCATTTCGCGATCTCGGTGATCGACTGTGGCTCGACGATGGACGCACCGGTTACCCAGGAAGTCCTGCGCGATCTGGATGCGCTGATCGTGGTGTCCTCGCCGTGGGCGGACGGAGCCTCCGCTGCTGCCAGGACCATGGAGTGGCTGTCAGATCGCGGCCTGACGCGGTTGTTGCAAAGCAGCATCGTGGTGCTCAACGATTCGGACGGGCACGCCGACAAACGCACCCGGGCGCTGCTGGCTCGCGAATTTATCGATCGCGGACGGCCGGTGGTCGAGGTGCCCTTCGATCCCCATCTACGGCCCGGCGGCGTTGTCGATGTGAGCAACGAAATGGCCCTGGCGACACGGCGCAAGTTTCTCGAGGTCACGGCGACGATCACCGGGTATTTCGCGGCGCAGCCCGAGCGTGGGCGGGACCGACGGCCCGGTGAAGACAAGAGCTAAGCGGGGCCGTTCGGCAGGGCCCCGGAAACCCCTGCCCGCGCGAAAGGATCGGCGATCGCCTCGATCTTGGTCACGAGGCGCCCGCGGATTGACAACACAATGGCAGCGAAGAGCCGGCGGTCGGCGAAAGCCAGCACCACCGGCTGCCCGGCGGGCCCGCTGACCAGCGTCACTCCAGGTCCCAGATATTGCAGCAGGTTGGTGGCCACATCGTGCGGCCCACGGTTGACCTGCGGGGGAGGGGCCGGTTCGGCCAGAATCGTCCCGACGCCCCACACCGTCGGATCCAGGACCGCGGTCAATGAGGCGATGTCGCCATTCGCGCATGCGGTAATGAATTTCTCGGTAACCAACTGGTGCTCGGCCGATGCTACTTCGGTCAACTTCGGTTGTGCCATAGTGAATTTCGCACGTGCGCGCCGGGCCAGCTGACGGCAGGTGCCAACGGGGCGGCCCACGGTTTCGGCGATCGCGTCGAAGGACACCCCGAACACATCGTGCAACACGAAAGCCACTCGTTCGCCGGGGCTGAGCCGGCGCAAGACTTCCAGTAGCGCAGTGCGGATCTCGTCGTCGAGGGTGACGCGATCGGCCGGGTCCATGCGACGCGACTCGCCAACCATGACCTGGTGGCCGTCATCGGCGAGGTCACCGGGGCGTTCATAGCGGGCGCGCGCCGAACGCACCTGATCGAGGCAGAGCCGGGTGGTGACCACTGTGAGCCAGCCGCGGATATCCTCGATCTCGTTCGGTCCAGTACGCGACAGCCGCAGAAATGCTTCTTGGGCAACGTCTTCGGCGTCGCCGACATCTCCGGTTATTTGGTAGCCGAGGTTGACCAGATACGGACGATGACGACGCCACGCCTCGCTGACCTGGTCGCTCGGTGACTGCAATGGGTTCATGAACCGTCGACGATCTGGAGCCGAAAAAAGTTACCTGGTGCTCACTGTAACTTTGCCACCTTTGGCCCCGTCTTTGGTGAAGAGCTTGGACAAGATCCGTTTCGACACAAGGACCACATCATGTCGATCGTCGTAACCGGAGCGACCGGAAACGTCGGCCGCCCCCTCGTTGCCGAACTTGCCGCCGCCGGAGCTCGAGTACGGGCTGTCACCCGCACTCCGGAGAGCGCTCAATTCGGCTCTTCCGTGGAGGCGATCGGCTCGGCAGCCGAAGCACTGCCGGGAGCCTCGGCGGTATTTCTGAATTCTCGCGCGCTCGGTCCGCAGCTCGCCGATGTGGTGGCGCAGTGTGTGGAGGCCGGTGTCGAAAAGCTGGTCGCATTGTCGGCCATCAATGCCGACGACGACTTCTCGCGGCAGCCTTCTCGAGTTCGCGGGGACCGCAATAAGGAAGTCGAACAGCTCGCCGTCAACTCCGGCCTGGCGTGGGTGAGCCTGCGACCCACGGTCTTCGCGACGAACTTCGCCGGCATGTGGTCGGCGCAGATCCGGGCCGGCGATATGGTGGGGGGCCCATATGCATCGGCTTCGGCCGCGCCGATCGTCGACAGCGACATTTCAGCAGTAGCGGCGCGTGCATTGCTCACCGATGAGCTGGTCGGTCAGCAGATTCCGCTGACCGGTCCGCAGGCGTTCACCAACTCAGAATTGGTGAGAGTTATCGGCGCCGTCCTGGATCGTCCGCTGCAGTACCGGGAAGTGCCGGCGCAGTTGGTGCGGCAACGGTTCATCGGTTTGGGTTTCGCCGCCGAGTTCGCCGACGCCTACACGGCTATGCTCGCCGAGACGCTCGACAAACCCGCCCTTGTCACCCAGCGCGTGGAAAAGATCCTCGGCCGCCCGGCGACGACGTTCGCGGACTGGGTGTCCGGGAACCGAGACCTATTCGCGCAATCCACAACAACAGACACCTAGGAAGCTGGAAAGTCATGTCCGAACCACGTCCGCCGCGCTATCTCAAACACATGAATCGAGTGATGATCGCGGTGCAGAAGCTGGGCATACCGACCGGCCCCGCCATGGTGTTGACGGTGCCTGGCCGTAAGTCGGGCAGGCCGCGCAGCACGCCGATGACGCCGTTCGAATTCCACGGCGGCCTCTACGTGGTGGCCGGATATCCCGGCGCTGAGTGGGCAGCCAACGCCCGCGCCGCGGGCACCGGCACGCTGGCCCGGGGCCGGCGGTCGCGGCAAGTCAGGATCGTCGAGCTGAGCGCCGAGGAAGCACGCCCGGTGCTGCGGGCATTTCCGGCCGAAGTGCCAGTCGGCGTGGCGTTCGCGAAGCGCTCCGGGATGGTGCGCGANGGAACGGCCGATGAATTCGAGGCATTGGCGGGCCGGATCGCGGTTTTCCGATTTGAGCCGCGCGGNGCGCCATAAAGACTGGAGCTGTGTGCACGTCGGCCGGGCTCGCTGGCCNCTGGCTCCTCGCGAATCTGCTGCACAGCATTCACAGTTCTATCGGCACATGCTTTTCGGCGCACGCGTCGCTCACCGCGGCGATCACGTCTTGGGTGCGCAACGCCTGCAAGTCTTCGACCGTCACTGAGCCTTTGTCGCTGCGATGCTGGGCGGCCACCCGCGAATCCCGCAGCCGCTCGGCACGCTCAACCACGTTGCGCGCGAAGCGTCCGTTCTGCATGACGTCGATGCCGTGCAGACCGTCGGGTGCGTGATAGGCACGTAAGGTCTTACAGACGGCCTTAAGCGCGTCGCCGGCGGCAGGTTGCAGAATGGTGGCGCGCGGCTTGCCGTAGCGAATCGCGATTTCAACCAGCTCGTCGGGCGTGTAGGACTCGAACCGCAATTTGCGGTTGAACCGGCCCGCCAGACCCGGGTTGACGGTAAGAAATTCGTCCACTTCCTTCTCGTATCCAGCGCCAATGAAGCAGAAGTCGAATCGGTGCACCTCAAGCGCCACCAAGAGCTGGTTGACTGCCTCCATGCCGATCATGTCCGGTCGGCCGTCCTGGTGGCGTTCCACCAGCGAGTAGAACTCATCCATAAATAGGATGCGGCCTAGTGAGCGGTCGATCAGTTCGTTGGTCTTCGGCCCTGATGCCCCGATGTGTTCGCCGCAGAAGTCGGCCCGCTTGACTTCGATGATCTCGGGATGACGCACGATGCCAAGCCCGGCGTAGATCTTTCCCAGCGCCTCCGCAGTGGTGGTCTTACCGGTGCCTGGCGGTCCCACCAACAGCATGTGGTTGGTCTGATTGGCCACCGGCAGACCGGCCGCCAGGCGCAGCGCCCGGACCTCGATCTGGTCCTCGAGTTCGGCGACCGTCCGTTTGACTTCGGCCAACCCGACTTGGTTGTCGAGCAACGCACGACCCTCCTGCAGGAGTTCGCTCCGGCGCTCCTGGTGTTCCTCCTCTTGACGCTGCTGCTGCGACAGCTCGGTGGTTACATCCCATTTGTCGGTGCGGGTGTTGATGGCTTCCTCGTCGGTGACTACCAGCTGTAGCGCGGGGTCAGCTAACGCTTGCTTGGCGGGCTCGATCAGCGCACCGTTGATCGTCGCCTTCGACAACCAGATCTGCGCCTTGTGCTCCTCGCTGAGCTGGCGATGCGCCATGCCGCGCGCGTAGGCCAGGTCGGCCGCGATCAATGGAAACTCGTTGGGATCGATTGCGGTAACAGCAGTGTCGAGATGCTGGCGACGCGACGCGGTCAGGCCCACACGTCCGGTGTGCAGCTCGACGCGGTCAGTCCACTCGAGGGCGACCCGCGCCTGACCGAGATGGGCCGCGGCGTGTGCCGCCACCGTGCAGGTCGCTGCGGTGACCGCCGACATGATGATGGCCTGGGGCGGCAAGATGGCCGCCGCAACCGAGATCACGTCCGGCCAGCGCTGGGTGGCGAACATCAAATATGCCTCGATGTACTGATGCCACTGATGATTCTCCCAGGTGTCCAGCAGCGAGGAATCCGCCAGCAACGCTTCAGCTTTCTCGTACTGGCGATCATCGATGAGTGCACTTGCCAGCGCCAGGCCGGCATGCGAGGCCTCGGTCACCGAAATCGACAGGTAAGGGCCGGCTTTGATTGGTGCGGACAAGCGAAGGCCAAGTCGGTTGGTCTCCCGGTGCAGCCGGGCTCCGTACGTATAGAGCTGCTGCACTGTCGATAACGTCTCGTCACCTGTGGCGATCCGGCCCAGCCAGGCGTCAGCCATCGACGAGTCGATCTCCGTCGCTTCTCGAAACCGCTGCCCGGCTGCCGCAACATCGGGTTGAGTCTCAGCGTTGAGTAACGCCATTGCCTGATCGAACCGCTTGCGTGCGGCGCCAGGCGTGGTGCTGCTGGTCATTGTGTGTCCACCGCTGCGAGATCAGAGCTTCGCAAGGTCGTCGGCTCAGAAGATACGTAGCGGTTTTCGGCTCGGAACAACTCGACTTCCACCGTGTGCACTTGACCGGCAGCTGTAACTTCTACCGTCGCCGGTCCTGTCTGCCTGACCAGCACATTGGCAGTTCCGCGGTACGGCTCGCCTGGTTCTCCCACGGAGATCAGGGTGTTCGGACGGGGCGCAGGCACCAGCGTGCCGTCCACGACGCTGACCGTCGTGCCGGAGACCGGTTTAGGCTGATCGCTCACGACGATATCCGGCATGCGAACGCTGGCCCACCGCTGCGTGTTTCGCGTGTGCACGGTGATCCGCTCGCCGGCCCCGGCCATTCTGATAACGAGCCGCTTAGCCAGTGAGTCCTCGGCGGCAATGTGTACCCGGCTGAACTCTCCGGCGTCGTCCAACGGCAGCATTATTCGGTTTCCGCCACTAACCTTGCCGAGCAGCACACCCGACGGCCCGATTGGGACAACCAGCGGACCGTGCAGCGTCCCGCGACGGATGCCGCGCAGCAGCGGCAGCGGACCGCACAGATTGGCCGCGACCCCCTGCGCCTGCTCACCAGGCAACGTCCGCAGCATCACGTTCAGCGGTGCTGTCGGTGGTTGCGCGCTACGCACTGTCACGGTGGCAGTGGCAGTGTCCGGGCCGAAAAGCGTGACGTTCTGGATGATCCCGTCGGCACGCGCCGACCAAGCCTGGGCCAGCTTCTCCGCAGTGATGTCGCCGGGCTGGTACCAGTAGGTGGTCAACCAGCCGGTGTCGCTGCGCACCGACCGCCAGCGCCGATTGAGCACATCCAGCGCGGATCGGCCCAAGCGCCGTTCCATCTCGACGATGTCGGTGGCCGTCGCCACTTTTGCGCGAATGCCCTGTTGGCGCATCGCCGCACTGATCCGCTGCGCCGCCGCGAGAGTCGCAGTGCCGACCGAGGTACGCCACCGCAGGGCCTCGGCGTTACCGAGGGCTGAGGTTCGCACGATGAGCCAGGTTTCGCGCTGCCCGGCATAGGGTGGCGTACCGATCAGCGTGTCATACACCCGCGAATAGTCGCCGGTGCTGCGCCGTCGAGCCCCCGCACTGATCACGCTGAGCGAATCGACCTGCAGACCAAGGCTCTGATGCAGTAGCGGCAGCAGATCGGTTATTTCTAAGGAATTTTCAGTGTACGTTGAGGTCGATCCAGTGAACAGGGTTGGGGTATGCGCCGTCCCGAGCAGTTGCACCGCGGCGACCGCGACGCCGTCCTGGTATCGGACTCCGCCGCCGGCACGATCATTGGCCACCGTGAGCGGCTCATGCCACCTGATCGGTCGACGGCCCCGCCGCCACACGATCAGCCACGACCATAACGGCTGGCCCCGCCACGGAACGACACCGACGACGAGCCCGATCGCCAAACCCGCTGCGGCACCCAAATATCCATCAGCCGCCCAACCGACGAGAACGGAAGCAAAGACGCCGACGACGATCGCCAGCTTTGTCGCGGCGCTCATCGCTCCCGCCGCGCCCGAGCGATCAACGAGNCNACCGCGATGACGACCACTACGACACCGGCGAATACNAACGCAACATTGCGGGCACGGTGGTCCGGTGGCGCAGGCGGTGGGACCGGCTTGATAACCCGACTCTGNGCCGCAGGTGNAAGTCGGTCCCCCGCAGGCACATCGAAAGTCAGTGCGGCCACCGGATCGACCACACCGTAGCCGACTTGATTATCGACTCCGCGTGGCGGATTGTGTGCAGTCTGCAGAATCCGGTTGATGACCTGGTGGGCAGAGAGCCCAGGATATTTGGCGCGCACCAACGCGGCCACCCCGCTGACGTAAGCCGCGGAGAAACTTGTGCCCCACATCGGCATGTTCTTGTCGCCCGGGTGAATCGGTGGGTAGGCGTTCGCTGGTCCCCCGCTCGCCGGGGACAACCCCATGATGCCGACGCCGGGTGCGGCAGCGGCCACCCAGGGCCCGGCCAGACTCTTGCTGATCGGTGCGCCCGAATTGTCGACCGCACCCACCGACAGCACGTAATCAGAGAACCATGACGGCGACGACACGGTTTTGACTTGGTGCCAGTCGCGGGGATCAGACGCANTTAGTGGGTCGAACGAAGGGTTTTGGGCGCAGCCATCTTCGCTGTCGTTGCCTGCCGCGGCCACGATCACCGCGTCCTTGACGGTGGCGGCATACCAGACGGCGGCGCCAATAGCGCCCTGATCCAGCGGATCGGCTGCCGAGACGCACGCTGTCACACTGACATTGATCACCTTGGCGCCGATGTTCGCGGCGTGCACGACGGCACTCGCAAGCGACGCAATGGTACCGGCTTTCTTGCGTCCCTCCATGTCGCCAGGCCCAGGGTTGACCGGTTCATAGGCCCGCGAGGACTGCCGGATGGAGATGATCACCGCGTGTGGCGCCACCCCGACAATTCCGTCGGGCGCGCCGGGCGGCGGTGGGGGCACCTCCGGATCGTCAGCCTGGTCGCTGGTGGGATCCCCGGGCCCGTTAGACGGTACATCTGGTGGGGGCGGCGGCGGCGGCGCTGCGGGCACAGTCTGGGTGATCGTCACCGGCGAGGGTGGCGGCGGCGGTGCGGGCGGCGGCGGTGGTCCGCCAGGTGGTGGCGGGCCCGAGTCGGTCGGCGGTGGCCCCGCCGGTGGCGGAAAGGTCAGGGCGCTTGGCATTGGCGCGGGCATCGGAGTGCCCTGCGGGGCAGCGCCAATCACCGACGCCACGATGGTGCCGTGCGCGTCGCAATCCGTGAGCCCATCGCCGCCCATGATGTAGTCCCCGCCAGGTACTACGGGCAGCCGCCGGCTGGGATTGATGCCGGTGTCGATGACGGCTACCGGCACCCCGTTACCGGTTGAGTACTGCCAGGCCTTGCTGAGGTTCAGCATCGTGAAGCCGGGCGCGGTGAGAGCCACGTTGGGATCGGCGACGGTAATCGTTCGTGCGCAGGCGAAGCTCTGCCGCATCGGCTGATCCGGGCCCGGCTTGCCGTCTGCCGGTGCCCGGCCGGGGTCGACGCTCGGTGGCGGAATCGCCTGCGCTGCAGGAAGACTCGACAACGGCGCGACGAGTAGACTCATCAGCACCAGCGCGGCGACCCGCTGAGTCAATCCCTGTGCCGCCAGCGCCATCCGGATCATCGCATGCGCACCCAGGTAAACAATCCGCCAATCCACGCAGCCAATGGCAGGGCCGCGATGATCGCTGCTATCTCCACCCATTCGGCGATCATCCGCACCAGCGGAGTGAACCTGGTAAACGGAACCAGCAGCGCCGCCAGCAGGCCGGCAGCGCCGAATCCGGCCAATACCAGCGCGCCCCACAGCACAGAAGAACCCGCAGCTCCCATTGCTCCCGTTGTAATGGGTTCGTGCACTACGTATTTGACGACGCCGATACACGTCGCCGCGGTTGCGCCGCACACCAGCGCGATGGCCTGCCGCTTGTCGGCGAACGCCCGACCGCGGCTGATGAATATCACCACAAACAGCCCGGCCAGCGCCGCGGCCGCCGCGCTCCGGTCGCGACCCGGCATCAGGGTTGCCCACACCGCGGCCGGCAGCGTCAGCCCCGCGCCCACGCAAATTCCAGTCAGAACGTTGTTGGCGCGGATCGCCGCTGCCGCGATCAGCGCACCGCGTGGAGTGGTGTCCGGATTCACCTCTTCGTCGGTGCCCTCGACTCCCTCATCCACCGGAGAGACCGCATCTGCCGGTAGACCGGCGTTGCGCCGGAACAGATCGCGCCCGGTGATTGATCCGAAATAGGGTGGCCGAATCCGCGCGACCCACAGCGCGATCGTTGGAGCCATGGTGAGCAGCAACAACAAGGCGACCAGGGCGCACATCCCCAGCCACTGGGCGGGAATCGGCCACCACATCCGCGCCGCAGCGGCCGTCCCCCCGAGTACACACAGCGTCACCACTGCGGCCGCCACGTTGACGTAGCGCCCCGTCGCCGCGGCGATTCCACACGTCAGCACCCCGGCTGCCAGGGCCGCGATAAACACGTGTGCGGATCCGAGTTGGCCGGGCGCCCCAGAGGCCAGACTTACCGCCAGCAACGGCAGCGCAAGCCAGCCGAGTCCGTCAACCATGTCGACGCGATCCGGCCACCACCGCCACACCGCGCCCGCACCACCGGCGGCCAGCAGACCAGCGACGCCAGTCACCATGCCGGGGACCAAAGAATCAGTCGAGATTCGTTGGCGCACAGATAATCCCAGCACGCTCACGCAAACCATCGCAAGGATGAATAGCGCCGTGTGTGCGGCCGTTTGCACCGTAACCGGCTCGAACAACTTCTTGCCTATCCGAGCCAGTCCAGTGGACAACGATTCGTACTGCGGCTCGAACGATTCACCTTCCACCGCGGGAACCAGGGTGAGCGTGGCGCCATCCTCGACGCCGAGTTCGTCGAGCGTCTTGGTGACATCCAGCCGAATGCCGTTGGCTTTGTGCAGTTCGTATCCAACACCGGACTCGAGCCCATTGAGGCCACGACGCTTGAGTTCGTCGTTAAGCAGCTCGACGACGTTGTCGATGAAGGCCTCGATCGGCACGGATGCCGGGTATACCTGCGAAACGAGGTGTTCTCCGCATACCAGCGCAACCGCGCAACGAGCCGGAAACGAGACCTTCCCCGTCAGCGGGCCCACCAGTGGAGCCATTAGCGCGGCCTGTCGGCATCTGGAATGTATTTGTCGGCCAATGCCGCGGTGACCTCAAATAACCGCAACCGCGTTTTTTTCTTCAGCTCGTGCCGTGTATCAATTATCCCGCCCATTGCGAGATACGGATCATACGGGATGAATTCTACCGTCGCACCGGTCTGCTCGAAGCGCTCGGTGAGGTAGGCTCGCGCCTCCTCGTCGTATTTATTGCGGCTGTCGTTGAGGATAACCGTGCTGCGGGACACCACTTCGTGATAACCCATCGATCGCAACAGGTCGATCGCGCGTGTGACCGGAAGCGACGTGTCGGCAGTCAGGCCGGACACGAACACCAGCGTGTCGCATGCCTCGAGCACCGCCTTCATCACCGGATGCTCGAGGTCATCGGAGGTGTCGACCACAATGACCGTGTGCGTGCGACGCAGCCGTGACAGCACCCCGGTGAACATCGAGGGAACCAGCGGCCGCGGCTGGTCCGACGCTCGGTTTCCGGCCAGCACGTCGAGGCCGAGGCTGTTCTGTCCCAAGTGTTCTCGAATGTCCGCGTACCCCTGGACGTCAGTGTCGTTCAGCACCGCCGCGTAATCNCCCGGCGGGGACTCGTCGATCCGACCGGCCAGCGTTCCGAATCCGGGCGCCGCGTCGACGGCCACCACGTTCTCCGGCCGGCATTCCCGGAACACCGCGCCGATGCATGCGGTCATGGTCGTCTTTCCGACGCCGCCCTTTCCCGAGACCACCCCGATGACGTACTGCTTGCGGATATGGCGCCGTATCCGCTCCTGCAATTCTCGGTAATGCCTTTCGGCAGGCGATTCACCTAGGTTAATGGTATGGAATGATGCGCGGTGTACGAACTTACGCCAACCCGCACCCGGTGGGATTTTGCGAGGCGCAACCATATCGGAGATGCGTAATGTTCCCGATACCGAATCTTGGTGCTGGTAACTCACGATGCCGTTGCTAACATTTACGCGATACCTCTCGACTACACAACTTTTCGGTATGAATGCCATTCTTCATCGGCGGGCAGGCGCCGCACCATATGGTTGATCGCGGAAGCCACGTTGCTCTTAGTGCCCGGAGCAATGATCATCCAATTCTTGCCGGCCGAAGCGACGTGCTCGGCGACCAGCCGTCCTTCCAGCGTATCGATGATAGCCACCGCGCTTTGTTCGATAAAGGTCCGTGTGGGTCGGCCCGTCTGCACCCCGGACTGGATCGCGACAATCGATGCTTGCGCCGACCGGTCGGGGTCGACGGCCAGTTTCAATAGCTGCGACTGACCGGGCTCCAGCCTTTGAGTGCCGAAGAATTCGCACAGGCTGTCCTGGCTGGTCGAGGCTGCACGCATGGCATCCGCGTCCAGCGTGACGGGTCTCAGGGTTGCAGGCGCGTTTGTTCCGCACAATCGCTCGATTTGCGCGTTGAGCGCCGCGTTGGCCGTGCCCTCGGTGCTGGAAATGCCCGCCCCGCTGATGCGGATGAGGTCAGCGGACCGTTCCATGGCCACCCACCACTGCGCAAACCTCGCGAGCAGCACTCGCGGCGGCTCGCCGTCGCCGGGTATGCGGAAGTGCACCAGTAGGCCGATATCGCGGCGGGACAGGACAGTGAGCCACTCGACGACGATTGAGTCCACTTCGTCCGACTCGTCGATGACGCCGGCGGCCCGCAGCTCGCCGGTCACCGGGTGTTCCAACGCGAGCCGCTTGGGTTCGACACTGGGCAGGTGGGGCCGCAACCCCAGTTCGGGGGCTAGGCCCTCGATACCGGTGAGCACCTGCAGGACCCACAGGCCGTCGACTGTTGTGGTTAGCACGTGTTGTCTTAAACCCAAGTCCTAAACCCAAGTCCTAAACCCCGCCAAACGTCGGCCAGCGCCTATGTAAAGAAGCTTTGCGTCTGCATGTCGGTGGCTAGCGCATTCGCGTCGACGTTGTTGATGGTGTGGGAGTGCTGACTAACGACCTGAATCAGGTCTTCCAAACCGCTGAGCATCTGGTTTTGTGCGTCGAAGAAGGCTGTCGCGCCGTGGCCCAGGAAGAAGTCGGCGAGCGACTGGGTGAGGTGGCGGACGTCTTCGTGAATTTCCATCAGCTGCGCTGCCTGCGACCCGACCTCGCCGGCGAAGCCGGTGACGGCGCCATGGTTGTAGACGATCTCTGTCATATCCGTGGTTCCTTACTCTAAATAGGCTCTGGGGTGGGAATTAAAGAACGACTCGGCCTAGGTTGATTGGGTTCCACCGAACAGGCCGGAAAGACTGGAAAGGCTGTGGGATGCATCGTGTTCGTGGTGCTCCATCAGCACCGCGGTCTGACCGAGCCCGTGCGCCAGCCTCTGACCACCGGCCATGATTTGCTGCAGGTCGTGTTCAACCTGACCGGCCGTATTGAGAGAAGTTGTCCCAGCGTCGCCCTTCCAGCCGGAGCTGATGATGTTCTCGTGACCAGCCAGGTACTGCTGGGCGATTGCGGCTGCCTCCTGCAATCGTGATTCAATCTTTTGTTTTGTAGTCCGCAGCAGATCTGGTGTTACAACGGTTGTGCCTGCCATGTGTTTCTCCCTCGATTAACTAGATTCCCCCGGGCGGGCTTTGCCCAAAGCTAAACCAGCTGTCGCCGGCTGTCACTTCACTGCCCCCTAGAGCCGCACAGGGGGCCCACCAGGCTTTTTAGTGCACGCGTTGGTTACGACGGTAACGCGAACAACCGCCGGCTGTAGGTCAAAACGAAATTTCAGATCTGGAGTTGCACGGTCAAAGGTTGTTGGCGCCGTCGGCCAAACCGTCGGCGTTGGTGTCGGTCAGGCGGACATTCCACCGGCCGTCACCGTCGGTGTCCACATACCCGGTTGCGCCGTTCTCGCCGGCGCACAGGACACGGTCGGCCAACCCGTCGCCGTCCGTATCGACCAGGCGGTCGTCTATGTGCCCGCGCCCGTCGAAGTCGACCAGTGGACCCCCGGTGTGCTCGACACCATCGAGCCCGAACCAGCGCAGTTGCCCGCCTCGGTCCACGGCCACCGCCCAAGTCCCCGATCCGTCATCAGTGAAATAGCTTTCCGGGGTCCCGTCATCGTCAAGGTCGAGCACAGCGTGATCGGCTACCCCGTCACCGTCGAAATCCGCCAACGCGTCGTCATGCATCCCGTCACCGTCGAAGTCCAGGCCAATCGCATCGAGCCGGCCGTCGCCGTCCAGGTCGAGGTCAGGCCGGCCGTTCCACATGGCCGCGCCACCCTCGTCACCAGCTAAGCAGTAGTCCACGACGTTTCCGACGCGTCCCCACCACTACTGGTTCCCGCGCGACCGCCACCAGGCCAGCAGCTCCGCGGTTGCCTCCTCGTCGGTCAACGGCCCGCGGTCCAGCCGCAGTTCTTTCAGGTAGCGCCACGCTTCACCGACTTGCGGCCCCGCCGGTATGCCCAGCAGCTCCATGATCCGGTTGCCGTCCAGATCGGGGCGTACCCGCGCCAGATCCTCTTGGGCGGCCAGCTCGGCGATCCGCTCCTCCAGCCGCTGGTAGCTGGCCTGCAGCCGGGCGGCCCGGCGCTGGTTGCGGGTCGTGCAGTCGGCGCGTACCAGCTTGTGCAGCCGGGACAGTAGCGGCCCGGCGTCGGTGACGTAGCGGCGCACTGCGGAATCGGTCCACTTCCCGTCGCCGTACCCGTGGAACCGCAGATGCAGATACACCAATTGGGAGATGTCGTCGACCATTTGTTTGGAGTACTTCAGCGCGCGCAGCCGCTTTCGGACCATCTTGGCGCCGACCACTTCGTGGTGGTGAAAGCTCACGCCGCCGTTCGGCTCGTGCCGGCGGGTCGGGGGCTTGCCGATGTCATGCAGCAGCGCAGCCCAGCGCAGCACCAGGTCGGGGCCGCCTTCCGGGAGCGGGTCCTCCAGGGCGATCGCCTGCCGCAGCACTGTCAGCGAATGCTGGTAGACGTCCTTGTGCTGGTGGTGTTCGTCAATGGCCATCTGCATGCCGCCGACCTCGGGTAGCACCACCTCGCCCATCCCGGTCTGCACCAACAGGTCGACACCGGCGACCGGGTCTGCGCCGAGCAGCAGCTTGTCCAGCTCGGCGGCCACCCGTTCCACACTGATCAGCCCCAGCTTCGGGGCCATCTCCTCGATCGCCGCGCGCACCCGCGGTCCGACCGTGAAGCCGAGTTGCGAGACGAACCGCGCGGCACGCAACATCCGCAGCGGGTCGTCGCCGAAGGACACCGACGGCGCCGCCGGAGTGTCGAGCACTCCGGCGCGCAGCGCCGCCAAACCGCCTAGNGGATCNAGGAAGTCGCCCGGCCCAGATGCCGTGATCCGCACGGCCATCGCGTTCACCGTGAAATCGCGGCGCACCAAATCGTCCTCGATGCGGTCNCCGAAACGCACCTCTGGATTGCGCGACACCTGGTCGTAGCTGTCAGCACGGAACGTGGTGATCTCCAGGCGGTCCTCGCCCTTGCCGACGCCGACTGTCCCGAAGTCGATCCCTGTGTCCCACAAGTTNTCGGCCCACCGGCGCAGAATTTGTTGCACTTGCNCGGGGCGGGCATCTGTGGCGAAGTCCAAGTCAGGACTCAGCCTCCCGAGCAAGGCATCTCGTACCGAACCGCCGACCAGGTACAACTCGTGGCCCGCCGCATCGAATGCGGAGCCGATCTCGCGCAACACGGAGGCGTGCTTGTTCAGGGCGACCGCGGCTGCGGTCAGCAGGTCGCCATCCTGGGGGGCGTCAGGCACGTTCGATCAGCCTAGTCTGTCCCCGTCCGGTGACGATGCGGGCCGCGGCCAAGGTGACCTCTGAAGGGCCCGGCGACAAGCACCCCTTGCCCGTCGCTAACCCCCCTAGCGGCGAGTATGTCCTGGAGACCAGTCTGTGCCAGCTAATATCGCTTGAGTGTCAGACGGCGAACGAGCCAAACCACGTCGGCGCCGGGGCCGGCGCCGCGGTCGTGGCGCGGCCGGTTCGGCCGAGAACAACACGGACGGCCAAGCCGCCCCAGACTCGGCAGCGAAGAAGCCGCGCCGATCCCGCACGCCACGCCGCGGACCGGAGCGCCTGCGCACCGTGCATGAAACATCTGCCGGCGGCCTGGTTATCGACGGTATCGACGGGCCGCGCGACTCTCAGGTCGCGGCTCTGATCGGCCGCATCGATCGGCGCGGACGAATGCTGTGGTCGCTGCCCAAGGGCCACATTGAGCAGGGTGAGACGGCCGAACAGACTGCTATTCGTGAGGTCGCCGAGGAGACCGGGATTCGCGGCAGCGTGCTGGCCGCACTGGGGCGCATCGACTACTGGTTCGTCACCGATGGCCGTCGGGTGCATAAGACCGTGCACCACTATTTGATGCGGTTCTCCGGCGGAGAGCTCTGCGACGAGGACCTCGAGGTCGCCGAAGTGGCGTGGGTCCCCATACAGGAACTGCCGTCTCGGCTGGCCTACGCCGACGAACGGCGCCTGGCCGAAGTGGCCCACGAATTGATCGACAAGCTGCAGAGCGACGGCCCAGCCGCATTACCGCCGCTGCCACCCAGCACGCCTCGACGCCGGCCACAGACACATTCGCGTACCCGGCATTCCGACGAACCGGCAAGGGGCCGGAAGAACGGTCACGGGCTGGGGCCGTGACCGCGCCACGACTCTGCCGGGCCGCCTTATTGCGCGTTGCCGCAGTTGTCGGCATCGTGGCCGGATTTACTGTGGTGCTCACCGGCCCCGCCACGCCACGCGCGGCCGCTGGCGAGCCCGAACCGACACCGTTCGTCCGTGTTCGCATCGATCAGGTGACCCCGGACGTTGTCACCACCACCAGTGATCCTGTCGTCACCGTCCGCGGCACAGTGACGAACATCGGTGACCGCCCGGTCCACGACGTAATGGTCCGGCTCGAGCACGCGGCTGCGGTCGCCGAGCCGGCGGCGTTGCGCACGTCCCTGGACGGGAGCACCGACCAGTACCAGCCGGCCGGCGACTTCCTTACGACGGCCGGCGAATTGCAACGCGGGCAGGAAGCCGGTTTTACCCTCTCCGCCCCGGTTCGCTCGTTGACCAAGCCGTCTGTGGCGATTGAGCGGCCCGGGATCTACCCCCTCCTGGTCAACGTCAACGGGACACCCGACTACGGCGCCCCCGCCCGGCTCGACAACGCGCGGTTCCTGCTGCCCGTGATCGGCGTACCACCCGACGAAGCCGATGCGATGGAATTCCCCGTCGCACCCGACACTTCTCAACCGGTGTGGATCACCATGCTGTGGCCGCTAGCCGATCGACCCCGGCTGTCCCCCGGTGTACCCGGCGGCACCATCCCGGTCCGGCTGATCGACGACGACTTGGCCACTTCACTGGCCCCCGGCGGTCGGCTGGACATTCTGCTGTCCGCGGCCGAGGTCGCCACCAGCCACGACGTCGATCCCGACGGCGCAGTTGGGCGAGCGCTGTGTCTGGCGGTCGACCCGGATCTGCTTGTCACCGTCAACGCGATGACCGGCGCCTACGTTGTGTCCAACTCGCCGGACGGCCCTGCTCAGCAACCCGGCACGCCGACGCATCCGGGCACCGGTCAAGCCGCCGCGACCCTCTGGCTCGACCGGCTGCGTGTGCTGGCCCACCGGACATGCGTGGCGCCGCTGCCCTATGCGCAAGCCGACCTGGACGCCTTGCAGCGCGTCAAGGATCGCGGGCTGATCGCGATCGCCACCAACAGCGTCGGCGACATCGTCGACCACATTCTGGGTGTCGCGTCCACCCGCGGGGCAACGCTGCTGCCCGACGGCGCGCTGACCAGCCGCACGGTCGACCTGCTCAACGCCAACGACAGCACGGTCGCGATCGCGGCCGGCGAGTTCTCCGCCCCAGACTCCGGGAACGACTCACCGGCCGGTCTCGACACCACACCCCGGCGGCTGTCCCCGCAGGTGGTGGTCGCGCCGTTCGACCCGGCCGTTGGTGCCGCGCTGGCCGCGGCCGGGACCAACCCCATCGTCCCCACTTATCTGGACTCCTCGCTGGGGGTTCGGCTGGCCCATGACTCGAACACCGCGCGCCGTCAGGACGCCTTGGGCTCAATGTTCTGGCACGCCTTGCAGCCAGACGCCGGGCCGCGCACCCAGATCCTGGTCCCGCCGGCGTCGTGGAACCTGCAGACCGATGACGCGCAGGTCATCTTGACGGCGCTGGCCACTGCCATTCGGTCAGGTTTGGCGGTGCCCCGACCACTACCGGCGGTAATCGCTGACGGCGCCAGCCACACCGAGCAACCGGAACCCGTCGACGCGTACGCGCCGGCGCGCGGTCGGTTCAACGACGACGTCACCACCGACATCGCAGGCCAGGTTGGCCGCCTGTGGGGCCTAACCGCAGCGTTGACCACCGATGAGCGGACCGGGTTGACCGGCATCCAGTACACGGCACCGCTGCGCGAAGACATGCTGCGCGCGCTGAGCCAATCGGTACCACCCGATACCCGCATCGGGCTGGCTCAGCAGCGGTTGGCAGTCGTCGGTAACACGATCAGCGACTTGTTCGGCGCAGTCACGATCGTCAACCCGGGCGGCTCCTACACTCTGGCCACCGAGCACAGTCCCCTTCCGCTGGCGCTGCACAACGGCCTGGCCGTACCCATCCAGGTGCGCCTGCAGGTCGACGCTCCACCCGGCATGACCGTCACTGACGTCGGCCAGATCGAGCTGCCGCCGGGATACCTGCCGCTGCGCGTGCCGATCGAAGTCAACTTCACTCAGCGGGTCGCCATCGACGTCGCGTTGCACACACCGGACGGCATGCGGCTGGGCGAGCCGGTGCGCCTGTCCGTGCATTCCAACGCGTATGGCAAGGTGCTGTTCGCGATCACGCTGACCGCGGCCGCGGTGCTGGTGGCGCTGGCCGGACGGCGGCTTTGGCACCGTTTCCGTGGCCAGCCCGATCCCGCCGACTTGGACCGCCCCTACCCACCCCGGCCCGGCAACTTGCGAGACGACTTGCGAGACGACTTGCGAGACGACGTCGACCAACGGGTCGACGAAGAGCACCGAGTATGAACGCCGCCTACCGGCGCCCCCATCCACAGTCACCGCCGCAGCGACAACGACTGCCACAGCGACCGCCCCGGGACAGGATTCCGCCGCCGGCTGGTCCAACCCCTCCAGTCCCTTCGGGCCTTGACCTGCCTCCTCGACGACGCGAACTATCCGACGCGGCGCTGGTATCGCGGTCATGGGCCATTGCGTTCGCGACACTGATCAGCCGGATCACCGGCTTCGCCCGGGTTGTGTTGCTGGCCGCGATCCTGGGCGCCGCGCTGGCCAGTGCCTACTCGGTGGCCTATCAGCTACCGAACCTGGTCGCTGCCCTCGTGCTGGAGGCGACGTTCACCGCGATCTTCGTGCCGGTGCTGGCCCGTGCCGAGCAGGGTGACCCTGACGGCGGCGCGGCATTCGTGCGGCGCCTGGTCACGGTGGTAACCACACTGCTGCTGCTTGTCACAACGTTGTCGGTACTGGCTGCGCCACTGCTGGTGCGGTTGATGCTGGGCCGGAATCCGCAGGTCAACGAACCCCTGACCACCGCCTTCGCCTATCTGCTACTACCGCAGGTGCTCGCCTATGGCCTGACGTCGGTGTTCATGGCGATCCTCAACACCCGCAACGTTTTCGGGCCGACGGCGTGGGCGCCCGTCGTCAACAACGTCGTCGCGATCGCCACCCTGGCCGTATACCTTGCGGTCCCCGGTGAACTTTCGATCGACCCCGTTCAGATGGGCAACATCAAGCTGCTGGTGCTCGGGATCGGCAGCAACTTGGGGGTATTCGCGCAGGTCGCGGTGCTGCTGGTAGCGCTGCGGCGCGAGCACATCAGCCTGCGCCCGCTGTGGGGAATCGATCAGCGGCTCAAGCGCTTCGGCGCGATGGCCGTTGCGATGGTGCTCTATGTGCTGATCAGTCAGCTCGGCCTGGTGGTCGGCACCCAGATCGCCAGCACGGCAGCAGCTTCGGGCCCCGCGATCTACAACTACACGTGGCTGGTCCTGATGCTGCCGTTCGGCATGATCGGGGTAACGGTGCTGATGGTCGTGATGCCGCGGCTGAGTCGCAACGCCGCCGCCAACGACACCAGAGGCGTGCTCGCTGACCTGTCGCTGGCCACCCGGCTGACCTTGATCACGCTGATCCCGATCGTGGCATTCATGACGGTCGGCGGCCCGGCGATCGGTAGCGTGTTGTTCGCCTACGGCCATTTCGGGGGGGTCGACGCCGGTTACCTGGGCGCCGCTATCGCGCTGTCGGCGTTCACGTTGATCCCGTACGGACTGGTGCTGTTGCAGCTACGCGTGTTCTACGCGCGGGAGCAGCCGTGGACGCCCATCGCGATCATCCTCGTGATCACGGCCGTCAAGATCATCGGCTCGCTGCTGGCGCCGCACCTCACCAATGACCCCCAGCGGGTCGCGGGTCTTCTCGGGCTGGCCAACGGCATCGGATTTCTTGTCGGCGCGATCGTCGGCTATCACTTGCTGCGGCGCACACTCCTGCCGGCCGGTGGCCACCTCGTCGGCGTCCGGGAGGTGCGCACCGTGCTGGTGACGGTTGCCGCGTCGTTGCTGGCCGGGCTGGTCGCTCACGTGGCCGATCGGCTGCTGGGGCTGCGCGAGCTGACAGCGCACGGCGGTGCTGCAGGTTCGCTGCTGCGACTGTTGCTGCTGGCGACCATCATGCTGCCGATCGTGGCCACGGTTATGCTCCGCGCGCAGGTCCCCGAGGCGCAAGCTGCACTGGGCGCCGTCAGGCGCCGGATCGGGAATCGCGACGGTCGCCATAGCGGGGCGCTGGGGCCCCGCAAAGCGACTGTGCCAGAAAAATCGTCTCACCGGCGCCTTGTCACGTACCCTGAGCAGAGGAATTCGTCCCCGCCGGGGGTCAATGCGGTCCAGGAGCCGATCCGGCGCAGGCCTCCGGAGCGGGTAGCCAGCGCCCCCCAAGCGAAAGGACCGGAGGTGACCGACCGCCCAATGGAGAGCGCCGCATCCAGCTCTGGGTCTGGCTCAGGGTCAGGTGCTCCGCTACCTCGACCGGTTGCCGACGACTTCCAGCCTGACATTCCGGCCCCCGATATGCCGGCCGAGCCCGACTCGCCGCCGCCACGCCCGTCCGACCATCGCAACGGCGATCCGTCAGCCGAGCCCACCCGCGGGCCGATTCCATTCGATGCGCCCCGCGAACGGGGCCCTGAGCCTTCGGTACCACAAGACGATGTCCACTTGGTTCCCGGCGCACGTATCGCCGGTGGCCGCTATCGCTTGCTGGTCTTCCACGGCGGCGCGCCCCCCTTGCAGTTCTGGCAGGCCCTCGACACAGCGCTGGACCGCCAGGTGGCGCTGACTTTCGTCGATCCGGATGGGTCCCTGCCCGACGATGTCCTGCAGGAGATCCTGGCCCGCACTTTGCGACTCAGCCGGATCGAGAAGCCCGGTATCGCCCGGGTGCTCGACGTCGTCCACACCGGTTCTGGCGGCCTGGTGGTCGCGGAGTGGATTCGCGGCGGTTCGCTGCGGGAAGTGGCCGACACCGCGCCGTCGCCCGTCGGTGCCATCCGGGCGATGCAGTCGCTGGCCGCCGCAGCCGACGCGGCACACCGTGCCGGTGTCGCCCTGTCGATCGATCACCCCAGCCGGGTGCGAGTCAGCATCGACGGCGATGTCGTGCTGGCGTACCCGGCGACCATGCCCGACGCCAACCCGCAGGACGACATCCGTGGAATCGGCGCCGCGCTTTATGCCCTGCTGGTCAACCGGTGGCCGCTGCCGGAGTCTGGGGCACGCAGCGGGTTCGCCCCGGCCGAGCGGGATTCCGCGGGCCACCCCGTTGAACCTACCGTCGTCGACCGCGACATCCCGTTCCAGATTTCCGCGGTGGCTGTCCGATCGGTTCAAGAGGACGGCGGGATACGCAGTGCATCAACGCTTTTGAACCTGTTGCAACAGGCGACGGCGGTGGCCGACCGCACCGAGGTACTGGGCCGGATCGACGACGCGCCCGCGCAGGTCGCTTCCCGCCAGCCAAGCGTTGGAGACTATGGGGTGTTCGGCCGGCGGCGCCGCAGCTTGCTTATCGGTGTCTCCGTGGGCGTTGCCATCATCCTGGTGGCACTTGTGGTGCTGGCCTCAGTAGTGAGCAAGATCTTCGGCAATGTCGGCGGCGGCCTCGACAAAGACGAGCTCGGACTGAACGGGCCGACATCATCGACCGCGTCGTCAGCTGCCAATCCGGCGCCTTCCGGCAGCGTCGTCCAACCTACTAAGGCAACGGTCTTCTCTCCCGACGGCGACGCCGACTCGCCCGGCACTGCCGGTAACGCGATCGACGGCAACCCGGCCACCTCATGGCAGACCGACATCTATACCGACCCTGTCCCGTTCCCTGGCTTCAAGAGCGGCGTCGGGCTGATGTTGCAACTGCCCAGTCCCACGGTGGTCGGCGTGGTGAACATCGACACGGTCAGCACCGGGACCAAGGTCGAGATTCGCTCGGCATCGGCGCCATCGCCGGCAAAGCTGGAGGACACCACCGTGCTGGCTCCGGCCTTTGCGCTCAAACCCGGTCATAACGTCATCCCGGTCAGATCCGGCTCCCCCACGTCGAACCTGTTGGTGTGGATCTCTACGTTGGGGACTACCGACGGCAAGAGCCGCGCCGACATCTCGGAGATCAGGGTCCAGGCCGCATCCTGACCTCTGGCCTGACCGAGCACACACCCCACCCGTGCGGGTGAAGTGCCACGTGACGGCCGATTGATTACTGTCCCGGCGGTGGGCTTCGGGGGAAACATTCGGGGAAATATCCGAGGAAATGTTGGAAGGGAGCGCAGTGACGCCGAGCTGCTGGCAGCCCACGTTGCGGGCGACAGGCACGCCTTCGACGAGTTGTTCCGCCGTCATCAACGACAGCTTCACCGGCTTGCGCGCCTCACCAGCCGCACCTTCGAAGACGCCGAAGACGCGCTGCAAGACGCCATGCTCTCAGCCCACCGCGCCGCCGGTTCCTTTCGGTACAACGCTGCGGTGGCTAGTTGGCTGCACCGCATAGTGGTCAACGCCTGCCTGGACCGGCTGCGGCGCGTCAAAGCCCATCCGACCACTCCACTCGAGGATGTCTACCCGGTTGCCGATCGGACGTCGCATATCGATACGGCGATTGTGGTGCAGCGGGCACTGATGCGCCTGCCCGTCGAGCAACGCGCTGCCGTGGTGGCCGTCGACATGCAGGGTTACTCGATCGCCGACACCGCCCAGCTGCTGGGCGTCGCCGAGGGCACCGTCAAGAGCCGGTGTGCCCGCGCCCGGGTTCGCCTGGCCGGGATGCTCGGCCACCTCAACGCGGGCGCCAACGCCACGACCGACCGCCCGGCCGGTCAGCGCTAACGCGTTCCAGCGATATCTCGCGATCTTTGGGCCCACTGCCCGACCGCGGGGGCTGTGCGTGGCGATCGCACTGTGCATGACGGACACTGGGGCGGATGGGTGAAGCCGAGAATGGTCCTGCGGATCATGGTTCAGCAGGTGCGGATCCACCGCTGACGGCCGAGGTCCTCGCCGACCTACAGGCCGGTCTACTGGACGACTACGCCGCCGCTCGGGTGCGCAGACGAGTCCGCGCAGACCCGGAAGCCCAACGACTCCTGCGGGCGCTGAACCAGGTGCGCCGCGATGTCGCCGCCCTCGGCGCGGATCCGGATGCGGCACGGGACGCTCCCCCGCCCGGCGGGTCACGAGGCAGCGGCTCGCACTTGGCGCGGCCGCACATCCGTCCCGCTAAAGTCTTCGCGGGCATCGCCGGCGTGTGCGCGGTGGTCGCAGCGATCGCCGTAGGAACGGCGGCGCTGATCAACGCGCCCGCGCCCACCCCGAGCACACCGGCCACCGCCGAGCACATCACGGTGTCAACGCCGCCCCCGGTGATCCCGCTATCGCAGGCCCAGATCCTGGCCCTGCTCGACGACAGTCCCGACTACGGCCCTNTCGCCGGCCCACTCTCCAGCCCACTCANTGACCCGCCCAGGCGCGCCTCCTGNCTTACTGGCCTGGGCTTTCCCGCGTCGACGCGGGTGCTCGNTGCGAAGCCGGTCGAGATCAACGCTCGCCCCGGCGTGCTGCTGGTGCTGCCCGGCGACACGCCCAACGAACTGGCGGTCTTTGCAGTGGCACTCAATTGCAGCGCGGCCGATACCGGGCTGTTGGCCAACACCCAGGTCCCCCGTTCCCAATGAAGTGCAGGTTTCCTAGTGTTGTGCAGGTGTGTCCAGGTGCTGCGCGACGCGCGGGGGAACAGCAGTGCCTACGCTGGCGTTTGTACCCGTTGATCTACTTCTGTTGCTGAAAGGCTCGCATGACCGCCGCCACCTCTGCTCATGACTCTGACGTGCACGACGTGATCGTTATCGGTTCCGGTCCCGCCGGCTATACCGCAGCGCTCTACACCGCCCGTGCACAGCTGGCACCGCTGGTCTTCGAAGGAACCTCTTTCGGCGGCGCATTGATGACCACGACCGAGGTGGAGAATTACCCCGGCTTTCGCGACGGCATCACCGGCCCGGAGTTGATGGACGAAATGCGCGAGCAGGCGTTGCGATTCGGCGCAGACCTGCGGATGGAAGACGTCGAGTCAGTATCGCTGGACGCACCGGTCAAGTCCGTCGTCACCGCCGACGGGCAGACCTATCGCGCCAGGGCCGTCATTCTGGCTATGGGCGCCGCGGCGCGCTATCTGCAGGTTCCCGGCGAGCAGGAGTTGCTGGGTCGTGGTGTGAGTTCATGCGCCACTTGCGACGGGTTCTTCTTCCGCGATCAAGACATCGCCGTTATCGGCGGCGGCGACTCGGCGATGGAGGAAGCGATCTTTTTGACCCGGTTTGCCCGCAGCGTAACCCTCGTGCACCGTCGCGACGAATTCCGGGCCTCAAAGATCATGCTCAACCGCGCCCGTACCAACGACAAGATCAAATTCATCACCAACCACACCCCGATCGCGGTCCACGGTGACGCGACAGTGACCGGATTGCGGTTGCGCGACAACATAACTGACGAAGAGAGCACGGTCGCGGTGACTGGCGTTTTTGTCGCGATCGGCCACGAGCCGCGCTCCGGTCTGGTGCGCGATGTCGTCGACATCGACCCCGAGGGCTACGTACTCGTGAGGGGCGCACCACGAGCACTTCGCTGGACGGTGTGTTCGCGGCCGGTGACCTGGTGGACCGTACCTATCGCCAGGCGGTCACCGCTGCCGGGAGTGGTTGTGCGGCGGCCATCGACGCAGAGCGTTGGCTGGCCGAGCACGAAGAGTCAGGCGTGCCCCAGCAGGCAGCTGGAAACGCGGATAGTACCGACACACTGATTGGAGTACCGCGATGACCGACACCGAAAATGCCGGGGGCACAGTAGAAGTCTCCGACGCGTCTTTCTCCACGGACGTTTTGTCCAGCAATAAGCCTGTGCTGGTGGACTTTTGGGCAACCTGGTGCGGACCGTGCAAGATGGTCGCGCCGGTCCTTGAAGAGATTGCGGCCGAGCGGGCCGGCCAGCTCACCGTCGCCAAGCTCGACGTGGACACCAACCCGGAGACGGCGCGCGACTTCCAGGTCGTGTCGATCCCGACGATGATCCTATTCAAGGACGGCCACCCGATAAAGCGGATCGTAGGCGCCAAGGGTAAGGCAGCTTTGCTGCGTGAGCTCTCCGACGTAGTTCCCGACCTCGCCTAGGGCAGAGCCTAATCGGCGCACCACGCCTGCAGTTAGCCTGGCGTTTTCCCGAAATTGCGTAGGATCTGCGACAATACCGGTTAGCTGTAGTGCATTTTGTCAGCGTGATCAGTTAGTCCCGGAGGGCCCTTGGTATGTCGAGTCAGCGCCGCGAAGCCGGCGACGCGCTCCGCTGTGGTGACCGCAGCGCCGCCGTCATCGAGGTCCGGGCCACGCTGGCCGCGCTGGGGCTCCTGGACAATCCCGACGAAGATCTGACCACCGGCCGGCACGTGGCGTTCGACGCGTTCGACACCGAGCTGGATCAGGCGGTACGCGCCTTTCAGCAGCACCGCGGCCTTCTGGTGGACGGCATCGTCGGCGAGGCCACCTACCGGGCCTTGAAAGAAGCCTCCTACCGGCTGGGCGCCCGCACGCTGTATCACCAATTCGGTGCTCCGCTGTACGGTGACGACGTCGCTACGCTGCAGGCCCGCCTGCAGGACCTCGGTTTCTACACCGGTCTGGTGGATGGATACTTTGGTTTGCAGACTCACAACGCGTTGATGTCCTACCAACGTGATTACGGGCTTGCTGCCGACGGTATCTGCGGCCCGGAAACGCTGCGTTCCCTGTACTTTCTGAGTTCGCGGGTAAGTGGCGGCTCCCCACACGCCATTCGCGAGGAGGAAGTGGTCCGCCGATCCGGCCCGAAGCTGTCAGGCAAGCGGATCATTATCGATCCGGGCCGCGGGGGCGCAGACCACGGTTTGATCTCGCATGGTCCAGCCGGACCTATTAGCGAAGCAGATGTGTTGTGGGACTTGGCAAGCCGCCTTGAAGGACGCATGACCGCTATCGGCATGGAGACGTTCCTGTCCCGGCCGACCAATCGCAGCCCGTCGGATGCCGAGCGCGCGGCTACGGCCAATAATGTCGGCGCGGACCTGATGATCAGCTTGCGCTGCGAAGCTCAGACCAGCCCTGCGGCCAATGGGGTTGCCTCCTTCCACTTCGGCAACTCGCATGGTTCGGTGTCTACCATTGGCCGCAATCTCGCCGACTTTATTCAGCGAGAAGTTGTGGCCCGCACCGGATTACGGGACTGCCGTACCCATGGCCGGACGTGGGATCTGCTGAGACTGACGCGGATGCCGACAGTTCAGGTCGATGTTGGTTACATCACCAGCCCACGCGATCGCGCGATGCTGGTCTCAATGCAGACCCGCGATGCGCTCGCCGAGGGCATCCTGGCCGCGGTCAAGCGACTCTATCTACTGGGCAAGAACGATCGGCCCACCGGCACATTCACCTTCGCCGAGCTGCTTGCTCACGAATTATCGATGGAACGAGCGGGCAGTTCGGCGGTTCCTAAACGTTTCGAGGGATCTTCAAGGTATTTCCAGCCGTAGATCCCGCCCCGACCGGCTGTTGCAGTTGCGCATCCGCCAGCAGGCGCTCCAAGGCGGCCTCGACTTCGGCTTTCCATCCCAGGCCTTTGTCCAGCTCCAAGCGCAGTCGCGGGAAGTACCTATGTGGTTTCACTACAACGAAACCCACGTCTTTCAAGAAGTCCGCATCGATGATGCAATGTTCAACCGAACAATCGCCGAGAGCCTCCAACACTGGCCGAACATCGGGGCCGACCGTCCGCGGATCCTGCAACTCAGAAGCCGCCTGTGTGCGGCCGAAAGCTTCCAGCGCCCGGACTCCGCGCCGGACCAACTCGTCGATCACGCGGGCGATCAGGCTGTGTGGCAAGTCGTTAACGGCTTGCCCGGGTTCAACGCCCATCGAAGTCAGCAACACGGCGTCTGCGGACACCGGTGCGGTGGGAAATCGATGCGCCCGCGGTACCGCCCGAGGCGGAGCGTAAAGCACATACCCCAAGCACGGCGGCTCGCGCTGGCTACGTTCGTCCGGGATGGCTGTCGCGACCTGACCGCACGATCCCCACTCCAGCATCACCATCGACAACCAGGCTTCCTTTTCGAATTCGGGGTCGGCGAGATGGCCTTGGTCACCGAGCGTCGCAGGGTCGACCTCCCAGAAGACGCAGCGGCGTGCATGCTTGGGGAGCTGCTCGAAGGCTTCGAGCCGCAGCGGTGTGATTCGAACAGACACTAGTCTCCTGGCTTCCGTGCGGTACTGACTGTTCCCCAGACTGCAATGCACCAGCAACCCCTCCAGGATAGGAGAGTTTGTCGTCATCGGGCCAGTGTTGGCCCCGCCACTTGAGCTGCCCCGGCCAAAACACTCCGGGATCCACGATCGTAGCTGGCCGGAATGTGAAATGGCTTCGCGCGCAGCAGATCTCCGTCAGATTGAATGCTCGACGCCAGTCGCATTGGATCTCGAAACCGGCGCAATGTCACAGTGACATAATTACACAATATGACTGGTCATGCCTCGGGCGTGGCCATCATGCCGACGATTCGCTGGAGGTCATCCACCGACGCGAACTCCACCACAATCTTGCCTTTGCGTTTGCCAAGGCTGACTGTTACCCGCGTGTCGAAGGCGTTCGACAGCCGCTCAGCAACGTCTTGAAGGCCAGGCATCTGGATCGGCTTGCGCCGTTCCGGCGCCGGCGCGGTCGCGTTGCGGCGGTTGGCCTCGTGGTTGGCTAAAGTAACCGCCTCCTCGGTGGCTCGCACCGACAGGCCCTCCGCGATGATGCGGCCGGCCAGTTCCTCTTGCGCTTCGGGGCCGGACTCTAGCGACAGCAGAGCGCGCGCATGGCCAGCAGACAGCACGCCCGCGGCCACTCGGCGCTGGACGGGGATCGGCAGCTTGAGCAACCGAATCATGTTGGTGATCACTGGTCGCGAGCGGCCGATGCGGGACGCGAGTTCGTCGTGGGTGACGCCGAACTCATCGAGCAACTGCTGGTAGGCCGCCGCCTCTTCCAAGGGGTTCAGCTGTACCCGGTGGATGTTCTCCAACAAGGCATCGCGAAGCAGATTGTCATCGCCCGTCTCGCGCACAATGGCCGGGATGGCGGCCAGGCCCGCCTCCTGGGCTGCCCGCCAGCGCCGCTCCCCCATTACGATCTGGTACCGCGCGCCGCTCTGCGATCCAGGCACCGCCCGCACCACGATCGGCTGCAGGAGACCGAACTCGCGGATCGAGTGCACCAGCTCGGACAGCGCCTCCTCGTCGAACACCTGCCTTGGCTGACGGGGATTTGGCTCGATGTCGGACGGCGCGATCTCGCGGTATACCGCGCCCACCTCTGAGCCCACTGCCGCGGCGTCCGGCGCCGGCCGCCCGATGAGAATGTCCGCAGCCGCGTCCCCCATCCGCGGGCCGAGGGTCGCCGGCCCGGAGTCGCCATCCGCGGGACCGGTGGGGATCAGCGAAGCCAAGCCCCGGCCGAGGCCGCCCTTCTTGCGTAACGGCTGCGTCATGGTCGTCCCTTCACGAGTGGTAGTGATCACGCTCGGCGAGCTCGCGGCTTGCATCGAGGTAGCTCATCGCCCCCCGTGAACCGGGGTCGTAATCGATGATTGTCATGCTGTAGCCGGGCGCCTCTGAGACCTTGACGCTGCGCGGAATCACCGTGCGCAACACCTTGCTGCCAAAGTACCGGCGCACCTCTTCGGCCACTTGGTCGGCGAGCTTGGTCCTGCCGTCGTACATGGTCAGGATCACGGTGCTCACGTCGAGTTCAGGATTGAGATGCGCCTTCACCATCTCGATGTTGCGCATCAGTTGTGACACACCCTCGAGCGCGTAGTACTCGCACTGGATCGGGATCAACACCTCGGGCGCTGCGACAAGTGCGTTGATGGTGAGGAGCCCAAGCGACGGTGGGCAGTCCACAAAGACGTAGTCGAAGTCGAAGTCGTCCAGGTCGGCCAAGGCGGTGCGCAGTCTGTTCTCGCGTGCCACCATGCTCACCAATTCGATTTCGGCACCGGCGAGATCGATCGTCGCCGGAACGCAGAACAGGCGCTCGCTGTGCGGGCTTCGTCGCAGCGCCTCCTGCACGGTGACCTCACCCAGGAGTACCTCGTACGAGGAAGGCGTGCCTGACGCTCGGTTGGTAATGCCGAGCGCCGTGCTCGCGTTGCCCTGGGGGTCGAGGTCGATGACGAGCGCCTTGAGCCCCTGCACGGCAAGCGCGGCGGCGAGGTTGACTGCAGTGGTGGTCTTACCCACGCCACCCTTTTGGTTGGCGATAGTCAAGACGTGTCGGTGGCTCGGGCGCCGTAGTGGCGCGTTGGCTGTGTGGAGCACCCGCATCGCCCGCTCGGCGGCAGCGCCGATCGGGGTGTCGATGTCCAATGTTTCACGTGAAACATCGGGCGCCGGATCGTTCAGCGGAGGAGAACCGGTCGGCCAACCTGGCGGAGAACTCATCGCTTGTCCCTGTCCGCCATCCGAGCCGACCCGTGGCGCGTCTGCTTTCCGCGTCGCGCTACCACCACGGTTGCGGACGGACGCAAATAGTTCGCGCCACATGTGACCACCCTGACATCAACAGCGCCGGATGCCGCCATCACACGCCGGTGTTCCTTTACTTCGTCGGGAGCGCGCTCCCCTTTGATCGCCAGCATTCGCCCGTTCGGCCGTAGCAACGGCATGCTCCACTTCGTCAACTTGTCCAGCGCGGCAACCGCTCGCGACACCGCGGCGTCCATGGCGCCAATCCGGTCCCGGACCCACCGTTCCTCAGCGCGGCCACGCACCACATCTATGGGCAACCCTAGTTCTGCCACGACCTCATTGAGAAACTCACTTCGGCGCTGCAGCGGTTCCAGGAGTACGACCTCAAGATCTGGGCGCGCCAGCGCCAACGGTATCCCCGGCAACCCGGCGCCGCTGCCGATGTCCACTATCCGTTCGCCCGGATCGAGGAGCTCCCCGACCACCGCGCTGTTCAATAGGTGGCGGTCCCAGAGGCGGTCCACCTCGCGTGGCCCGAGCAGTCCGCGCTCTACCCCGGCCGCCGAGAGCATCTCTGCGTACCTGTGCGCTAAGTGGAGCCGCGGCCCGAAGATTCTCGATGCAGCGTCTGGCACGGCGCCTGATAGGGCAGCCGGCGCCGGCGCTGCCGTGCCCACCGAGTCCACCGCCCGTTCGCACGGGCCGACATGTTTCACGTGAAACATTCCTCTGGTCTTCTTGGGCCTCGGGTTCTCACCGCTGCACGAATTACATGGCTGTACTTCAGTCGTGCAGAACAACAACGCGGCGCGAAGGCTCCACGCCTTCACTTTCGCTGTGTACCCCGGCCACCGCGGCAACAGCGTCGTGGACGATCTTCCGCTCGAACGGAGTCATCGGAGCGAGCTCTTCGCGTTCGCCGCTGTCCAGCACGCGCCGTGCCACCTTGTCGCCCAGCGCGGCCAACTCCTCTCGGCGACGGCGCCGCCAACCCGCGATGTCGAGCATCAACCGGCTCCGCACACCGGTCTTCTGATGCACCGCCAGCCGGGTGAGCTCCTGCACCGCATCCAGCACTTCGCCCGTGCGGCCGACCAACTTGTTCAAGTCGTCGCTGCCGTCGATGCTGACAATGGCGCGGTTCCCCTCGACATCGAGATCGATGTCGCCGTCAAAGTCCAGCAGATCCAACAGCTCTTCGAGGTAATCGCCGGCGATTTCCCCCTCGGCGACCAACCGCTCCTCCAAGTCGCCGGGTTCGCCGGCACTAGCTGCGTCCGCTCCGGTATCCGCGATCGTCGTCCGACAATTCGGTATCAACGTCGCGTTCGGTGGTGTCGGCGTTCGTCATGGCTATCTCTCCCTCATCCATGGGTCAGCGTTTACGTCTCTTGGGTCGCGCCCCGGGCCGCGGCGTCCGGTTACCCGGACCGTTGTTGCCTACGGGTTTGTCTGCTTGAGTCTTGGCTGTCGCCGCGTCAGACACCCCATCGGAACCCGCGTCCGCGGTCTCCGGTTCCGCGTCAGCGTCGCTGGCCACCGAAGAACCGTTGCCGCGCGGCGGCGCCGTCTTGGCGGTGCGCTTCGGCCTGGCTCCCGGCGCAGGGGCGTTGGCCGCCCGACGCTGGATGGCTTCCTGCTTCTTGGCCTCTTCCTCTTTTTCGATCATGGTGAACACATAGTGCTGCTGGCCGAAGGTCCAGATGTTGTTGGCGAACCAGTACAAGATGATCGCGAGCGGCAAGAACGGNCCACCGACGACAACGCCGNNCGGAAACACGTACAGCGCGAGTTTGTTCATCATCGCGGTCTGCGGATTGGCTGCTGCTTCTGGGCTCTGCCGTGCTACCGAAGCNCGACTGTTGAAGTAAGTCGCAANGCCNGCCAGGATCATCACCGGGGCNCCGACCGCGATCACCGCCGGGCGGCTGAAATCGGTGAACGCTTCCAACCCGGACCGCTGGGTCATGGACGCACCGATCGGTGCACCGAACAGGCTGGCGTCCAGGAAGTGCTGCACCTCGAGCGGGCTGAACACATAGTTCCCAGTCAGTCTGTTCTGCAGCACCGAAAGGTGCGGCTGACCGAATCCGCCCTGGGTCCTATTGAACGACCGCAACACGTGATAGAGCCCCAGAAACACCGGTATCTGCGCGAGCATCGGCAGGCAGCCGAGGATGGGATTGAAGCCGTGCTCGCGTTGCAGCTTCTGCATCTCGAGCGCCATGCGCTGACGATCCTTGCCGTACTTCTTCTGCAGCGCCTTGATCTGTGGTTGCAGTTCCTGCATCTGCCGAGTGGTGCGGATCTGACGCACGAACGGCTTGTACAGCAGCGCACGCAAAGTGAAAACCAGGAACATCACCGCCAATGCCCACGCGAAGAAGTTCGATGGCCCCAGCACCGCGGCGAACAGCTTGTACCAAACCCACATAATCCACGACACTGGGTAGTAGACGAAGTCCAGGCTGAAGAAATCAAACAAAAGACTCACTCTCCCCTTGCTTGGCTGGGGGCCCCCAGGCATTGCCGGCTTCCCCGAAGTCCATGCCGAAGTCCAGCCCGCCTCCGCGCTCTGGTATCGGATCCCATCCTCCCCGATGCCAGGGTCCACACTTCGCGAGTCTGACCGCGGCCAACCAGCCCCCCCGAATCAAGCCGTACTCGGTAAGAGCGTCGACGGCGTACTGACTACAAGTAGGAACAAACCGGCATGTCGGCGGTCGTAACGGCGACACCATGTGGCGGTAGAGCTGGATCAGAAAAACCAGGCGACCCACGGAAGCCTTGCCGGTACGCCTGATGGTCCCCCGGGCTCCCCCGCGCACCCGCACCCACCGACTCACCGGTCGGTTCCCGCCGCCTCGAAAGCGCGTCGCAAACCGCTTCGCAGTTGCTGCTCCAACCATACCGAGGACACGTTCCGGCTGCTGGGCAGCGCCCGAATCACCACCTGATCGGATTGATCAAGCTCGGCCAACACAGTGCGGGCGACATGCCGGAGCCGGCGCGCGACCCGATGGCGTTCGACTGCCGAACCCACCGGTTTGGCAATGACCAAACCGACGCGCGGACCCTTACCGTCGCCGTCGCTCGCCCGCCGAACGTGAACGACGACATCGGGCTGTACGGTGCGAATCCCGTACTTCACCGTCGCGTCAAACTCGCTGGACCGCCTCATGCGGTTGCGTGCGGGAAGCACCGCCAAAAACCTGTCGTTCAGATCAGGCAGACAATGCGCGGCGGCCCTTACGGCGCCGGTTGGACACGACGAACCGCCCGGCCCGGGTACGCATCCTCAACCGGAAGCCATGCACGCGGGCACGGCGCCGGTTATTCGGCTGGAAGGTCCGCTTGCCCTTGGCCACGGTATTCTCCTCGTTATCTCTGGGTCGTCTCTGGCCTCTTCCGGCCGCTCGCGCTTCGCAAGTGGGTCGGCCCGCGGGTCGGTCGGAGGTGGTCCTGCTACTGGCCGGCGCGGTCCCCAGGCAACACCATTCTGGTTCGCAGCCGTATCGCCGACTTTCGGGCGACTGTTTGAGGGTACTGACGAGCCTTCCCCGGGTCAAACCTGGACTGCCCCAACGAACACCTCGAACACCTTCTCAACATTTGTCGCCAAAGTCACACTGGCAGGACGAAACCGAAAGAAGCCCCAACCGACCCTAAACAACCCAATTTGAATGCGGCAGAACTGTTGGCAGCCGCACGGAAAACTGTTAGCTTCGGGCAATGCCGTTTCATCCTGGAACGGAGCTCGACGACGAAGCGAGGATGGCGGATCGACTGGCCGCCTAGGCTACCTCCAACGGGTTGCCTGCAGGACGGGGATCGCGTGCCGTCGCCGGTAGGCTACGGCTGGCTTACCACCATCCTGTCCACACCTGTGTATAACTATGTGGACAGTTGCTTTGTCGCCTAGCGCGGTTTGTACCTAGACCCAGTTTCGCAAGGACCAGGGAGATACGTCGTTGTCCGATGACCCCGGTTCAAGTTTCACAACAGTATGGAACGCGGTCGTCTCCGAACTTAATGGTGAATCCACCGCGGACGGCTCGCTCACAAATCGCACAACTCTCATCACTCCCCTGACGCCTCAGCAAAGGGCCTGGCTCAACCTCGTCCAGCCGCTCACGATCGTCGAGGGGTTTGCTCTGTTATCGGTTCCGAGCAGCTTTGTCCAAAATGAGATCGAGCGTCATTTGCGAGCACCGATCACTGACGCGCTCAGCCGTCGACTCGGGCAACAGGTCCAACTCGGAGTGCGCATCGCTCCGCCCTCCGAGGACGTCGACGACACCGGCTTCCCACANCCGGACGCCTGCACNGACGAAACTGACTTGGAAACTTCGAGTGACACCGACGAGGGTTACGAAAATGGTGAGGCCGTCGNCGCCGAACAGAGTTGGCCCAACTACTTCACTGAACGTCCCCACACCGTCGATCCAGCCGTTGCCGGCGGAACCAGCCTCAACCGTCGCTACACCTTCGACACGTTCGTCATCGGTGCCTCCAATCGGTTCGCGCATGCCGCAGCTCTGGCGATCGCTGAAGCACCGGCACGCGCCTACAATCCCCTATTCATCTGGGGGGAGTCCGGCCTAGGCAAAACCCATTTGTTGCACGCCGCCGGCAATTACGCACAGAGACTGTTCCCGGGTATGCGGGTCAAGTACGTCTCCACCGAGGAATTCACCAACGACTTCATCAACTCGCTTCGCGACGACCGCAAGGTTGCCTTCAAGCGCAGCTATCGCGACGTCGATGTGCTTCTAGTCGATGACATCCAGTTCATCGAAGGCAAGGAAGGTATCCAAGAAGAGTTCTTCCATACCTTCAACACGTTGCACAACGCCAACAAGCAGATCGTCATCTCCTCTGACCGGCCGCCGAAACAGCTCGCCACCCTCGAAGACCGGCTAAGGACACGGTTCGAGTGGGGCCTGATTACCGACGTGCAGCCTCCCGAACTGGAAACCCGCATCGCCATCCTGCGCAAGAAAGCACAGATGGAACGACTCGCGGTGCCAGACGACGTGCTCGAGCTCATCGCCAGCAGCATCGAGCGAAATATTCGAGAGCTGGAGGGAGCTCTCATCCGAGTCACCGCGTTTGCCTCGCTGAACAAAACCCCCATTGACAAGGCGTTGGCGGAGATTGTGCTTCGCGACCTCATCGCCGACGCCAGCACGATGCAAATCAGCGCCGCGACCATCATGGCGGCCACCGCCGAATACTTCGACACGACGGTCGAAGAATTGCGCGGCCCCGGCAAGACCCGGGCGTTGGCTCAGTCGCGGCAGATCGCGATGTACCTGTGCCGTGAGTTGACCGACCTGTCACTGCCCAAGATCGGCCAGGCATTCGGACGTGACCACACCACGGTCATGTACGCCCAGCGGAAGATCTTGTCCGAGATGGCCCACCGACGTGAGGTGTTCGATCACGTCAAGAAACTCACAACCCGCATCCGTCAGCGGTCCAAGCGCTGACCTCAGCGAGATTTTTTCAAAAAACTTCTTACCCGCCTGTCACATCAGCCACAGACAAGGGTGCGCGCGGCGCTGTGAACAAACCCGTCAAATAGCGGTGCAGTACCCGGGGTTCCGTGCACACCGGTTCTTCCTCCCCAGCGGCCCAACACGAAGCACACAGGTGTCGACGCTGTCATACACAACTCGACAACTCCCCTAGCTGCACCAAGACCGAACTGTCCCCAGAATCCACACCCCCTAATACTGTTACTGAGATCTCTCCATCATTTCTTCTTTGAAGAACACCGTTGGGGACGAGCCGTCGTACAGCGCTCGCAAACGAGTCAGCGAGCTGGTTGTCGGCCTTTGCGGTTAGCTTTCAAGATGAGGCCAGAAGATCTACGGTTGTTCTTCGACCGCCGTTGCGGCCGTCGTGGCACATCACCTGCCACCGACGTTCTCGGCGGAGGCCCCACGCTAGCGGGGGAGGCTAGCCGCTGGATTTTGGACTCTTTGGAGGGTGAAGGGACACGCGATGGGTGCAGCGACAACAACGGCTGGCCTTACCGACTTGAAGTTTCGATTGGTGCGAGAGTCCTTCGCAGACGCGGTGTCGTGGGTGGCGAAGAATCTGCCCACCAGGCCCGCCGTACCGGTGCTTTCCGGAGTTCTGTTGGCTGGCTCGGATGACGGCCTGACGATCTCAGGATTCGACTACGAGGTTTCCGCCCAGGTGCAGGTTGCGGCCGAAATCGCTTCTCCTGGAAGCGTTTTGGTGTCCGGAAGGCTATTGTCAGACATCACCCGGGCGTTGCCGAACAAACCCGTTGAGTTCAATGTGGACGGCAGCCGTGTCGCACTGACCTGCGGAAACGCCAGGTTCTCATTGCCGACGATGGCGGTCGAAGATTACCCCACCCTGCCGGCGTTGCCGGAAGATACCGGGACTTTGCCGTCGGATCTGTTCGCCGAGGCGATAGGCCAGGTGGCGATCGCGGCCGGGCGGGACGACACGTTGCCCATGCTGACCGGGATCAGGGTCGAGATCTCCGGTGAGACGGTAGTTTTGGCCGCGACTGACAGGTTCCGGCTGGCGGTTCGCGAGCTGACTTGGTCGGCATTGTCGCCGGACATCGAAGCCGCGGTGCTGGTACCCGCGAAGACATTGGCCGAGGCCGCCAAAGCCGGCACCGACGGTTCTGAAGTTCGGCTGTCCTTGGGCGCCGGCACAGGGGTTGGAAAAGACGGGCTGCTCGGTATCAGCGGGAATGGCAAGCGCAGCACGACTCGACTTCTGGATGCGGAGTTCCCGAAGTTCCGGCAGTTGTTGCCGGCTGAACACACCGCAGTGGCCACCATCAACGTGGCCGAGTTGACCGAAGCCATCAAGTTGGTTGCGTTGGTGGCGGACCGGGGTGCACAGGTACGCATGGAGTTCGCCGATGGCATGCTGCGCCTCTCCGCTGGAGCCGACGATGTGGGCCGAGCCGAAGAGGATCTTGCCGTCGACTTCGTCGGCGAACCGTTGACCATCGCGTTTAACCCGACGTACCTGACCGACGGACTTGGCTCGGTGCATTCGGAGCGGGTGTCGTTCGGTTTCACGACTCCGGGTAAACCCGCGTTGCTGCGTCCGGCCTCCGGGGATGATGGCCAGCCGACAGGTAGCGGCCCCTTTGCTGCTCCGCCAACGGACTACGTCTATCTGTTGATGCCAGTTCGGTTGCCCGGGTAGGTGTACGTCCGGCATTTGGGCTTGCGTGATTTCCGGTCCTGGGCTCACGCCGACCTTGAATTGGAACCGGGCCGCACGGTGTTCGTCGGTCCCAACGGATATGGGAAGACGAATTTGATTGAGGCGCTGTGGTATTCGACCACTTTGGGTTCGCATCGCGTTGGGACAGACGTGCCGCTGATTCGAGCGGGCGCCACTCGCGCGGTGGTCTCGACGATCGTCGTCAATCAAGGTAGGGAATGTGCTATTGACCTGGAGATCGCAGCGGGGAGGGCGAACAAGGCGCGATTGAATCGTTCGCCGGTTCGCAGCACCCGCGAGGTGGTGGGGGTGCTGCAGGCGGTGTTGTTTGCCCCCGAGGACCTGGCGCTGGTCCGCGGAGATCCTGCTGACCGGCGCCGCTATCTCGATGACTTGGCGATCCTGCGCCGACCGGCCATTGTCGCGGTGCGCGCCGATTATGACAGGGTCTTGCGGCAGCGTACAGCGCTGTTGAAGTCCTTGGCTGGGGCACGACATCGAGATGACCGGGGCGCCCTGGACACTCTCGAGGTGTGGGACGGCCGGTTGGCCGAGCATGGCGCTGAATTGATGGCCGCGCGTATTGATTTGGTCAACCAGTTGGCGCCAGAGCTGGAGAAGGCCTACCAGTTGTTAGCACCCGGATCGCGGCCGGCGGCGATCGCATACCGAGCCAGCATCGACGGTTTCGGAAGTGCGGACACCGGAGGTGCAGACGGCACCGACCGTGACTTTTTGGAAGCCGCCCTGTTGGCAGCGTTGTCGGGGCGTCGCGATGCTGAACTTGAGCGTGGGATGTGTCTTGTCGGTCCGCACCGTGACGACCTGGAGTTGCGACTGGGTGATCAACTCGCGAAAGGCTTTGCCAGTCATGGGGAATCGTGGTCATTCGCGGTAGCGCTGCGGCTGGCCGCCTATGAGTTGTTGCGTGCCGACGGCGGTGAACCGGTGTTGTTGCTCGACGACGTGTTTGCAGAACTGGATGCGGCTCGCAGACAAGCATTGGCTGCGGTGGCGGAAGCAGCTGAACAGGTATTGGTGACCGCCGCTGTGCTAGAGGATGTTCCTGCGGGCTGGGACACGAAGTTGGTGCACATCGATTTGCGCGACGATGACTCTGGAAGGATATCGGAGGTGCAGTTATGACCGGCGCCGATGACCGGCGCGACCTCGACCGCACCGGACAGCCAAGCGAGCTGACGGGCATCGACTTGGTCAGGCGCACACTCGAGGAAGCCCGCGCAACCGCGCGTGCGCAAGGCAAGGACGCCGGCCGCGGGCGTGCTGCACCCGTTGTTCCGCGCCGCGTTGCGGGACGGCGACGTAGTTGGTCGGGTCCGGGGCCCGATGTTCGTGATCCGCAACCGTTGGGCAGGGTGGCGCGGGATCTGGCAAAAAAGCGGGGCTGGTCTGTGCACGTCGCCGAAGGCACGGTGCTCGGTCACTGGCCCTCGGTGGCCGGCCGCCAGATCGCCGATCATGCGACTCCGACCGCACTGAAAGACGGGGTGCTCAGCGTGGCAGCCGAATCGACGGCGTGGGCGACCCAGTTGCGGATGATTCAGGCTCAACTGCTGGCCAAGATCGCCGCGGCCGTCGGCAATGGTGTGGTGACGTCGTTGAAAATTACCGGCCCGACGGCACCGTCCTGGCGGAAGGGGCCACGGCACATCGCCGGCAGGGGGCCTCGCGACACTTACGGGTAGGGCAGCGAACAGCCCATTTGGGCGTGGAATCGACGCTGAGCCGTNGACCCCTCAGAGCCGCCAGGACGANACGGACCGGTGCGGCCGACGTCGGGACGCGCCGGGAATAAAGAAGTCGTCCGCACGGCGCGACCAGATAGGTAGAAACGCGCCNAGAAAATCGGTGCCGTCGGCCGATCACGGTAGAGTGGTGTGATGCGACTGCTGCGGTGACTGGACCGCTCGCATGCAACCCCAAGGAGAGCATTCGGACCGTGGCTGCCCAGAAGAAGAAAGCGCAAGACGAATACGGCGCTGCATCCATCACGATCCTCGAAGGACTAGAGGCCGTCCGCAAACGTCCCGGCATGTACATCGGGTCCACTGGTGAGCGGGGTCTGCACCACCTTGTTTGGGAGGTGGTGGACAACTCGGTAGACGAGGCGATGGCCGGTTATGCGACCAAGGTCGATGTGGTGTTGCTCAATGACGGCAGTGTCCAGGTCGCCGACAACGGGCGCGGCATCCCGGTCGCGACGCATGCCACCGGCGTCCCGACCGTAGATGTCGTGATGACGCAACTTCACGCAGGCGGCAAGTTCGGTGGCGAGAACAGCGGCTACAACGTCAGTGGCGGTTTGCACGGTGTCGGTGTGTCGGTGGTCAACGCGCTGTCCAGCCGACTCGAGGTTGAAATCTCGCGCGACGGGTACGAGTGGACGCAGGCCTATGAAAAGGCGGAGCCCATCGGCCTCAAACAAGGGGCGGCGACGAAGAAAACCGGATCGACAGTGCGGTTCTGGGCCGATCCGGACATCTTCGAAACCACCGTGTACGACTTCGAGACGGTGGCGCGCCGACTGCAGGAAATGGCTTTTCTGAATAAGGGATTGACGATCAACCTGACCGACGAGCGGGTGAGTGATCAGCAGGTCGTCGACGAGGTTGTCAGCGATACAGCCGAGGCACCCAAGTCCGCCGAAGAAAAGGCGGCCGAATCGACTGCCCCGCACAAGGTCAAGCACCGGACGTTTCACTATCCGGGCGGCTTGGTGGACTTCGTCAAGCACATCAACCGCACCAAGAGCCCGATTCAGCAGAGCATCATCGACTTCGACGGCAAGGGCACGGGCCACGAAGTCGAGATCGCGATGCAATGGAACGGCGGATATTCGGAGTCCGTGCACACCTTCGCGAACACGATCAACACCCACGAAGGTGGTACCCACGAAGAGGGCTTCCGCAGCGCGCTGACGTCGGTGGTGAACAAGTACGCCAAGGACAAGAAGCTGCTGAAAGACAAGGACCCCAACCTCACCGGCGACGATATCCGTGAGGGCCTGGCGGCGGTGATCTCCGTCAAGGTGACCGATCCCCAGTTCGAGGGTCAGACCAAGACCAAGCTGGGTAACACCGAGGTCAAGTCGTTCGTGCAGAAGGTCTGCAACGAACAGCTCACGCACTGGTTCGAAGCCAACCCGGCGGATGCGAAAGTTGTCGTGAACAAGGCAGTGTCCTCAGCGCAGGCCCGGATCGCAGCGCGCAAGGCACGAGAGTTGGTGCGCCGCAAGAGCGCTACCGATATCGGCGGGCTTCCCGGGAAGTTGGCCGACTGCCGATCCACCGATCCGCGAAAGTCGGAACTCTATGTGGTGGAAGGCGATTCAGCCGGCGGCTCGGCGAAGAGCGGTCGCGATTCGATGTTCCAGGCGATCCTTCCGCTGCGCGGCAAGATCATCAACGTCGAGAAGGCCAGAATCGACCGGGTATTGAAGAACACCGAAGTGCAGGCGATCATCACCGCGCTGGGTACCGGGATCCACGACGAGTTCGATCTCGCCAAACTGCGGTACCACAAAATCGTGCTGATGGCCGACGCGGACGTCGACGGCCAGCACATCTCCACGCTGTTGCTGACACTGTTGTTCCGGTTTATGCGGCCGCTCATCGAGAACGGGCACGTCTTCTTGGCCCAGCCGCCGTTGTACAAGTTGAAATGGCAGCGCACTGAGCCGGAATTCGCCTACTCCGATCGCGAGCGCGACGGTTTGATGGAGGCGGGGCTGAAGGCCGGCAAGAAGATCAACAAGGAAGACGGCATCCAGCGCTACAAAGGTCTGGGTGAAATGGATGCCAAGGAGTTGTGGGAAACCACGATGGACCCGTCGGTCAGGGTGCTGCGCCAGATCACCCTCGACGACGCCGCGGCCTCCGACGAGTTGTTCAGCATCTTGATGGGCGAGGATGTCGAGGCACGCCGTAGCTTTATCACCCGCAACGCCAAGGACGTTCGCTTCCTGGATGTCTGATGAATCAGACACGCCAACCCACATGAGGAATAGATGACTGACACGACGCTGCCACCTGGCGACGGACCCGTCGATCGAGTCGAACCGGTCGACATTCAGCAGGAGATGCAGCGCAGCTACATCGATTACGCAATGAGCGTGATCGTGGGCCGCGCGCTGCCGGAGGTCCGCGACGGCCTCAAACCGGTGCACCGCAGAGTTCTCTACGCGATGTACGACTCCGGGTTCCGCCCGGACCGCAGCCACGCGAAGTCGGCGCGCTCGGTCGCCGAGACGATGGGTAACTACCACCCGCATGGCGATGCGTCGATTTACGACACTTTGGTGCGGATGGCACAGCCGTGGTCGCTGCGCTATCCGCTGGTCGACGGTCAGGGCAACTTCGGCTCGCCGGGCAACGACCCACCAGCCGCGATGCGCTACACCGAAGCGCGGCTCACCCCGCTGGCGATGGAGATGCTGCGCGAAATCGACGAGGAGACAGTCGATTTCATACCCAACTATGACGGCCGGGTGCAGGAACCGACGGTGTTGCCCAGCCGGTTCCCCAACCTGCTGGCCAACGGTTCCGGCGGCATCGCGGTCGGCATGGCGACCAACATCCCGCCGCACAACCTGCGCGAGCTCGCCGAGGCGGTGTTCTGGTGCCTGGAGAATTACGACGCCGACGAAGAGGCAACGCTGGCGGCCTGCCGCGAACGAGTCAAGGGCCCCGACTTCCCCACCGCCGGTTTGATCGTTGGGTCACAAGGGATTCACGACGCCTACACCACGGGACGCGGCTCCATCAGGATGCGTGGAGTGGTGGAGATCGAGGAGGACTCCCGCGGTCGCACCTCGATTGTCATCACCGAGCTGCCCTACCAGGTGAACCACGACAACTTCATCACCTCGATCGCCGAGCAGGTCCGCGACGGCCGGATGACGGGCATTGCCAACGTCGAGGACCAGGGCAGTGACCGCGTCGGCATCCGCATCGTCGTCGAGCTCAAGCGAGATGCTGTTGCGAAGGTCGTGCTGAACAACCTGTACAAGCACACCCAACTGCAGACCAGTTTCGGCGCCAACATGCTGTCGATTGTCGACGGTGTACCGCGCACCCTGCGCCTGGACCAGATGATCCGCTACTACGTCGAGCACCAACTCGATGTCATCGTCCGGCGTACCACCTATCGGCTGCGCAAGGCCAACGAACGGGCCCACATTCTGCGCGGCCTGGTCAAGGCCCTGGACGCGCTAGACGAAGTCATCGCGCTGATCCGGGCCTCAGAGACCGTCGACATCGCGCGGGCCGGGTTGATCGAGTTGCTCGACATCGATGACATCCAGGCCCAGGCCATCCTGGACATGCAGCTGCGGCGACTGGCGGCCCTGGAACGTCAGCGCATCGTCGATGACCTGGCCAAGATCGAGGCCGAGATCGCCGACTTGGAAGACATCCTGGCCAAACCCGAGCGGCAGCGCGGGATCGTGCGCGATGAGCTCGGCGAGATCGTCGAGAAGCACGGCGACGACCGCCGTTCCCGAATCATCGCGGCAGATGGCGACGTCAGCGACGAGGATCTGATCGCCCGCGAGGAAGTCGTCGTCACCATCACCGAGACCGGATACGCCAAGCGCACCAAGACGGATCTGTATCGGAGCCAAAAACGCGGCGGGAAGGGCGTGCAGGGCGCCGGGCTGAAGCAAGACGACATCGTGCGGCACTTCTTTGTGTGCTCGACGCACGACTGGATCCTGTTTTTCACCACCCAGGGCCGGGTGTACCGGGCTAAGGCTTACGAGCTGCCGGAGGCCGCGCGGACGGCGCGCGGTCAGCACGTCGCAAACCTGCTGGCCTTCCAACCCGAGGAACGCATCGCGCAGGTCATCCAGATCCAGGGCTACGAGGACGCGCCGTACCTGGTGCTGGCCACCCAGAATGGCTTGGTCAAGAAGTCCAAGCTGACCGACTTCGACTCCAACCGCTCTGGCGGAATCGTGGCCATCAACCTGCGGGACAGCGATGAACTGGTCGGTGCTGTGCTGTGCTCCTCCGTCGAGGACCTGCTGCTGGTCTCGGCCAACGGCCAGTCCATCAGGTTCTCGGCGACCGACGAAGCGCTACGGCCGATGGGCCGCGCCACCTCCGGTGTCCAGGGCATGCGGTTCAACACCGACGACCGGCTGCTATCGCTGAATGTGGTCCGCGAAGGCACCTTCCTGCTGGTGGCCACTTCCGGGGGTTACGCCAAACGCACCGGGATCGAGGAGTACCCGGTCCAGGGCCGCGGCGGCAAGGGCGTCCTGACCGTTATGTACGACCGTCGGCGCGGCAGGCTGGTCGGAGCGCTGATTGTCGACGAGGACAGCGAGCTGTACGCGATCACCTCCGGCGGTGGTGTCATCCGAACAACAGCGCGCCAGGTCCGCAAAGCAGGACGGCAGACCAAAGGCGTTCGGTTGATGAATCTCGGCGAAGGCGACACACTGTTGGCTATCGCGCGCAACGCCGAAGAGACGGGCGACGAAAGCGACGGGGCGGACGAGTCGGGTACCTAACCCGGTGATTGATGCGGCCTGAGGAGGAGCCGGGCGATTTAGACTCAGCTCGACCAGAAGATAATGCGACTGCCACCGCCCGCGCGGCCTTGGTAGACATGTAAGGAGTCGGTGTGACTTCATCGAACGAGCCGGGCGCCCCCAAAAAGGGCGACCCCCTGAATGGGGATGGTTTGGTCGATCGGACCGGTGCCCACCGGCCACCGCCCGCCGGCCATGGTCAGGATGCTCCAGACTCACCGCCGTGGCAGCGGGGCGCCGCNCGGGCCTCCAACNCAACGCGTCACCACACGGAACCNCCCACCGAGGTGCGTTCGCCGGGCCCGCCCGCGGGCGCGGACACCCGGCTGAACCGCTTTATCTCNGGAACGGCGGCGCCGGGGGCCGNTACAACCGCGCATTCAAAGACCTCGCAGGAATTCGACGCTGCCCCGGGGCGCGGCGAAGTTTCCCAAGGTTCCNCTGGTGAGGCCTACGCCAGCGAGTTGCCCGACCTGTCCGGACCAAGTCCGTGGGGCTCGCAACGCAAGGGCGCNCTCGGCCGCACTTCGGAGGCTTCGAGCCCGGCAGGCCGTTCAGCGGCCCCAGAAGCCCGCGAAAATCGCCTCCAGGTATCCCGGCGCACCCGGGGACCGGTTCGTGCCAGCATGCAAATCCGCCGGATCGATCCATGGAGCACGTTGAAGGTGTCCCTGTGCCTCTCGGTGGCATTGTTCTTCGTCTGGATGATCGCGGTCGCGTTCCTCTACCTGGTGCTCGGTGGCATGGGCGTGTGGGCAAAGCTCAACAGCAACGTCGGTGACCTGTTGAACAACACCAGCGGCAGCAGCGGCGAACTCGTTTCCAGCGGCACCATCTTCGGTGGCGCTGTTCTGATCGGCTTGGTCAATATCGTGCTGTTTACGGCCATGGCCACCATCGCCGCGTTCGTCTACAACCTGGCGACCGATCTGATCGGCGGTATCGAAGTGACGCTCGCAGACCGGGATTAGCGTGGATTACAACGCTGCGTAGCCCAGTACGATGTTCAACTGGCGCGCGTTTTTGGGAGTGGGGCGGCGATTGCGGTAATCTCGTCGCTCGGCCGTGCGCGAGTACGGGCCTATAGCTCAGGTGGTTAGAGCGCTTCGCTGATAACGAAGAGGTCGGAGGTTCGAGTCCTCCTAGGCCCACAACCATGTGTGCGCCAAGACGTTGCGTGAGACTTGCATTGCCGCTGGCATTGATCGCTGTGGTGGCGGCGGTTGTAGTGCGGTCACGACGTGGAGTCGAGGTTTGGCACGTGGCGGTAGTTGATACACCCGGTCACGCATCTGGTTACGACGAGGGGCCTTAGCTCAGTTGGTAGAGCACTGCCTTTGCAAGGCAGGTGTCAGGGGTTCGATTCCCCTAGGCTCCACAAGATAAACATGTCGGCTTAACAAGCCAGGCCGGCACGCGCTCAGGGCAGCGGTTGCACGTCGACGCTGGGTGGGCGGGGCGACGGCTCCGCACGCGATGAGCGCCGGAGGATGCTGAATGCGGCGCCGCCGCCGGCCAGCACCGCGACGACGACCCCCGCGATCAGCAACGGTCGCTTGCTGCGGCGTTGCGACCGCCGCGCCTCCTGTAGCGCTTGGGGCAGGCTTGTCACCACTTCCTGCGCGGCGGCCAGCTCCTGTGCGACCGCTTCGTGCGCCGCGGCGACGACATGTGCCAGGCGGCCCTCCCGGTAACGGCGATGCAGGCCCGACGCGGTCGCCTGCGCGGAATGGACCCCGAGTCCGACGACCCCACGTGTGACGTCCAGCGGTCCCACTGCCGAGTAGGTCAGGCCCCGGGCCAGCCGCTCACGGGGTGTCAACCGGGACTTCGCCTGCGCTCTCATCTGCTGCCTTTCTATGCCGCTCGTGAAACCTACAGACTGCCACCACAGCGACGCCGGCGGGCCTATCGTGAGCGCGCCGTGTGTTCGGCGCGCGACTCCGGTCGAGTGACACCGGGTGCGGGCGGGCCCGCGCGTAATGGCAGACTCTCGTGTCGTGACTAACAGCCCTATTCAGACTGCCACCGCCACGCTGCATACCAACCGCGGCGACATCAAGGTCGCCCTGTTCGGAAACCACGCGCCCAAGACTGTCGCCAACTTCGTTGGCCTGGCGCAGGGCACCAAGGAGTACTCGATGCAAAATGCGTCGGGTAGCCCTGCCGGCCCGTTCTATGATGGAGCGGTTTTCCACCGGGTGAT
>JGI12635J15846_10000214_pt1 | contig 45542 bp, 31 predicted proteins | sample BlaSpr_A8_OM2_M2_FD_15846 | JGI IMG/M metagenome (IMG submission 15846)
CTAAATATGATTGACCAAACCATCTCGCATTACCGCATCATCGAGAAGCTCGGGGGCGGGGGCATGGGAGTGGTTTACAAGGCTGAGGATTTGAAGCTTGGCCGTTTCGTTGCCCTGAAATTTCTTCCCGACGACGTGTCGAAAGATCCGCAGGCACTGGCGCGCTTCCAGCGCGAAGCCAAATCCGCGTCTGCCCTCAATCACCCCAACATCTGCACGATCTATGAGATTGACGAGCAGAGCGGGCAGGCGTTCATTGCCATGGAGTATCTGGAAGGCACGACGCTGAAGCACAAGATTGCGGCGAAGCCGCTGGAGATCGATACGGTGATCGACCTAAGCATCCAGATCGCCGACGCGCTCGACGCGGCACATGCGAAAGGAATTGTTCATCGAGATATCAAGCCGGCCAACATCTTTGTGACGCCGCGCGGTCAGGCGAAAATTCTGGATTTCGGACTGGCCAAAGTTACCGCCAAAACCGAGAGCGGCGGCATGAGTTCTCCGACATTGGAAATGGAGGAACATCTCACCAGCCCAGGCAGTGCGCTGGGAACGGTTGCTTATATGTCGCCGGAGCAGGCGCGCGGAGAAATCTTGGACGCGCGGACCGACCTGTTCTCGTTTGGCCTGGTTTTGTATGAGATGGTGACGGCGCGCCCGGCATTTTCTGGCGGGACTTCAGCGCTTATTTTTGACGCGATTCTACATAAGGCGCCGGTGTCGCCTCTGCGTTTGAATCCCGAGCTTCCTCCGGAACTGGATCGCATCATCAACAAGGCCCTCGAGAAAGATCCCGAGCTTCGGTATCAATCGAGCGCCGAATTGCGGGGCGACCTGAAACGCTCGAAGCGCGATTCGGGATCGGGAGGTTCGCGCCCGGCCTCTGCCAGCGCGCTCGATGTGGCTGGCCCGCGATCGGCGAGTGGCGTGTCGGTAGCGGCGGTCGAGACAGCGAAACCTTCTCGCAAGGGGTATGTGATGGCGGCCCTAGCCGCAGTTGTGATCGTGCTGGGTGGGCTGGCCGCTTATTACTTTCACGGTTCATCCTCATCCGGCGGCCCAACCAAAGTGACGCAGATCAGCCACTGGAACAAACCGATGAACCGGTCGGTAGTCTCCCCGGACGGGCACACCGTGGCATTTACTTCGCCGGTGGCAGGCTTCGACCAGGTTTTCGTGATGCTGGCTTCCGGCGGGGAACCATTGCAATTGACCACCGACTCGATCGACAAAACTGTCGACGGATTTTCGGCGGATGGAACGCAAATCTATTACGCCGACGACTTCAGTGGGCGAGAAGTTCGGAGTGTGCCAACCCTGGGCGGCGCGTCCACGGAAACGGTTTCCGGCTTCGGAATGGCTCCGTCGCCGGACGGAAACTCCTTCTACTTCATCAGAGGAGGCCACCAGGGTGGAGTATTTCATAAAACCAACGCGGGCCAGGCTGAGGAGACGATTTTTCAGGCTCCCGAAGGGTTAAGCGCGACAAGAATCCTGCCATTCCCCGACGGCAAGGATCTGCTGGTACTCACGGGAAATGACACGGTATTAGGATCGACCAGCCTACAGCTTTACCGGGTTAACGTGGCTAGTCATGCCTCCCAGAAAATCGGCGAAATTAGCGGGAGCCCGACCGGCGTCGTCTGGCACGATGCGGGTCGAACGCTCCTTTGCAGCCGGACGGTCAATGGCGTCACCAACATCTGGGAATACCGGCTGAGCGACGGGGCCCTGGCGCAAATTACTTTTGGCGCCGGTCCCGATCTTTCGCCCATGCCCAGCCCCGCAGCCAAGGGCATTTATTTCGTGAATGGAAGGCGGTCGGGTTTCCTCACGGCGTACAACCTGAAGACAAAGCAGTCCATCGATTTGATTCAGGAAGAGGCCACGCAACCGGCTCTCACCTGGGATGGGCGCCATCTCATGTACATCACCCTATCGGGAAATGCGCAGCAGGGTGACCTCTGGTTTTCGGATATTGATGGCAGCAATCGCACTAAAATCACCTCCGGACTAGAACTGATCACCGTGGCGTTTACAGGCGACGGCTCCCATCTAGTGTTTGCCGACAAGGAGGGAGGCAAAACAAAGATCTACATTGTTAAAACCGACGGCACTGGCCTTCGACAAATACCGTGGTCAGGAGCTTCGGGAGGCTATGGGTCGCCGAGTCCGGATCCTAATTTCTTTTACCTGGGTGGTCAGGAGACCGATTTAGCGAAGATCTCGACTTGGAAGGTAAGGACGGACGGATCGAGCCTCGATAAAGTAATGGATAATTGCGGCGCAGTCTGGGATACATCGCCCGATGGCAAGTATCTGCTTACCTCTTTGAACTCAGGATCGCAAACGCAGGGCATCAGTGAATACTCATTGGCTGATGGCAAATGTACTTCTCTGCTGCCGGAGGCCAGTACTCTGGTCGTACGTTTTGCCTCGGACGGAAAGGCGGTCCTTTACGTAGGCTCGTCGCATGGGGCAACAACGATCTATCGCCAGCCGTGGCGTGACGGAAAGCTTGTGGGGCCGGTAGAANCGGCGGTGAAGCTTCCGTTTGCATTCCGCCAGGGTTACTCGGGGAATGCATATGATTTTTCTAAAGACCTTTCCATGGTGGTGTATGCGCGGCCTGGCGGCAACGCCGATCTTTATCTTCTGAGCCAGAAGTAATCTCTGATCGCGAAACAGACTCTGGAAAGATGCCCGGTCGTTATGTTCCAAGCTAAAGGCAGGCCGTTACTCATTCGGCGAATAGGATTGTGCTTGTTCCGGGCGGGAGGGCGTGGGGGCATAATATCCGCGGCGGGAGTAGATGCGGAGTTTGTGCCCTGATTTTCGCGCCCGCAGGGTGATGGGGCGATAGGCGCCGTCGGCGTGAAATTCGGCGGGCTTGTAGGAAATGAGATAGCGGCTGCGGATGACTTGTTGCACATCTGAAAGGCGATGATTGAGATCTCCAATGGAGTCGGGGAAAAATACCGCACCGCCGGTGCGCTCAGCCAGGGTCCTCATGGCACGGTCGGTAGGCTGAACTGGTAAGTTGGGCCATGACAGGTCCCGCGTGCTTACCGTGAAAATAGTAACTTGCTGATGTTCCGCGCTGTCGATGGCTTCCTTTAAGGTCGTGCTGCTGGAGTTGTCGTCGCCGTCGCTGATCACCAACACAACCTTTGCCACAGGCTCTTCTTCCGCAAGACCGCCGAGTTTGTCGGCAGCAAACTTTACCGCATCCCATAGGGCAGTTCCGCCGCCGGGAGCCAGTTGATCGATACCCTGGGAGATGACAGCGCTCTCTCCGGTGAAATCCTTCACCAGGACGACAGTGGAGGTAAAGCCGACAAGAAAAGCCTGGTCCCTGTTGTCGGTCAAGCATTTCTTGAGAAAAGATTCCGCCGCCTTCTGCTCGAACCCAAACTCGTTAGTAATCGAGTTACTGGTATCAATGACCATGCCCAAGCGCAACGGCAACTGATGTTCATTGCGGAAATTGGTGATAGTTTCCGGCGCCTTTCCCGCATCGCGGATGGTGACATCCTGAAGAGTTAGGTCGCTTACCGATTTTCCATGATCGGTGGCGGAGAAAAAAACCGGGACTTCATTGACGATGCTATGCAATGCATATTCGGAATTGTCTGAGGACGGATCGGATGGCGGCGCGACTGTGCTGCCTGGCGTAGCCGTTGCAACGTAGGGCCCGGGCTCAGTGGCGCCAGGACATGATTCACAGACGGACTCTGGTTCCGATCCGACCTCGGACAGCTGCTGCTGCAAAGTTTTTCTGGTTGCTGAGGAATCGTTGCCGGTTATGGCATCGGGCCGTACGGGCCGGTATGTAATTGTCGTTGAATAAGTAGCTCTGGGTGGTGAAGGGTCACGCTGCGGGATTTTTGTCTGGTCGATAATCTGCCGGGCGATATCAGCGAAGGGCGATTGTGGAGCTTCGTTGATGAAAGTCTGTAATTCATTTCGAGTTTCCAGAAGATTGTTCTGGGCCTGCCAGGCTGCGGCGGCGAAGTAGTGCACCACGGCGGCAGCTTCGTGCTTGCTTTTGTGCACGCGGCGAGCGGTAGCAATGGCCGCCTGATAGTCGTGACTCAGTAGTTGTGCATACGTCAACGCACTCAGAACATACAGATCGACTGGTGCGAGTGACGCAGCCTTTTGTATAGATTGCTCTGCTGAAGAGAAATCTTTCCGCGCCAGCTGCGCCCAGCCGAGGTTGAGATAGAAATAAGGCAAGTGATTATCCAAAGAAACGGATTTGGAGAATTCGTTCTCCGCTTCGTCGTTCCGGTTCAGGTTAAGGTAGGCCGCACCCAAGGCGTTGTGTGCGGCAACATATTTAGGATCGATGAAAATCGCGTGTTTTAGGAACTCCACGGCTCTGTCGAAATTGGCTTGCGCGAGTAATTGCACGCCCTTGTCATATTCATGACGCGCCGCGCGAGGCGCTTCCAGATCAAACTTCGAAACCGAGAAAAAAGAGCTTTCCAGCAAGCATCGCTGCCGATCGCCCTGGGTAACTTGAAATGCAGTGTTCAGCCGTTCGGGTTCGAACGCATTCACCGGAGTAGCGGAAGAAGAATCCTCGGACCTTCTTATCTGCGAACTGGCCATCTGTGAATTAGCGGCCATTTGTGAATTGGCATACAGCAGCGGAACCAGGAGAAGCAAAGCTGCTTGCAGAGTTGAATTGATCCGAGAGCGTTTTCTATCGCTGGGGCACAGCATGGAAGGCCGCCTACGAAACAGCGGTAAGGCTTATCGTGCAGCTTTGGTTGTCAGGATGAAGTAAAGCGTTGCCGGAAAGATTTGAGCGAAATTTGTGCCCGAGGCTTGGATTAATTGCTCCACAGCCAGACGCTAGTGCCAGAGTCGTACGCCTTGCTCAGATGGGAAGGCTATTCTTTATGCAGGTTCCTCGAATGGATTTGTGGCCTCGGGCGGACACTAGTCCGGGCAGAATATATGATCGCCTCTAATTGGAGGCGGAGTCGAACTCCTTCTTGTAGCTTTCCCAGCGTAGGCGAATGCCGGCCATAATCGTCTGATACTCAGGATCGGAGCGGAGGCTGTCGAGATTCTTATCGCGCGCGAACCAGGGATAGTTCATATCTCCCAATTCGACTGTGCGCTTCAGCCACAGGAGCGCGGCTTGGCGGTCGCCCAGCAGCGCGTGGATTCCTGCCAACCAGTACGCGGCATCTCCGTCAATCACTTCATCCGATTTGTAGCTGAATAATCTTGGGTCGATTTTTTCCCGCTGTCCCTGCGACGCGTACCAGAATGCCGCCAGCATTCGAGGAGAGTTATCACTGGAGCTGCCTGCGAGCTGAACCCCGCGATCTAGATAGGTTTTGGCCTCATCTAGTTGGCCTTCGTAGTAGAGGATGCCGCCAAGGTATGCCAAGGCCTTGAACTGGTCAGGATGATTGGCGACCAAATCCCGCATTTCCTTTTCCGCATCGGCTTCTCTACCCATATAGAGAAGCATGCGGGCGTGCATCCAGTGCGGCTGAGGGACGGCGGGGTTCATTTCCGTAAGATGCCGGTACGCTTGCTCGGCTAGGTCATTCAATCCGGCATAGTAATAGGAATAACCTAACATCTGCCAGGCAGTTTCATTATTCGGGGCTATGGCAACCGCCCGCCTCATCGTCCGGATTGCCTCTTGCTCCCTTCCCTCCTCGCCATAAATACCGCCCAGCGCAATGAATCCCTCGGAAGATTGTGGATTAATCCTGAGTGCATTCTGTGCCGCTACTTCGCCACGTTTCAGATTCGTCGCGGCATCGCGAAAAAAGTTGGCGGTTTGCAGGGAGTAAAGTTCCGCCAGCAGCGCGTAAGCATCTGCGAAGTTGTTATCCAGCGAAATCGCGTGCAGAAGCAGGCGCTCGCCGTTTTCCAGACTCTCGAGCTGGGAATGCACAAAATATTCGGTCAGGGACACCCGAGCCTGAAGGTAATCATTGTAGGCGTCAACGCTGGTGGTTACCGGCTGTTCGATTGACCTTTGTTCGCTGGGCGAGATTTCAATCTGTAAACCATCGACAACTTTTGCGGCAACCTCGTCTTCAAAAGTTAGCAAATCTGCGCTGCGCAGATCGTAGCGTTGCGACCATTTTGTGTTGCCGGTGGAAGCATCGATCAGCTGCACGGTCACGCGAATCACATCGGAAGAACGTTGATAAGTGCCTTCAAGAACGCTTTTCACGTTCAATGCCTTGGCTACTTCCGCCGGCTCGGGCGCTTCTTTTGAATATTTCAGAACAGATGTTGTAGGCCTGACCGCAAGGTTCTGCAATGAAGCCAACCGGCTAATGATAGCGTCGGTGATGCCGATGCCCCAATTGTCGGTGGTAGCAGCGGAGATGTCGTGGAAGGGGAGGACGGCCATCGTTTCCACCGCTGGCTTCGCGGTCAGGAGGGCTGTTTGCGATGCGCGAGCGCGGGAACTATAAATGCGCCACGCAAGTACGGATAAGCCTAAGATCAGTAAGACTATTACGGCGAAGATCCGGGGCTTGAGCTTGCCGCTTACCTTCGCTGGTTGCGCTTCGGCGGCGAACGGCAGGCGCTGCGATTCAGTGTCGCGCTTCAATCGTTTCAGGTCGGCTTTTAATTCGGTCGCGGACTGGTAGCGGACCTCGCGATCTTTTTCCAGAGACTTCGAAATTACGTCCTCCAGCTTTAACGGGAGATCGGGATTCAGGCGCAATGCTGCGGAGGGCTGCTTGTGCAGAATGGAATCGAAAATTACTCCGGCGGTTTCACCACGAAACGGCAGAGTGCCGGTGGCCATTTCGTAGAGTACGACGCCAAAAGAGAAAAGATCGCTGCGGGCGTCGAGTTCCTTTCCTAACACCTGTTCGGGCGACATGTAAGCGACGGTGCCCAGGGTGCTTCCGGGACTAGTGAGATGCTCGTCGTTAACAACCGTGGCAGTGGCTTCGGCCGCGACGACTTCAGGTTTCAGCGTCACTTTGGCCAAGCCGAAGTCGAGAATTTTGGCGTGCCCTCGTTGGGTGACGAAAATGTTGGCCGGTTTAATGTCGCGATGAACGATGCCTTTGGCATGAGCGGCATCGAGCGCGTCGGCCACTTCGATGCCGATGTCAAGAACCCGATCCAACTCCATAGGACGATTACCGATCAGGTGCTTCAGGGTAGCGCCGTCGAGAAATTCCATCACAATAAAGGTCTGGCCGTTCTGCTCGTCGATTTCGTGAACAGTACAGATATTGGGATGGTTCAACGCCGAAGCGGCCTTGGCTTCGCGCTGGAAGCGGCTGAGCGCCTGAGGATCTTTGGCCACATTTTCGGGTAAGAACTTGAGGGCTACGAAGCGATCAAGCTTAATGTCTTCGGCCTTGTAAACCACCCCCATGCCTCCGCCGCCGAGCTTCTCGATAATGCGGTAATGCGAAATGGTTTGGCCGAGCATGTTTGGCAATGGTGGGACTTCGCGCTGCCATGTTAGGGGCGATGCGAAGGCGAAGTCAATGAGCAACCCGGTACTTGCATCCGGGAAATTATTTGACTTTTCCCCGCTTCTGCAATGGCTCTTCCTAACCTTGAGCTGTGTCAAAGGACACCGCCGGACAGGAAGCATAGAAGAGAAATTGGCTGGCAAGTGATAACTGGAGCGCGCCTGCCATCTGTTAAGCTGTTTTCCGAGCAAGCGAAAGGGTCGTAGTTGCAATGAAGAATCTATTTCGCAATGGTCTACTCGGATTAACGTTTTCGATTTGGGTTGCCGGCCTGGGTTCAGGGTCTTCTGCATCTGCGCCCAAGGATGACGTCTTGCTCTCCACCATGCAACAGGAGTTGCAGCGGGCTCACGACAACCTGGGAAAGCTTGATCCTGCACCTTATTTTCTCAGCTATTCGGTTCAGGATAAGAGTTTGACGTTTGCCGTGGCCAGCGAAGGAAGCGTGGTGAGTGCGTCCTCCGGCCGAAGACGATCGGCCGATGTGATCCTCCGCGTCGGCGCTCCGGCGCTCGATAATACTCACGGAGAAAACCGCGCTTCGGCGATCTCCTCCGGGGTTCTGCCTTTAGAGGATGACCCCGACGCGATTGCGCGAGAGTTGTGGCGGATTACTTGCGAGGAGTACCGCAAGAGCTCGCGCGCCTATGCCACTGCCAAGACTGGCACCCAGGTTCAGGCGCAGGAAGAGGACAGTTCCCCCGACTTCTCGCAGGAATCCACCCAGACCCATTTGAACTACAGCAATATCGCCCCTGTGCCCGACCAGCAGAAGCTGGAAGCTCTTGCGCGCCAGTACTCTTCCTATTTTCGCAAGTATCCCTACGTCTATAACTCAGTGGTGTTGGCGACGATCGAGCGCACCCAGAGCCGCTACATTTCAAGCGAGGGCACGCGCGTGGTAATGCCGGGCGCGACGGTGCGGATAAGCATCAGCGCGGAGACGCGCGCAGACGATGGGATGGAATTGATGCGAGTCGAGACCTTCCAGGCTGAGACGCTCGAACAGTTGCCTCCGCAAGCCGAGGTCGCAGCACGCGCGGAAAAAATGGCCAGCGACCTTAAGGCGCTTCGTGCCGCTCCCGTCGCCGAACCTTTTGACGGGCCGGCATTGCTCTCCGGACGCTCTACTGCCGTCTTTTTTCACGAGGTACTTGGCCATCGGCTTGAGGGACATCGCCAGCGCGGAGAAAAAGAAGGACAGACGTTCACGAAAAAAGTAAACCAACCGATCCTGCCTGAATTCCTTAGCGTCTCTGACGATCCCACGCGCCACGCGCTCGATGGCGTTCTCCTCAGTGGATGGTATGAATACGACAACGAGGGCATGCCAGCGGCCAGAGTGGATGTAATTCAGAATGGCGTCCTGAAGAATTTTCTGATGTCCCGAACCCCGATCAAGGACTTCGACAAGTCCAACGGGCACGGGCGCTCTCAGCCCGGGCTAATGTCCACTGGGCGGCAGGGGAATTTGATTGTCACTTCAACCAAAACTGTAAAAGATTCGGAGCTGCGCCAGAAGCTTAAGGATGAGATAAAGAAGCAGGGCAAACCTTACGGACTTTATTTTGAAGATATCCAAGGGGGTTTCACGCTGACGCAACGGAGCCAGACCCAGGCCTTCCAAGTCTTGCCAGTCATGGTTTGGCGCGTGTATCCAGATGAGCGGCCCGACGAATTGGTGCGCGGAGTGGATATTGTGGGGACTCCGCTCGCCGCAATGGAACGTATTCTACTTACGGGCGATAAGATCGCCGTATTCAACGGAATGTGTGGAGCGGAATCCGGCTCCGTGCCGGTTTCGGCGGCAGCTCCGGCGATGCTTTTCTCAGACATTGAAGTCCAGAAGCGAGCGCACTCTCTGAACCGGCCTCCGATTCTCCCTCCACCTGGGTTCGAGGAATCCGCCCCAGCGGCTAAGTCTGGAGGGCAGCTATGATGCGGCAGATCATTCGAAAGACGGCGTGGCTCACCTTCGTTCTCGGAGTGCTTCTCGCGCTCGAAGCATCTTCCGTTTGCGCAGAGCAGAAAGACTCAGCGGAATCGGACGATCCTGTTCTGCACGCGATGAGCGTCGAACTGAAGCGCTCGAAGGAGTCGCTTAAATTGGATCAGGTCGCCGCGCCTTACTACATTGAATATCGCATCTTCGATGTGGATGAATACGATGCCGAGGCGGCCTATGGCTCTCTGCGCAGCCGTATGCGCAACCGCTTCCGCTTCCTGCGGGTCGTGGTTCGCATCGGAGATTATAAGCAAGACAGTTATCGCGATACTCAGGCTGAGGGCGCGATCAGCGTGGCGCCTTTGGATAATGATGTGCTCGCGATGCGGCATCAGATATGGGAGGCGACAGACCGCGCCTATAAGGCTGCGGCTCAGGACCTCACAGCCAAGCAGGCCCAGCTGAAACAATTGACTACTCCCGACGAGCCTGTAGATGACTTCGCTCACGCCGAACCCACGAAATATATCGGTTCGCAGATAAAGCTGGATTTCGATCCGAAGCCGTGGCTTTCCATGCTAGAAGAAGGATCCTCCGTCTACAAAGGCGATCCTTTATTGCAAACTGCGGAGGCAACTCTGAAATTCCAGGCAGTGAACCGTTATCTGGTGAATTCCGAGGGCACAGTCATCCGCGACGGTTACAGCCTTTATGAGATGACCATTGCGGAGGGCACGCAGGCGACGGATGGAATGAAGCTGGAACGGGGCCACGCCTTCACTGTAAACAGTATCAAGGAACTACCTTCTGCGGCTGACTTTCGCGACGAAGCCGCCACGCTGGAGGGTACACTGAAACTCTTGCGCGACGCGCCCCTCGTCGACGAAGAATACCGCGGACCGGTGCTGTTTTCCGCGGATGCCGCATCGACTGTCTTCTCCGAAGTGGTGGGCGAGCACATCCTTGGCCGAAGGCCCGAGCTCGGTAAAACTGGCCGGACGACAGGAGATTTCGGCTCGAGTTACAAGACTCGGGTCTTGCCGGATTTTCTATCAGTTGTGGATGACCCGACCGTCGCTACTTTCCAGGGGCAACCCTTGCTGGGCAACTATGGTATCGATGACGAGGGCATAAAGGCGCAACGCGTTCCCGTCATTGAGAACGGAAAGCTGGTGAACTATCTCGTGGGCCGCGAACCCATCCGCGATTTTCCTTCCTCCAATGGTCACGGCCGCGCCAAAATTCCTACGAGTCCTCCTGGACCAAGCCTCGGCAACCTGATTATTACCGCTTCGCAAACCTCCACCCCAGCCGACCTCAAGAAAAAACTGATCGAACTGTGTGAGCAACGCGATCTTCCGTATGGCTATTATGCCGAAACCTTCGGCCCCAAGCGCACCCCACGACTGCTCTACAAAGTTTGGGTAAAGGACGGGCATGAGGAGTTGGCGCGGGGTGGCAGCTTCGGCGATCTTGACACGCGCGCGCTGCGCAACGACCTCATCGCCGCCGGGAATGACTTCTATGTAGAAAATCAGCCCCTAAACATTCCACATAGCATTGTCGCGCCGTCCATCCTTTTTGACGAGCTTGAAATTAAGCGAGTGACGGCCAACAAGGACAAGCTGCCTGACTATCCGGCTCCCCCTTTGGCCGCGGGNAAATAGCCCCGGAACCCCTCTTGCCATAAATAGATCGCGCACNGGGGTGCGCCGAATCTGCCACTGCTACAATCCCAGTTTCGAATAACCTNTTGTTTTGCTGGGATATGGCGAACTGGCGGGTGTACATCCGCGTACTGTCTTGTGTGGGACGGGCAGCGTGGAGAAAGCCGGCCCTGCGCTTCTCCGTCCTGACGGAAGGTGAAGCTTCGGTCGGAATGACAATTGTATTTGGATCTTGAATGGAAGATATCCAGGTAGTCGCGATGCTGGTGCGCCGCTGCGTAGCGGGGGACGCGGCTGCCTGGGAGGAGATCGTCCAGACCTATCACCGGCGGATCTATAACATTTGCTACCGGTTTGCCGGATCTTCCGACGATGCTCAGGATCTGGCGCAGGAAGTTTTTATCAAGATGTATCGCACTCTGGGGAGCTATGACAGCTCAAAGGGTGCGTTCGTAACCTGGGTTACGACCATCACGCGCAATCTGTTGGTGGATCACTTCCGCAAGACCAAGAATGATCGAATTACCGACTCCCTGGACGCAGCTCCCTCGGCCCACGAGGACGCGCAGCCGCTCAGTGAGCAAATTCAGGACCAATCTGCGCCTCCGGATGCGCGCGTACGCAGCCGGGAGGTGGGTGAAACCGTGCACGCAGCTCTGGGAAAGCTTTCACCAGAGCTGCGTGAAGCTGTGATTCTAAGGGATTTACAGGATATGGACTATAGAGAAATTGCCAATGTTTTGAGGGTTCCGGAGGGGACTGTGAAAAGTCGAATAAATCGCGGGCGGGCGGAACTTGCGCGCCTTCTACAACGTACCTATAGGCAGGTGATGTGATGCCGGAGCAGACAAATAACGGAATGCAGTGCGCCGAGTTTGACGGCCTGCTCACGGACGCGCTCGATGGCGCTCTGACGGGCGACGGGCTCGAACGCTTCCAGGCTCACACGCGAAGTTGTGCGTCATGCGGGCCACTATTCAGCGAAGCTAAGGCTGGCCGCGACTGGCTGAAAGGTCTCACGGAGGTGGAGCCTCCAGCCAGGCTGGTGACGAATATTCTGGCATCCACGACTGGGGTTGACAGCCAACGCCTATGGGTCAACCTGATCGCTTCGCGACCGCGGGTTACCTGGCTACAGAAAGCGCAGGCGTGGGCGTCAGGGGCAATGCAGCCCATTTGGGAGGCAGTGCGGCAGCCGAGGTTCGCCATGTCGTTTGGCATGGCATTCTTTGCTCTGTCGGTGGCGTTGAGCGCAATAGGCGTAAAGCCCGCCGATCTTCGCTCAGTGAGTTTGCGTCCCACTGCAATACGGCACACGTATTACAATGCGCAGGCCCGCGTGGTGAGGTATTACGATAACATCCGGTTCGTGTATGAGGTGGAATCGAGGGTGCGCGAGCTGAAGCGCGACGTTGCGCCCGCGGTCGCGCCCGCGAAAGAAGCCACGCCGGAAAAGAAAGATCACAAGGACGATACGACGCAACAGCCCGAGCAAAAGCAGGAGCGCAATTACAGCCAGAGGGAAAGCGAGAATTTCCTCGCCGATGCTGGGATGAGTCCGGATTTACGGGATGGATTTATCGAACATGAGGTTGTCGAGGATGTAGCTACTAACGATCCGTCTGTAGTGTCGGTGAGCACGTACAGGAGGCTCGTATGAACTGCGCCACCCACGACGATACAGCGGCAGTAGCGTTTTGCCGCAGTTGCGGCAAGCCGCTTTGCGGCCAGTGCACCCGCGATGTTCGCGGAGTGGTTTACTGCGAGAGTTGTCTGGCGGCACGAATGGAAGGCGCTGCTCCGGCAACGGTACCGGTGCCTCCGCAAACTGGCTATCAGCAGTTCACGGATCAGGGGCTGGGGGGGAAGGTTCCACCCGGACCTGGCTCCGGACCGAACCCTGTGGTCGCCGGAATTCTGGCGGGATTTTTTCCCTTCGGCGTGGGAGCAGTTTACTGCTCGCAATATGCCAAAGGATTAGCGCATCTGGTCATTTTCGGATTGCTGGTTTTCGGTTCCGATCACGCGGGAAGCTGGGATGCGTTGTTTGGCATCGGCATCGCGTTCTTCTACGTTTACCAGATCATTGACGCGGTGCGTACAGCGCACGCGATTCAGGCCAATCAGCCTCCACCGGATCCGTTCGGCTTGGCGCAATCGTTCAGCTTTGGCGAAAAAAGCGAGCCGAAGAACGTTCCCGGCGTTGCGATCATTCTGATTGGGCTGGGCGTTCTGTTCCTGCTGCACACCATGAACATCTGGGAGTTCGGCATGGATCGCCTGTGGCCGCTCATTCTGATCGGCCTGGGGGTTTGGATGTTTGCCCGGCAGTGGATGATGATTGGAGCTCATCCGCCGGGCTGCACCTGTCCAACCTGCCGCGTACGCAAAGCCACAGGCATGAATTGCTTTTGCGACCGCTGTAGAATGCGCAAAATCATGGGCCCGTCTTTACTCGTAACCATTGGAACTTTGTTCCTGCTGCAAAGCCTGGATGTCGCGAGCTTCGACCGCACCTGGCCGGCGATCCTGCTGGTAGTTGGCATTGTGAAGCTGCTGCAGAGCAACGCGTCGACGGTCGGACATATTGACCGGTTCTCCCCGCCGACTGCCGGGACGCCCCCGGTTCCCCCCGTGCCCCCGATCCCTCCAACTCCACCGGATCCGGGAACAACTTCTTCTTCCGGCGAGGTGAGCCGTGGCTAGCCCGCTGCAAACTCCGGTACCGCCGCCGATTCCGCCGCGGCGCTACCGGCGGTCGTTTGCCGGACCGTTCGTGCTGATTGTCCTGGGCGTGGTTTTCCTTCTGGGCAACCTACACATGCTGTCTTGGGGGCGGCTGGGATACTTGTTTGCCCACTACTGGCCGCTGCTGCTGATCCTGTGGGGAGTGATCAAGATTCTCGAGTACCAGCAGGCACAGCGCGAGGGATTGCCGTCGCGCGGAATTGGAGCCGGCGGAGTATTGCTGATCATCCTGATCGTGGGATGCGGGCTGATCGCAACCCAGGCTTCGCGATTCAACTGGAACGAGATTCGCGACAACATGGGAATCGACGATAACGATCTGGATAATCTTTTCGGGGAAACCTATAACTTTGACGGCCAGGTCGAGCAGCAGATTCCTGCCGGCGCAACCAATGTGCGGGTGAACGACGATGAGGGCGCCGTACATGTAAGCACCGCGACGGACAATAAGATCACTGTAATGTTTCGCAAGCGGGTGGGCGCGGACAACCAGAGTGACGCGGACAAATATAACCAGCAGACCAATCCGGTGATCACGGTCTCAGGCAACACCCTGCTGATCGATGCGCATGCGCAGAACGGAAAGCATCCGGTGCAGAGCGATCTGGATATTTCCATTCCTCGAAAGATGGCCCTGAATATCGCGGCCCGCAAGGGCGACGTTTCCGTGACTGGCCGCGATGGAGAAGTGGAGATAGCCGCCCAACACGGCGACGTTTCTGTGGAGGACATCAACGGAAACGTAAAGCTGAATGTGGCAAAGGGTTCCGCAAAAGTCGAGCAGGTGACCGGAGACGTTCACATCGACGGGCGCTTGGATGAAGTTTCTATCGTCGACCTGAAGGGCTCGGTGCAACTGGATGGCGAGTTTGAAGAGAGCGTGAAACTGGCCCGCATCAGCAAGAACGTGGCCTTCAAGTCTTCCCGCACGGACATGGAGTTCTCCAGCATTGCGGGTGAACTGGATCTCGACTCGGATGATCTGCACGCGGATAAGATTACCGGGCCGGTGCGCCTGACCACGCGCTCCAAGGAAATTCGCCTGGAGGGCGTCTCCGGTGATGTGCGGCTGCAGAATGAAAACGGCGGAATTGAGCTGGCGATGCGTTCACTCGGCAACGTACAGATCGAAAGCCGGAACGGTAGTGTGCAGTTGAGCGTGCCGGAGAAGGCCGGCTTCCGCCTCGATGCGCGCACTCGCGATGGCGAAATCGAGTCCGATTTTCCGGAGTTGAAGGTCGAGAACGGCGATCACGAGGCTACGGCCAGCGGAACGGTCGGAAACGGGGCTTCTCACATCGTGATCAACAACGAGCACGATGGCATCGAGATTCGCAAGGCTTCCGCCATGGCTGCCGAGGCGCCTGTGCCCCCAGCGCCGCCGTCAAAACCTGCCAAGGCTTTGCCCGCGCCGAAAGCCAACGTGGAACCAACGGACAACTGATCAGAAACAAGCGCGGGGCGGATTGAAGTTCGCTTAATCCTCTTTCAATTTGCTGTTGGCCAGCTCTTCCACCTTGGCCAGAACTTCCGCTTCGCTGAGCGACGTCGAATCGATCACCACCGCATCTTCCGCCGCTACCAGCGGGGATGCCGCACGCGTGCGGTCGCGATGATCGCGCTCGCGCAGGTCTGCTGCCACGCTCGCAGCCACTTCTCCTTTAATCCTTTGTTGCTCCATGCGGCGCTGCTCGCGGATCACCGGGTCGGCGTCAAGAAAGATCTTTAAGTCGGCATCGGGAAAAACCTTGGTTCCAATATCGCGGCCTTCCATCACCACGCCGCCGCCCGCGCCCATCTCGCGCTGCTGCGCTACCATCCAGGCCCGTACCCCGGGATGCACCGACACCCGCGACGCCGCTTCGGTCACATCGCGTTCGCGAATCCGCGCCGAAATGTCCCGCCCGTCAAGCAGCGTGCGGTTCCCGTCTCTTGTGGCCTGGAGCTGTATGCGCGAATCCTGCGCCAGACGCAGCAGGGTGGCTTCATCGTCGAAAGATACGTCCTTATCGATAGCTTGCAGCGCCAGCGCCCGGTACATAGCGCCGCTCTCCAGATTTATATAGCCCAGTTTGCGCGCCAGCCGGGAGGCGATCGTGCTCTTGCCCGCGCCGGCCGGGCCATCGATGGCAATGATGAGTTTGCGTGGAGAGTGGTCGGGATTCGGGTCGTCGGTCATTTCGCGAGTCGATTGTACACGCGATTGCGAAGAGACGAGCGGCTTACCTGGCAGCACGGTGTGGCCTGGCAAATGCAGGCTTGGCAGCGGCAACCGCAGCTTCCTTCTCCGGCGTTATCTGCAACATCGACTTTCCATTGACGTGAACGAAACTCAGCTCACGAGCCGCCAGCAGAGCGTTCACTGATTCTTTTACTCGCGAGCGGGCAATGAACTTGCCGAAGAAGGATTCCAGCTCGGTTTGCTCAGCCGCTACCACGCAGTCCAGATACTTCGTGAGCAGCGCTGAGAGCGCCTGCTGTACCGACAGGTTGACGCCTTCGCGCACTGCCTCCGGCGACCACCGGTTGAGTTCATCCCAGTAAGAGCCTTCTTTTTCTTTGTAATCGACCCGCGTGATGCGCAGCTTGGCCAGCAATTCACCGAGAGCTTTGTCGAGCGCGGGCAAGGAAACGCTGCCGCCGAGCGCTTCCTGCAAATTCAGTTTTGAGATGGGTCCCTTGCGGCGGATCAGATCGAAGGCATCGCAGGCCAGCGGCGAATACGGAGATCGCGGCCCTTGCTTGGGCGCAAGCTTGGGATTGCGCTCGCCCACCAGGGCATAAAAAAAAGGAAACGCCGAGGCGGCGACGAGAAAGGGATTGTTCTCCTCAAAAATGTTCGCCTCATACGCGGAGCGCTCGCGCAACAGCCGCACCATGAGTTCCATGGCCTGGGACGCACGGGGGTCGGAATAGGCATGCTGCCAGGTGGGAAGGCGGTTGTCGGAGCCGACGAACGCGCCGATAAATGTTGGCACCGGCATCGAGGGGCGCACGGGATACATCAGGCAAAATCCCACGCCTTCAACGAAGGCGCGCGCCGCTTCGATGGTCCGGATGGGCTTGCCATCCAGCCGCCATTTCTCGTGCCGCAGTTGTTGCAGGTCTTGTTCGGTCATGGGGGATAGCGATTTTTGATTGATGATTTTTGATTGATGATTGAAAACCCTGGGCACTGGCTCTTAATCAACAATCATCAATTTACAATCATCAATTTCTTCTTCTAGATTCTCTTAAACGCTTTCTGAATATCCTTTACAGAATACCGCAGGACGACCGGCCTGCCATGCGGACATGACATGGGATGATCGGTTTTCGCGAGTTCGGCGAGCAGCCATTCCATCTTATTTTGCTCAAGCAGCATGTTGACCTTGATGGCGGCGTGGCATGCGATCGAGGCGGCAATGCGGCTGCGAATCTTCTCCAGGTTCAGGGACTGTTCTTCCCGCGAAATCTGGTCGAGCAGTTCGTGCAGCATTTTTTCCACCGCTGCCCCATCCACTCCCGCGGGCGAAACCTTAACCGCCACGCTGCGCGCCCCGAAGGGTTCGGCTTCGAAGCCGTTGTAATGTAGTTCGTCGGCAATTTCCGCGAAGACGGCTTGCTGGGCGGGGGTGAGTTCGAGCACGATCGGCATCAACAGCCGCTGGCTTTCAACTTTCTGCACCGCGCGTTGTTTCAGCACCCTCTCAAATAACACGCGCTCGTGGGCCACGTGCTGGTCGATAATCCACAATCCATCTTCATTCACCGCAAGAATAAACGAATTGCGAATCTGACCGAGCGGCCGCAAAGTAGAGAGCGCGGCCAGCGTCGGCTCTTCTTCGTGAGCGTCTTCTCGCAGATCGAGCGGAGGAGCGCAGCCGTTGTCGGGAACGGGTTCCACTTCCCTTCTCTGGGATGTTCCAGTCTCGAGCATCGGAGCCCGGGACATTTGAGTCTCAAATACTCGCGTTTCCAGCCCGCGGGCCACCGGGATCGCCGCATTCGCTTCCACGGCGATTCCACCTTCAAATTGAAACCGCGCGGAAGCCGGCGGAGGCACTAGAGCATGCAAGGCGAAACCACCGCCGTTGGCGGGCATCGAACCGGGTTGGGCGGAAGCCGATGCCATATCCGAGGGCGGTTCCCACTCCCGCGCCCCCGGCGTCAATCCCGAACTGGCGGTGGCGTGGGCGCGAATCTCGGTGGTGAACTGCGGTACCGGACGCGCCTTCATCAGCGCGGCGCGTACCGTGTCGCGGACAAAGTCGTGCATCACACTCGATTGCCGGAAGCGGACCTCGGTTTTTGACGGGTGCACATTTACATCCACTTCGCCGGGCGGCATTTCCAGGAACAGTAGCACCACGGGAAATACGGTGGGAGGGATAATGTTTCGATACGCTTCCGTCAATGCATGCTGCACCAACCGGTCGCGGATGAGCCGTCCATTGACGAAGACATAAATCGAATTGCGATTGAGCTTTTGAATTTCAGGTTTTGAAACAAAGCCGTGCAGGCGCATCTGGCCAGGGTCTATCGGGGGCGAATCTTCCGCCGCTTCGCGCCGCCACGGAGGAGGTTGGGGCAATCCCACATGCTCCAGCGACTGGGTTGCCGCGACCGCAATCAGCTGATCCAGAGTTTCTTTTCCGAAAACCTGGTACACGCGCTCGCTGTATCCCGCCACCGGCGGGGCCACGAGCATGGCATTGGCCATGGAATGCAATTCAAAATGCTTCTCCGGATGGGCCAGCGCATAGTGCGTGACCAGCGAAGCAATGTGCGAGAGCTCGGTCGACTCAGCCTTTAGGAACTTCTTTCGCGCGGGAGTATTAAAGAAGAGATCACGCACCGTGATCGATGTTCCCTCCGGCAGCCCGGCTTCTTCCACGCGCGCCATTTTGCCGCCGTTAACCTCGATGATTGTGCCCGCTACCGGAGTGCCTGACTCGGCGGCACAGGTTTCCAAGCGCAATCGCGACACGGAAGCAATCGAGGGCAACGCCTCCCCGCGAAATCCCAGCGTAGCGATGCTTAACAGATCTTCCGCGTCCTTCATCTTCGAGGTCGCGTGACGCTCGAAGGCCAGCATGGCGTCGTCGCGAACCATGCCGCATCCGTTGTCGGTAATCTGGATTAATTTTTTCCCGCCCGCCTCAATGGTGATCTTGATCCGTGTCGCGCCCGCGTCCAGCGCATTCTCAAGCAACTCCTTCACCACCGATGCGGGACGCTCCACTACTTCGCCGGCGGCGATCTTGTTGGCGACTTGCTCGGAAAGTACGTGGATACGGCCCATGGGTCAGTTCTCTGTTCTTGGCTCCCGGTCCTAGGTTCTCAGCTCGCAGTTGCCAGTGCTATCCGGGATACGTCAGTTTCGCAGATGGCTTGCTGGAAGGCAAAGATGTTCGCGCACGGAAGGTAGGAGAGACCGGAATAGCCAATGCCAGCCGCTGCGGGAAAAAACCAACCTCCGGGCATAAAATAGCTGTGACTGTTCCGTGTACTGAGGAGGACCGCCGTGAAACTCCTTGCTCTCACTCTTCTCGTGGTATTGTCAGCAGCATGTCCGGCTCTAGCACAAGCGCACCCACGACCACCAGGACTGCAACAAGCTGATCAGGCCGAACAGCAGGCAGATAAGGACACACCGCCTCCAGCCTCGGCGCAATCTCGCATCGATTTTGCCAAGCTCAGCCACGACGCTGACGAACTAGCCAAGATCGCGCAAACCATCCCGGTGGATGTCTCCAGTATTCAGAAGGGTCTGCTCCCCAGGGACACAGTCGAAAAGCTGAAGCAGATCGAAAAACTTTCGAAGCACCTGCGCAGCCAGATCCAGCCCTGAGGGGGCGGGGGCTCTGCGGCAGACCGCTTCCCCAATAACATGCAGTTCAAAAAAAAGCACCAGCGCCGACTCGCGCTGGTGCTTGTTCGTAGTAAGTCGGCTAGAAGACTAACTTCAAGCCGAATTCAATTTGCCTTGGCGAACCCAGCGTGTAGACGCCGGTGCCCGCGCCTACGCGGTTTGTGAAATGGTTCAGATAATTGGTGCCGTTGATGCTTCCGGGCTGACCGGTAAGCAGGCCTGACATTTCACTCGTCGGCAAGTCGAAATTCACGAAATTGAAGATGTTAAACGCACTCACCGAGGGCGAGATTGTGAACCTCTCCTTGATTCTATAGTTCCAAGTGATGCTGCTGTCGAAGGTACGCAGCCACGACATGTTGACTTGGTCTGGCGGCGCAAGCGGCAGAGGAACCCCGCCATTGTAGGTGCCACCCAGAGCAAACAACTGCGCCTGCGTCATCAGCCCGTTCTGGATCAGCACATTGCCCGCGGGAGTTGGCGTCCCCGCTGCAACCAGAGCATTGAAGTTGCCAATGGCCTGGTTGATATTGCTGGCGTTGAGGCCGCGGTCGAAGGTGCCGACCTTGGTTCCGGGCAATGGATCCTGCGTGACGCCGCTGCCTTCGAAGTCCGTCCGGAATATTTCGCCTGCTCCAGTACCTGTATTAGGCACGGTCGCAGTATTGGGGAACGGACTATCAAAGTGCGCAATCACTCCCCACTGAAAGCCGCCGCGCAAGCTCAAGAACCCGCCAAAGGAGAGCTGATGGGTTCGGTCAAGGGTGGAGGGTCCGAAGTATTGGTTGACATTGTTATTGTCCAGGGCGTTGATAATAAAATCCTGGTCACCGCTCGCAGCCGTTACCGGAGAATCCGCCTGGACCGCACCACCAGTATTCTCAAACTTCGAGAGCGCGTAGGATATCTGGAAGTTCAGAGCCCTGGCACCGGGGAACGGGTCAGTTACGTTTTCCGCCAGCTTCATTTGCAAGCCGTTGTAAACGGAGCGGCCCACCGGCGAGAGGAAATCGAGCTGGGGAGCCAAGGGATTGATCCCGCCGAACGCGCAGGGGTGACCCACTGCGGCTAGGCAACTGTTACCTCCCAAGTCAGCGGTCGAACCCAAGCCAAAGCCGGCATAATCAGACATGCTTGCGGGACGCAAGGGGTTGTTGACTGTCCCGTAGGTTCCGTTATCGTTGGTGCCGGTAGAAGGATCGGTCGCGCATGGAGATAAAGTGCCTTGAACCGTCGTAACCCCGCCGCCGCAGTTGGCGATGACCGTATTGATCGCCGCCTGCGCACCGGCCTTACTGAAGTAGCGAATATCGCCAGTATGATTCTGATCGACGCCCAGCAGGTAATGCGTCTGGACGTTGCGAATGTAATCGACGCTCAGCACCATGCCTTTGTGAAGTTCGCGCTGAATGCCGATGTTCATCTGGATCGATCGTGGCGGCTTGTAGTTAGGGTTGAACATATCGCCCTGGGATCCGAAGAAACAATTACTACCGTCGCTGCAACCCGTCAGGTACTGTCCCACATAAGCCGGGTTAGGCGCGGTGATGCTGAACGGAGTTCCCGCCGCGTAGGCCTGCTGCAAGGCAATGAGCGGTCCGACAGCGTTACCGATGAGTGGATAACTGGTTGCTCCTGCAGCACCGCAGACCCCAATAGCTGACGCGCTTCCGGGCTGGTTGATAAATCCTGTGCCCGTTGGCAAGGCATTCGGCGATCCGGGTGCCGCGCAAGGCGCCGTATACTGGAGGAACGCGCCTGTTTTTTCGCGCTCCGGACCGTCAAAGAGCACGTTGTTCCAGATCGCGTTCTCAAAGAACAAGCCGATTCCGCCGCGAATCGAGGTCTTGCCATTCTTGAGCGGATCCCAGGCAAATCCAATCTGCGGAGCGAAGTTTAGATTGGGCTGATTGACTTGGTTGCCCAAACCCGGTATTAAGGCACTCAGCTCGGGAATCGCAGGAAATTGGTTGTCTGTACGGCCAGTATCGCGGTCGTAGCGCAAACCATAGGTCAGGGTGAAATTGCTCTTCATCCTCCACGAATCGCCCAGATAGAGCAGGATGCGGTTATCCGGTCCAAGTCCACCCGCCGGAAAACCCAAGGAAGGATCGGTGAAGGAGTAACCCAGCCCATTGGCTACCGTGGCAAAATCCGCAGGATAATTGAAGGGATTGGAAGCTCCGCCCGCGAAAGGACCACTCGCTGCCGCCATCTCTTCAGCGGTTGAAACTGCCGACCCGATTTGCGGGCCATTCTTGAAGAACGATGCGAAACCGCCGCCCCGCAGATGGTTGTAGGCAATTCCGAATCGGATCGAGTGCGAACCCAACACCTTGCTGCCGTCATACTTTAGTTGGTGATCGCTCTGCGGAGTGCTCTGCGGGGCCAATAGATTTGGACCGGCAACCAGACTTGAGGCAAAAAGCTCCGCATGCAGGTTGTAAAAGGGCAGCGAGCTGTCAGTCGAGGTCGCGTCCACGATCTGATTCTGGAACTTCAGGTAGGAGAAACGGATGGAATGGCTGAAGCTGCCAGTATTGAAGTCCAGGCCGACCATTTCGTTGCGGGTTACGTCGACGTTGTCATACAGCGAATAACCGTAACCGAAGGTTGCGCCCAGATCGTTCTTGAAGTAGGAGTAGCGCGCAAAGAGGCGTGCGCTCTTGGTGAGCTGGTAATCAAGACGGCCGAGCAAGTTGCCTTCGTGGAAGGGATCGGCGAAGGTTCCGGAATATTGGGTAAAGGGAGCCGAGACTGGCACCGGAACCTGNGTNTGCTGAATGGTGCGCTCGCCATCCGCAAAGAAGAAAAATTTNTCNTTGATGATCGGCCCGCCCACATCTCCGCCGTACTGGCTACGCTGATAGGGCGATTTGAATCCGGGAGGCGTAGGCAACTGCGAGGAGAAGGCGCTGTCCCGAAATGCGCCGAAAGCCTCGCCATGCACCGCGTTGCTTCCTGATTTTGTAGTCACGTTCACAGAACCGGATGATGTCAGCTCGCTAGACATGTCCAGACTTGACTGGCTGACCTGGAATTCCTGAATGGCGCTGGCCGGAATATCAGTCGTGGTGGTTCCTACAGTTTCGTCTGATACGTCAACGCCATCCACCTCGATACGGGCCGTACGCCCGAAACGTCCACCGAACGAAATCGAGGAGAATCCCGCTTTGGTGGGATCAAAGTTCTGACCGTCCTGAATCTGAACTCCAGGCTCGAGCTGGGCGAGATCGAGAAAGTTCCTGCCATTGACCGGCAGGTTTTCGATCTGCGTGGCCGTCAGAACTCCTTGTACCGTGGCCTGTTCGGTATTGACCTGAAGCTCGCTCGCCTGAACCTCGACAACCGTGCTCTCTTGGCCAATTTCCAGCTTCACGCTACCGTTCGCGCTATTGTCGACCTTCACCTCCAGCGCCATCTGAGAGGTCTTGAAGCCCTTGGCCTCCACCCGCACGGAATATGATCCGGGAATAAGCCCCCCGAAAGAGTATTCACCGGACGAGTTCGACTTGGCCTGAAGTGTCTGCCCCGTCGGTCCGGTGACCGTGACTTTCGCGTTAGGCAGAACCGCACCACTCGCGTCTGTGACGTTGCCTGCAATGCTACCGGTAGAAACCGATGTCTGGGCAACCACCAGCGATGAGCAAAGCAGGGCGAAAACAGCAATCAAGGTCAGCACTGTAAATCGTGAACGGGGGCAGGAGGAGTTCAGGTTCGACATCGGGAGCCTTCCTTTTCGGAATTCTTCGTTGTGTGAAGTATGCTCGTATCTGGATTAGGCGGGAGACCCAGTACCGCCCCGCGATAAGACTGCAAGTCCAAGACCCGGAACACGCTTTGGCACTTTACAGCAATTTACGAGCCAGCCTACGGAAAACACCCTAGGAGACACGGGATGTTCATAAAATCTTTACAAATCAGCATGTTATGTTTCGGCGCGAAAAACCGAAAGAGGAAAAATTTCGGCGACAGGAGGGGTTAAAATATGACAAAACGTATTTTCAATATAACAAAACACATATAACAGCACGCCGTTTTTGCTTCGCGACGGACTCGGTCTTGATTTTCCTAGTGGATGATCTTGATAGGTCNCTAGAAATCAGACTTCGAGGTGTAATATCCCGCCCGATGCCGCACGTGGTAAGTNGGAGCATCCGCGGGGCCGGACACGTTTACCTGAATCCGGCGGAACTGCGAGTTCGAGAGCCTTTGAGAGGGATAGTAGGCCAGCAGGTATTGGGTGCGTAGTTCGTCGCTGATTTGCCGGAAAGCATCGTCGAGCTGCGATACTGAGGTCGCGTAATAGTATTTGCCGCCGGTGTCGTCGGAAAGCTGGATCAGGGCGTGCTCCCCGCCGGTTTCGCGCCCGGCACTGGCTTCAATCGGCACCACGATAATGCTGTAGACAATGCATTCCGCTTCTTCGGCGGCGCGCAGCGACTGCTGGTAGTTCATTTTGCTGACCGTGTCGCCGCCATCGGTGATCAGCACCAGCACCTTTCTTCCCTGGCGATGGTCGAGCGAGCGCGAAGCCAGATAGATGGCGTCGAACATCGCGGTAGCCGCTCCCAGACGGATGTGTTCAATGCCATCGTCAATGCGCTTCAAGTCGGAGGTATAAGAGGTGGATTGCAACACGGTCTCGTTGAACCCGAAAACGGAGAGCGAGTCCACCGGACGCAGAATGGCCCGGGCAAAGCGCTTGGCGGAGGCCTGCTCCAGCGGCAAATCGCGGCGCGTGCTCAGGCTGGTATCGATGGCCAGCGCGATCGAGAGTGGCACCGCCGATTCTTTATCGAAGACAGAGATCGTCTGATCCTTGCCATCTTCTTTCAGGGTAAAGTTCTCCTTCTTAAGGCCAGCCACCGGACCTCCGTTTGCGTTGGTCACGGTGACATAGACGTTCACCAGCTTCACATCCACTTTGAGCGTAGAAGAAGGAGGGGGTTCAGCCTGCGGCTGGTTTTTAGCCGGCGGTTGTTGCGCGTGCGACTCGGCACACCAAGCCAGCAGCAGGATCAAGAGTGCAGCTTTTCTCATTCGAAGAAGAAGTATACCCGGCGCAGTAAACGTGGCGAAGAAGCGATCATCGGCTCCCCCGCAAGGCAGGTACTCGACTCACCCGTGCCTGCCCTAAGCCGTTCACTTAGATGCGGCCTCCTATGCCGGGCTGCCTGAGGGGCGGATTTTAGTCAGGCGGGATTTTACCGCTTCAGTTCGGAAGGAAACGGTTCGCCATCGGCCCACACGGCGCCATCCTCGAAATACTCCTTCTTCCAGATCGGCACGGTACGCTTGAGGGTATCGATGAGCCAGCGACAGGCGTCAAAGGCCGCGGCCCGATGCGCGGAGACCACCACGATCAGCACGCTGGTCTCTCCAATCTGGAGCCGCCCCAGTCTGTGAACCAGAGCGACCTCTCTGATCTGGAACTGGCCCAGCGCCTGCTCGGCCAGACCCTTCATCTGCCGCAGCGCCATGGCTTCGTAAGCTTCGTAATCCAGATAGAGCGTCTTGCGGCCACGGGTCTGGTTGCGGACAACTCCCTCGAACACGACCGCAGCCCCATCCTCGCCGCGCTTCATGCTGCTCAAAATTACTTCCGTATCGATCGCGCTGCGGACAATCGTTACTTTCAATTTTTTCTCGTCTGGTTCTTCCGCTTGCGATCCTCCACTCACCGGCGGCAGCAGCGCGACTTCGTCATCGGACTTCAAAACCCACGCCAGGCTTGCATATTCCTGATTGACAGCCACAGCCAGCGAGGCAATCGAGGATTTCAGCCGGGGAAATTCCATTGCACAAGAGCCCAGTAAATCCCGGACCGTCGCGCCATCGGCTAGATCAAGGGTACTGCTCGGCTTGCCCACAACCTCCTTCAGCATGCCAAAAAATAGAACGCGCACTAGCATAGCGAATCGGCCACATCCGATCGTATTGAGTCTAACTCGACTCGGCCCGCAGCCCGGAACCAAACATATTTCGTATCCATGTCAACTGAAAACCCTATTGGGTGGGATTTCGAAACCGTGGACCACAAAGGCCATGAAGATACGCGAAGAAACGTCCGCGCATCGATCGCCTTCGTGGTGCTTCGTGGCCTTGGTGGTTCCAGATTTTTGCCAATCGCACTTAGAACTGACTTACCCGCAACACTTTGGTAGTGGTGCAGTTTGAAAAGTCTTGCGCTTTACTTTTTCGGAGTCATCCCGAAAGCCCGCGTTTTCGCCAGCGGGCTGAGGGATCTCCCACGCGCACGCCACTCTTCCGGTCAAACTGCACCACTACCTAAACTTTTCACCAATTGACAAAGCGAAATTTGCGTATACACTTGCCGCTGTTTTTTGGCAGCAAATAAAGAAGGTTCCAGGAGGAATCCTGCAAATGGTCAAATTTGGCGCGCGTACGTTGATCCGCATCACGGCTGTAGCAATTCTTGGCAGTGCAGTCTCCCTTCCGGTCGTGTATGCGCAAGCTGACGACTCTGCCGAAGCCCAAGCGCAAGAAACCTGGCGCGAGAACATTGTGCACACCGACGTGCCGGACGAAGGATGCTTCTATGCCTCCTATCCCAGCACCGAATGGTTGAAGGTCGAATGCATCGAAGCACCCAATGTTCCCTTCCTCCCCCGGCGCGGTGCGGTCGGTAATACGGTCGGCAATGGTGATGATTACGCCGTTGAGGTTTCGGGGCTCATGACCCAATCGATCGGATCATTCCCCAAGGTTACGGGCGTGACCAGCGAAAAGGGGCTATTGGGAGCGAACGATTATTCGCTACAGCTCAATTCGAACTTCATGACCACCGCCGTATGTAACGGCCACGCCAACTGCCAGAGTTGGGAACAATTCGTGTATTCCTCCGGATACAACGAAGCGTTCATGCAATATTGGTTGATTAACTATGGCACCTGCCCCAGCGGTTGGTTCACCTATAGCCCTGATTGCTATAAAAATAGCGCCGGCGTAACCGTACCTGAGGAAGCAATTAGCACTCTCGCGACTCTGAAAGTCTCCGGCAAGGCCGTGGCCAAGGGCAAAGATACGCTGGTTTTTACAGCCGGCACCGAAGCCTACAGCACTACCGGCAAAGATAGCGTCGTGGATCTCGCCAGCGCCTGGCAAGAATCCGAGTTCAATATCATCGGCGACGGCAGCGGATCGAGCGCGGCCTTCAACAAAGGCTCGTCTATCACCGTAAAAATCGCGGTGACCGATGGGACCACAGCTGCACCAACATGTGTGTCGGATTCCGGTACGACCGGAGAGACCAACAATTTGAATTTGAAGAAGTGCACTGCCTATGGGGGAACGCCGCCCCATATCAGTTTTGTCGAGTCAAACTAAGAACCAACCCCAAACTCCGCGGTTAGGGCCGAACGGCTGCACAATCAACACGCCGTTCGGCCAACTATTTACATTCAGATTTCCCCCCGGAATCGACTATTCGTCGCGAACCTGCCAACAGCCACGTCCCTATTTGTGAGTTCGAGCTGTCGATCTGATTTGGTCCCTCCGCATTAGCCCCGGTACCTTGGGCATCATGTCCCCCGCGCGAGATTGCCGATAGAATGCCAAAAGCTCCAGTGCAACGGATCGGGTGAAACCTTTCTACACCAGCAACATCTAAGCTTGAGTGAGTTACACTCAAGGAGAGCCAATGAGCCAGCAACCGCTTTCCGAGCCACTTCCTAAGCATCGCGAAACCAACGATGTACGGGCATTGCCTGTGCTTCCTGTGCGGGACACAGTTTTATTCCCGCACGCCGTCCTGCCCCTTACCGTGGGTAGGGAAAGTTCCGTTCAGCTTATCAACTCGCTTGGAGAGGATAAGACCATCGTCGTCGTCGCGCAGCGCGAAGCTCGCGTCGATAGCCCTCAACCCAGCGACCTTTATATGGTGGGCACTTCAGCCATCGTTCATAAAGTCGTAAAAATGCCCAACCAGAGCCTGTTCGTGTTCGCCGAGGGCCTGGAGCGGGTACGCCTCACCGAGTTCACCCAGCTCGCGCCTTTCATGCGCGCCAAAGTTGCTCCGATTCCGGAAGCCGCTCCGCCGGATAGCTCTGAGATCGAAGCTTTACAGCGCAACGTGCTTACGCTCTTTCAACAGATCGTCGCCGGTTCGCCCACGCTTTCAGACGAGCTTTCCACGGTCGCTCTAAACATCGATGAGCCGGGACGCCTGGTCGATTTCATCGCATCCTCTTTGCCGTCGCTTTCCACGCCCGACAAGCAGGACACGCTCGAGACGCTCGACATCCGCGTGCGCCTCGAAAAAATCAACCAGCATCTCGCCAAAGAACTCGAAGTCCAGCAGCTGCGCAACAAGATTCAAAGCGAAGTGCAGGACCGGGTGCAGCAAACCCAGCGCGAATACTATCTGCGCGAGCAGATGAAGGCCATTCAGAAAGAACTGGGCGAGCAGGATGAAGGCCAGCGCGACGTCGAAGACCTGAAAAAGAAAATCGACGAAGCCGGCATGCCCGATGATGTAAAGAAAGAAGCTCTCAAGGAATTGGGACGCCTCTCGCGCATGTCTCCCATGGCCGCCGACTATTCACTCACGCGTAATTACGTCGAGTGGCTGGCCGTTCTGCCATGGAACAAAACTTCCGGTCAGGAGATCGAGATCCTGAAAGCCAAAGAGATTCTGGATACCGATCACTATGACCTGGAAAAAGTAAAAGACCGCATTCTCGACTATCTCTCGGTTCGCCGATTGAAGCCGAACATGAAAGGTCCAATCCTGTGCTTTGTCGGGCCTCCCGGCGTCGGCAAGACCTCGCTGGGCAAGTCGATTGCGCGTGCGCTCGGACGCAAGTTTGTTCGTCTGTCGCTCGGCGGCGTGCACGATGAAGCGGAGATCCGCGGCCATCGCCGTACTTACATCGGCGCGTTGCCCGGACAGATCATCCAGGGCATTCGCCGCGCCGAGACCAAAGATCCCGTCTTCATGCTAGACGAGATCGATAAAGTCGGACGCGACTTCCGCGGCGATCCCGCTTCCGCTCTGCTCGAAGCGCTCGATCCCGAACAGAACGCCACGTTCCGCGACAACTATCTCGACGTCACCTTTGACTTGTCGAAGGTGCTCTTCATCACCACCGCCAACATGCTCGACCCCATCGCCGAGCCGCTGCGCGATCGTATGGAGATCATCGAACTGCAAGGCTACAGCGAGGAAGAGAAACTGCACATCGCTCGTCGCTATTTAGTTCCGCGGCAAGTGGAAGAGAACGGAATCACAGCCGAACAGATCGAATTTCCCGACGAAGCTTTGCGCTATGTGATTCGTCACTACACGCGCGAAGCCGGTGTTCGAAGCCTGGAACGCACCATCGGAACTATTTGCCGCAAACAAGCGCGGCGCTTGGCCGAAGGCAAGACCGAGAAGCTCGTGGTCACCCAGGAAATCGTTCAGGAATTTCTGGGCGGAATCAAAATCCGCAGCGAAGGCGAGATTGAAGAACGCACCGAACGTCCCGGAGTGGCCGTGGGTTTGGCTTGGACTCCTTCGGGCGGCGACGTGCTCTTCGTCGAAGCCAATGCCATGAAGGGCAAAGGTGGATTCACCATGACCGGTCAAATCGGCCAGGTGATGCAGGAATCCATGCAAGCCGCCCTCACATGGGTGCGCTCGAACGCCGCGCAGCTGGGCATCCAGGAGAACTTCTTTGCCGATCACGACATTCACATGCACGTGCCGGCAGGAGCGATCCCGAAAGATGGTCCATCGGCGGGCGTGACCATGGCAACCACCCTGGTCTCGCTGCTCACCGGACATCGCATCCGTCCGCTGCTGGCGATGACGGGCGAAATCACCCTCAGTGGCAACGTGCTCCCCGTCGGCGGCATTAAAGAAAAAGTGCTCGCCGCCAAACGAGCCGGAGTCACNGACGTGATTCTGCCCGCGGAGAACAAAATGAACGTTGAGGAAGACTTGACCAAGGAACAACTCGGCAACCTCACTGTTCATTATGTGAAGACAATCGAAGAAGCGTTGCGCGTCTCGCTACCGGAAGTGGCGGAATCCGCCGCCGCCAAGCTGCTGGCGCCAACGCCGGAACTGCACGATAAAGCGTTCGCGCAAGCGTAAGCTAAAATCGTGCCGCATGAATGCCAGTCCTCCGGGACTGGCATTTTTCTTTTGCCCCCAAACCGGACGGCCTTGTCATTCCGAGTGCCTGGTTTCTGGCGCCGAGGAATCTGCTTTGATCGCCGCGCCGATCCTTCGTGGCTCTGTGAATTTCCGCCCAAAATAAATTTTGGCGAGCACGCTCAGCACGCGAAGGGATGACGGAAAATCTGGGGTACCCCCACCCCCCCTCTTTTTCTGAAAGTCTTGCGGGGCGCGGGTTTTGCGGGGGCGCCTTGGCAAGGTCTTGAGGTCAAAGAGCTCAGATATCAAAATCCAGAGAACAATGGACTTAAAGGCGGCACGATGCCGCTCTGGGCAGTGCGTCCTCTTCGGCCATGATCGCGCGATTTGCAGGCGAGGGCAAGGTTGGATGTCACAGTGGGGCGTGGAAAAAAACTCGAAGTTCGCTTGATCGAGTCGTTTGAGGAAATCCTTTTTGTGCAGGCATTACCGTCTCCCACCCTTCACAAAAGGCGCGAAGGATGGGGCAGCCGTTGTCTTGGTGCTAGCGCCGGGGTCAAAAGCCTAGGCCACCCGCCAAATCTAACCAGAAGTGGTCGGAGGTTCCGAAGTACTTCGTCGAGCGAGCAGCCATCTCGGGGGTTATCCCACGCTTCTCCCGTACAATGTCATTCACAGTGGGAGGAGAAACGTGCAGCTCCACCGCCTGTCGATAGGCCGAAATCCCCATCGGCTTTAAAAACTTACTTGCGCTGGCATTCTCATTTCCCACCCTTCGCAAAAGACGCGAAGGATGGGGCACCCGTCGTGTTGCCGATGCCCGGCAATATCAAAAAGCTCGGCCATCCGACCCGAAAATCATTCTGAGAGGGAGATTCACAAAGTCACGAAAGGTTTTGGAATGACAACGGTTTATATGGCAACCGTTTTTGTAGGCCGTTTACATGGGCGGTTTTATATGAGGCAAAAAATGCCAGCCCCGAAGGGCTGGCATCTTGCCTAAAGCGGTTTGCCGGAAGCTGCAGGCTAGTTGTACTCGACCCAGGTTGTTGTGAAATTCTCGCCGGAGCTCGACAAAGCCGACGAAGTCGACTCGGTGTAGTCGGTGTCATCGACCTGAGTGATTTGCTCGACATCGGAGCCGAAAGCGCTAATGGGACCGCTGGTTGCGCTGTTGGTCGCGGATGCGGCACTAAATGACGCCTTGGTGAAGTCAGCCAGGTTGGTGATTCCAGTAATTGTTTCCGGCGCTTCCACAATCCACTCCGCCGAAGTGCGCTCCGCGCTGGCTACAGCTTTGCTGATGCTGTAGCTCTTATCGGTAGTTTGGTTCTTTATCTGCAGCTTGAATTCCGACCCGTTATAAGAGATCTCGGCGAACATCTTGTTGCCGGGAGCCGAGGGAACCGTTGAGATATAGGTAGTGGCGGCAGGATACAACTCATACCAGGTGTAATATTCAGGCGTGGTTCTATTGCACCAGGTCAGAGTGCCGGCCTGCTCCACTGTGCTGCTGTTGTAGCCGTCGATGCCAACCCAGATGGATACCCAAGCGTTCGGACTCTTGGTGCAATTTACGGTAGGTACAGTCCAAGTTCCCTCCGCCTTGGTAAAGTCCGTTCCGGTGACGGCATAGCCGCCCCAGTTGTAGCTATCTGCACTGCCCTTGACGAGTGGGGTTTTTGTAGCCCGGCGCATCGGAGCGCTTGTAATTGACTGTATGGCCTCGGCGGGCGAATTTACCTGTTGCGCAGATAGGGGTGAAACCGCCAGAGCGAGAGTTCCCAAGATAACGAAATGTTTTGCCAACATTGAACGAGGTCTCCTTGAATTGTTTTCTTAATTGGGGGTTATCAGGGGGAGTTTCGGCATTTTTATACGGAAAGCCCAGCAAGTCAATGTGTTTTTCGGGATTTTTGGGGTTAGATAGAACGGACTACGCCATATATAGAGCCTAAGTTCTCATTGAATTGCGGCCGAAAGTTGAACTTCGCCCGGCCGGACAGCCGGGGACGGCTCTCCTACATGACGTTCACACTGCCGGATAGATTCCCAGCACCTTCACGAGTTCTGCGACTTCGGCGAGATGGCGCAGGGCGTTGCGCGCAGGTTCGTCATCGCCGCGAAGGAAGTCGACGTAGAAGACGTATTCCCAGGGGCGTCCGCGCAGGGGCCGGGATTCGATTTTGCTTAGGCTGATGTCGCGCAGGGCGAAGACGCTAAGCGATTTGAAGAGCGCGCCGGGCTGGTTTTTCAGCTTGAAGGCGATCGAGGTCTTGTTGGCTCCGGGCGGGATCAGGTGCTGGTACTGGGAAGACGAGACGTCGTTTCCCTTCCCGGCTTTTATTTTGTTTGCCGGTAATTTTCGAATCAGCAAAAATCGCGTGAAGTTGCGTTTGTCATCTTCGATGCCAGCCTGAAGAATTTTGCCGGAGTACTCGCGGGCGGCGTGGCGTCCGGCGATGCCGGCGGCATCGGGTAAGTTTTCGGCGATCACGTGCTTCACGCTACCGGCGGTGTCATAAAAAGGAATGGGCTCGATTTGGGGGTGATGGCGGAAGAAGTCGCGGCACTGATCGAGGGCCACGGGGTGGGAGAAGGCGCGGCGAATGGCTTTCAGACTGGTTGCGGGGGCGGCGATCAGGTTGTGAACGATGCGCAGGCGGAACTCAGCTTGAATGAAGACGCCGCGGGCAACGAGAAGATCGGCGTGTTCGGCGACCGTACCGGCCAGTGAGTTTTCGATGGGAATGACGGCGGCGTTGGCCGAGCCGTTTTCCACGCGATCGAATACTTCAGCCGAGCGGGCGCAGGAAATCACCTGGCAGCGAGGGAGCATTTGTTCGGCGGCTTCGTGGCTGAAGGATCCGCGTTCGCCCTGGATGGCGGCTTTGATCATCTTCATTGTCATAATCTTGATCTTCGCAAGGTAATTGGTGAGGGTGTTCGGGTGCAACCAACCGCAGATTCCTCCCTCCACATTCCTTCCTTTCCGGAAGGGAGCGTTCGGGTCGGAATGACAAAAAGGGGGTGGTGGAATGACAAGGGATCGGAATAACAAGGAGTGTCGATTCCGCTCACAGACTTTTCTCGAGGACCAGGGCGTCGAGGCCGTTCGAGTAGTAGCGGGGGAAGGTTTTGGTAACACTGTAGACGTGGCGTTTGTAGAAGGCCAGGGCAGAGATGTTGTCGACGGCGGTTTCGAGTTCGACGACGCGGCAGGAGGCGGCACGGAGGCGATCTTCGGCGGCTTCGAGCAGGAGCGATCCGACGCCGAAGCGGCGGGCGGGGGCGATTACGTCGATGGTGATAATGTGGCCGCGCCCATGGTGTGCGGACTCGGCCACTATGAAGCCTGCGATAGCGATGTCACTGGGCGTGACCACTTCGGGCTTCCGGCTTTTGCCTTTCCCAGGCTCTGGGCTCGACGGAACCGCGACCAGGGTGAAGGCTGTGGGGCGGCGCATGTAGAAGCGCAGTTCCGCGCGAGAATAGGAAATTCCAGAAGGAAAACAAGTCTGGTCAATGCGCCAGAGGGTGTCGAAATCTTCGTTCTGGAAATCGCGAACGGTNAAGGCCACGGGCCATTGTAGCGGTCGGAGAAATTATGTGCCGGAGCCCGCATTCGAATTTTCAGGGGGTTGACTCCGGCTTTTCCACAGATCGCCGGACCGGCCGCACTTGCGTGCGGTTTGGGGGGCAATTGACCACTTGCGTCTTCCGCAACCAAGGACGTACCATTTGCATCAGAGGAAGCGTAGTGGGCCGCCTTCTGCTGATTGACGTTGTCGCCTCGGTTGCCGCTCTTGGGCTGTGGTTCCTGGTGTTTGCTCATTACAATCGGAAAAAAGGTATGGCGGCGTTGCGCTGGGTGCAGACCGCGTGCGCGGGCAAGGGCCGCATTCTGGAATCGCATTGGCTGGGCACTTCGCGGCTGCAAGCCCGGCTGCACTTCCCTTCCCATTGGTTTGAAAATGCCAGCGTGATTATGAGGTTCCGTCCGCGGCCGCTGCCGATTCGCTGGGCGATGAGTTGCTGGCGCAAACAAGATGAGACGCTGACGTTTGAGGCCGACCTGGGTGGCTCTCCCAGCTTTTATCTGGAGGTTGTGCGGCATCGCTGGAGCGCGCATAACCGCGGCATCTCATCACGCAAGCATGACGACCGGCAGTGGGACGTTTACGAACCGGGTCCGGTGATTCTTACCACGCGGACGCACTGGAAGCAGGATCCTTCAGCGGAATTGAATGCGTTGATGTCGGCGCGGAGGCAGGAGTTTTTGCAGGTGCGTTTCCGTCCGGAATCGCCTCAATTTTCCGCCACGGTACGGCTGGAGGCGTTGGCCGATCCCGACGCCGCGGCCGAGTTTGTGAGCGCGCTGCGGGAGATTGCAGCGGGGGCTTCCACGCATCGGCAGTAAAGTCGACAGGACAAGATTGTTGGAGTATTTTTCGAGCTACAGCTTTAAAACTTTGCAGAAAAAATTTTGACCTGAGGTAAGTCAGCGTGAGTCATCGGCTGTGGCTGTTGCTGGCCTTGCTTGTACCTCTCTCTGCCGCATTCGGGCAGAACAACCAACCATCGAGCGGTCAAAACTCTCAACAACAGCCGCCACCCCAACCGCAGCTTCAACCCCGTTCCGCCGAACCGCCCAAGACTCCGCCGACGCCTAATCGATTGATCGAAATCAACGTGCAGGTGACGGATAAATCTGGAGCGCCGATTCGCGGACTCCAGAAGGAAAGCTTCACGGTTCTGGACGATAAACGGCCACAAGATATTCTCTCGTTCCATGCGGTGGACGCAAATGACGCGGGCGGGCCGACGGTGGAAGTTGTGCTAGTGGTTGACGCGGTCAACACCGGGTTCCAGACGGTGAGCTACGAGCGAAATGAACTGAAGAAGTTCCTGTTGCAGAATGGCGGCAAGCTGGCGGAGCCGACATCGCTGGTCTTTTTTACGGATCGGGGAGCGGAGATGCAGAACGGTTTCTCGCGCGACGGCACCGCTTTGGCTGACTTGTATGACAAGTATGAGACCGGGATTCGTACGATCAACCGGTCGCAGGGGATTTATGGGGCGGGCGACCGCTATGGCCTGTCGCTCAAGACTCTGACTCAGTTGGTGGCTTACGAGAAGACACGGCCGGGCAGAAAGTTGATGGTCTGGTTCAGTCCGGGATGGCCGTTGCTGACCGGACCTGGGATTGAACCAACGCGTAAGGACCAGGAGAACTTCTTTACTTCGATTGTGGATTTTTCGACGCAACTGCGATTGGCTGACGTCACGCTTTATAGCGTGGACCCTCTCGGGTTGGCGGATGCAGCTGGGGTGCGGATTTCCTACTATGAAGAGTTCCTGAAGGGCGTAACCAAACCGGACCGGTCGCAGGCCGCCAATTTAAGCTTGCAGGTGCTTGCGGTGCAGAGCGGCGGACGGGTACTCAACTCGAGCAACGATCTTACCCATGAGATCGCCGAGTGCGTTGCGGATGCGGAAGCTTTTTATGTGCTCTCGTTCGAATCCGCGCGGGCCGATCATCCCAATGAGTATCACGCGATCGATGTGAAAGTGGAGAAACCGGGAGCGAAGAGCCGCGCGCGCACCGGATATTACGCCCAGCCGTAGAACAGGGCGAGTGAAGCCGCCCGATTTTGCATCGTGACGCTTATCGCAGCGGTAAACCGCCTGCGCCATCCAAGACCAACCGAGCGTAATATCAAAAGATAGTGCCTTCCCCTAATCCGGAGTCGAAAGAAAATAAGTGGGCCAAACGGCTGGGGCCGGTGGGCACGGTCGCGATTTTGCTGGCCAAGGCAAAGACCGTTCTGCTGTTCTTGTTGAAATTTAAATTCCTGTTGAGCTTCGTCGCGTTCATGGGAATTTATTGGGCGGCGTTTGGGATGAAGTTTGGCATCGGCTTTGCGGTGCTGATTCTGCTGCATGAGATGGGACATTTTATCGACATCAAGCGCCGTGGACTGCCGGCAGAAATGCCGGTATTTCTGCCTGGGCTAGGTGCGTTCGTGCGCTGGCAGGCGATGGGCGTACCGATTGAGACGCGGGCCGCGGTTAGCCTGGCCGGGCCGCTGGCGGGTTTTTTTGTGGCGTTGTTGTGCGCGGCGTTGTGGTGGCAAACGGGAAATCCCTTGTGGGGCGCGCTGGCTCGGGTAGGAGCGGTGCTGAATCTTCTGAATCTGATTCCGGTATGGGTGCTCGATGGCGGGCAGGCCGTGCTGGCATTGAGTAAAGCTGAGCGCGCGATTCTGCTGGCCGCATCTTTGGGTTTATGGCTTGCGCTTGGTGAAAACATGTTCCTGCTGGTGGCGCTGGGAGCGGGCTACCAAGTATTTTTCGGAGGGCATTTTCCTGCACAACCCAGCCGGCCTACGATGGTTTACTATCTCGCGGTGATGACGGCTCTGGGCGTGATTATCCGGTTGATGCCGGGACGCGGGCTGGGAGTGAACTGACTTAAACCGGCGGTAGTGTAAGATGTGCGGCGGCTGGAATTTGGAGTTGCCATGAGTCTCCGGTTTAGCTGGTCACGTACTATTCTTTTCATCGCGACGGTCACGTCGATTATCGCTCTTCCAAACCTAACTCCTCTTTTCGCCGGCGAACCACAATGGGTGGAAGTGCGTTCGCCGAATTTCTCCGTGGTAACCGACGCAGGAGAAAAACGGGGACGCGAAGTGGCCATGCGTTTCGAGCAGATGCGAGCGGTTTTTGGCGCATTGATGACTAATTCGAAAGTCAATCTGCCGGTACCCCTGCAAATCGTGGCTTTCCGCAACGCTAAGGAATGGCGGCAGTTTGCCCCGCTGTTCAATGGGAAGCCGATTGAAGCGGCGGGATTATTCCAGCAAGGCAGCGACCGGAGCTTCATCCTGTTGGACATGGCGACGGAGAATCCCTGGACTGTTGTGTTCCATGAATACGCCCATCAATTGATGAATGGAAACCTGCAAGGTGAATTCGCACCCTGGTTGCAGGAGGGCTTCGCGGAGTATTTTTCCAGTATTGAAGTGGACGGCAAAGAAGCGCGAGTGGGAAAGATTCCGGCTGACGAATATACGATCCTGCAGCAGGTAGGAATGATGAAGGTTGCCGATCTTTTCCGGGTGCAGCAGAATTCCAAAATCTATAACGAGAACGGCGATCACCGGACGACGTTCTATGCGGAGTCGAGTATCGTCGTCCATTACATTTTCGACAACCGGCTCATGCTCCAGGTGGGTACGTATTTTGATTTGCGAGAAAACAAGCATCTGGAAGTTGAGGATGCCATTCAGCAGGCCTTCGGGATGAGCGCTTCGCAGTTCGACAAGGTTCTGCGGAATTATGTGGTCAGCCGCCAATATCGGTATTATCCGATTCCGGCTCCCGCCAACCTCGCGCCCGGAAGCTATACGGCTTTAGCGCTCAGCGAAGTAGCCGCCAATGCTGTGCTGGCCGATGTTCACCTGCATTCGCGGGATTATCAGGAACGCGCCATCGGTGAGTTTCAGGAGATTCTCAAGACCGATCCCAATAATTCGGCGGCATACCGCGGGCTCGGATACGCCTATTTGCAGAAACAGGATTTCACGAAGGCGGCGGAATATTTCAGGCGGGCCTCACAGCTGGACACAAGCGATCCGCGGGTTCACTACTACAACGCGTTGCTGATGTACCGGGAGGGCGGAATGGGTGGGGGAAATCAATCGGCCATGATCCGCGAGCTGGAGTCTTCCCTCAGTCTCGATCCGAATTTCGCGGACTCTTATGCGCTTTTGGCCTTTGCGCAAAGCACTAGCGGCGATCCAGCGACGGCTCTCATCACGATGAGAAAGGCAATCACCATCAATCCGCAGAATGAACACTACCGGCTGAATCTGGCGAATCTTTATCTAGCGAACCGGCAGCCAGATCATGCCATCGCGTTGCTGCAAGCGCTTCGGAATTCAGCCGATCCGGCAGTTGCTTCGCACGCAGCCGAGATGTTAGGGCAAGCCGTGCAATTCCAGGCGCTCATCAACCAGCCAAGTGAAAGCAATGGGAATCCAATTGTCGTCCGAAGCACTCCGCCCGAAGGCAAGGAAGAGCGAAGCGTGCCGGCTGCGGCGCCTTCCGGTCCAGTTAAATTTCTTAGCGGTACGCTAACGATTGCGGACTGCTCAAAGCCGCCATCGGCGTCGCTGACGGTTGTTTCCGGATCGACCACTTTCACTATGACAGTAGCGGACCGGAATCACGTGGTCCTGATTGGGGCCAACGAGTTCTCCTGCGGATGGAATAAGCAGAAAGTTGCGCTGAACTATCGGGAAACTTCTGCGCGCGAGGGGAACGTCGTATCGCTGGAGATTCAGTAGGGCTAGACTCCATGGCAGCTCTGAAGAGGTTGCGAAAAAACCTATTTTTGACGGACGCTGCTTCACCGGCTGAAGCCGCCGTTGAAACCGCCGATTTATCGCAAGCGGTGAACGGCTGCGCCACTCAAAATCGGGATGCAGAGCCGGTTTTTCCGCAAGGCGTGAGGCCGTATCTTTAATCAAAGCAAATTTAAATTGGTCCAGACCGCCGCGTCCGATACATCTCTTTTCTGCCTTGCATCAGCTTTTTCGATTTGTCGGGACCTTCCACTCGCGTTATTCTTTCCGGTACACTTCCAGCCGTTTCGAATACTCCACAAACCGGTGACGTTGCTTCGCGAAGAATTACAGACGAAAAACAAATCAGGAGAATGAAGAACATCCATGCCCACTGAACTGCGGAATTTTCTGGCACTTACCTACGACGAACTCGAAGAACTGAACCTGGAGGCGAAGGAACAACGGCGCAATCGGGTCGCCGTGGACAAGATCCAGGAAAACCGGCTGAAGTATTTGACGGACGAGAAGCGGATCAAAGCTGTGACCGTGTTGTTCAGCGATCTTGAAGGCCGGTTGCACATGCTGGATTACGACAAGAAGTTTTTGATCAACAGTTGGGACAATTTGACTTTCGATGGGTCGTCAATTCGGGGCTTTACGGCTCAGCGAGAGAGCGATTTGCGGCTGGGTATTGACTGGTCGGCGTTTTACTGGGCGCCAGCGGATGTGTTTGGCTCCGGCAAGGTGCTGGTTTTTGGCGAGGTGATCGACAAGGGAGGGACGCCTTATTCGGCTGATATTCGCGGCGTGCTGAAAAGTTTTGCCGGAGATCTTTATAAGAAAAAGAACTACACCTTGAATGCGGCCAATGAGATTGAAGGATTTCTGTTTCAGGGCGCGGACGCGGAGCGAACATACCACGAAACCGGCAAGTTCGAATACGTGAATACAGGTGGGTATTATCACTCGCTGCCAGGCGATCCGCTGCGCACGTTTATCGATACTACGGCGGAAGTGCAGCGGTCGATGGGGTTCCAGAACGAGAAGGACCATCCGGAAGTTGCGCCCTCACAATTTGAAATCAATTACGGGTACGGAGAAGTGGTTGCGGCGGCTGACCAGATCCAGCTCTATAAATTGATCTGCCGGCAGGTTGCGACGAACATGGGATTAACCGCGTCTTTTCTGCCTAAGCCGGTGGTCGGCGTGAACGGCAGCGGGATGCATACGAATGTTTCCGTGAGTGAAAACGGCAAGAATCTGTTTTGGGACGCAAAGGGCGAAGAAAAACTGAGTAAGACGGGATGGAGTTTCGTGGATCGTATTCTGACGCATGGCAACGATATTTGCCTGCTGCTGAATGCCAGCGTGAATGCTTACCGGCGGCTCGATCCGCACTTTGAAGCGCCGAACCAGATCAAAGCGTCGGCAGTGGATCGGGGATCGATGATCCGCATTCCGATTGGAAACGAAAAGAGCATGCGCGTGGAGGTACGGTCGGTAGCTCCGGATGCGAATCCTTATCTGGTGCTCTATTCGATCTTCAAGAGCGGGCTGGATGGCGAGACTTCGCGGATCAAAAATTTGCGCCAGGCAGAGCGCTATTTGCCCGACAACATTTATACGGCGCTGGAGAATTTCCGCGGATCGGCGTGGACCACGAAGATTCTTGGCGAGGACGTTAAAGGGCGGTACGCCGATCTGAAGCAAGCGGCGGCGGATCGCTGTCCCCGGCTGCTGGGAACGTTTGTGAAGGCACCCGAGGTGCAATATCACCACGACGTATACAACCAATTCCTGTGGAACTTGTTCTAATGCGGTGCAGTTCTGCCAAACAGGAGCGCCCTGGCCGCGAGCTGGGGCGTTTTTGCATAACACGACGGGTGTCCCCACTGAGAGCACGCGTGTGCTAGATTTTGAGTCTCATGGAAGCCGCACCTACGATTTCGACTCAGGGGCTTAGCCGTCGATTTGGCGAGTTGCTGGCGGTCGATAGCGTAAACCTGCAGGTCTCTCCCGGGCAGTTCTTTGGATTTCTAGGGCCTAACGGCGCGGGCAAATCCACCACCATAAAGATGCTTACCGGCCTACTTGCCCCGAGCGCGGGGCGGATTGAAATCCTTGGACTCGACTTAGAGAAGAACTCCGTGGACGTGAAGCGGCAAATCGGTGTTGTGCCGGAAGGCATGGCATTGTTCGGGAGGCTTACCGGGTCGGAGTTCCTGAATTTCGCCGGGCGCATGTATGGGCTGGATCGCGCGACTGCGGCCAAACGTACTGTTGAGTTGCTCGATTTTATGCAACTCGCCGATCAGACAAAGAAGCTGGTCACGGATTATTCGCACGGCATGCAGAAAAAACTGGCCATGGCCGCGGCGGTAATTCATGGGCCGAAGGTGTTGTTTTTGGACGAGCCCTTCGAAGGGGTGGACGCGATCGCCGCCGGGACGTTGAAGGCCATGCTGCAACGCATGATTGCGCGCGGGGCGACTATTTTTCTTACGTCGCATGTGCTGGAAATTGTGGAGCGGCTGTGCAGCCACGTTGCCATTATTCATAAAGGAAGGCTGGTGGCGCACGGGTCGCTGGAGCAGCTGCGTGCGGGAGTGGAGGCGCAAGCCCCCGCTGGAGGCGGAGAGAGCGCGGCTCTGGTAACGGGCGAGAAGTTGACGCTGGAGGAGATTTTTCTGCGCACCGTGGGCGGAGAGCAGCGCAGCGAGCCGGAATTGTCATGGCTCGAATAGGGGTTCTAGCATCGCGATGAATGGAACGACCGCTACGATGCACCGGCGCGCGCAACTCTCAGCAATTATTTGGCTGCGCTGGCGGCTTTTCGTGAATGTGCTGCGCACCAGGCGCGGGCAGCTGGAGTTATTTTCACGCATTCTGGTTTCAACAGCATTCTCCGGACTGGCCCTGGGCGGGGCGTTCGGTCTGGCGATGCTTTCCTATTTCTCGCTTTCGGCGGGCAGGCCGCAGATGCTGGCGGTTTTTTTGTGGATGGTCTTTCTCTTCTGGCAGGTCTTCCCGATCATGGCCACGGCATTTTCCAACACGCCGGATTCCTCCGACTTGTTGCGCTTCCCGCTCGGCTACGGGTCTTACTTCCTGGTGCGTTTGGCGTACGGGGCTTTTGATCCGGCGAGCGCAATCGGGGGGCTGTGGTCGTTTGGCATTGTGGTGGGAGTGAGCGCTCGAAAGCCTTCTTTATTTCCCTGGGCGCTGCTGGTGATGCTGGTCTTCATTGCCTTCAACATTTTGCTGATGCAGACGATTTTCGCGTGGGTGGAGCGCTGGCTGGCGCAACGGCGAACGCGCGAGATCATGGGCGCTCTGTTTGTGCTGGCAATGCTGAGCTTTCAGCTGATTGGGCCGTTGACCGGGCATTACGGCCGGCGCGCGCGGCCGGGGGTGCAACGAGTGGTTGAAGTGATCACGCCGATACAAGGATTTTTTCCGCCGGGGCTGGCGGCGGATGCGATTGTGCGCGGCATTTATCCGCAGGTGGAAGCGGCGGTGAGTTCGCTGTTGCTGCTGGGCGCTTACGCGCTGGTGATTGGCTATGCGCTGCACGTGCGACTTCTGGCGCAGTACCGGGGGGAAAACCTGAGTGAGGCAGCGGCCTCCGTGCAACCTCGAGACCGCGAGTTTCGCCTCGGCTGGAATCTTCCTGGACTTAGAACTCCGGTCGCCGCGGTTTTCGAGAAAGAGATTCGGTATCTGCTGCGCAGCGGGCCGATGCTATTTGCCCTGATCATGCCGATGGTGATGCTGGTGCTGTTTCGATTTGGCGCGATGAACTCCGCCAGAGAATCGATTCCGTTCTTTACGCGCACGCCCACTCTGGCTTTTCCGATGGCGGCGGCTTACGCGATTCTGATGCTTACTAATTTTGTCTATAACAACTTTGGCGGGGACGCGGCGGGAATCCAGTTCTTTTATGCGTCCCCGGCGAGATTTCGCGACATTGTGCTGGCCAAGAATCTGATGCATGCGGCGATTCTGACGTTGGAAGCCGCGTTGGCGTGGATCGCGGTCACGCTGATTTACCGGCGGCCCGGGATCGATGTGACGATTGCGACGATTGCGGGGCTATTGTTCGCCGCGCCGGTTAACTTCGCGGTGGGAAATCTGCTCTCCATTTATTCGCCGCGGAAGATCGATTACTCAAAGTTCGGACGGCAGCGCGCTTCGCAATTCCCTGTCCTTATCAGCATGGGAATTCAACTGGTACTGGTCGGTGTAGGGGTCAGCGTTTTCTGGGCGGCAAATTATCTGGGAAGTTTCTCGATTGCAACGCTGGTATTGCTGGCGATGGCCGGATTGTCGTTCACCATGTACCGGATGATTTTGAATCGGGTGGACAGGTTAGCGATGGAGCGACGGGAGACCATGTTGGCGGAGCTGTGCAAGGCATAGGAGTTTACAGAATGAATGGATCTTAGGTGCTAGGTCGTCGGTCCCAAGACTAAGACCGTTAGGATTCGTCCACTGTCTGACCGCGGAAGTGGCGCTCGTAGTCGAGAAACCATATCAGAAAGGCGACGGCAAGCATGGGCAGAATGAGCCACATTTTGATAGTGGCGAAGTCGGCGAGGATGGTTGCGCCTCCCACCACCGCTAAAACATTCCTCATGGAATCGAGCGCGGCTTCGCGATGAAGGTTCTTTACCCATCCAAACATAGCTCTGAAGATGTCGATCGTAATTCTCACAATTCCTCCAAAAAATGCTATTGCGGGTGAGCGGGATTGGGAACGATCACTCCGCCTTCAATTTGGGGGATGCCGAAATGGCCACTCAGGTGGGAGAGATCGGCGGGACTGATAGAACCGGAAATCGAGACGAACTTAACCTCATCCGCGCGTGAAATAAGAATGGCGACATTGCTGATGGCATTGTTTTCCAGGCGAGCCCAGATATCGGTCATGCTGGAATCGCCTTCGCGATTCTTGTTCATCAGCTTTTTCCAGCCAGCGGCGCGGTATTCGTTATTCAGGGAATTGAGGGCGGTTTGCTCGTATGGAGCGGGCGATGCAACAAAATGATATCTACGGACGGTTATTCCGCTTAGGCCCGCGATCACGCGCTGAAGATCGTCATTATGTTCGAGCTTGGACGCNAGGATCAGCATGGAGTGATCGAAGGTGAATTCTGATTTCGAAGCGGCGTTTTGCCGGAGGGTATCGATGCCGCGCGGGACGAGTCCTTTATTATCGTCGGCGTTCAAAGCGGAGGCAATCGCGATCACGACGATCAAGAGCAGCGCGAACTTCTTCATGGGTAACCCTCAATTCCAGAATATCTGCTTTTGAGACAGCACTCTCTGTGATATTCGAACCCGATTTGATCGCTTTAGTTGTGTGTGGGGCGCTTGTGATCCCTATATTCACTGTCTTTACAAAACATTACTTCTTTTCTGGATGGGCGAGGAATCGGTATCCCACGCCGCGCACGGTTAGCAGGTGCCGGGGCTGGGCGGGGTCGTCTTCGATGTAGCGGCGCAGACGAACCATAAAATTATCGATGGCACGGGTATCGGTATCTTCGTGAAGGCCCCAGACCTCTTCGAGGATTTGTTTGCGGGAGACGATTTTTCCGTCGTTGCGCACCAGATGGCGCAAGAGTTCCGATTCCATGAGGGTTAGATGAATCAGGTTGTTCGCCGTTCGCAATTCGAGCAGGCCGAAATCGATCGTCTTACCGTTGAACGAGAACTTTCCAAAGTCGCTCAGGATTCTTGAATCGGACTCGGCCTCCGGCGGGATTGGAGAAGAGTTCGCTGAAAGATGAGAACCGGCTGCCGAGTCCGCCGTGTGCGCGGCACGCATCCACTGGCTGCGGCGCAGAAGGCCTTGCAATCGCGCGAGTAAAATCGAGAGGTCAAAAGGCTTGGGAAGATAATCGTCGGCTCCGGCGGCGAAACCTTTCAATACATCCTCGGGACGGCTGCGGGCGGTCAGCATGAGAACCGGAACATAGTTCCGGGCGGCGCGTAATTCCGATACCACGCTGAAGCCATCTTTACCGGGGAGCATGATGTCGAGGACAATGACATCGAAGTTTTCCTGGTTATCAATAAGGCGCTCGGTTGCGGCCTCGCCATCGCCTACAACCTCGGCGGAGTATCCCTCNGCCTGCAAATTAAATTGCAGGCCCTGCGCCAGATGGGCTTCATCTTCGACTACCAGCACGCGGCTCATGCGATGGACCTGGGAAGTTCGAGAACCACGGTTGTGCCGTGGCCCTCGCCGGCGCTCTCGGCGAAAACTTTGCCGCCATGCTTCTGCGCAATCGACTTAACGATGAACAGGCCGAGGCCGGTGCCTTTCACATGCGCCAATGAACGGTGACTGACGCGATAGAAGCGCTTGAAGATGCTCTTCAGATCGTCGCTGGGAATGCCGACGCCTTGATCCTGCACGCTAAGCAGGATGCGCTTTTCATCGGGCAGATCAAGGCGCACGCGCACATCGACGTTTTCTCCGGAATATTTGATAGCGTTGTCGAGAATGTTGAAGACGGCGGTGCGAAGGTCCTCGCCGCTGCCCAGCACGCGGGGGCCAGTCCCGTTGCTGGAAGCCTCTTCGTAATGCAGGGCTTCGGCGGGCAGGTGATGGCGGCTGCGGGCAGCGTCCATGCATTCGCGCACAAGCTGGCGGAAGTCGATAGCGGATTTTTCGCGTCCGGCTTTTTTATCGCCCGCGCGTCCGGCACGCAGGACCTGCTCCACGGTTTCGGTGAGGCGATCGGTATCGCTGAGCATTACCCGGTAGAACTCTTGTTTCTGCGGCTCAGGCAAGTCGCGGCGCTGTAGGGTTTCGAGATGCAGGCGAATCGATGCTACCGGAGTTTTAAGCTCGTGAGTAACGGCGTTGATGAAGCTATCGTGCTGCTCGCTGCGGCGAATCTCACGCAAAAGGAAGGTCGTATTTACGATCATGCCAGCGATGATCACGGCAAAAAACACGATGCCGAAAAATAGCAGGACTCTCAGGCGCCAGTTGAGGATGATCCATCCGGTGCCGAGCGCGACGGCGAGGGCAACGAGGCCGATGCCCAGGCAGAGAAAGAAAACGATGGTCCCGCGGCGGCTGGTGATGCGCATGGTTTCAGGCTGATTCTACAGCTAAGGGGATAATCCGGGCCATCGGTCATGCTTGGCGACAGTGGCGCAATTTGTCGAGCCTGCAAGAGAAGTCGAGCTTCGCTCGATGCACAGCCAAGCGCAGCTGTCCCTCCATATTCAGCGATAGCCTTTTTTCTTCCAGACGTTCCAATCGGCGCGGACCGCTTCAAGGGTAGTTTCAGCGGCGTGGTGCAGCCACTGGCTTTTCTGTTTCTCCAGGTGACGGAGAATGGCCTTGCGCGCGCCTG
>JGI12635J15846_10000216_pt1 | contig 45094 bp, 37 predicted proteins | sample BlaSpr_A8_OM2_M2_FD_15846 | JGI IMG/M metagenome (IMG submission 15846)
CATCGGGGGAAATGGCCGCCGCATACACTGGATTTTCGGGTGGATTCGCGGTGATGCTGCGTTGCATCAGCACGCGCGCTCCGGAACGCTTTGACAAGGAGAATCGCCACAAGACAATTCCAGCCGCCGCCGCAATCGCCAGGATGGCAGTTGTAGTCACGACAGCCATTCGCTTACTGCGTACTCTCGGCACGGCGGCAGGGATGCTGGCGGATGTATCGGCAAGACGCAACTCGGTCAACTCCACATCTCGGTTCAACCGCTGCAAGTCCGCACGCATCTCGCTTGCATTCTGGTAGCGCAGATTGCGGTCTTTCTCCAGCGCTTTGCCGATAATTTCATCAAATTTTGGCGGAAGTTCAGGGTTCAGTCGTGATACTGGAACTGGGACACGGTGAAGAATCGCGTCGTGAATCAGTGCAGCGGAGTTGCCGGGAAATGCCATCCGGCCAGTTGCCATCTCGTAGAGCACGGCGCCGAACGAGAACAAATCAGTGCGAGCATCGAGTTCTTCTCCACGTGCCTGCTCGGGAGACATGTAGCGATGGTGCCTAACGTTGTGCCCGGGCTAGTCAGCATTTCTTCCGCCGTGACCGTCGGCATCGCGGAAACGCCGACACCTTTGGCGACCGGGGCCAGCTTGGCTAGACCAAAATCGAGAACTTTGGCGTGGCTGCGCTTTGTTACGAAAATGTTCGCTGGTTTGATGTCCCGATGGATGATGCCTTCGGCGTGCGCCGCATCGAGAGCGTCGGCAATCTCGGTTCCCAGGTGCAACACTTGCTCCAGCGGAAGTGGCTTGCTCCCGATACGGTGCTTAAGCGTTACGCCATCCAGGAACTCCATGACTATGAAAGCAAGACCGTTCTCTTCGCCGACGTCGTAAATCGTGCAGATGTTCGCATGATTGAGTGCGGAGGCGGCTTTTGCTTCCCGCCGGAAGCGTTCGAGTGCAGCGCGGTCGTGGGCAAGATCCTCAGGAAGGAATTTCAGCGCAACAAAACGGCCCAGCGTGATGTCTTCGGCCTTGTAGACCACGCCCATACCACCGCCACCTAACTTCTCAATAATCCGGTAATGTGAAACGGTTGAGCCAATCATGCAGCGGCCCTCGGAAATGGACTTACGGAGGATATTAGGTCTGCCATATCGTTCAGTCAACGGACGCCGGGCGAGTTCCTGCTTCGCTCATATCAAACTACGGTACAATTCGGCACTATGCTGCTAGCTGCACGACCTGGAATGATCGAATTATTGATCCTCGCAATTCTTGCTGTCGCACAACAAGTCCTGCCTAGGCCTCAAATCGCTTCCGCCGAGGGCCAGCCGGCGCCAAATTTTGCGCTCAAGGACCAGCAAGGTAAAACCGTTCGTCTTTCGTCAATGCGCGGCAAACGCGTGCTTCTGATTTTCTATCGGGGGTACTGGTGACCTTACTGCACGGGCCAACTGCGCGAGTTCGCGCGGCATACCAAAGAATTCGGTTCCCTCAACACACGGGTTATTGCTATCAGCGTTGATGACAGCGAACACGCGCTCCTTGTCTGGAACAGCGTTGTGAACCATCAGTTCGATATCCTGAGCGACCCTGGTTCGCAGGTGATCAGGTCTTACGGTCTCGTTCATCGCGGCGCCGGAATGGACGGACAGGACATCGCACTGGATACTACTCTACTCGTTGATGTTGATGGCCGCGAGCGATGGCGGCACGTTAGCCAAACGCTCCTCGATGTCCCAACCCCAGAAGAAATTTTGACGCGTATCCGCGAAACAGCGGTTCGCACGCCAAATTCAAAGCAATCAGGCAGAAGGCGGCTATGCGCCTTCAACGCATCGGTGATGGGCTAATACCTCCGTAGCTACCATTGCGATTGCTAATTGAACCTACGCCTACCTCAAATATTCCGACCATCAGACGGAAACGATGCTTCGGCAAGTGAAAGATTCCGAAAACTTGGCGATTGAAGACGTCTCGGCTAAAGACTCCCCGGGGAACACGCAACGGTGGAACTAGATTTCCGGCTTCGCTGCCAGCTGTAAAAGGATCTCGACGATACGCTCGGCGGCCTTGCCGTCCCGCAAGGGCGTGATGCGGCCGTGTTGTCCGTGCGGTTCCGTCCACCGCGTGGGTCTTCTGGACGCACCGGCCCAGTGAAGCGGTCGGCCACTCGCGCGCCGTTGCATTTCGATTGGATTCAGCGCCCGGCGTTCTTGCTCGTTTCGAGGACGAGAACCCAGTCTCTGGCCCCCGCGGCGTTGTTGCCCGGAATTGTAAACGTCCTGCTGGCAGAATTGCGGAGCGAACCCCCTGCTATATCGATGTAGATCCCCGAAGTGGGATCGAACCAGCGGGCGCGGGCCGGCCCTGCGAGTGCCTCCATGTTGATGGTCACCCCCGCCGAGCTTACCTCCGGGGGAAGATAGGCTAGGAGCAAGCTTCCGTCCGCAGCGGCAGCGGCCGTGACGTAGTCTCGCTTGCCATAAGTGCCGCCTCCCGCTGTGACCAAAGTTCTCATTCCCGCCATGCCGGAGGGCACCAATTTGTACCATGCTACCGAATCCAGCAGCTCGCCGAGGCGCCTCATATCAAAAGTCCCGGGAGAANTTAGAGCNGTTTGCCAAGGACTATGGTCCGGGGCGAGGCCCGAAGACCAGCTGGACGTTGCGAACTCCCAGATATCGCGATGACCGAAAAAGGCTCCGGCAGTGGCGCCACTGAGANCGGCCCAGTATTCGTACTTGCGAACGGAGGCCGCGTCGCCTGGCACATGTATCTCCTCTTCGTAACCAGTTTCCTTCAGGTAAGCGGGGCGTGCGGGNGAGTAGCTGTAGGCGGCGTGCGATTCACCATAGGTTAAGCCATCGTGTTCGCTGATTCCGTAGGTGTAGACCGCGTTCACGTCCATGTCGGAAGCGAAAGCGCGCACGTCCGTAGAGATGCAGGGGGCCTTCCAGTCTCCCGACCACAACTGCGAGGCGCCGCCAGCCTTGATGCCTTCCATGAATTTGTGAAGGCGTTTTTCGCCTTCCGAACCGGGCGGTGGCGTAAAATCTCCGCCAATTACCCAGAGAATGTTGGCACGATTTTTATAGCGTTTCCCGAGGTAGAACCCAAACCGGTAGCAAACGTCTTGCGTATTGACTGCGTGGGTCAGTACGGACCACCAACCCTCAGAGCCGCCACCATAACCAAGATACATCGCAGCAAGACTTACGAGCATGCCTTTGGAAGCCGCCAAATCGACGATGGAATCGGCAAAATCGAAATAGGTTTCATTGGGTGTGGCGAAACTATCGGGCACCGTGAATGGAGAATCCCCACGCCGGTTTTTGGGCGCGTTGATGGCAAACTTACGTTCCAGCAAATTGATGTTGACCGTGTTGAATCCTTTGCTGCGCCGGTCGGTGAGATAGGTATCAGCCTCCGCGTACGTCAAATTGGCGATGAGCGATTGGGCGGAGTCGCCATGGATGCGAAAGGGCCGACCGTGCTGATCTACAAGATAGCGGCGGTTCACGGACACTTTGAGCGGAAAGGCGTAGGCGCCTTCCGGGGAAGATGCGTGCGAAACGAAGGGGTTCGCTGAAGCGAGGTTAAGTAGCGCGTGCGCGGGCAGGGCCAGCGTGCTGGAGCTCGGCCGTATAAAGCAGGAAAAACTGGAAATGAGAATCGTGGCTATTATCAGAAGCTGTGCTGACGGACTAAGTGAGTTCCGATGTGACATAAAATGCCAAGTGCGCAGCGCTGCCCGAAGGTGGCGCGCGGCGTGTTCATTTCAACATGTAGCGCTCGAGAAAAAGAATCACGGCGTAGAACTGAAAGTCCTGATTCCACTTCTTGCGAAAGCCGTGGCCTTCGTCCTTAGCCATTAGCATCCAGACCGGTGTGCCTTGTTTCTTCAACGCGGAGACGATTTGCTGCGATTCGCTCACCGGCATCAGAGGGTCGTTTTCTCCAGCGACGACGAAAACGGGCTTGGTGATTTTTTCGGTGTGCTCGAGACGACGCGCTTCTGCGGCGGTCAACGCAGTGAAGCTGTCCGGCGCGTCAATGGCACAGCGGACGCGTTCGGGATAGAGTTTGGCTATCTCGAGCGCGGCGCGATCGCCATGGAGTTGGCCCATTATCGCCACGTGGCCGGAGTCGAGATCCGCGCGCGTGGCAATCCAATCGAAAAGCGCCCCCAGATGATTATACGTGTCGCGAGGGTCGGCGCCACCCGATCGAGAAGACTCTTTGCCGCGCGGCGGCCAGTTTTCAAAAGCAGGATAGATCAGGGCGACGCCGAGCTCGTTCAGGAAATAGTTGTTTCGGCCCACAAACCGAGGGCGAGCGGGTTCCGTTTGGATCATTACGAGCACTGGCCGCTTGCCCCAAAACTTCGGCGGCGGCCTGTACAGGTAGCCCGAGAGCGACTCTCCTCGAGAACTCTTCCAATGGACGAGTTCGGGTTCCGAAAAAGAATCTGTTTTCAGGGTCGATTCGCCGACGGTCCAACGCTCCAGCTTGCCGCCAGCCAAATCCAGCGAATAACAATCGTTTGTGCGGCGAGGCGTGTTCAGGCTGAATCCGAGCTCCTGCCCGTCGCCGCGCCAGCGGATTCCCTGGACGACACCTGCAGGAAGTTGAGGGAGGGTGATTTCTTTCCCAGTTTTTGTATCCATGACGCGCAGGCGACTGAGACCGTCCTCGGCGGTGAGGAAGGCAATATGGGCGCCGTCCGGTGACAAGTCAAACTCATCCACATTCGCGTGAGTCTCGCCCGTCAGGTAGGCGGGTTGCTTTTCGGCCAAATCGATGTAGGCCAGACGGCGGGAGTGGGAATTTTTGTCCGTGATGGCATAGATGCCCTTACCGTCTTTACTGAATCGCGCATGCACGTACCAAGCTTTTTCACCGGCACCATGCGGAGTCAGCGCCGACTGCTGGCGGCGGGCTACGTCGACGAGCCACAGGTAAGATTCTCCTGGGGAAACTTCTTGAAGCAACAAGACGATCCTGTCGTCGGGCGACCAATCCAATGCGCGCCATCCGCCCCCGACAAGCTGGAGCAGCAAGCGATTCGTACGTGCATCGTCCGGATTCATGACCCACAGATCCGCGTCTTCCCCGTTGCGCTTGGTGGATGTGTAGGCAAGTTTGCCGCCACGCCTAGACCACGCGCCCAACCAATTGGACGACTTGCCATCCGTCATCAGGCGAATGCGCCCGGTGGCTAACTCGTAGCGATAGAGCTGATCTTGTCCATTGCCGTTTTCGTTTTTCACGAAGATGACGGACTCACCTTCCGGATCGAAGCGAGCTGTGGTGATTTCCTCGTCCAGGAAGGTCAGCTGTTGCCGGGCGCCATTGGGGGAGGCGAGCAAATGGAGCTGCGGAACCTCCGCGAAACGCGTGCTGATGACCATCTCGCGTTGGCTTGGATGCCAATCGGCAAGAGCGGCCTCGCGGAACGTGGTGTAGCGTCCCGCGGAACCAACCAGGGGCATAGGGATTGGCGGAACGTTTTCCAGGACGAGGTTTTCGCGCGGATGCAGTGCGTCGTCCTGTTGCTGCGGATGTCCAGCGGAAGCGAAATGAGCTTCAAAGAATAAGATGAGAAGCGCGCTAACGAGAAGCGGGCAACCACGAGCTATTTTCGAATTATCGAGTGAAGACAGATTTCGACGATCACGCTTCATAATGGCGCAGGATTGTAGCGGCACGCATCGCAGCGAGTAAAGGGCACTGCCACGATGCGCCGCAGGGCTATTTCCTATGGGTGGCGTTTGAAGGCCACAAGCTGCATGATCCACTGCCCCGACGGACTGACAAGGGCCGTGGCTGTGTAGCTGCCGGTTGCGGTGACGATGCGATCCTCGGCGATATCGCTATCCGGGATGGTAATCATGCGGCTGGTAAATCCCGAACCTGGGCCGCTGGTACCGGTTTGCACGAGATTGGCACCAATGATGAGGTCGTTGGCATTGGTGGTTGTTACAGCGCCGCTGGAGCTGGAAGAGCTGCTCCCCTGTGCGCCGACGGCAACGTCCAGGGGACTGACCGTGTCGATGCCGCCGTATTCCAAGATGCGAATGTCCGGGTAAACAGCGGCGACGCTGAAGGTTACGTTGACTTGATTGGTTCCGGCGGCGGCGGCAGCGATGTTCCTGGCATAGTAGATGACCTGCGAGGCTGTCCCGGCCTGTACGGTGGGCAGCAGAGCCGGCGTGTACTGATTGCCCGAAGTATCCGTCACGCCGGTTACGGTGGCCGTGGCATCATTCCAGCCAATGGCCAGAACGTTCAAGTCTCCCGCGATTTGCGCAGCAGTGAACGTTACGCTCACCAAGGTTTGGGGAGATTGTGGCGCGGCGAAATTACCCTGCACAAAGGTGATGGGCGGCTGAACCACGGACGTAGTGGCGCCCGCGACATTCGAATAGGGCCCGAGGTTGCTTGCCGCATCTGTAGCGCGCACGCGATAGCTGTACGTTATTCCGGTCAGGAGGCCCGTATTGTTAAAGCTGGTCGAGATCGAAATACCGATCTGCGCGAAGTTGCTGCAGCCGGACCCTTGGCAGCTCTCGATCAGATACTGAGTGAGGGTGCCGCCCGTTTCTGTGGCCGCCGTCCAAGCAAGGTTGATCTGCGTGCTGCCCACTGGCGTCGCGGTCAGGTTTGATGGAGCGGTGAATGTAGGCGGCGCCGTGGCTGCAGATGATGTATTGGAGTACGCACTGAGATTGTTGGCGGCGTCGGTGGCGCGAACCTGATAGCTGTAGGTGGTGGAACCGAGCAGGCCGGTCGTGTCGCTGAAACTCGTGGTTGCCGAGGTGCCCACCTGAGCGAAGTTGCTGCAGGTGGCTCCCAAGCAGCGCTCAACGAGATACTGACTAAGGGTGCCGCCGGTTTCCGTTGCTGCCGTCCAAGCCAGATTAATCTGAACAGGGCCCGAAGCGGTCGCCAGGAGATTCGAAGGCGGTGTGAACGTGGGTGGCGCGGTGACCGCAGTAGCAATATTGGAATACGGACCACTGTTGTTCAGGGTGTCTTGAGCACGCACACGATAGCTGTAGCTCGTGGAGCCGAGCAGACCGGTGTCATTGAATGAGAGGCCCGTCGAAGTTCCAATTTGCGCGAAGTTAGTTGCTATGTTGGCGCAATTGACTCCCGTACAGCGCTCGATCAGATACTGGCTGATGGTGCCGCCGCTTTCGGTGGAAGCGCCCCACGAGAGATTGCTCTGCACGGGACCTGAGGGGAGGGCAGTCAAGTTCGACGGAGCGGTAGGAGAATTCAGCGAAGTGGTGGCCGAGGACATGTTGGAGTACAGACTGAGATTGTTGGAAGCGTCCGTGGCGCGGACGCGATAACTGTAATTGGTTGAGGAGGTCAACCCCGTATCGCTGAACGAAGTGGCGGCTGAAGTATTCACCTGCGCGAAGTTGCTGGGAGTACTTCCGCAGTTGGGTCCGGCGCACCGCTCGATAAGGTACTGGGTAATAGTGCCGCCGATTTCGGTGGCCGCCGTCCACGTGAGATTAATTTGTGTGCTGCCTGCAGCCGTGGCCGCCAAGTTGGAAGGAGACGTGAACGTTGGAGCCGCAGTGGTTGCGGAGAATGTATTCGAATATGGCCCGAGGTTGTTCGAGGCGTCGGTGGGGCGTACACGATATGAGTAGCTGGTCGACCCGAGGAGGCCCGCGTCACTGAACGTCAGCGTCGTGGAGAATCCAATTTGCGTGAAGTTGCTTGAGACGTCGGAGCAACTGAGACCCTGGCAGCGCTCGATCAGATACTGGGTGATCGTGCCGCCGGTCTCTGTGCCGGCCGTCCAGGACAGATTGATCTGGGCAGGTCCCGAAGCGGTAGCGACCAAATTGGAGGGCGCGGTAAACGTGGGGGATGCAGTGACTGCGGTGGCCGTGTTGGAGTAAGGTCCCGTATTGTTCGCGGTGTCCTGCGCGCGAACGCGGTAGGTGTAACTGGTGGAGCCCAGCGTGCCGGCATCGCTGTAGGCCGTTCCGGAAGTGGTACCGACCTGCGCGAAATTGCTGCAACTGGCTCCGACGCAACGCTCAATCAGGTACTGACTGATAGTGCCGCCCGTTTCGGTGGCGGCGGTCCAGGAAAGATTGACCGTGTCCGGACCGGCCGCAGTGGCGCTCAGGTTGGCAGGAGCTGTTGGGGACACCGGTGCCACGGCTTTGATCGCAACCATCTGCATCACCCAATTGGAAGCTTCCGAATTTGTAGCAGGGGCGCTGTAGGAGCCGGTGACATTCACCATGCGGTCTTCCACCAGATTGCTCAGGAACGTGGACTCAGCAGTAAAGCTGGATCCTGGGCTGAGAACTCCGGTGTCGCTGACCGAAAAGCCATAAATCAGGTCATTGGCGAAGTTCGTGCTGATCGCACCGCTGTTCACAGCTGTAGCGGTGCCGATTGCCGCCGTGGCAACGTCGATCGGAGCATTCTTATCCGCGCCGGAGTATTCGAGTTGATATACCAGCAACGAGCTGGCGGCATTCCCTGTGAGCGTAACGGTCACGGTAATAGGGGCGCCGCCACCCAGAATATTCTTGGCGTAGAAAGTTTGGGCGCGCTTGGCGGTGCCGCTCCAGTTTGTGGGTCCGACAGCGGTCTGGTAACCGTTGGATTTGCTGTCAGTGACGGACAGAACGGAAACATTCTGGCCGCCCCATTTCACACTTACCACGATTAAGTTGCCAGAAGCGCTTGTTGCCGGAAAGGTCTGNGTGGTGGAACTGACACCAGTGCCGGCGGTTTTGGCGACCTGTTGGACAAGGGTAAGAGTCGGGGGCGGCGGCGGGGGGCCAGCCAGGGTCGTGGCGGCGGCAGTGTTGGAATAAGCACTGGCATTGCCGGATGCATCGACAGCCCAAACCCGGTAAGTGTAGGAAGTAGCTGCTAAGAGGCCCGTGTCGGAGTAGCTCGTTGCAGGCAGCGATGCAATCGACGCAAAGTTTACGCAACCGGAGCCCTGGCAGCGTTCCACAGTATAGGCGGTAACCCCGACATTATCGGTAGAGGCGGCCCAGGCTAGATTAATTTGCGAGTTGCTGACTGCAGTGGCTGTCAAATTTCCGGGGGCGGTGGGGGGTGTCGTGTCTGGCGGAGCGGTGGCAGTGGCGGTGTTTGAGAACGGGCTGACATTACCAGCGGCATCGCGGGCATAAACGCGATAGGTCTGGCTGGTTAGGAAAGGATACGTTCTCGTGTCCGCGTACGTGAGTGTGGTCCCACTTACGGCCGAAAGTTGCGCGAAACTGGAGCAGTTCGTGCCTGAGCAGCGCTCGATTACGTAGGCAGTGACTCCGACGTTGTCGGTGGACGCCGTCCACGAAAGGTCGATGCGATTGGGTGCAAGGGGTGTAGCGCTTAGATTGGAAGGAGCTGTTGGAGGGATCGTGTCAAGACTGGCGGCCTTGAAAGTGACCATCTGCATGATCCATGCGCCAGGTGAATTTAGCGGAGCAGTAGCATGGTACGAACCGATACCGGTAACGACCCTGTCCTCGAGAATGTCGCCATCGGGAACGGTGATCATGCGATTGTTAAATCCTGGACCGGGGCCCGCGGTGAGGGTCGCAACCAAATTCGCGGCAACAACGAGCTCGGTAACGCTGGTGGTTGTTCCCGAAAGGCCGCTGTCCGTAGTTAGACTATTGCCCTGAGCCGCAGCACTCTGGTCCAGTGGACTGGCAGCGTCGAGCCCATTGTATTCGGCGATTCGAATGTCAGGATGACGCGCGCCCACCCCGGTGAAGGTTACAGTGACAGAATTCGCATTCGCTGCCGCTGAAACTATGCTCTTGGCGTAATAAATGGCTTGAGAGCCGATACCGGTCTGAACAGTGGGGCCCACGGCCGGGAGATAAGAATTGTTCATCGTATCTCGTACATTGATGATGGTTGCGGTGCTGTCGTTCCAGCCGACGACAACGACGTTGAGATCTCCGGTGACTTGTGGAGCCGTGAAAGGTACGGTCACCGAAGGGAAGTTGCCCTGCGGAGTGGCGTAATTGCCCTGAACAAAACCGCCCGTCGCTGACAGAGTACCGATGGTAAAGGTACCGGTGGCAATCGGGCTGGTAAGGAAGCCGCTCAGCACGGCGATGGCACGCATCGTGGTTGTATTGCCGATGGCGATTGGACCCGAATAAATCGCAGAGGAACTGGTGGGAATGCTTCCATCGAGCGTGTAGTAAAGGGTGGCGGCGGAATTCGAATCGCTGATGGAAACTTGTATGGGAGTGTTGTATATCCCTTGGACAGGACTGAATACGGGCGCGGGGAGCCGCGCGGGAGCGGAGGCCAGCAGCCCATAAGCATCGACCTGAAACTGAGCACCGGCAAAAACTTTCCCGTTGGCGACGGTGGGAACGGCGAATTTGATTCCCTGACCGGCCGTATCGCGATTGCTTGGAGCTTGGTTGCTGTTGTAGAGCTCGGAGGCGAGGTTCGAGGCGTTGTAGGCGTGCAAGACTCCACTCGAAGAACCATTCTCCATGACCCACAGAATGGCGCTGGTAGCCGAGGCGCTGCCGGCAGTGATCACCGGCTGTCCGCCGGCGAACGGAAAGATCGTGGATGCTTGTGATACTGGAGTGGTGGTTAGCAGACCGTTGCTCAGATTAAACATTTTGCAGCGGTCGTCGGCGCCGCACCAATACAGATGGTTTTGCCAGAATGCGGGGGTGGTGTAATTGTTTTGGACGTAGGACAGAGTAGCTGCTTTTGGGTTTGTCTGAATACCACCGATCTGATTCCAGATTTCTTGAATAATCTGACTATCAGGACTGCTATAGGAGCCGTTGAAATTGCCCATACGATCGCGATCGAGAACGTAAATGGTTCCGTCTTTACCTCCGCCAACAAGGATGTGTGGATGAGCGACGGTTCCCGCCGAATCCGGCAGCAAAATGAATCCGGCGGCGGCGATGTCTAAATCGGCAGAACTCAGGGCCGCTTGATTGAAAGGCGCAAAGTAATCCAAGAGGGACAGACCGGGAGAGAGCTTGATAATGGAGTCTCCGAAATTCGTGCTGCCGTTGAAATCACCGTTCCCCGTGTTTACGAAGATGTTTCCACTGGAATCGACGGGAGGTGCTTCACCGGGAGCCCAGATTCCGCCACCCAATCCGTTGGGGTCCACACAAAAAACGGCTACCTGGGCGAGAGTGGCTGGATTGTATCCGAGCACCCAACCCGTATATGGAGGAATGTCCGCGCTGCTACCGAAAGCGACATATACAGTGCCGTTTGCGAGCACCAGGCCGGGGCGTTGAAACTGATACGTGGCGTTGAAACTGAGTATGCCACCGGTGCTGCCATTGCCGGTTCCAGGTACGGATGCTTGTATGAGGACCGGGGAAAGCCTCTCTACTCCCGTTCGGATATCCAGAGCGTGAATTCGGAATATCGAGGCACCGCTCTCGATGGTCTTCGCCACGACGTACATGGTGTTGGTCGCCGGGTCAATTACGGGGGTGCCCGTGATTCCAACTTCAGAAAGCACATCTTGAGTCGCGGGAGTACCGGAGGGCTGCGGGGTTATGCCGAGGCCAAGAAAGCTGGCCTGCCAAAGAGGAGTAGCGGTATCCGCATCGAAGGCGTAAACGCTGTCGTGCTGCGTGGCGATAAAAACGACGTTAAAGGTGCCCTTGCCGGAGATGAAAAGGTTCGATTTGTAGAGGGGTTGCGCGTAGACAAAGCCGTCTACGGGCAGCGTGTAAACCTTCCCGAAGGTCGTGGAATTAACATTGCTGACGGTGAGCGCAGTCTCGGCCAAATTTTGCCCGGTACGGCCATTGTCGTAGCGCTGAACCAACACGTCCACGCCTTGCCCGTAGGCAGACGCGCAGAAGAGCAGGAAGGCCGGCAACCAGGTCAGCTTCTTCATGAGTGGACCACCCCCGGATCATTGTGAACAGCAATTCGCAGTCGAATAGTCAAACGAGAACTGTCTCAGTGGTCCCGCTAATTACATTTGGTTGGGTCGCGCTAGAAAGCAAACGAGGACGGCTTAATGTCCTCGGAAACGGTTGCGTTTTCAAGTACTTTCCAGCGAATCGGAGAAACGCCGAGCCCATGCCAAAGACCGCCCTTCGAGTACACATCCGCGTCAGACCAGGCCGAAATCTGTTTTCACGACTCACGAGCACTTCGGCGCACACGCTGCTCCGAAATGATCGGGACAGGCCCGGTAATGAATAGGTTTAGCGTGTCGGCGCGGCGCACGGATAGCCACGAACATCCATGCCGTGCACACGTGCAAGTTACAATCCAAACCAGTAGAGGGCTAAGGCACTAAGAAGAAGGAGATTAAGCTGACAGAGGGGGGCGGAGAGGGAAAACTGTTGCACACCTTTTCCTAAGGAGTCTCGTCGCGGGTGGACAGGTTGCTGGACGTCTAGCGCTTCTGGAAGAGCCCAGTTATCCGACTCTCTGGAGCCAAGCTTCACGCCAATAGTGATAAATGGCTCGAGGGCACAAGCGGTGGTATTCGGAAACACACGCAACACCTTCGAGGATGATGCATGGAGATTTCATCTTCATCATTTTTCCGGTCCGCTCATCCACGATCTGGTTGACGCGCTTGAGGACGCGAAAGTTACCGCCGCAATAGCGGACCATCTCTGAATCGAACAAGAGTCCGCGGTTCCTGCTTCTGCGATCCAAAGTGGCGAGGATTTCGTGTTTGGAGCGAACTTGAACGAATTCCCCAGGCTGCAGATTCAGTTCAGAAGTTGGCGTGGTATCCAGCGAGCCTCCAATGTGTGGGTACCGCACACCGCTGCGAAGCTCTTGCAATTTGTTGAACGTGGTTATGATCAGAGCGCGGACGACTTCCAGGATGCTGAGGACGGTTTCCAAAACATCTTCAGATTTGGAATGGCCGATGCCGCGGCGGAGATTGCCGGAGCGGATGTCGCGAAGATACTGACGGAGGTCCCACCAATGGAGATGGGAAGTGAATTCGCGGAGTTCGGTGGCCTGGCAAGTATAAAGGGTGTTGCCTGGGGCGGAGGGATCGGGGCGAAGGACGGATTCGCGGAGGCGCTGTTCGGTGCACGAAAGCGGCTCTGCGGTAGGGGGCGGTGGAGACTGCAACGAGGGTAGCTGTGGCTCGGATATCTGCGACGCAATCAGGAAATCGGGTTGGACTCTTTTGAGCCACTTCTCATTCCAGAAGATGAGACAACCGGCGTCGCAATTGCCGTGCAGAGAACCATCGCATCTAACCCCGGTGAGATGAACTGCGTTTTTAACACGGCGCAAACTCCATTCCTTAATGTTGTCGCAAGTCTTGTCGGCGCGCTTGAACACACGGAAGCGCTTGCCACAGTACTGCAGCATCTCAGGCATGAAAGGCATGGCGTTCAGCTTGCCGCTCTGATCGAGGGTTGAAAGAATCTCTTCACGGCTGCGCACCTCAATCAGTTCTCCTGCGAGAAGACTCAGGCCCTGCGTGGATTTCTGAAGATCTTCGCTCGCTAATTTCCAAGTCACGGAAACCGTACCTCAGATGATCGAGGCTGGCCGAACCGCGAGACAGCCTCGCGCCACCATCTCGTCATCTCCCTAGCGCTGGTTGTGGGTCGTAACATCATCCTGACCAGTTCACGGCACACCGACACTGCCAAGAGGAACGGATCGATCTTGCAACCAATAGCACTCAAGGCTTCTCTGTGATAGCGCCAGAACGCCGTCGATCGACACCGGAGCACGTTCTTGGCCAAGACGCGACGATATTCCGTCAGCCGACTCTTGAGGTAGCAATCGTATTCATCGCGGTTCAGATAAATCGGGCCGTACTTTAGGAACGTTATTAGGCCTCCCAAAGCACGCGTTTCAAAGCTATTTGCGAATACATTATTTGAATGCGGCCGGGGCCGAGAATAGCTCAAGACTTGGTGAACAAATCCGAAGTCGCTTTCTTGCAAGACACTAAGGCACGCTTCTGTGTCGGCGTGGAGATTCTGCTCGTTGAAGAATGGCGTGCGCTTTCGAACCAGGTCGGCTCGTATTAATTGGGCTGTGAGCGTTCCAAACACGTCCACCCCGCCAGCCAATTTGCGTCGGCAAATCTCTCGACCGTCCACCACGTGGCTAGGGAAAGGCAGGCCGGCCCACAAAACGCGATCGACTTCTAGCGCGTAAGACGACACTACACCTACAGAAGGATGTTGTTCAGCGTTCGCTACTAAATCTTGGAGACAAGAAGGAAACAACCAATCATCGGCAAATACAACCTTACAATACTTGGCATGCGGAGAAACATAACTCAGGGCGCGATTATGGTTTTCTATAATTCTCAAGAAATTCGAAGCATTGATTACCCTGATGCGCGGATCGGACTCTGCATACTTTAAACACACCGCGAGCGTGCCATCCGTGCTGCAGTTATTCACAATCGTATAGTCCCAATTTTGATAGGTCTGGGCTAAGACACTTTCGATGCACTGCGGCAAGAACTCCGCTCCGTTATAAACGGGAGTGACTACGCTGACCAGGGGATCCTCGCTCATTTCTCGCCCGCCTTGCAGGCCGCGCCGGCTAGGATCGCTTCATGCACCTTCCAGCGCTGCGGAAAAAAGACGATACCGGAGCGGCTGTCCAGCATTCTTCCGGAAGAATAGACATTGGCCAACTCTACGTCGAGCTGGGCGCAATGCTCGACGTTGTCGTGGACGGGAGAAGCCGCGCCGGTGATCCACAGCGAGAAATAATAGCGGGCGGGGAGGAGATTTAGGAAATCAATGTGCAGATCCACGTAGCCATCGCCGGGAAGAACGAGCGGTATATCAATCCCGTGATGCCAGGTGCTGGTGTCGGTAATGAGGGTGCCGAACTCCGTGTAAAGACGGAGGCCGAAGCTGGGGTAAGCGACCGGCTTGTGGGCATGATAGTGAAAACGGATGACGAAGCTGTCTCCGCTGCGGACGACTTGGAGAGGCTCACCGGTAGACGTTAGGTACTCGACGCCCGTGTAGCGGATTTCGCCCGAGCCGCGGCGATTCTGTACGGAACGCAAGTCGGCCATTGCTTCGCGGGCGTTCGCGAAGGTGTTCATGTAGGCTTCGATGACTTCGCGAGGAGAGCCGTCCATGCACACCTGTCCGCCATCAATCCAGATGCACCGGGAGCAAAGGTTCTCGACGGCGGCCATATTGTGAGAAACGAAAAGGACGGTGCGACCACCACTGCGGAGGCCTTCCATGGTATTGAGGCATTTGCGCTGGAAGCCCGCGTCGCCAACAGCCAGCACCTCATCCACAATGAGCACATCGGGATCGAGGTGAGCGGCAACCGCAAAACCAAGCCGCAGGCGCATACCCGTGGAGTAACGTTTAATCGGCGTATCCAGGAATTGCGCGACGCCGGCAAAGTCCACTATGGAATCCAGTTTGGCCGCGACTTCGCCGTGTTTCATGCCTAGGATGGAACCGTTCAAGTAGATATTTTCGCGACCGGTGAGCTCTTCGTGGAAACCGGTGCCAACTTCGAGGAGAGAGGCGACGCGGCCCCCCACTTGAACGGTGCCGGAAGTGGGATAGGTGATTTTCGACAGAACTTTCAAGAGCGTGCTCTTGCCGGCGCCATTGCGACCGATGATGCCGACAACTTCACCGGCATCGACGCGGAAGGAGACATCGCGCAGGGCCCACAAGATATTGGGGGAAGCAGAGCGTCCGCGGAAAGGCGAACGCAGCAAACTGACCAGGCGCTCGCGCAACATGGTGTCGCGCTGAAGCGCGCCCAGGACGAACTTTTTGGAGAGTTTTTCAACAGCAATTGCTTGGCTCATAGTGCAACCCGAACGAGACTACACAGCTCCCTTCTGCGCTTCAGACCATGTCCGCAAAGGATCTTTCAGTCTTGCGAAAATAAATCGCACCAATAAACAGTAGAACCACAGTAGTGACCACGGAGATGCCCACCAGACCCCAGTCTATGCGCCGCGTGGTGAACAGAGACGAGCGGAATCCTTCGAGAAGGCCAGCCATGGGATTGAAAGCAAGGAAGTGCTTCCATTTGGCGGGCAAAAACGACACGGGATAAATGATGGGGGTCACCAACAGCCAGATCTGAATGATGAATGGCAAGGCATATTTGACGTCGCGATAGCGGACGTTGAGTGCGGCGAGAAACATGCTGACGCTAAATGCCAGCAGCACCATACCGGCAACGAAGAAGGGCGCCAGGAAAAGAGACCATCCGGGCTTTACGCGGTAATACATCATCATCAGAACGAGAAATGAGGCGCCAACCAGAAAATCCACCAGGCCGCTGAGGACAGATGCCGCAGGCAACAGAGCCCGCGGGAAATAAACCTTGGTGACGAGCGGGGCGTTGCTGACCAGGCTGTTTCCCGCCTGGCTCAGAGTAGTGGAGAAGTAGGTCCAGGGAACCAAGGCACAGAACGAAAACAGAGGATAGGGGATGCCGTCGCTGGGAACGCCAGCAAGGCGGCCAAAAAAGAGCGTGAAGATGATCATGGTAAACAAGGGCTGGATAATCGCCCAAGAAGCGCCGAGCGCAGCCTGTTTGTAGCGGACCTTGACATCGCGCCAAGCCAGGAAATAAAGCAGCTCGCGATAGCGCCAGAAGTCTGCAAGCCATTCAGAATTCATTCGTCCACCTCGTGTAGCCCCCATCTGCGGCCGCCGCGCGGGGGCCACAGCAAACACAAATCTCATTGCAACCGCAAGTTGATCTTTCTTGCATGGAAAGCCTCAGCGAAACCTGTTGGGGAACTTGCCTCTACCCCGCGCAGCCGCATCAGGGCCAGGAAGGTGTCATCCGAAAACCACTGCTTCGATGCCTGCGTGCGGAAGGTCTGCTGAAGAAAGGCGGCCTTTTTCCGACACGTCGATTCGTCCAACGGAGAAAATACATTGGGGGAACCCAAATCTCCGTCGTATTTGGGAATTTCGTATTCCAGGATGAGGTGATTGCGAAACGTGTTCCAGGTCAGTTCATTGAGCAGGCGATGGTCCTGGTGCAAGTCATGACGATAGTGGGTGAAGACCAAGCTGGGATTGATGCGTCTCTTGAGGCGCTCGAATTCCTCTTTGATTTTCGCGCCCAGGTAAGGAAAAAAACCGTCGCGATAGGAGCGAATGGTAATGTTTTTGAACCTCCCGCCCTTCAAGAAAAGACCGGCACTGCGTAGCGCCTCGCGGCGACGAGGCGCGCTGGAGCTGAAGACGATCCAGTCGACGCGCACCGTGGGTTGCACTTCGAGCAGGCGCAGAATGGTTCCACCGCAACCGATTTCGATATCGTCGGAGTGTGCGCCAAGGCAAAGGACGTGAAGCGGCTGCTTGCCGAGCTCCGCCAGACGAAGATTCATCATCACGTGCGAACGATTCCTAGGTTGCATCCGTAACGGCATCGACGGAAATCGCCGCCTCCTCGCGTTGCCGCGCATTTTTCCAGACCTCCCATGGCGCCTCGCTCCGAGCGTATAAGTCGTCCAGTTGTTGCTTGTCCTTGAAAGTATCCATGGAAGCGTAAAAACCGTCGTGGCAGTAGGCCACCAACTGCTTTTGCGCCATGAGACGCTGAAAGGGCTCGAGGACGAGCTCCTCTCCGTTGCGAATGTACTGGAAGATTTCCCGCTTGAAGACAAAATATCCGCAGTTGATGCGAAGCTCGGTATCGCGTATGGACTTGACCTCGCTGACGAAACCGTCAGGATCGGCGGAAATGACGTGATAGGTGAGATTCGGCTTGGCCGAAACAAACGTGGCAATTCTGTCGTGATGCCGGGAGAACTCAATGAGTCTTGGGAGTGGCATATCGGTGAGGCCGTCAGCGTAATTGGCGAGGAACACCTGCTCACCGGCGAGGTAGCGCTCAACGGCCTTCAGGCGCTGGCCGATATTCGAGTGTATTCCCGTTTCGGCGAAGGTGATGTTCCAGTCGTGGATGTCGCTGTTGAACAGCTGGAGGTCTTTTCCGCCGTTCGAGAGCGAAAAGTCGTTGGAGACGCACTCGTCGTAATGCAAGAAGTATTGCTTGATGACGTCCGCGCGGTGACCCAGGCACAAGATAAAATCCTTGTGGCCATAATGCGCGTAGTACTTCATCACGTGCCACAGGACGGGCCGGTAGCCAATTGGCACCATGGGTTTGGGCACATTGTCCGCATATTCGCGCAACCGCATCCCAAGCCCGCCGCAGAAGATGACCACTTTCATGGAAGCCTTCTCCTTGAGATCCGTCCGGGGGACGAACCGTGTTCGAGCGACGAGATCACGAGTAAACCTTCACTTCCGGGATAGGCACGACGAACTTGCCTCCCCAGTCCCGAATGAATGCATTCTGCTGCATGATTTCTTGCTTGAGATTCCACGGGAGAATGAGCAGGTAATCCGGCTGTGTGCGGCGAATCTGGTCCGGCGGATAGATGGGGATGCGCGTTCCGGGCAAGAATTTGCCGTGCTTATGCGGATTGCGATCGACGGTGTAGTCGATGAAGTCAGTGCGAATGGAACAATAATTCAGTAGGGTGTTGCCCTTGCCAGGCGCGCCGTAGCCGGCGATTTTTTTTCCGCTGCGCTTGGCTTGGATGAGGAATTCGAGCAGCTTGCGCTTGGTTTCCTTTACCTGATCGGCGAACCGGGAGTAGGTTTCGATTTGTGCGTACCCCAACTTTTCCTCTCGCGCGCGCAGTCCGCAGACGCGCGAGGTCACCGGGTGTGAGGAGTCTTCGGCACGCCGAGCAAAGATGCGTAGCGAGCCGCCATGCGTGGGCAACTCTTCCACGTCAAAGAGCGTTAGGCCGTGCGTGGCAAAAATCCTTTCGGCCGTGAGGAAAGAAAAATACGAGAAGTGTTCGTGGTAAATGGTATCGAACTGATTCTCTTCCATCAGCCGCTGAAGATGCGGGAATTCCATGGTGATGACGCCGCGGGGCTTGAGCAGGATGTTCATACCAGCGACAAAATCGTTCAGATCAGGAACCTGTGCAAGGACGTTGTTGCCGAGGAGCAGGTCGGCCTGCCTGCCGGCTGCAGCGAGCTCGCGAGCCGTTTCTGTGCCAAAGAACTTCACCAGGGTGGTGACGCCCTTTTTGACAGCTTCAGGGGCAACATTCGCGGCAGGCTCGATGCCGAGGACCGGCACGCCCTTCTGGACGAAGTATTGAAGCAGGTATCCGTCATTACTAGCCACTTCCACGACGAGCCTGTTCTGGTCGATCGAAAAACGCTCTGTCATCTGATCCGTGTAGGCCTTGGCGTGAGCAAGCCAGGAGTCGGAGTACGAGGAAAAATAGGCGTAGTCGGTGAAAATGTGCTCCGGGCTCACGTAAGCCTCGAGCTGTACCAGGAAGCAGTTGGCGCAGACGTAGACGTGCAGCGGATAAAATGGCTCCATCTGGTTCAGATGGTTCGGACTGAGATAGCTCTCACACAACGGCGACATACCAAGATCCACAAATGTGTGCTCGAGCTTGGTTGCGCAAAACCGGCATCTGGAATTAGGCGTTTGGCTCATCGCATGTCTCAATAGGACTTGTACAGCGGCCGCATGGCGACTTCGGTGACTTCCGCGCTGCGCGGCAGATTGAGCACATGGAGCACCATAGTGGCCACATCCTCCGGCTGCATCAGCAACTCCGGCCGGTAGGCCTGGCCTTCCTCATGGAAAAGCCTCTCGGTACGAGGTGTGGCCGTGCGTCCCGGAAAAACACTCAGAACGCGAATCCCGTCGGCATTCACTTCGTCACGAAGGCTGTCGGCAATCGCCTTCATGGCATGCTGCGTGGCAGAAAACTGGCCGGCGCGAGCGCGAGCCTTCAAACCGCTGCTGGAATTGACGAAAACAATTTGGCCAGGCCCGACTCGAAGCAGGGGCAGGGCCAATTGCGTCAGCAGGTAGGGTCCGCGGACATTAGCGCGATAAAGGGTATCTAGCTCGGAAACAGAAGCATTCGCATGTTCACCATGGTGGATGGCCCCTGCGCAGTGCACCAGAACGTCGAGTCGACCGTAATCACGGTCAACGTCAGCGACCAAGGCGCGGATATCTTCCTCGCGCGTGAGATCCGTACGATACAGCCGAGCCTTCGGTGAATGCTTGCGGGCTATTTGCAGCACGTGTTCAAGAGTATGCGTGTTGCGGCCGATCAAGTAGGGGCGAGCGCCCTGGGCGGCCAAAGCCAGTGCGATGGCCTTTCCGATTCCCGAGCTTGCGCCGGTTACGATGGCAACGCGATCCTGCAGCATTTTCGTTGCCGCGTCCGCGCTATTCACGAGTTGGTCTGCTGTGGTCATTCTGTTNGTCCCGGACTCTTCAAACGGCAGCGGCNTGCAGCTCGCCCGGACCCACAAGGGGCGGCTGCGTCTGGTACAACGCGTAAAGTTCTTCCGACACATGGGCGAGGTCGGTACCGCGCAGATAATCGTGCATGCAGGTGCCGGTGGACTCGGAATCAACGTTGGGAGCGCCGCGGCGCGAAACTACGTCATCAATGTGCACCGTGCGGAAATCGATGCTCAGGCGAGTGCGGCCGGAGGTGTTGGGTACGCTGGAGTGCATTTGCGCGCCGGAGAAAAGCAGCATGCCCCCTGGAGGTGTAATCACACGGATCTGGGGGTCGAGTTCAATGGGTTCTTCTGGGCGAGGCTGCTTGCGAGTGTCCTCTTTCAGAAACTGAGCGGCGTTCTGGCGGCTGGTGCGGTTCCACTCGTCATAGTTGTAGGTTGCGGAGCTGTTGCGCACCGGCTGACTCCAGTAGCGCGGGTGAAAGGCCATGGCGTTTTCGGAAACGACCGGATAAATGGGTATCCACCAGTTGATTTGGCACATCGGGGCCGAGTACCAGGTATCGCGATGAGGGTGGAAAGCGTAGGCGATGCCGCTGGTGAGATATTTATCGCTGGTGGAGGTACGCATGCGCGGCACATCGAAGTACGTCTTGCTGAGATCACAGCCCATGTCGCGCAGGATTCCCTGGATACAGTCTTTTGATTTGGGGTGGTGGATGAACTTGGGTTTGAGCTCGGCGAGTATCGCGGCATAGCGCTCGACGGGCATGTGAAACTGTGCCGTCTGAGGGTCCTCGCCGGCAAATGCCTCTGCAAGCATCTGGCGTGCAACCTCGATGAGAGCGAGAGAACCAGGCGTGGGCGAGTGGACGATTAGCTGGCCGTTGTACAACAATTCGCGCCGCTGTTCGTCGTTATTCGTCGTATCGATGTAAATCGCATTCATGGTTCTGTCCTTTCGAGTGACTCAGCGCGCATCGGCGGCGCAAACTCGAGACATTCGCGCAAAAGACCTTTCTCCTGCAAATCCGCCGCAGCATCGGAGATGGTGTCGAACGTCAGCTTGGAGCGCTCCGCAATATCCAAAAGCGAATGGCTGCCATCCGAGAGACTCAGAACCCACAGCATGGCTGATTCACGCGCGCCAGCATTGTCCGCACCGCCAATCATCGAGTAGAGGCCGCGCCTTCCGAGCTGCGGTTCGCATTTCGGGCTCAAATTCAAGAAAGTTCCGTTTCGTTCGAGTAGAGCCAGGGTTCGGAGACAAACGTCAAATGATTCGGCGAGTCTCTCTGGACGAACAAAGTCCAGATTGTCGGCCGAGGTGTGATACTCCGGAAATGTGCCGTGCGGGCTGCGCGAAAATCGTCCCACGGGCAGATTGATTCCCGGCGAGCAGAATTGCCGCTCATCATAGCCGTACGGCGAGAAATCGAGCAGGTGATGCTCATAAGAACCGTGCTGCAGCACGTGGGCTGCGGCCCGGTCAATTTCGGCGTTACCTTGCCGGCTTCTCTTGTAATGCAGTTTTCCTTCATCCCCCAGACCGGTGAGCACCAACCCGTGCCGGATGCGAGAAAGCTTTTCTTCGTTCAAAGCTAACCAGGTGATGGCGCCAATGGTTCCTGGAATGAACAAGAACCGGTAGGAATACCTGCGCGGATGCGCGGACAAATGTTTCGCGAGGAATGCGGCGATTGCAATGCCGGAAAGATTGTCGTTGCACATCGAGGGATGGCAACAGTGTGTCGAGAGAACGATTTCATCGGGCAGATCGCCGGGGAGAAAGCATTCTCCGTAGGTCAAGTGGCCAGGCTGCAGCGTGGAGTCGATGACGACTTCGTATTCGTCGTCGGGCAGGAGGTCGAGATGGCGCTGGCTCAGACAAAAGCCCCAACTTTCTTTGTAATAGGAGGTGCGGTATGGAATCCAATCGGGACGGTCCGGCAAAGTGAACAGGTGAGTCTTCAATTCCGCAAGGCGCATCTTCCGGCGAACCGGAACGCTGTAATTGACGACGTGGAGATTTGAGGCTTGGAAATCGATGACGCGCTCGCCACGAGAGTTCCTCACATAGCCATCACGGATATTCCATTCTTTGGGCACAGTCCAATCGAAGACCTCCGTGCCTGTCGGCACTTCGCTGACCGTCAAAAGGACGTGCTTTGCGACCAGGCGCAGAGTATCGCGCAGGCCTTCGCCGGTAATACTGCGGCAGATCGGATAGAGATCCGCTATCAAACGGTGCAGCTCAGCACCGAGACTAGTGCAGGCTGACGCGGTGTGGATTTTGGCCGAGCTCATTGACCTAAGTCACCCTCGCGATCGAGGAAGTCCACATAGTTGCGATCGCGCTCAAGAATCGTTCGCTCCGCGGATGGCCAGTCGATGCCGAACGAAGGGTCGTTCCAGCGTATTCCGCGGGCACACTCAGGAGCGTAAGGCTGGGACATCTGGTAGAAAACCTCGGTGTCGTCGAGAAGGGTTTGAAAACCGTGAGCAAATCCTTCCGGGACGTACAGCATTTTGCCAGTTCCCGCGCAAAGTTCGACCGTCAAGTGCTGCCGGAAAGTCGCCGAGGACTCACGCAGATCGATAATGACGTCAAAGATTGCTCCCTCTGTACAGCGCACCAATTTGGCCTCAGCAAATGGCGGGACTTGGTAATGCATCCCGCGCAACGTTCCTTTACGTTTGTTAAACGAGACGTTGCATTGCGCAATGTGAGCGTTCAGACCGTGAGCCACGAATTCCTCGCGACAGAACGTGCGAGTGAAGAACCCGCGCTCGTCTTCAAGCCTTTCCGCTTCGATCACGAAAGCACCCGGCAACTTGGTCTCCCGAAAAATCACTTCTCACCTGTTTGCAAGTAAGCGCACTAATCGGCTGTCGCTTGCAGTACGCTCGCGACACCGGCTGACTGCCAGCGTAAAGTTGAGTCCAGGCGCCTCGACGCCAGCAAGCCCTGGATGTGATCGATGCGTTTGTACCGTGCGCCTTCAAAGTCCTCGAGGCGCAAGTCGACTTTTTGGTAGGCCGCATACAATTCACGAGCACCCTTACGCGCGTCCCATTGCGGCTGGAAATTGGAAAGCGTGCGAGAGATGCGGCTGAAGTCAGCGCGGTAACACCGCTTGTCGGGGCCGGCATCCGCGGCATATTCAATTTGGCATCCGGGGACGGTTTCCTTCACGATTTCCGCCAAGTCTCGAATCTGATAGTTCTCTTCGCTGCGGCCGACGTTGAAGGCCTGGTTGTGCACGAGCTCGCGAGGCGCTTCCAAGACGGCCAGAAACGCGCGGGAGATGTCCTCGATGTGAACGATTGGACGCCACGGCGTGCCGTCGCTCTTGATATAGACGCGGCCGGTTGTGAAGGCCCAAGCGACCAAATTGTTCAGCACGAGATCGAAACGCAGCCGGGGAGAAACGCCGTAGGCCGTGGCGTTGCGCAGAAAGGTTGGACTGAAATCGGTGTCCGCCAGTTTGGCGACATCGCGCTCGACCAAAACCTTCGATGTGCCGTAGGGTGTGACAGGGTTAAATTCGGCGGATTCGTCAAGGATCTTGTCACCGGCGGCGCCATAGGTGCTGCATGAGGAGGAGAAAACAAAGCGCTCCACGCCGGACCGCTTTGCGCACTCGGCGAGATGAACGGAAGCTTTGTGATTAATCTCGTAGGTCAGGTCCGGATTGAGGTTGCCAAGAGGGTCGTTGGAAAGCCCCGCAAGATGGAGTACCGCGTCAAAGCCCTCCAAGTCGGCAGGCGAGACATCCCGGATGTCTTTGCGAATCGAGGGAAACTGGGGGGGAGGCTCGCCAAACGTGCATTGCTCGAACAGGCCGCTGTCCAAACCGACGACTTGGTGGCCGGCTTCGGCAAGCAGTTGAGCCAAAATAGTCCCGATGTACCCTAGGTGTCCAGTCACCAACACGCGCATGCGATGAACTCTCCGAAATCGAAAGAAATGACAAATTTGGTCAGGTGTTTCGGTTTAGGAGGGAGCAATCAGGGTGCCACTCGTGCGCGGAGGTTAGGCATCAAGCGGATGAGAAGCTGCAGAAAACAAAGGTGATACTGGCGGAACACTCGGCGGAATGCCCGCGAATTGTCCCGATGATTTCCTTTCCGGGGCATTGTTTTTCACGTCAGCCGGAACTGGCGAAGGACGATAGATCACACAAAAGTGGAAGTCTCCTTCCTAAATTGCCTGAAAAACTGGACAAAGCAGGTTNAGTTTTCATTGTAAACAATAGGCTTACATGACTTTNAACTGGTGCGAGAATTGCCGCTCTTNTATGGTCGGCTTGCGCATGGCGAGCCGTCGTTAGACCGACCAACAACACGGATTTGACCGTCTAGAGCAGCAATGCCACGGATTGGCTCCCATCAGGTTCCCGCGCGAACACTCCTGCTCATCGGAGTGGACTCGGTCGCGTTCGTTTTCATTCTCATCTTTGCTTCTGCTCTACGACTGCGTGCCTCGCTGACAACGGAAATGAACGACGCTTCGTATTGGGCGAGGATAGCTTTGGTGGTTGCAGTCTGTGAGACTTCGCTCTATTTCAACGATCTCTATGACTTCCACGTCGTTCGCCGACGCATCGATCTGCTAGTCCACATGATGCAAGCACTCGGCGCGGCCTGCATGGTCCTCTCAGTAATCTATTTCCTGACTCCAGATGCTAGCTTGGGACGGGGCATCACGGTTCTGGCATCACCCTTGAGCTTGGCGTTTCTGCTGGGTTGGAGGCTTTCGGCAAATGCAACGAACCTCTTGGCCCACGGCAACGAACGAATTCTCATGATCGGAACTGGAGATGCTGGAGTCTCCCTCGTGAAACACATTCTCGCCCATCCTGAATACAACATGAAAGTTGTGGGATTCCTGGATGAAAAGGGGATGGACATTGGGAAGTCTCTGGTCAATCCCAAGATCATCGGAGCCACGGCCGATCTTGAAGAGATCGTGCAGGCGGAAAAGGTCGACCGCGTGGTTTTATCGCTCAAAGAACGCCGGGGAGGCACGCCTGTACGCGAACTGCTCCATCTTAAACTTGCGGGCGTGGGCGTAGAAGACGTTCATAACTGTTTCGAACGCCTCTCGGGACGGATCGCACTGGAGCATCTCTCTCCCAGTTGGCTGATTCTTTCCGACGGTTTCAAAAAATCGCCGTGGCTGCTCGCCTCCAAACGCGCCATTGACATCTTGGCATCTTCCGTACTTCTGATTCTCAGCGCACCGATTTTGCCGTTAGTCGCGCTCGCGATCTATTTGGAATCCGGCCGGCCAATCTTTTTACGGCAGATGCGGGTGGGGTACAAGGGGCGTGAATTTGAGTTGATCAAGTTTCGCTCGATGGTGCAGGATGCGGAGAAAGACGGCCCACAATGGGCCAGCCGACAGGACCGCCGCATCACCAAAGTCGGCAAATTCATTCGGAAAGCGCGCCTGGATGAGCTTCCTCAACTATTCAACGTCTTGCGCGGGGAGATGAGTCTTGTGGGTCCCCGACCAGAACGTCCGATATTCTGCAAGATGTTGGAGGAGAAGATACCGTATTTCAATCTGAGGCACTCGGCTCGTCCGGGGCTGACCGGCTGGGCGCAGGTCCGGCTTCGGTATGGCTCAAATATTGATGACGCCAGGGACAAACTCGAACTCGATCTTTTTTATCTGAAGAACCTTTCGTTGTTGGTGGATTGCGCCGTACTTTTCGAGACGATCAAAGTCGTGTTGCTGCGGCGGGGGGCGCAATAGCATTCCCTATGGGTAAGTCGGCCATACAAGCAGTCGAGAAGGAAACTCCGGCTTCGACCTGCAAAGCAGGGCCTGAAAGCAGCCTCGGCCTAGGGGAAGCGTGGAAGAAGGGGGAGCCAATCCGTATCCTGCTTCTTACCGACTCATTTTCTCCTCATGCCGGCGGTTCACGCGAATATTACTACAATGTCTTTCGCGAACTGGTGGCCTTGGGAGGAGCAAAAGTCGTCATCCTCACAAAAAAAGTGCCGGGATGGGAGTCCTTCGATAAGAAGCAGTCCTCGACCTCCTTTCGAATCCACCGAAGGTTCAAGCCCTTGAAATCGTGGAAATATCACGAATTGCCGAAGGGAATCTTCCCGTTCTTTCAAGCCTGCTGGCGCATCTTGCGAGACTCTCCTCAAATCATTCATGCAGGAGATCTTTATCCGCCGGGTCTCATCGCATGGATCATCAACAGGTTGACCGGCATACCCTACGTTATCTACTCCCACGGTGAAGAGATTACGCAGACTGATCGCTACCGATATCAACCGCGCGTACGCGACCGCATCTACAAAGGAGCCGCAGCGGTAGTCGCCAATTCGGAGTTCACCAGGAAGCAGCTCCTGCGCATTGGAGTAAGCGAGGATCGCATTGTGAAGATTACTCCGGGTGTCGACGCAGTTCGATTCCGGCCAGCGCCGACCGATAGAAAGTCGATGGCACCCTACAACTTTAAGGGCAAGACAGTGGTTCTTACAGTCGCGCGCTTGGTGCCCCGGAAGGGCCATCGAGCAGCGCTGCAAGCATTTGCAAGAGTGTGCCGGGAATTTCCGGAAGCCCATTACCTCATTGCGGGAACCGGACCCGAGGAGCAGAAACTGCGCCAGTTTAGCGAAGAACTCGGAATACAAGGAAGAGTAACCTTCACCGGATATATTCCCTGCGAGACCCTGCCAAGCTTATACAATTTGTGTGACGTCATGCTCCTGGCAAACCGTGAAGAGGCAGATGGCGATGTCGAAGGATTTGGGATCGTCTTCCTAGAGGCAAACGCGGCGGGAAAACCGGTCATCGGGGGCCGATCCGGCGGAGCAATAGAGGCAGTTGTGGATGGCGTGACGGGTTTTTTGGTCGATCCAGATAATTCAGCAGAGCTGGAAGGTGTACTACGAGAGCTTTTGAGGAATCCCAAGCTTCGCCACACGATCGGAGCGGCTGGTCGCCGCCGAGTTGAATCCGAATTCGATTGGAAACAGCGAGCGCAGAGACTTCATGAAGTGAATTGCAGAGTATCGCAGGGAAAGTAATTTTGAGACAACTGCTGCGCAGAAGTGGACTGAATTTTCGGCGCTGGCTGGAACGAGTAATAATCGGAGCAGGAAGCAGCTAAGCATGCATTTGAGAATCTCCACTTATGCGCCGCCGGTCATGTATCGTGACCGGTGGTCGTATCTCCAGGTGAATGGATTTTTGTGGGTTTTTCTGGGTATGGCGGCTCGTGGTTTGTCGCTGGTACAGCGGGAGAGAGAAGAAGCACAAGCAGCTGATTTGCCGGTAAGAATTGAGTCCTCGGCCATGGCGGAAGTTTTTTCCACATGACCAATCGCGATACAGAGCGGCCGGCCACGGGGCGAAAACCGGTTCACGTTCTTTTTCTGATTGACCAGTTATGCGAAGCGGGGGGAGCGGAGCGGGCGATTCTCAGGACAATCCGTTTGCTTCCCAGAGATCGTTTCCGCTGCACTTTGATCACCTTTCGGATAGACGAAAAAGTGGAGCTGTTTCGCAATATGCCCTGCCCGCACTACGTGCTTCCTTTGCGGCGCACGTACGACTGGAACGCGCTGCGAATCGCTCGGAAGATCCGCAGATTCATTCGCGAAGAAAGAGTTGATATCGTTCACACCTTCCACGAAACAGCGGATTTGTGGGGAGGATTGGTCTCTCGGATGAAGGCCGGACCCGCACTGGTCTCGAGCCGGCGGGACATGGGAATCCTGCGCGCACCTAAACATCATTTTGCCTACCGGCTGATGAGATCTAGATTCGATCTGGTTCTGACCGTCTCCGAAGAAGTGCGCCGCTATTGCATCGAAAACGACGGCTTGCCGGAATCGACAGCGGCCACGTTGTACAACGGAGTGGAACTGGAGAGCCTTACGCAACCAAACGGCGTCCACAGCCTGCGTAAGCAACTCAGTTTAGAGACTGGCGCGCCAGTGGTGCTGACCGTGGGGCACATTCGCGAGGTAAAGGGAATTGACGTCCTCGTGAAGGTCGCCGCGCGAGTAGCGCTGGAGATTCCTAAGGTGGTGTTTGTGATTATTGGAGCTAACGCCGATCCGGAATATTTTCAGACGATCCAGACGCAGATCGCAGAGTTGGGCATACAGCAGAATGTTCGGTTTGTTGGCCAGACGGAAAATGTCGCTTCCTTTCTGAAAATCGGAGATGTGTTTTTCCTGCCATCCCGAAGTGAAGGGTTCTCAAATGCGCTCATCGAAGCCATGGCTTGCGGCTTGCCTTGTGTGGCGACGAGGGTCGGCGGAAATCCCGAGGCAATTGAGGAAGGGAGCAGTGGATTCGTCACCGAGAGCGAGGATGCTGATACTGCAGCGGACCGAATCCTCAGACTACTGCGTGATCCGAATTTGGCGAGTGAAATGGGATCGGCGAGTAAGGAGATTGTTGAGGCGAGGTTCACAGCCAAGAGGATGATCGATCAACTCGTACGGCACTATGACCAGCTCTTAATCGCGAGGCAGAAGAAAAATGTTGCCGGCCTTTGAAGCCATATACTGGGCGTCGGTGGGTGTCCTCATTTACATTTATTTGGGATACCCGCTGTTTCTTGTCATCATTTCCCGGCTGTTTTCTCGCCGTAGTCCAGAGCCGGGTTACACACCCAATCTATCTGTCCTTATTGCAGCTTACAACGAAGAAGCGGGAATCCAAGAAAAGATTGAGCGCACACTAGCTCTCGATTACCCTCGGGAGAGACTGGAGATCCTCGTCTTATCAGACGGCTCCACAGATCGAACAGACGAGATCGTGCAATCCATGTCGGATCCCAGAGTTCGTTTATTGCATGTTGCGGGACGCAAGGGCAAGACAAACGCACAGAATGAAGGCGTAGCACATGCGCGAGGCGAGGTCCTGGTTTTCTCGGACGCTACCACAATCTATCATCCCCAAGCCTTGCTCTTTCTAGCCTGTAATTATTCTGACCCGCGCGTAGCGGCAGTGAGCGGCAGATATCAATATTTCGATTCGGGCGGCAAATCGCCCACTGGACTGGGTACGGTGGCATTTTGGAACTACGAAAACTTTATAAAGACCATGCAATCGCGGATTCGCACGATCAGCGGCTGCTGCGGCTGTATTTATTCCGTGCGACGGGAGGCCTACACAGCCCTTGCGCCCGAGGTGATCAGTGATCTAGTCCAACCGCTGCACGTTATCCAGCAGGGCTATCGAGTTGTCTTTGAGGATCGCGCGCTTGCGTATGAGGAGACGACGCAGTCCACGTCAGAGGAATTCTCGATGCGTGTGCGAGTTGTGACCCGCGGCATGCGCGGCTTGCTAAGCGTTCCCAGCCTGCTTATGCCTTGGAAGTTTGGCTGGGTATCTTTTCAGCTTTGGTCGCATAAGCTGCTGCGCTGGTTGGTTCCGTTCTTCGTGTTGCTGATTTTCACGAGCAACCTTTTTTTGGCGCGAGCGCCCTTTTACCGCGCCTTGCTGCTGGCTCAGGCCGCGTTCTATGCCGTGACATTTCTTTCGTTAGTCGTCCCTCTTCAGCGTGTTTGGAAGCCATTGGGTATTCCGCTGTATTTCTGCACTCTAAACGCCGCTGCCTTCCTAAGTGTCCTGGAAATCTTGCGCGGGAAGAAGTACGTCGTGTGGGAGACAGTAAGAACCTGACCTACCATGCGCGTTGAATTTCTCACTCAAGACGATCCGCTGTACGTTTTCCCGTTTTTCGAGGAGTTTGTCTGCAGCTATGCTTCCGAGTTCGAGATTGTGCAGATTTCCAGCTCGCCGACGATGGGTAAGCGCCCACGAATGCAAATGCTGAAGGAGTTGACGCAGCTCTACGGAGTGTGGGGGATGGGACGTCTGGTTTGGCGGTTGATAGGATCGAGGCTACTTGGGGCTTTCCCGAAGAGGACGGGCGCTGGAAAATATGCTTCGCTTTCACAATTGTGCCAAGCCTACAGCATCCCCTGCGCCAGGATAGATAATCCGAATGCAGCGGAGTTTGTTGAGAAAGTACGGCGGCGTTCGCCGGATGTCCTAGTCTCTGTCGCCTGCCCGTTTATTGTGAAAGAACCACTGCTATCCATCGCTCCCAAAGGAGCGATAAACATTCATCATGCACCTCTGCCAAAATACAGAGGCATGATGCCGACCTTTTGGCAGATGTACCATGGGGAAAAGAGGGTAGGGCTTACGATCCACTACATGGTTGCGAAGGTCGATGAGGGCGAAGCGCTCTTTCAGGACGAGCAGGCTATCACGCCGGGAGAATCGCTCGACTGTGTGATTCGGCGCTCCAAACGGCACGGAGCCCATTGCATGGCCGATGTTCTCCGGCAGATAGCGTCGCACTCGCAATCAAGTAGAGCGCTGAACTCAAACGAGAGTTCCTATTTTACATTCCCGACGACGCTGGAAATTCGTGAGTTTCGTCGTCGTGGGTACCGCCCTATCTAACCCCATACACCTATATAACCCCACACAAATGTGTGGGGTACCTGGCACCTAAATTGACCGGGTTCTTGCCGCGGGTCTCCTGCCCACAATAATTTCCGCCCGGACCCTTATCGCTGCCGAAGCGTTATGCCAGGCACAAATGTGTAGAAACAGCGAAGTACAGGGCAACAACCTGTCCGTTTTTCGGTCCTTTTGCCAGTGGCGCCGCCTGCTTACAGAGCAGAGACTTGCATACGGACTGAGCCGCCTGTCTGCGATAGGGGGATTTCAGGTCGTAGAGCGACAGGCCTCCGCCTATATCTCCAGCAAGCGGCAGAGGCATAGACAAGGAAAAATCATGATACATTCGGAGTTCTCAGCCATGGGATCGTCAATCACAAGAGCCGTCAGGTGGTGCACGCTGCTTCTGGCGGTAGTCGTTATCGCCGGCGCTTCAGTCACCAAAGCGCAGACGATTCCGCCTGGGCCTGGGCCGAGCATTTTCTTCACCGATCTCACGAGCGGCCCAAACGCGGGTGGGGAGAACGTCTCCGGATTCGCCGGGGCGTACGTGACGATCTATGGTAACAACTTTGGCGCCACGCAAGGAACTTCGACGATCACGTGGAATGGGCTTAACTGTCTGCGCGTAGTGAGTTGGGGGACATCATATCTTTGGTACCAGAAGATCGTCGTACAGGTTGGTTCGAGTTGCTCACCTGGCACGGGGACTTTCGTTGTCACCGCCAATGGGCAAGCCTCGACAGCCGTGAGGGAAAACATTAGTGGAGGGACGCAGATACCGTCCCAGTTCACGGTCAGGTCCACCGGAAACATCCACTGCGTCTCAACATCTGGAAATGATAATAATCCCGGTACATTTTCCGGAGGATGTTGGGCAACAATAGTAAAAGGAAGACAAATTTCAGCCGGGGATGTCACTTACGTGGAGAACGGAGTCAGCCAAACTGCCACGGATGGCTTTGCGTCCTTAACAGCAACCGGAACGGGCACCGCTGCCAATCCCATAGCGCTGGCCGTTTATCCAGGGGCCACGGCAACTATTGGAGCGACAACCGGCAACGATGGCGTCCGCTTCTGCACTGGATACAGCGCATGTTCGAGCGGCGGGTCGTACTGGATTATATCGGGCTTCATACTACGTGGGTCGAATGCAGCTATCTCGATTTCTAATGGGACGGGGAACTTGAGATTTGTGGGGAATGACATAAGCTGTCCCAATGGAGATGGCTCGACAGCTTGCGTTACGTCGAATTCGAGTTCATTTACGTTCCTGTATGGGAATCACGTTCATGATGCCGGGAAGTCNACCTCAGTAAAAACTTACCATGCGGTGTACCTCTCTACAGACCTTAATCATAATTGGCTAGGCTGGAACTCAGTGCACAACGTGTTGGGATGCCGGGGNATTCAGTTCTATTCGACCGGGGGAAGTGACCAGTTCGACCTTCATGTGCATGACAATCTTGTCCACGACANTCGATGCGACGGTATTAACTTCGCAACANTCAACCCTAATAACGGACCGGTAGAGGCATACAATAACGTGATTTATAACGCCGGACAAGGACCAGACCCGGTTGACGGCGGATCCGTCTATACCTGCATTCGCGGGAGCAGTAGTGGAACGGTACCCGTAGAAATNTACAACAACACGATGTACAACTGTGGCTCNATNAAGAACTCGGCGGCTGGTGTATTTGACTTNAATAACTCGATGACTCGCTTCCGCAACAACCTCATTTTTCAGACCTCGGGCGAGACATACACACTCAACACAAACTGTCCGAGTTATTCGGGTTCTAACAACCTATGGTACGGTCTGGGCGCGCCGCCCTGCACGTTGACAGGCGACTTGAACGTTAACCCTCAACTGACAAATCCCGCCGCAGCTAACTTCCAGTTGCTATCAGCTAGCAGCCCGGCTAACGGAGCGGGGATTGCCATAGGCGGCTTGACTTCCGATTTCGCGGGGCTGCTCCATCCATCCCCACCGTCGATTGGTGCGTATGAATTTACAAGCGCTAGTGCTGCTGCTCTGCCAGCGCCGCCTACAAATCTTATTGTTGTAGTTCAATGATTTGCATGGCACGTTGGAAGCGGACAACAAATGGAAGGACGAGCGGTGCGCTACCCCCGGTGATGGCAGCGCTCCACGGAAATCTGTACGAGCCGGTAGTGGGCGTAGCAGGAATGAGGTCTGGACCCAGGGGACGGCGTTTGAGTCACTTGAGTTCCCCGCTCTAGCATCCATTTAGAAGCTTTGACTCGAGCCCTGCGAACTGAAAAACTTCAGGCTTGGAAAAGAAGCAAGTTCTCGCCTCTAAGAACCGCGTCGAAGTTATTCTCGGCTAGTTTCCTGAACAAGTTTCTACTCGTGCCTTGCCAAGGCAGGAGCCAGTCATGCAGCTCTATAATCACCAGTGCGGGGCTGTGAAGCCATTCNGCGGCTCCCTGAAACAATTCAGCTTCTGCACCTTCGATATCAATCTTCACAAGGAACAGACGCCTAAGTTCTCCGGGCTCACTAATTCCTTCGATGGTGTACCCACGCAATGAGTTGGACTGCCCCAGGCTCGAGCAGTCTGGTACCTCCTGAAGACGAAACGATGCACTGCCGGCTTGGGGATTCGAGATTGTCAAACGGCACGAGTGATCCCACACACCCCCATGCAATGGGACCACATTTGGGTAAGCCATAGTGTTGCGCTGAAGAATTTTGAAATTCGATGCGTCTGGCTCAACAACATACACCAAAGCATCCGGGTAGTGCGTCGCGAACCAGACTGCTGAGAGTCCAACGTGACCTCCACAGTCGACAATAACGGGTTTCTTCCCCTCAGACAGGATTGCCTTATAGGTCGCCCTAACTCGCCCAATCTGCGGAAGCGACTGCAAATCGTACTCCCGCATCACCATAATCTGCCAAAAGATCGGTAGATCTTGCCGTCGGAGATGCACCGGAGTCGAGTTTCCTGGAAGTCGAAGACTTAAGGTGCTCCGCGAGGAGAAGGAGCATTGCACGATTAGGGTACACCAAAGGCGTATACCCCCGGTGAAGCCGAATGCGCGAATGAAGCTGACAAGCTGGCGAAGAAGGGATTTGGGCACAGTGAGTCACCTTCACCGCTCAAGTGCGGGTTCAAGGTCATTCGAGATCATAACTTCATTCGGCTGTTCCAATTTGTCAACTTCACGCCCTTCGTTTGTGATCCTAAGCCCGGTTATGACGCATCCCAGAAGAATCCACACGTATCCGTCGACTTGTTGATATGTCCATCGATCGCCAAAACAATTCAGTACCATAGCGCTGAACATCAGCGCCACAAATCCCAGTCCCAAGCCAGACCATAAGGGACTCTCCGCCTGTGTAAATAGATGCAAGCCGAGGCGGAACAATTTCCAAAGAAGAGCCAGGAACAGAAACATGCCGACAATGCCGGTTTCGGCGAGAACCTTAAGAAAGTAGTTGTGTGTATCGCGGTAAGGGCCAACCCGACCCAAGTACTGATAACTCTGAAAGCCAGATCCGGTAACGGGATTGAGCTTAAAGAGCTCAAATGCATCCTCCCATAGCACTAGTCGCTGTTCTGCAGAATGATCGGTGAGTTGACCGGCCCCATCGGTCTCCGTAGTCATGTTAATGCGCTCTTGAACCGATGCCGGGAGCAGCGTTTGCCACGACAGCAAGATTAAAGCTGCCAGGATGAGGAACTTTCGAGTCTTAAGGAGACCTACGGCGATTAGTCCCGCCAGGGCCCCTGCATAGCCTCCTCGCGAGAACGAGTACAACAGACAATAGATGGAAGTAGCTGCCAATATTCCCAACGCCATCTTCAGCCAGATGCGCCGTGCGTAGCCGTAGCCGGCCAAGAGGACAGAGAAGACCATCGCTTCAAAAGCCGCCAAGCCATTGACGCCAGCATAGCCGATAAGGCCTTCGTCACGTCTTTCATATGAAAAATGAGACAGATCTCGCTGATTGAGCATCATTATATAGTTGCGGTTCAAAATGAGCACTGAAACAGCCATCACAAGCAAGAGCGTGCGAACCTGTTTCTCCTCTCGTATGGCACTACTGACAAGCATCGCAAGGAAAAACATCTCCACATAATTCTTCCAGTCGGAAAACCTGGAATCCGTGATCCATAGGGGTAGCGGCGCGTTTATGAAGTAAGATCCTTCCCAAAGAGAAAAATAGTAGAAAACAGCCACAAGCAAGAGGAACTTGGCTATCGGCACCTTGGGAATGATCGCTTGCCCCCTCAAAGCGAGACCCAGAACAACGCCCAGCAACAATAAGTCGATGAATTGAGACCCGAGAAACATCTCGTGGACCTTGTACCGAAGGGTTTGAAGAGGAAGCAAAAGGGTCATTACGTATATTCCTACCTGCGGCTTCCAGCAGATAGACAACAGGAACGTAACGCACATGACGATGTAAAGTGCCGTTGGTACGAATCCTGCGAGCCCGAGATGTATATGAACTGGCAGCATGAAGTGTCGTTTTTGTTCCTGTTTAGTGTCTTGGGAGGCGAGGTTTCAATTCACCGAGCCTGCCGAGTAGGCGACTTATTAGCGCTCGCTTTCATCAATGTGTCTTGTTCAAAATCTGATCGATTCAGGGTGCCGCACATCAACTGGCGAATCGTCCGGGTAGCGAAGGTCGAATAACAACCGTTCTCAAATCGGTGGGTGCCCATGAAATGAATGAACGAAGATTGCGCGTAGTCGACGCCGGCCAGTGCGTAATAGGACGTATATTTCGGATGTAGCAGGACGGATGCCCTAGTAGAGTTTGCGATGATGAGATTTGAAGTTACCTGTTCGCTTCCCCATTCATGCCACTTATCGGCACCGCAAATGGCTTCCATACTTTTTGAAAAGTACTCAACATCGCTCCTGGTAAAGGAGTTCCGGGCGAAACCTGCGAACGCCGCATTCCCGCGCACATACTTGAGATTGGAGCAATTGGGAAACCGGTCTAGCGACCGCTCGCCGACAGCTTGGGGTTCCATACTACGTGGATTGTTCTGTTTTGCCCGATGGCACGCGTCCAGCATTGACTCGACCCCTGGGAAAGAACCTGCTCCCAGCAAGGTGAAGCTGCAGTTCTGTGCAACCTGATTTAAAACCTCGGGGATCTCATTGAGGGTCAATGAATCCGAATCGATTTGGATGACATACCCATCGCCCACAAAGTCGGCAATCAGTAAGAGCCTTTCCCAGCACCCACCTTTCGGCGTTGCAGCCGGGCCGACATCCTTAAAACCGAGGATGCGAATCGCTGGCAGATGCTCACTTATCAATGCGAGATCCGTGCTGGTCAGTGATCCGTCATTCAGAACCACTATTTGGCCAACGTCGCAAAATCGACAAAAGGACTTGATTGCGATCAGATACATCACGAGGTCGCGGTGAGAGACTTGGCTTATGAGACAGACGTTAGTGGTTCGCATCTTTAGGGGAGGTGTACTAAAGATGGGACGACAAAGGAGGTTAAATCGGGTCCGCTGCAATCGATCTTTTACTCGGAAAAACATGAACTTTGTCCTCTCACCTGACTAGGAATCATTCTTCTTAGTCTTAGGGCGAGGTGGTCTGCATCTCGCCATGATCCTGTCGACCAATGCGCTTCTGGCGAAATCCCAACAGACTGATCGCCCGCGCTATTCCATATACCAGATATAGGACAAACAGCGCCGGGAAGTCTTGCCATCTCGTGCGCCGGACATCTCCCAACGCGAGCACTGACGGCGGAAGCAGCAGCATGCCAACGAAGAGAGACGCCAGCGAAATGTTGCCGCGATACGCGGAAATAATCCCCGTGATGATGATCATCAGCAGGCAAAGGAGGGTATAAATTGCAAAAAATACGGGTTTTCCATTCTGGAAGCTGCTGAAATTGAGCAGAAATACTCGAAACACGGAAGATCCGTGCCATATCTCGCGCCGGAAAAAGGTCTGAAGTGTCTGCGGCGATCCTAGATGCACAACTGCAATGGTTCTATACTGGGCGATACTCAATCCGAGCGCACGGGCGCGGCAGCAAAAATCACAGTCCTCGCTGGTTGCTAGGCTCTCGTCGAATCCGCCTATCGCGTCGAATTGGGAGCGTCTGATCATGAGATTCCCCGACGCAGCGTAGGAAGGCGAGAGGTTGACCTCTTTCATTTTCCGCGTAAACCAAACACGTGCGACCCACGAGGAATTCTCCGGAACCTCATAGAAGCCACCGATGATTTCTGCTTTCGACGAAACGAATAACTTCGCTGCCCTCTGCAGCCAATGCTCATGAACCACCATGTCAGCATCTAGAAATATCAGGTATTCTCCATTTGAGGCGGCTGCGCCAGCGTTTCGCAGGCTTGAAATGTTGATTTTAGGATGCAGCAGCACCGTAATATTCACGGCCTCGTGATAAGACTCCGCAATCTCTCGGGTGCGGTCTGACGAACCATTGTCCACCACGATGATTTCGAACTTCTGACGAGGAAATTCAAGACGAGCAATTGAGTTCAAACACTGACCAATCACGTGTTCTTCGTTCAGTGCGGGAATTATGATCGAAAATGTCATCGACTTCTCATGCGGCACTGCAGCACCTGTGGTGCCGCATTCTTCAGCCTTCAAGCAACTCAGTTTTTGCATAACGCTCTGTCAGCGATCCGCCCATCGTTGATTCGAAGTTGGTGGTACAGTCGCAAATAGCGTTGGGCCATTACTTCCGAAGAAAACTGTTGTTGGATCCTGGCGAGGGCCGCCTTACTGAGTCTTTCGCAAAGGGCGGAATTCTCGAGTAGCAAGCAAATGGCGTTGCTCAACGCCTCTGGATTCTTCGGCTCGATCAGCAAACCAGTTTCCCCGTGCACAACAATCTTCGGCACGGCCGCCACGCGAGTTGCCACGACTGGTTTGGCCGAAGCCATGGCTTCAATCAGCGCGATAGGCATTCCTTCATTCACGGAGGGAAGAACGAATACATCGAAGGAGGCATATACGCTGGGCATGTCGCTGCGAACTCCCAAGAATTGCACTTGCCTTGAGATGTTCAGCTCCGATGCAAGAGCCTCGAGCTTCGCTCGCTCTGTGCCCTCCCCGACGATTAGGAACTTTGTGTTTGGAAATCTCTCTAGAATCCGGGGTACGGCACGTAGCAGGTAATCAAATCCCTTCTGATCTACAAGACGTCCCACGCCACCCACAATTCGCATGCCGCTCTCTCCAAACTCTGCTCTGACCTTCAGAGATGGCTTCTGAAAAGCCTCAAGGTCGACTCCATTATCAATTACGGAAACCTTGTCAGAAGAAACTCCAGCGGCACGAATCTCGGTCGCGATCTCGTCGGAAACCGCAACGACATGGTTAAAGCGACGAAGAATGAGTTGATCGATATATGCATATAAGCGCAGAGGGGTGGTTCGACGCGTCCAAAGATGCGAAGTCGCCACTATCGGTACCCCAGTGTTCCGGGCGGCGAGATATCCATAGGCGTCTGTCTTATAGCCATGACTGTGAATTAGGTTGATATCATAATCATTAATGCAGCCATGGATTGCACTCGCCGTCGTACCATCTATCTTTCCCTTGCACGGAATGACGACGACAGGAAGATTCTGTTGTTGCATGTAACTTACGACGTCGGACGATTCCACATGCATGTTGTCAAATACACCCAGAACGCACTGGCAGCCCATCTGGTCCAGCCCTTTCGCAAGGTTTACGACCATTTTCTCGGCACCATAAATGCCCGCGCTGCTGAGAAGTTGTAGGACGCGCATTCCGGCCCTCGGATCGCTACTGCTTTTCATAGCTGGTGGATACAACGTACTCGTTCCGGTTCGCAAAAGCGTGCCACACGCGATGGTACATCCGGTCGCCAATGCACACTTTCAATGCCTGCTTCATCCTGAACGGCATCTGCAAGCGCGCCCTAGTTAACCCCTTCGCTGTTAGCAGCCGCCGGAGTTGAACCGCATCCACGGAATTACGAAGCGTTAACCTTCCTGCCACCTCGATACCTTCGCGCGCCGTCGCCGAGAGCCAAGGGTCGGAGGTATAAACTTGAGTGTAGCCGGCCTTCAGGCACGCCCGAAGTACACGACGGTCCCAGCGTCCATACGGTAGAGAAGCGGCAGTTACAGCTGAGCCTAGAACATCTTCCAGCCTTCGGCGAGAGCCCTGTAATTCATTGAGTAATCGTGAGTCCGAGCAACCGGGAAGAAATGCGTGCGAACAGCTATGAGATTCAACTTGATGCCCCTGTACCAGCAGCTCTCTCAAGTGCTGTACCGACATCCGGTCCTGTGCTCCTATCCATTCTGTGGTAATAAAGAAAATCGATTGGATGCGATACTTCTCGAGAAGAGGTAAAGCGAGATCATAGTTCGATATGTGCCCATCATCGAAGGTCACGTGATGCTTACAATAGGCGCTATCAAGCCCGCGAAGCACGGTCAAATGTTGCTCGAATTGAGCGCGGCTCACCCGGTAAACATCGCGCGCATTCTGTAATTCAAGCTCATGATATGTTAGATGCAACATTGCGGCCTCTAACGTGCCCTCGCTGTGTTTGTAAAGCCCGTGGCGGGTTCCGGTCTTGCGATTCGAGAGGCTTGGGAAGGGGAGGCGGCTCTCTTCTCTTTATCATAAAGGTCGCGAAAGCAGTCGAAATCGTGCCTCTGGAGCAAATTTTCGAGCCTTTTCTCCATGCCACTGATGTTCGTGTAATGGCGAAGCCGCGATTTTATCTTTTCTTTCACGCGCGGCTGCTGCGGATCAAGTTCCCATGGATGTATGTAGACCACGACGCGTTCGCCGTATTCCTGCTCAAACTTCCGGAAGACCCAGCGGGTGTAAGCCATAGGGAGAATTCGCAAATAGCCACCGCCGGCGCCGGGCAAATTCTGGCCAAACAAGCGGACCGTTGCGGGCGGATACTCTTTCAAGGCTCTCCCATTCTTGCATTTGAGTTCGTGAGGAAATCTTTCGCCGCCGGGAACCCCATATAAATCGTGAAAGATAGGATAGATGCTTGAATCGTAGCTAAAGCCCTCCTCAGCAAGAATATCAAGGGCCCACATGCAGTCTCGTGTGATCGACCAACTCGGTGCGCGGTAACCTCTCACCTTTACCCCAGCTGCGTTCTCAATGGCTCGAACGGCTGCGCGAGTGTCCCTCCGGAATTCCTCCGGTGTCAGCGAATAAACGGTACGATGCCAGTAGCTGTGACACGCAAGCTCGTGTCCGCGCGCATGGACATCGCGGACCAGACGGGGAAACTTGTCCGCAACCCATCCAAGAAAGAAGAAGGTTCCCTTGACTTGATATTGATCAAATAGATCCAGCACGCGATGGGTATTGGCAACCACGCGCGAGGACCATTCCGGCCAACTGCTCCGAGCAACAGAACGAGCAAATGCCTCGACCATGAAATAGTCTTCGACATCCACACTCATGATGTGTCTGGACCGAGCGCCCGGCTGGGCTGGTCGATAGAGAATCGTCTTTTCTGGCGTGTTCATCTTTACCGATTGACCGCAATTTGCTCGTGCTAGGGCAGCGCCTTTTCGAGCATCGGAAGAAAGCTCTTGCGAAAATCTTCAATCCTCGCCTGGGCCGCGGCTTCTCCCCCGGCATCAATCGGACTTTCTATTCTCACTAAGGAACCATCCGTTCGTCCTGTGAGCACGGACATCATCAACATGGCGTAGACATAGCGGATGCGGGTCTCAAAGGGTCGCGACCCCGCGTTGTACCACCAAGTCACCAGGCGGCTCGATCCGAGCCGCTCCGCCTTAATTTCCCTAGCAGTAATTGGTTGTCCGCGGAATGCTCCCCCTGAGGGCGGAGCCACGGGCAAAATGGCCCAGCCTTGTGCCGGATAGCAGAGCTCGGGCGTGTGAACTTCCAGGATGGTGGCTAGATCACTGTAGAATCCCGCGTAAACGATTACGGGAACTTGATTTCCCTTGGTGTAGACTCGTAACAAGCTCAAATCTGCGGGATCGCGGCCATACACTGGGTCAAAGCTGGTATCCAGCCCCTGCCATCCATCGAATGCGTAAGGGACCGCACTCCAGTCTGGCTGTTTCCTCTGCTGTTCGCGCGATTTTTCGGCGCCTTGTACAGCAGCGAACGTCACAGCAAACAGGGCAATCAAAGGAATTAAGCGTTTTTGCATGAGACCCATCGCAGAAGATTTTGCATGCCCAGTAAGCCCAGCACAGCAATCAGGAAAACGGCGATGCCCAAGGCCTGGTGCAAAGATTCATTGGCGACCAGAGATCCCCACTCCGTGGCGATCAGTCCAGTGCCAACAATTCGCATGACGTTGGCTCCAAGTGCCAGGAAGGGCGCGACGATCACCAGCAAAATCCGAGCCCAATACTTTTCATTCATGATCAAGCCGATTGCACATGCTAGAGCCAACAGTGCGAAAATAGATCGGGAGCCGCTGCAGGCTTGCTTAACCTCAAGGACATAGTTTGAGAGTCGCAACAGATTGCCATCCTGGTACACGGGTACCCCGAGGAATCCGAGAATCGCTCCGGATAGTGTGCTGGCCGCGGATTGCAGGTACCAGGAAACCTCGCCCACCGCGTAGGAAGGAAGCGGGACCATAAGGATTAGCAGCACAACGGGGCCGGCGATGAGAGCCAATCGCTGTTTACCCCACAAATACCCTGAAACTCCTGCGATTGTCACGATGAGAGCGACCCCAGACGCGAGCAAAGTTCCGCTCCGGCTAGCCAAGACCTGCAAACCACATCCCATTGTGGCTAGGAGCAAACCAGGGAACCACGTCGAGGTCACGGTGTTCGAGATCCTATGTCTTCGTTTCCAAATCAAGTAGGCGACCATTGGGGGGATCAAAATCCCAAAAGAATATTCTTCGTTGTGCTGCCAAGCGTAGGAGACCTGCCGGACGAAGTTCCCGTAAGCTAAGGCCAGTAACACAAGGAGTGAGCTCCAAAGGCCCAAAGATATCGCTCGTCGGTAGCCGAAGGGCACCATCAGAGAGAGGGCAGCACGATGGGTTCCCCTGTTGTCTCAAGCATAAGTCTCGTAGAATCTGATTTTTACGAGAATTGACAGAAGCGTTAGCTAGGGACAATGGAGTGTTTTTATCCCTTGTGGGCAACGTTTGGGCAATAAGAAGCCAGAACGTTCTTTAGGTGAGGTCGTTTAGGAGTAGCTGTCATACAGCAAGCCGATAAGTAGTACAGTAAGTCTTGTATTTTCATAACTATACTGGGATTTCTGCTCTGTGAGACCTAAGTTCTCCGTGGGAATGCCATGTGCTGGTACGTAAGCAAGGCATGACCGAGCCGGACGGTACTGAATCAGTTGTGAGCCGTCACCCGAGAGACCGTGTGAGTACCCGCTGTCTTTCTTGGGACGCGGTATTAATCGGCTAATTAGGAAGCCTTGTCAGTATCATGTCTTTCCCTCGTATTTGCATGGTGACAGGCACGTACCCACCCGCCCGGTGCGGGGTTGGCGACTATACGGAATTGCTCTCTAACGCGCTCGCTTCGCGCGGTGCTGAAATTTCCGTGATTACTTCTGCCTATTTGGGAACACCATGTCGTTCCGGTAACCCAACGGTTCTTCCCATAGTGAAAGACTGGTCTCTGCTGAATGCGAGCAGGGTTCTGCGGAGCATCTTGAGAACTCAGCCCGATATTGTTCATTTTCAATTTCCGACGACTGAGTATCACCCGCACAGACTATTCGATCTGTTAGTGCCAATGATCAAAATTTGGTCGAGATCAATTAAGATCGTAGTTACGCAGCACGAGTCTCTCAGCGTTAAGAAGAGTTCGATACCCGGCCTTTTTAGACCCCTTCGCCACTGGCTTTCCTGCTCTTGGAGCGACGCAATCATTGTCGTGGCGGAATCGTATAGGGATCAGATTCACAACTTTTCGCCACGCGTCAGACGGATCCCATGCACGCCAATTCCGATCGCTTCCAACATTCCCATTTCTAAGATGGGCATGGACCAATTACAGAAACTGCGGGAACATGCTGGAATATCTAAGAACGATGTTCTGCTGAGCTACTTTGGATTCATTCACCCGTCTAAGGGTTTCGAGCAAGTACTTGATGTACTGAAGTACTTAAGACGCCAAGGCGTGCCTGCTAAGCTCCTGGTTCTTGGAGAGCTGTCAAGTTCCAATTCCTACCACCAGCAGTTACTCGCGGAGATCGCTAAAGAGGATCTCTTGCATTCCGTCAAGATCAAGGGCCATCTGGATCGTAGTGAAGTCGCAAACTACCTGGCAATGTCAGATGCTTGCATTCTGCCCTTTGTTGATGGTCTACATCCAAAGAGAGGGAGTTTCCTGGCCGCAGCGCAGCAAGGGCTGTTGACGGTCACGACGAGCATGGATGGGAGTGGGCTATCCGTAGACGAAAACGTTTTCTATGCAAAACCTGGTGACATTAAGGCCATGGCAAACGCTGTACAAAGCTACGGGACGAGGAGACTGCCAGCCGGCGCGTTTCCTGTGCGGAGTTGGGGAGCGGTTGCCGATGAACACCTTGCGTTTTTTGGTAATTTGTTTGCGTCGGAGACGGCCGGGCATTTGTTGCAAACCCGGCACCGCGTCGATGAGACCGAGGAAAGCAGGTCCGTTTAAGATCCGGACTTGTGCAAGGACGTGCTTATTCCTCAAGTGGCGATCGGAAATGCGGTCTGGGCTCTCCGCGGCCGATCTCGGAGCCGGGTAATTTCCTGGCACGGCCGACTTTGCGCTTGATCTCCACGTCCTTGCGGGCCGCATACGGATTGGATCCGATCACGGTCCCCTTCGCATCCCGCGCCACCGCCACGACCACGATGGTCCTCAGCCCGAACGGCGGCCCATAGGAAAAGCTGTCGGAGATGTTGTCAACTTTACCGTCGGCGTTTTGGGGATTCGCGACCGTGCTCAGGAGTTGCGGCTTCTCCGGATTGGTGTAATCGATAATCTCGAAGTGGTCGATGCAGTCTTTCGCCCGCACGACGCTGCAGGCCGGCTGCGGCGTATAATCATAGGACCAACTTACGGTCACCCTCGCCGCCAGCGCGCCGCTATAGGAAAGGACGATCCCTGTTAGCAGAAGCAGGCTAGCCGTTCCCAAAAGTATTCCTGTCCTCCTCCTCACGCATGCCCCAGTCGCGCCGAACCTAGATTCTCTCACGACTATGCCGAATTAGCACTTTGACGTGCGAAAGCAGACTGTAGGACTAACTGTCGGTTCGGAGCAAACCTACTGCACCACAATCATGCCTCGAATTTCAGTTGTGATGTCAACGAGGTAGAGGACGGCGTCCCCGCTGAGTGTCGGAGTGAAGGTGCCGACCCTTCGGCAATCCAGCCAGCACCGGAGCCGTCACCACTGTGGCGCCGCTGGGGGCATAAACCAGGCATTCGGCTGCGGTCGCCACATTATCCGGCAGACACAATCCTGTGGAGGACAACCCTCCCGGAGGAGTCATCTGTAGCAAGTATGCGACGAAACTTGAACTGCACCGGCGGGACAGCGTACAAACGTTAGGGATGTCATCGGAACTGAGTTTCAGGGGATCGCAAAGAAGCACAAAAGACGTAAGAACCCCGCTGTGGCTGGCATGACCATGGGGAAGGCCTGCCTAGGGCCGCTCAAGATTCGTTGTTCCATTCTCCTAAGTTCAGTCTTTTCAGCCGCCGCGGGGTGCTTTACGATCAAAAAACTGCCGGGAAAATGAATTCACCTTGGGTTTACTCTACTTCCCTTAATCAGAGCGGTTACTTCTTACGGGTAGCCCTTAGGTTCTGCCCTGTACTCTTTGCGGGGTTCATCGTCCCATACCCATCGTAATACCCGCCGTACGTTTCAGCATTTTTGATGGCGTTCATTACAACACCGATCACCTTTCGCTTTTGAAGCTCTTTTCGCGCCTTGGTGGCCGCGGCAGAAGGAGTGGATCGCGCCCGAAGGACCAGCAGGACGCCGTCGCAAATGCCGGCCAAAACATTGGCATCCGCCACAGGCAAACACGGCGGAGAATCGATGATGACCCAGTCAAAGAGAGGAGCAAGCCGATCGAGCAGCTTGTCAAGAGCTCCGTTGGACAGTAATTCGCTTGGGTCGCTTCCTGGACTTCCCGCGGCGATAAAACAAAGGTTCCCTTCCTGACCGTGCTGAATTATTTCGGGATCGCTCGCCTCGCCTCGAAGGTAATCGGAGAGTCCCGGTGTCAACGGGGCTCCCAGCGGTTTGTGTAACGCCGGACTGCGAAGATCCGAATCGATTAACAGAACCTTGCGATCACGTTCCCTGGCAATCGCCTGGGCGAGATTGGTGGCAACAAAG